>Ga0187780_10000024_pt1 | contig 126269 bp, 99 predicted proteins | sample 1015_Q2_SP10_20__FD_132429 | JGI IMG/M metagenome (GOLD analysis project Ga0187780, IMG submission 132429) | Tropical peat soil microbial communities from peatlands in Department of Meta, Colombia - 1015_Q2_SP10_20_MG | ecosystem: Environmental > Terrestrial > Soil > Wetlands > Peat | place...
CTCCATTCGAACTACCGTTCCGATGTCCCCGAAAGAACCTCATTTCCGGCAGCCCGGCCGGGCGAGGAACCGGACGCTGTACAATCTGGCGCGGCTGGCAGAGTGCGGTTCCTCGTGGCCGGCGAGGAGAGCCCGTGAGAATTCCAGGACTCGGTGCCTGTGTGGCAGTTGTCTGGCTGACTTCGTTCATCGCAGCGCAATCTCCCCAACCGATGGAGCAGGGCGTTCGTGAACAAGCCGAGAAACTCCTCGAGAAGATGACGACCGAGGAGAAGGTTGGGCAGTTGAACCAGGCTTCCGGGGTCACGTTCGAGGGCTACGCCCAGAAGGTAACGGATGAGGCTCTCGAAAAAGGCCAAGTGGGCTCGATTCTGTGGCTGGTGGATGTGAAGGAGATCAACCGAATGCAGCGCCTGGCGGTGGAGAAGTCGCGGCTGCACATTCCGCTACTGGTGGGCTATGACGTGATCCACGGCTATCGTACTGTGTTTCCGGTGCCGTTGGCGATGGCTTCGTCGTGGGATCCCTCGGTTGAAGAACAGGCGCAGCAGGTGGCGGCGGAGGATTCCCGGGCGGCCGGCATCCAGTGGACGTTCGCGCCCATGGTGGACATTGCACGCGACGCGCGCTGGGGCCGGATGGTGGAAGGCGCGGGCGAAGATCCGTACCTGGGGTCGGCCATGGCGCGGGCCCAGGTACGCGGATTCCAGGGAACCGCTCTGGGACCGACGAGCCTGCTTGCTTGCGCCAAGCACTTTGCCGGTTACGGCGCGGCTGACGGCGGTCGCGACTATGACTCCTCCTATGTTCCCGAGGAACTGCTGCGCAATGTCTACCTGGTTCCCTTCCATGCGGCGGTGCATGCGGGCGTGGGCAGCGTGATGAGCGCGTACATGGACCTGAACGATGTACCGGCCAGCGGCAATCGATGGCTGCTGCACGACCTGCTGCGTGGCGATTGGGGTTTCCAGGGCTTCGTGGTGTCCGATGCCATGGCGGTGGGCAACCTCGTGACCCACGGGTTTGCCGCCGATCGCGAGGATGCAGCCTACCGGGCGATCAGCGCCGGGCTGGACATGGACATGGCGAGCGACACCCTGATCGAGAACCTGCCGAAGCTGATGGCCGCAGGCCGGATCACCACCAAGCAACTCGACGACGCGGTGCTGCCCATCCTGGAAGCGAAGATCCGACTGGGGCTCTTCCAGCACTGGTATGCGGACGAGACCCAGGCGGAAGCGACGCTGAACCGACAGTCCAGCCGGGACCTGGAGCGGAAGCTCGCAGCCCGCTCGATGGTGCTGTTGCGCAACCAGGGCCATGCTCTGCCCCTGGCCAAGACGCTGAAGCGGGTGGCCGTGATTGGGCCATTGGCTGACTCTCCCACGGATATCGAGGGCGGCTGGACGGTGGAGGGTTTGCTCGGGGGCGATCCCAAGAGCCACCCGGTGACGGTGGTGCAAGGATTGAAGACCAAGCTGGGCGCGGAGGCTCAGTTAGAAGTGGTCAGCGGGCCGCAGTTGCAGCGCTTGTATCCCGCGCTGCTTGACAACATCACCCACAAGAAGCACCCACCGGCGCCGACGCCGGAAGAGATTGCAGAGTCCTTGCGCAACGCCGTGGCAGCGGCCAGGCGAGCCGACGTGGTGATTGCCGCGATGGGAGAGGCCGCGGACATGAGCGGGGAGGCGGCGTCGCGGGCAACTCTCGAGCTGCCGGGAGTACAAGAAGGAATGCTCGAAGCCGTAGTGGCTACGGGCAAGCCGGTCGTGTTGGTGTTGTTGAATGGCCGTCCGCTCGACACACGCTGGGCAGGGGAGCACGTGTCGGCGATCCTCGAAGCCTGGTACCCGGGCACGGAGGGTGGCAACGCCGTGGCCGATGTGCTCTTTGGCGACGCAAACCCGGGCGGAAAGCTGCCGGTAAGCTGGCCGCAGGTGGCCGGCCAGGAACCGCTTTACTACAACCGCAACCGGACGCACGACCCGGAGGATGCTCCCAATTTCAAGTCGCGATACTGGGACCTCACCAGCAAGCCGCTCTATCCGTTCGGCTACGGACTGAGCTACGCGAGCTTTCGGTTCAGCAACCTGCGGCTGAGCAAATCGCAGATCAAGGCGGGGGAGACAACGCAAGTGTCGGTGGATGTGACGAACACAAGCCGGGTCCCGGGCGACGTGGTGGCACAGGTCTATATTCACCAGCGCGCGGGATCGGCGTCGCGGCCGGTGCGGGAACTGAAGGGGTTCCGGCGGGTCACGTTGGCTGCCGGCCAAACGCAGACGCTGACATTTCCGCTGGGGCCGGAGGAGCTGAGCTTCTGGAGCCCGTGGGCAAAGAAGTGGGCCGTAGAAGCAGGCACCTTTGATGTGTGGGCAGGAGGGGACTCCACGGCCACGCTGCACTCGGAGTTGGAGGTCACAGCAAACTAGCAGTCTTTCCTGCGCGGTCTTACTGGCTGTCGCGCTTTTTCAGTTCCTTGGGCTTTGCGGACTGTGGGGGCGCGGCCGGGTTGAGTTCCGCTCCCCAGGCGGTGGGGTTGGGTCCAGCGTTGGGATTTACCCCGAAATCCCACACCATGAGATTCATCTCCTGGCCCAGCATTTCAACCACGGCGTACTCGCCGTTTTCAAGGTTCGCGGTCGGGGACAGCTTGACCCAGTCTCCTTTCATGCGTGCGATGGTGGTGGGGATGAAGTTGCCCTCCTGGCTGACCTTTCCATAGACGGCAGTTTTGACGTCACCCACAACGCGTTTGTCGCCCTTGGTTTGCAGGCGCACGATCTTGAAGCGGTCGAAGGGCAAGGCCGCCTGCTCGGGGTCGTGGGAGTCGAGGCTGATGTAGATGGTGGGAGTTTGCACGTGCGACTGCACCCGGGCATGGCCGCCTTTGATCTCGATGATCTGCTTGTTGCCGGCGATCGGGTTGACCGTGGCGCGCAGGATGTTGCCCTTGCGGTCAGGATCGAGATGCCCGCTGTCGTTCTGTTCCAGGGGGACGAGTTGCGCTCCCTCGTGGAAGCTGTCCAGCAGCAAGACTCCGCCGTCTTTCGGAAGCCGCAGGCCAGGCAGGATCTCGGGCGAGCGGAGGGCTTCCTCGGCGCGCTCGGCTTCCAGTTCCTGGTCGAGGTCCCTGGCCTCAGGGAGGGACGCTCCAGCGGCGCGGTCTTTCTCGTATTTCTCGGTGGCGGGCCAGTCTACGAGCGATTTCGGCAGTTCCTCCCACTCTCCGCGTTCGGCGCTCAAATAGCGCACGCGATCTCCCTTGATTTCGTACTGCGTGCAGGACTGGTAGGAACCGTCTTTGAGGATGAGGCGCTTGGCGAGTTCCTGGGCAGAGAGGAAGCTGAGCCAGGACAAGAACAAGATCCCGAGCAGGCAGCTTGTGCAGCTCCACAGTAGGCGAGGCATAGACTCGTTCCCAACCAATGCGATGCTGCCCGGCGAAGGTCAGATGCCTGGCCGGACTGCTTCCGGAATTGTCCCACGAGTGCCAGTTGGCGAAGCACGGAATCCGCTGGCGGCGAGGACGTCTCGTCGCTCCACCGAAGGCTTGATGTGCTTCAGGGATCAGCCGGTGTTGTGCAGGCCGGCGGCGATGCCGTTGATGGTGGCGGCGATGGCGTAGTCGAGCATGGGGTCGGCAGTACCGCTGCGCTTGCGGCGCAGCAGTTCGACCTGTACCAGGCTCATGGGATCGACATACGGGTTGCGCAAGCGGATGGACCGGTAGAGGACGGGATTCTGCTCGAGCAATTCTTTTTGGCCGGTGAGGGTGAGAAGGACGCGGCGGGTACGCTCGAACTCCTCGGCCAGCATGCCGAAGACGCGGTCGCGGAGGGCGGCGTCGGGCACCAGTCCAGCGTAGAGACGGGCGATGGACAGATCGGCCTTGGCCATGGCGATTTCGACGTTGCGTACCATGCTGGAAAACAGCGGGAAGCCGTGCACCATCTCGCGCAGCAACTCGGCCTGGGCTGGGCCTGCGGCAGCGAAACCCTCGAGCGCATGCCCGACCCCGAACCAGGCGGGGACGGCGTGCCGGCTCTGCATCCAGCCGAAGACCCAGGGGATGGCGCGCAGGTCCTCCAGGCGGCTGTTCTGGGAGCGGCGCGCCGGGCGCGAGCCGAAGCGGGCGTGTTCGAGTTCGTTGACCGGCGTGGCCTGTTCGAAATAGTCGCGGACTTCGGGGTTCTCCGCGATGTGACAGCGGTAGAAGGCGAAGGCATCCTCGGACAGCGTTTCCATCGCCTTGTGCCACAGCTGGGAGCGCTGCCGCGGCTGGTCGGCCGGCCGAAGCACGGCTTCGAGACAGGCAGCGATCATGATTTCCAGATTCCATTCGGCGAGGATGGGATCGGCATACTTCCAGTTCAGGACTTCGCCCTGTTCGGTGATGCGGATTTCGCCGGAGAAATCCCCAGGCGGCTGGGCGAGGATCGCGGCATGCGTGGGGCCGCCACCCCGGCCGACGGTGCCGCCGCGTCCGTGAAACAGGCGCAGCTTCACGTTGCACTCACGGGCCGCGCAATGCAACTCGTGCTGGGCCCTGTACAGTTCCCAGGTGCTGGTGAGCATGCCCCCGTCCTTGTTGGAGTCGGAGTAGCCCAGCATGACTTCTTGGGCGCGGTCCCAAGAGTCGAGCAGGGGCTGGTATTCGGGCAAGGTCCAGATGCGGTGCATGACTCCGGCCGAGGCGCGCAAGGCCTCGATGGATTCGAACAGGGGCACCGGCATCAGGCCGGGATCGCCGTGGTTGGCGGCGACGGAGATGCCGCTCAGCCCGGCCAGCTGAATCACGGCGAGGAGATCGCGCTCGGACTGCGTGTTGCTGATGATGAACGTGCGGATCGACTCCGGGGGGTAGGCCTTCTTCAGCTGACAAATGGTACGCAGGGTGCGCAGCAGTTCCGCCGCCTCCTCGGACGGTTGCGCGGGCAACTGGGCAGGGCTGGTTTGGGACCGCAGAGCAGACGCCAGTTCGGCGAGAACCCGCCCGGTCACGCGGGCGTGCTGGCGAACATCCAAGGCGCAGAGATGAAAGCCGAAGGTGCGCACCTTCCGCACGAGCGGGTCAAGCTGCAGATCGGCCAAGCGGCGTCCCCGGTGCGCACACAGGCTTTCGCGCAAAAGCACAAGGTCGTGTTCAAACTCGAGCGCAGACTGGTAGGCGTGGTCGCGCACCGAGTGGTCGCGGGCGGCGCGTAACCGGGCCGCCACCAGGTCCAGGAAGTGCCGGTACACCTCGGCCTCGGTGATGCGCTTCCAGCGGGAATGCTCCTCCCCGAGGTTGCCCTCATACTCGGCGACACGCTGCGCCAGAGCAGCGCTAATGCCGATCCGGCGCAGCGACATGCTGAGCTGTGTGACCAACCGCGTGATCTCACCGAGATAGTGATCGATGATGATGTGACGCGCCATGCGCAGTGCTTCGTGGGCAGATTCGGCGGTGACGGAAGGATTGCCGTCTCGGTCACCGCCAATCCAGGAGCCGAAGTGGAGGAGTTCGGGCATCCGCCAGTCGTGCCCGGGGTGATGGATTTCGTGGCGGACGCCTTCTTCAAGTTCCGCATACAGGCGGGGCAAGGTTTCGAACAGCACCATGGGGAAATAGTCGAGCCCCATATAGATCTCATCGCGCACGGTGGGCCGCTTCATGCGGACTTCGTCGGTCTGCCACAAGGCGGTGATCTCAGCCAGGATTTGCCCTTCCGATTCGGCGGCTTCCTGTGGGGTGAGCGGCAACTGGTCCAGCCGTTCGAGCAGGGCGGCGATGCGGCGGCGCTTCAGCCGAACGGTGTGGCGCGTGACCTCGGTAGGATGTGCAGTAAAGACCGGGGTCACGCGCACTCCGGCGAGAGCATTCAGGATCTCCGCGGCGGAGATTCCGGCGGCGCCCAGGCGGGCCAGGGTGCCGCGAAACGAGCCTTCCAGCGGTGGCTGATCGCTGAGCCGAGCGGCGCGGCGGCGGCGCTTGCGATGGTTGGTCTCGGCAAGATTGGTCAGCTCGAAATAGATGGCGAAAGCCTTGGTGATGCGATAGGCGTCCTCGACCGAAAGGCTGCCAATCATCTGCTGCGCGCGAGACATGAGGCTGTTGTCGGATGAGGTGTGGCCGGGCGGCGCCAGGGACGGTTCCCGGTGCTGAATCAGAAGGCGCCGGAGTTGTTCGACGATGCCAAAGAACGATTCGCCTTCCTGCTCGACCAGTACCCGCCCGAGGAGAATGCCGAGCGAGCGCACGTCGCGACGCAGAGGCAGTTCCTTGGCGGAATCGGAGGTGTCGGCGGCCAGTTCCGCCAAGCGGCTGGCCTGATCCTTTTCGCTCCACAGGGGTAGATCGGGCATGGGGTATTTTAGCGGAGCACGGGCTTCTCACTCCGACTTGAGCTTCCACCGGATCTGGCGCAGCATGCCCAGCCAGACCTGGGCGTCTGCCTCTTCGAAGTTCAACCGGCGGATGAGGCGGCGCGCCTTCATTTCGGTGGAGGCACCCGCGCCCGCCTTCACGTAGCCACTGGCGAAAAGGGCGTCCAGCAGGGTGGTGGTGAGCCGTTCGAGATCGTCGGCAGATGCGGGCTTAGATGCGGGCTTGCGCTTCCCGGAGCTGGACTGCGAAGAGGCCCGCACCAGTTCGTACAGAGTAACGGCGACGGCCTGGCCGAGGTTCATGGAGCCGTGCTCTTCGACGGTTGGGATACGCAGCAGCCAATGGCAGTGGCTCAGATCATCGCTCGAGAGGCCGCGCTTCTCCGAACCGAACAGCAGCCCGACCCGGCTCAAGGCAAGTTGTTTCCGGATGATCTTCGCCCCGGCCTCGAGCCGGCGTAACGGATGCTGAAGCTGGCGGTCGCGTGCGGCCGTGGTTCCGACCACCAATGTGCAATCCGCGACGGCTTCAGCCACGTTTTTATATTCACTTGCCCCGGCGAGGATGGCCGAGGCGCCCACCGCCGAGCGCGCTTCACGGAAGGCCGGGTCGTAAGGCGCGACCGCGCGGAGGCGGGAGAAGCCGAAATTGCTCATAGCGCGGGCTGCGGCGCCCAGGTTCAGCGGGTTGCGGGTCCGGACCAGGACAACACACAGGCGGTCGAATTCAGGCGGTAGGGGCAACCAGCAGGTATTTTACGTTCGCGGAGCTGCCGTCTCCTAAACCCGGGCTCGTTCCTCTGGCCGGGTCGACGGGCGAAGAAGCCGTCCCAGGCGGGTTTTTTCTGCATAAGTATCGATTAGCGCGAATAACTTTCCAGCGGTATCTTTCCACAGGCTTTTCTGCCATAATTGATCGTGCACCCATCCTGCACCACATTCCAGAGACAATTCAGAGCGAGGCAGGGATGTCGGCCAAGTACATCTTTGTGACGGGCGGAGTTGTGTCTTCTTTGGGCAAGGGTCTGGCAGCAGCTTCGATCGGGTGTTTGCTCGAGAGCCGGGGACTGAAGGTCAACCTGATGAAGTTCGACCCTTATCTGAATGTCGACCCTGGCACCATGTCACCCTTCCAGCACGGCGAAGTCTTTGTCACCGACGACGGCGCCGAAACCGACCTCGATCTGGGGCACTACGAGCGCTTCACCCACGCCAAACTCTCCCGCGACAACAACTGGACCACCGGGCGCCTTTACGAGCAGATCATCGCCAAGGAACGCCGCGGCGACTACCTGGGCAAGACGGTACAAGTGATTCCGCATGTGACCAACGAAATTAAGACTGCCATGAAGAAGGTGGCGCAGGATGTGGACGTGGCCATCGTCGAGATCGGCGGCACGGTGGGCGACATCGAATCCCTGCCCTTCCTCGAGGCCATCCGCCAGATGCGCCAGGAACTGGGCCGCGACCACACACTGTTCGTGCACGTGACGCTGGTACCCTTCATTGCCGCGGCGCAGGAACTGAAGACCAAGCCGACGCAGCACTCGGTGAAGGAACTGCTCAGCATCGGGATTCAACCCGATATGCTGCTATGCCGCACGGACCGCTTCCTGGGCAAGGAAATCAAGTCGAAGATAGCGCTGTTCTGTAATGTGGCCGAGGAGGCTGTGATCACGGCGAAGGACGTGGCCTCCATCTACGAGGTGCCGCTGGTTTTCTCCCGTGAGGGCGTCGATACTCTGGTGCTCAAGTATCTGCGCCTGGAAGCCAAAGACCGCGACCTCGCCCAGTGGGAGGATCTGGTGCATCGCGTCTACAACCCGAAGGACGAGGTCACGGTGGGCATTGTCGGGAAGTACGTGGAGTATGAGGATTCTTACAAGTCGCTGAAGGAAGCTCTGGTGCACGGCGCCCTGGCGCACAGCCTCAGGCTACACGCGAACTGGGTCGAGGCCGAAGGTCTTGCGGGGGCGGACCACTCCTACGAGGCGCAATTGCAAGACTACGATGGCCTGCTGGTACCCGGCGGCTTCGGCAAGCGTGGCATCGACGGAATGTTGAACGCGATCCGCTATGCGCGGGAGAAGAAAGTGCCGTACTTCGGCATCTGCCTCGGCATGCAGACGGCCTGCATTGAATTTGCGCGCAACGTCTGCGGGCTGGAAGACGCCAACTCCAGCGAGTTCGATCCGGCGACGCCGCATCGCGTGATCTACAAGCTGCGCGAACTGCGAGGCGTGGAAGAATTGGGCGGCACGATGCGGCTGGGCGCATGGCCCTGCAAGATCGAGCCGGGCACGTTGGCATATCGGGTATATGGCCAGACCGAGATCAGCGAACGGCACCGTCACCGCTACGAGTTCAACCGCGAGTATGAGGGCACGCTGACTGCCGGGGGGCTGCGGATCTCCGGCTCGACCCCCGATGGCACCTACGTGGAGATGGTGGAAATCCCCGACCATCCCTATTTTATTGGCTGTCAGTTCCACCCCGAGTTCAAGTCGAAGCCACTGGAGCCGCATCCGCTCTTCCGCGCCTTCGTGCGCGCTTCCTACGAGCATGGACAGCAGCGCCGGGCGCAGAAAGAGGCGGCCGAGGTGGAGATGTTCCACCGACCGGAGAAGGTCGGGAGACGGTAGCGCACCAAGCGCGCCGTGGGCACCCAGAGACCTGAATCACCTGAATCACTTCCTGAATCCGGCGTTGAGATAGCCTCCGCCCATGGCCCAGCGCACCATCGGGATTCGCACCCTGTCGGGCACCGTCCGTGGCCGCGGGATCCCCCGGCCACGCGCGGCAGCGAGTGATCGAAGAGGGAAGTCGGAGCGGGATTTCAGCAGGGGAGCAGCGCGGCATCGAGGTCCGGGCAGGCAACGGGCCGCGGCGTTCACCATCGCGGGCACAAAGTACACTAGGGTTGCAGGTTCGTGAACCTCGGTCTTGGTCGGGGCGACTGCCAAGGACGTTGTTCGCAGGCAAGGGTGCCCGCGCCAGCCTCGATCAAAGGTTCTTTACGGTTCCTTGGTGTCGCTTCGTGTCCTTTGGTGGTTTAGGATTTGAATCGCAGTTTCAGCGATCCCAACGCGTGGCCATCAGCTTCCAACTCGACAATGTGCGCATCGGATCGGGCACGCTGTTCCTGATCGCGGGCCCTTGCGTCATCGAAAGCGAAGACCACGCCGTTCGCATGGCCGAGATCATCAAGGGCGTGACCCGCTCGCTGAACCTACCCTTCATCTTCAAGGCCTCCTATGACAAGGCGAACCGGACTTCCCTGCAGAGTTATCGCGGGCCGGGCCTGGTGGAGGGGCTGCGCATTCTGAAGAATGTAAAAAAAGAAGTGCACGTGCCTGTGCTGACCGATGTGCATGAGAAGGCGGACGTGGCCCAGGTTGCGGAGGTCGCCGATATCCTGCAAATCCCGGCCTTTCTGTGCCGGCAGACCGACCTCATCGTGGCAGCAGCACTGAGCGAACGGGTGATCAACATCAAGAAGGGGCAGTTCGTCTCCCCCTGGGACATGAAGCATGCGGTGGAGAAGTGCCGCGCCTCGGGCAATGATCGCGTCTTCGTGACGGAGCGCGGTTCCACCTTCGGCTATAACAACCTGGTGGTCGACATGCGTTCGCTCTCGATCATGCGTAAGTTCGCGCCCGTGGTCTTCGACGCAACACACTCGGTGCAATTGCCCTCCGCAACCCACGGGGACGATGACACGCCGGTGAGCGGCGGACAGCCAGAGTTCATTCCGGTACTGGCCCGGGCTGCGGTGGCCGCGGGCGTGGACGGTGTCTTCATGGAAGTGCACGACAATCCCAGAGAAGCCAAATCCGACGGGGCGAATGCGCTGGATACGCGCAAGTTGCGGTCCGTGCTGAAGGAACTGCTGGCGGTGCAGAAGGGACTGGCGCGGGTACACGCGACGCCATAGACTGGCGGTTGTCCCTCCAGGATTTCTGCTCCCTCTCTGGAACCTTGTCCCCCGTGTGCTCGGGACTCGAGCTCCAAAAAATCCGAGGTTTCTGGCTACACGCATCCTTAACGAGGCTGGAAACTCGGGTCAGGGGTTGAATCTGTTACCATCCCTTGCTCATCTGATCCGCAGAACACGCCCGCATGCCCATTTTCACCACCATCGCCGGGTTGGCGATCATCATTGCCGTTCTGCTCGATGCGTTTGAGACCGTCGTGCTGCCGCGGCGCGTGTCCCGACACTTCAGGCTGACGGCATGGTTCTTTCGTTACGTCTGGGTGCCCTGGCTGAAAGCAGCGCACCATATTCAGTCCCCGACGCGGCGGGAGACATTTCTGGGCTACTTCGGTCCGCTGTTTTCGATCGTCCTGCTGGTGTTGTGGGCGACCTGTCTGATCTTCGGCTTCGGTCTGTTGCAGTACGGCCTGGGCGAACACGTGCGGTTGGGCAACGAGCCGGTCACGTTTGGCATTCTCCTGTACCACAGCGGCGAGACCTTCTTCACGCTGGGCTACGGTGACATCGTGCCAGTGTCCGGCGTGGCGCGGGCGCTGGCGGTGACCGAGGCCGGCATGGGGTTTGCCTTCCTGGGCGTGGTCATCGGCTACCTGCCCGTGATCTACTCGTCGTTCAACACCCGGGAGCTGGAAATTTCCCTGCTGGATTCCCGCGCCGGATCGCCTCCCACGGCAACCGAGTTCTTGTCCCGGCTGGGTTGCTGTCCCGACCCGCTGGTGCTGGACGGCATCTTTCGGGACTGGGAGCGGTGGTCGGCGAACTTGCTTTCCAGCCAAATCTCGTATCCCGTGGTGTGTTTCTTCCGCTCCCAGCACAGCAACCAATCTTGGTTGGGCGCCCTGACGGTCATGCTCGACGTCACTTCTCTGGTGATGAGCGGGGTGGAGGGCATCCAAGGCGAGCAGGCGCGGCTGACGTTTGCCATGGCGCGGCACGCAGCCGTGGACCTGACCCAGGTGCTGAACGCTCAGTACGACCCGCATGCCCCCGATCGCCTGCCGGAAGAGGATCTGGAGCGGATGACGAAGGCTTTTGCGGCCGCGGGGGTACGACTGCGACAGGATGAAGAGAGCAGGCAGAAACTGGACCATCTCCGTCTGCTCTACGAACCCTACCTGCATGCCATGTCGCACAGGCTGCTGCTGACATTACCCCCCTGGATCCAGGCTGCGAGGCGGAAAGACAACTGGCAAAGCGGTCCCTGGGACCGGGCCATCCAGGCCAAGGGGCTGGCGGAAAAGGTGCGGGTAGTGGAAGATCATTTCTGAAGGTGAGGCTCTTCCCGTTCCTCTCGATCGCTTTTGGTAACATCCTTTTTTTCCATGAAACACGTAGGCGAGAACGTGGTGCGCATCGAGGCGGAGGCCTTGCGGGCGCTGGCGGAGCGGATCGCCGGGCCCATGGCCGAGGCCTTCGATCGCGCAGTGCAGCTGATGTACGCCTGCCAGGGGCGAGTCGTGGTCACGGGCATGGGCAAGAGCGGCCTCATCGCACGCAAGATCGCGGCGACGCTCAGCTCGATCGGGACGCCGGCCCTGTTCATGCACCCGGTGGATGCCGTACACGGCGACCTAGGCATGGTGGTCCGCGGAGACGTGGTGTTGGCGCTGTCGGCCAGCGGAGAGACGGAAGAAATCCTGTGCCTGCTGGCCAACATCAAGCGCTTGCAGGTGCCGTTGATCAGCATGACCTGCGATGCGATCTGCATAGCTGCGACGGGCAACAGAGGCGCCCCAAGAACTCCCTTCTCCACCCTGGCGGAAGCGGCGGAGGTGGCGCTGGATTGTTCGGTCGACCAGGAGGCCTGTTCTCTCGGGCTGGCGCCCACGGCCTCCACGACCGCGATGCTGGCGCTGGGCGACGCGCTCGCAGTGGCGCTTTCTGAGAAACGCGGGTTCAAAGAAGAAGACTTCGCCAACCTGCATCCTGGGGGGAGACTGGGCAAGCGCCTGGCGCGGGTGGAGTCTTTGATGCATACTGGCGAAGCCGTGCCCCAAGTCCGCCCGCAGACGAAGATGCCCGAAGTCATCTACGAGATGTCGCGCAAAAAATTAGGCATCACCACTGTGGTCGAAGGCGGCAGACTGTTGGGTGTGATCAGCGATGGGGACTTGCGGCGACTTCTGGAGAAGCGCGGCAAGGATGTGCTCGACCTGACGGCGGCTGAGTGCATGATACGCAGTCCCAAGACCATCGCAGCACATGCGTTCGCGGCCACCGCGCTGGCCATCATGGAAGAGAAGAAGATCACATCCCTGGTGGTGGTCGACAACAGCGGGCAGCTTGAAGGCATCGTGCACCTGCATGACCTGTGGGGAACCGAGATGCTTTGAGCGGAACGCCTTCGGCTAGGTGGGCGAGGTGTCCACCGGGCCGCTGGCGAGAGGCGGGCGCTACAATTCTGCTGGGAGTTCTATCATGTACCACTACGATCCGACGACCGCGCTTGAAGAACTGATGGAGGAGGCGACGCTGCCGAACCCCGTCCACGTGCGTGACATGATCCTGCGCAAGCGGCTGAAGCCCGAGGAATCGTTGGAGCTGAACCGTCTGTTCCTCGAGTACCAGAGATTCTTCGGCGAGACGCAGAAACTGGGGAAAGAGATCCTGAAGGAACTCGCCGCCTGAAGCTTCGGGCTCTCCCACGACGGCTGAAAGCCTGCTGCTACAATAAATTCCTGATTCCCGCAAGCTCCACCTGCACCTATGCACCGTTGGTCTGAATTGTTCATTCCGACCCTGCGCGAAGCCCCGGCGGACGCGGAGGTGGCCAGCCACAAGTTCCTGGTCCGGGCGGGCTATATCCGGCAGCTCGCTGCCGGGATCTATTCCTACCTCTTCATGGGGCAGCGGTCCTTCAACAAGATCATCGCCATAGTGCGCCAGGAGATGAACACCATCGGGCAGGAGTTTTTCCTGCCCACCCTACATCCTCGCGAGCTATGGGAGGCCAGTGGTCGCTGGGCGGTGATGGGCGACAACATGTTCCGGCTCCAGGATCGCAAGGGCGCGGAGCTGGCGCTGGGCATGACGCACGAAGAAGTCATGACGGACATCGCACGCAAAGAGTTGCGCAGCTACAAGCAGCTGCCGCAGATCTGGTACCAGATCCAGACCAAGTTCCGCGATGAGCCGCGGCCCAAGTCCGGGCTGCTGCGGGTGCGCCAGTTCACGATGAAAGACTCGTATTCGTTCGACCTGGATGCCGCCGGTCTGGACGTTTCCTATCAGAAGCACTACGACGTTTATTGCCGGATCTTTGACCGCTGCGGGCTGAGGTACGTGGTCGTCGAGGCGCATTCGGGCGCCATGGGAGGGTCGCAGTCGCACGAGTTCGTGGTGCGCACTCCCGCCGGAGAGGATCTGGTGGTCAGCTGCGAAAAGTGCAACTACGCGGCCAATCTGGAGAAGGCCACATCGAAGCTGGCGGCGGTCGAGGATCTAAAGCCCGAGGGTGACGGACAGCCGCTCCTGGTGCACACGCCCGGACAGAAGACGATCGAGGACGTAGCCCGTTACCTGGGAGTGTCGCCCCAGAATAAGATCAAGACACTGGCACTGATGGCGAGCGAGGTGGCGACAGGGACGGGAAAGGCGCAGCCGGTGATTCTGCTCCTGCGCGGCGATCATCAGATGAACGAGGCCAAGCTCTCGACTGCGCTCGCCGGGCGCGAAACCCGCCCCATGCAAGCAGAGGAGATCGAGGCGCTATTTGGCTCGCCGGCGGGATTTTTGGGCCCGATCGGGATCGAATGGGCGACGAGTTTGAAGGACGGGGACAAGCCCATCCTGCTGGTGGATGAGGCCCTGAAGGACCGCAGGAACCTGATCTCGGGCGCGAACAAGCAGGACTACCACCTTAAGAATGTCACGCCTGAGGGAAATTTTCATGGCACTGCGTACGCAGATCTGCGCAGCGTGACGACGGGAGAAGGCTGCCCCAACTGTGGCGGTCCCTTGCGCATCGACGCGGCGGTCGAAGTCGGCCACATCTTCAAACTGGGCTACAAATACTCCGAGTCGATGGGGGCACGCGTGCTGGATCGCCACGGTAAGGAGGTCACGCCGATCATGGGCAGCTACGGCATCGGCATGGAGCGGATCCTGACGGCGGCGGTCGAGCAGAATAATGATGCAGACGGATTCTGGCTGCCACCCCAAATTGCACCCTTCGAGATCGTGGTGGTGCCTACCAACGTCTCCGACGACCAGCTACGCACCACCGCGGAGGATATCGCCCGCCGCCTGGAGACCGCCGGATTTGACGTGTTACTGGACGACAGGGACGAACGGCCAGGGGTCAAGTTCAAGGACGCTGACCTGGTGGGCACGCCCTTTCGTGTGAATGTCGGGAAGAAGGTTACCGAAGGCACTGTGGAGGTAGTTCAGCGCTCGACTCACGAGCGGCACGATGCTAGCATCAGCGCAATTACGGGGCACTTTGAGAAATTGCTCCGGCCGGCACGCTGAAGGCTCCCGCTTCGGAGGCTGCGCCGCGAGCGGGAAGCATTATGGGTACAATCAAGCTGATTCTAGGGTTGTCGCTGGTGGTGGCGCTGGTCTATGTGGGCGCCGAAATCATCCCCCCGTATTTCGCCAATTACCAGTTCCAGGACGCCATTGACAACGAGGCCCGCCTGGGTACGTACAGCATCAAAGGCGACGACGTAATTCGCGATGCCGTGTTCCGGAGTGCGCAAGACCTGGAGATCCCGGTTGCGCGCGATGACATCAAAGTGCAGCGCATAGGACAGACCGGAACCGGGTCGGTTACCATTGAAACCGACTACAGTGTGCACGTCGACTTGCCCGGCTATCCTTTGGATCTGCACTTCCATCCCGTAAGTAAGAACAAAGGCGCGTTCTAGGGACTTCCCCGCCCGGGGGGAGCGCGCAGTGGTGTCTTTGCTTCGGGGCTGGGTGTCGCCGCGGCACTGTCTCAGGCTGCGATTACCGCTTGGTTACCATTTGTCCGCGCCATGCGTAACGTTGTCTCCTTCCAAGAGCACGCCCTAACATCCGGACAGTGGCCGTAGGTCGGCCGCACGCAGTGCAGGTGCACGGTCTCCTTCCCGGGTCAGGTTATCGTGATCCGACGATCGCTGCCCGGCCGCGCCGACGTTCGCTATCGACCTACCGTCTTCGGGATGGAGAGTCACATGACCAGAGCTCGACGGATCGCTTTGTTGATGTTGGTGGCGGGGTTGTCGTTGCTTCCAGCCGGTTGCAGCCAGAGCGGCTGCAGCGGGACTGGTTTCGGTAGCAGCGGCGGAAGCTCGAATGGCACAAGCGGTGGTGCACCGGGCAGCGGCGGCGTCTGCGGCTCGAGCGGGGGCGGGGGCAACAACGGAAGCATCAGTGATTTTCTGTACTATCTGGGCCAGCCTGACTCCCAGACCAACAGCCTTCAGGGCGTCACCCTGAGTGCCACCGGAACGTTCGCCGCGATTTCAACTTTCACTGCGCCCACTTTCGCGCTCGACAGTTCCCAGAACCTCCTCATTGTGAACAAGCAATTTCTATACGTTCCCCAGCCCACCCTCAACCAAATACAGGCTTTCGCCATCAACCGCACGACCGGCGCCCTCACTCCGATCAGCGGCAGTCCGTTCCCGACCTTAGGCGGTTCCTACCTGGCCGCCGACCCGCAAGGCAGATTTCTCTTCCTGGGAGATTCCAGCAGCGGAGCCATTTCCGTCTTCCAGATCAATGCGACAAGCGGAGCGTTGACACTGAATCCGAGCTCTCCGTTTCCCAGCGGCCTCCTTTTCTCTGCGTTTCCTACGGTCGACGGACAAGGCCAGTACCTGTTCGTCAACCAGGGGAGCGGAGTCCTGAACACTGGGGTCTACGCTATCGATCAGACCAGCGGCGGCATTCAGGCGATTGCCGGAAGCCCCTTCCCTCCCAGCCTGTACTACGGGCAGATAGCCTCGCCCACGGGCGCAGCCAGCGAATTTTTTGTCGGCTTTAGCTTCCTGTCGGGTGACAACAACCTGTATGTCTCCTCGGTGGCTACGGCGAGCGGGACGCCCACGCCGGTCACCAACTCCCCCTTCGCCACGGCCAACGCGCCGTACTGGCTGGCGATTCATCCCAGCGGGAAATTCGTGTACAGTTTCGAGGAGGATTCGCAGCGCAACCTGCAGCCCTTTGAAGGTTTCCAGCTGAACAGCACGAGCGGAGCGCTGACCGCGATCGCCGGATCACCCTTCACCAACTTGGCTTCGATCGTCTATTGCGAGTTCGACCAGGGAGGGACCGCGTTCTGTGAGACGGCAACCGGGCTCATGGTGGTGGCGGTTGACGCCACGACCGGGGTGCCTTCCAACTCCATTCCGCAACTGTCGGTCGCGAATAACCCGATTTTCGCGGTCACGAACTAGAGTTGGGTGCGAGGCTGGGCGCGCCGCGCCAGGCGCTCGCCAGTCGGGGAACGAAACGGTCTCATTCGAGTTAGAATGGTGGCAGGTTCCCGCAACGGGTGTGAAAAGATGACCGCCGTCCTTGCTCTGGCCGGGCCGACAACCCTTGTGCGCCGGTCGCTCTTCCAATCGGGGACAACCCCGCGCCGGGAATGGGTCGCGCTGGCTCCGCCCATCTAACGTGGCTATCAAACTCAAGATCCCGAAAGAAAGGGCGGGACCGGGAAACCGCTCCTCGCGGTTGCCGCGCGATCCCGTGTTGCGCTTTGCGCTCTTTGGCTTTCTAGCCGTATCGGTCGTGGCGGTGGGTGCGTTCTCGTACTTCTACGTGAAGTATGACCGCATGATCGAAAAGCGGTTCAGCAGCCCGGTGTTCAGCAACTCGGCACGCATTTACGCGCTGCCCAAAGTGCTCCGCCCGGGGGAAAAGATCAGCTCCCGGGAGATCGCGGCAGAGCTCAAGCACGCAGGCTACTCCGACAAGGAAGATGATTCGCGGCTGGGTACCTACCGCCTGCTGTCGAGCGGCATCGAGATCACCCCGGGTCCGGAGTCGTACCACAGCCCGGATCCGGCACGGGTTCTGATCGCGAACGGCCAGATTGATTCCATCAGCAGCCGCGGCAGTTCCCTGGTGGCGTACGAATTGGAGCCGCAGCTGGTGACAGCGTTGTTCGACTCCGAGCAGCGGTCCAAGCGGCAGCTGGTTAAGTACGATGACATTCCGAAAGTGATGGTCGACGCGGTGGTGGCCATCGAGGACAGGCGCTTCTTCCAGCATAGCGGTGTAAATTTCGTCCGCCTGGGAGAGGCGTTCTTGATTGACGTGACTCACCAGCGCCACGAGCAGGGCGGGTCGACAATCACCATGCAGCTTTCGCGGGCATTCTTCCTTACTCCGGAAAAAACCGTAAAGCGCAAGCTGGCCGAGATCATGATTGCACTCGAGCTTGAGCAGAAGTTCAGCAAGCAGGAGATCTTCGAGTTCTACGCCAACCGCGTGGACCTGGGCCAGCGCGGATCGTTCACCATCAGCGGATTTGCCGAGGCCTCCCGGGCCTACTTCAACAAGGACCTGAAAGACATCACGCTGCCGGAAGCCGCCATGCTGGCGGGCCTGATCCAGGCGCCCAGTTACCTGTCACCCTACCGGCACCCGGAGCGCGCCCAGGAACGCCGCAACGTGGTGCTGGATGCCATGGTGGACACCCATGCCATCACCCGCCAAGACGCCGACCAGGGCAAGGCGGCGCCGCTCAAGCTGGCCCCCCTCAACGTGGAGGCGAGCGACGCGCCCTATTTCGTCGACCTGGTCCGCGATACTCTGCTCAACAAATTTGCCGAACACGAACTGAATGATCAGTCCTACCGCATTTACACCACTCTCGATCCGGACCTGCAGAAAGCCGCGGCCCAGGCCGTGGACGGGGGAATGAAGCTGGTCGACGAACAGGTCACGAAGCTGCGCACTCACCGGGTTCGGGTAGGGAAGAACAAGTACGAGACGAAGGTGTCGCCGGGACCGCAGGCGCAGGTGGCATTGGTGGCGATCGACCCGCATACTGGGGCGGTGCTGGCCCTGGTGGGCGGTCGCAACTACGGCTTCAGCCAGTTGAATCATGCCATGGCCAAACGCCCGACCGGTTCGATCTTCAAGCCCTTTGTGTATGCAGCCGCGATGAACACGGCCCTCGATGGCTCCAGCGCGGTATTGACGCCGGCTTCCATGGTGGATGATGTGGCCAGCACATTTCAATATGGCGACCAGATCTACGAGCCGCGCAACTACAAAGAGGAGTACCACGGCCCGGTCACGCTGCGCTATGCCCTGGCGCTGTCTCTGAACAACGCCACCGTGAAACTGGCCGAAGAGGTGGGCTACGACAAAGTGGCCGATCTGGCCAAGACGGCTGGGATTACCAGCGTGAAGGCGACTCCCGCCATGGCCCTGGGCGCCTACGACGCGACTCCCCTTGACATGGCTGGGGCCTACACGGTGTTCGCAAACGATGGTGTGCGGCTGTCTCCTATCCTGGTGAACTCCGTGCGCAATGCCAAAGGTGACGTGTTACAGGACTTCCACACCGACAAACGTCAGGTGCTCGATCCGCGCACCGCCTACGTCATGATCGACATGATGCAGGGCGTGCTGAATTTCGGGACCGGCTTCCCGGTTCGCGCCCGCGGCTTCAATGCTCCTGCAGCCGGAAAGACCGGAACCTCTCACGACGGCTGGTTCGCCGGCTTCACCAGCAACCTGCTGTGCATTGTGTGGGTGGGTTACGACGATTACAGCGACATCCGCCTTAGCGGAGCTCAAACGGCCGCCCCCATCTGGGCCGAGTTCATGAAAAAGGCAGTGACCCTGCCCCAATACGCGGCAGTGCGGTTTTTTGATCAGCCCGCCGGAGTGGTTGATGTGCAGCTCGACAAGGCTACGAATCGCCTCGCAACCCCTTCCTGCCCTGAGACTTACACTGCAGCTTTCATTGCCGGGACAGAACCGCACGACACCTGCGACCAGCCTGGCGGAGTGGGCGGGATTCTGACCCGTATTCTCGGCTTGGGCGACAAACCCCTGCCACCCCCGCCAGCCGATGCCGAGGCTGCCAACGGGCCGCAGGCGGGAACGGCCGCCGACAAAAAGAAAAAGGGTTTGTTCGGGCGAATTGCGGGTATCTTTAAGGAAGACAAATCGTCCCCTCCACCGTCCAAACCACCGGACAGCAGTGGGGCGGAAGCCCCGCACTAAGGGGTGACTGAGTCAGCGCTTGGGACTTGGGTGATCCCAGCAGTGGCCTCCACTGGGCTGTTCTCAGGAGGTGTTGCCATGCCTCGTCCGCAACGAGTCCTGATCGTCTCTGTGCTTGTGGTGTTGGTCGCCTTGATTCTGTGCCTGGTCCCGGCGGCTTCGGCGCAAGAGCCTTCTTCTGATCCTCTCCAGGTAAGCCCCACGCCAATGCGCAGCGTGGCGCCGCCCCCGACCGATGCCGCCGCAGAGAGTCTGGAGCAGCGCGGCGACGAGTTGCGTGCGGAAAAGCTGTATCTGGATGCGGCGGACTATTACCGCGCCGCTCTGCAGAAGAAGCCGGAATCTGCAGTCTTGTACAACAAGCTGGGCATTGATGACCTGCTTCTGCGCCGCTTCCCGCCTGCCAAGAAAGACTTCGAGCACGCGCTCAAGATCGATCGCGGCTATGCGGATGCCTGCAACAACCTGGGGGTCGTCTTCTACATCGAGAAAAAGTACGGCAAGGCGATTAGCCGGTACGAACAGGCTATCCGCTTGCGTGACGATGCTGCGTCGTTTTACAGCAATCTGGGGGCAGCCTATTTCTCGAAAAAGGACTTTGAGAAATCGGTCCTCGCTTACTCCAAGGCCCTGCAACTCGATCCGGACGTGTTTGACCGGAGTTCGCGATCCGGCGTGGCCGCGCAGATGTCGAAGCCCGAGGACCGCGCGCACTACGATTACGTGGTGGCCCGGTTGTACGCCAAGATGGGCCAAGCGGACCGCTCGCTGGAATACCTGAGGAAAGCCCTGGAAGAGGGATATAAGGACATCGACGCTGTCTACAAAGATCAGGAGTTCCTCAGCCTGCGGAAAGATCCGCGCTTTGTTGAGCTGATGAACGCCCGGCCGGTACCTATCTCGTAACTATCGTCCCGCGATATGTCCGGAAGATAGGGTCGCCCGGGCGGAGAAAGTAAAAGTTTGTAAAAGCGGGAAATTCCACCACTCTGATGAGTTAGAGTGAAGGCAATTACTCCTGAAAACAACAGGGTGAGTAAGGAGAAACGGTAGCCCACCGATTGCCGACCCGAGCACGCCCCAAGCAGGCAATCGGTGGGCTTTTGTGCCTTAGGCCTCAGCGGTCCGTCGTCAACCTCCGCAGTCCGAGCCTGCGGCCGAGAGCTACGGGCTGGAGCGCGCTTTCTCTGGGCTGCGCTCGTAAAGGTAGTCCTCCACTACGTGTTGCCATTTCTTTTGCGCTCTCAGGATGTATTCCACCGCGTCGCGCGCGGCGCCGTCGCCCCCCGCATGTTTGGTCACGAGATGGGCTTCAGCCTTGACTTCGTCGCGCGCGTTGGCCACAGCGACGGCCAGACCACAATGCCGCATGACTGGCAGGTCGATCACGTCGTCTCCCACGAAGGCCGCCTCCCCTGCCTGCAGTCCCGACTCCCGCAAAATCGATTCGAAGCAGGTCCGCTTATCCTGGACGCCCTGGTAGACGTAATCGATCTTCAGATCGCGGGCGCGCAGAGCCACGGTTTCGGAAACACGCTTGGTGATCAGGCCGGTTTTGAGTCCCGCCAGCCGCCAGAGAGAGATGGCCGTGCCGTCGTGGGCGTTGAAGCCCTTGGCCTCGATCAAAGTCTGGCTCACCAGTCCAAATCCGCCCTTGCCTGCATGCGCAGCGGCTTTCTCCAGTGCGCTGGGCGGCGTGCCGGCCGGGGCGGGAAAGATCCAGATCTTGCCGTCGGTGAGAACGCCGTCCACGTCGAACAGGATGAGCTTGATCTTCCGGGCGCGGACCAGTGCGGACAGAGTCTTGGGCATTGGTAGATGAGGGCACGGGGTCTGCGTCGCTGACTCGGCTCCCTCAATCTCCTTTCAAAGGGTGCGTGCCGTTTTCCGGCACACGGCTTAACGATGACCTTCTGGATGCGGCTTGCGCTGGGTCGTTCACCGTCCCCATCAAGGGTGTTGACCCTTTCAGGACGCACCATGCGCCGGATTCTAGCATCCCCTGGTCGGGCCTGGAGGCCATAGGATCGGGACGTGGCGTTCGAGTTTTTCCGATGTCGCGATGGGATGTGACCAAGACGGAACCGAGGTATGCGGCCGACAGAGGCCCAAAGCCTGGACGAAATCCCCCAACCATGCAACGGAGCAGTGGCGATGCAGATGGCGTCGGCCATTCTCAGCAAGGGCAGCCCTTAACGATCAGTCAAGGCGAAGATTTTGCGAAGATCTCAAACATAGATAGAATACCGCCATGCAAGTCCCGATTCCCAGTTCCCTGGCCTGGGCCCATCCGCTGGTCCAGGAGTGGTTTGTCGGACGTTTCGGCACGCCCACCGAGCCGCAGGAGCAGGGCTGGCCCCACATCCTGGCGGGACGCACCACCCTGATCTCCGCGCCCACCGGTTCCGGCAAGACGCTCGCCGCGTTCCTGGCCTGCATCGACCGCCTGGTGCGTAAAGCTCTGGCTGGAGGCCTGCAGGATCGCACGGAGGTGGTTTACATCTCCCCGCTGAAAGCACTGGGAAACGACATCCAGAAGAACCTCGAGCTGCCGCTGGGCGAAATTCTGCACCTGGCGGGCGAACGTGGTCTCCTCATGCCGGAGGTGCGCACCGCCGTGCGCACCGGTGACACGCTCATGCATGAGCGGCGCTCCATGCTGAAGCGGCCGCCGCACATCCTGGTTACCACACCGGAGTCGCTGTACATTTTGCTGACCGCCGAGAAAAGCCGCGCCATCCTGCGGGATGTTGAGACTGTGATCGTGGATGAGATTCACGCGGTCGCTGACGACAAGCGCGGCGCGCACCTGGCGATTTCGCTGGAGAGGCTGGCAGCCTTATCTCCGGCCGCCCTGGTTCGCATCGGGCTCTCCGCCACCCAGAAGCCGATTGAGGCGGTGGCGCACTTCCTGACTGGCCATGGCGGTCCGGATCCGGTGATCGTGAACATCGGGCACAAGCGCAAGCTCGATCTGGCTGTGGAAGTCCCCTCCAGCCCGCTTGGTTCCGTGGCTTCGAACGAGATTTGGGACGAGCTCTACGTCCGTCTGGTCGAACTGGTCGCCCAACATCGTTCCACGTTGGTCTTTGCCAACACACGCCGCATGGTGGAGCGCATTGCCCATCAACTCGGGGAGCGCATTGGCGAGGACAACGTGGCTGCGCACCACGGCAGCCTGTCGCGCAAACTGCGCCTGGCAGCGGAGAAGAAGCTGAAGGAAGGCCAGGTCAAGGTCCTGGTCGCAACCGCCTCGCTGGAACTGGGCATTGACATCGGCACCGTAGACCTGGTCGTGCAGATCAACTCCCCGCGTGCAATTGCGGTCGCCTTGCAGCGGGTAGGCCGGTCCGGGCACTGGCGCGGGGCGGTGCCCAAGGGGCGCTTCTTTGCCACCACGCGCGATGACCTGCTGGAGTGCGCTGCGTTGACGCGAGCCATTCACCACGGCGATTTGGACCGGCTGATCATTCCCGAGTCTCCCCTCGATATCCTGGCCCAGCAGATTGTGGCCGCCTGTGCCGCGGAGGAATCGGACGAGGATGAACTGTTTGCTCTCATCCGCCGAGCTTACCCTTACAGGAGTCTGGCGCGTGAAACCTACGAAGCTCTGCTGCAGATGCTGGCGGAGGGCATCGCCGCCCGGCGTGGCCGTTACGGAGCTTACCTTCATCGCGACCGCGTCAACCGAAAGCTGCGTGCCCGTCGCGGCAGCCGCATGATGGCCATCACGAGCGGCGGAGCCATTCCCGATAACTCACTCTACACGGTCGTAGCCGAACCCGAAGCCATTGTCGTCGGTACGGTGGACGAGGACTTCGCTGTGGAGAGCAACAAAGGCGACGTGATGCTGCTCGGCAACACGTCCTGGATGATTCGTCGTGTGGAAACCAACGCGGGCCGCGTGCTGGTCGAGGACGCGCATGGCGCTCCGCCCAGCGTTCCCTTCTGGCGCGGCGAAGCTCCGGCCCGAACCGAAGAACTCTCGGCCCACGTGGCCGAACTCAGGCAGCAAGTGAGCGACCGGCTTGCGACGACGCCGCCTCTTGGCATCTCGCAGCAGAGTCCCGATGTGGCCGCGACCGTGGGCTGGCTGAAGCAAGAGTGCGGACTGGACGACTCCGGTGCCGAGCAGGCGATCGAGTACATCGTGCAAGGCCGTGCAGTGCTGGGCGCCGTGCCCACCCAGGTCGTGGTCATCGCGGAGCGTTTTTTCGACGAAGGCGGGGGGATGCAACTTGTCATCCATGCCCCCTTCGGCGGCCGAATCAACAAGGCCTGGGGACTGGCCCTGCGCAAGCGCTTTTGCCGGAGCTTCAACTTCGAGTTGCAGGCTGCCGCCACCGATAACGGCCTCAACATCGCCCTGGCCGAGCAGCACAGCTTCCCCCTGGCCGATGTCTTCCAATTTCTCAAGTCGGAAACCGTGCAGCCGATCCTGGAGCAGGCAGCGCTCGCCTCCCCCATCTTCGGCACCCGCTGGCGCTGGGATGCCTCGCGCGCCTTGGCCCTGCTGCGCTTTCAGAACGGCAAGAAGGTTCCGCCGCAGATCCAGCGCATGCGTTCCGACGATCTACTGGCTTCGGTTTTCCCCGACGTGGCGGCATGCCAGGAGAACATCGAGGGTGACATCCAGATCCCCGATCACCCGCTGGTATGCGAGGTCATGAAAGATGTCCTCACCGAAGCTATGGATGTGGACGGCCTGAAGAACGTCCTCCACAAAATTGAGAGGGGGAGCATCCGCTGCATCGCGGTGGACACGCCTGTACCGTCGCAATTCTCGCACGAGATCCTCAATGCCAACCCGTATGCCTACCTGGATGACGCGCCCTTGGAAGAACGGCGCGCTCGTGCGGTCGAGATGCGTCGGGTTCTGCCTGCCTCGGTGCTGGAAGAAGTGGGTAAACTGGAGCCGGCGGCTGTCACCCAGGTGCAGGAAGAAGCTTGGCCCGACGTGCGCGATGCCGATGAACTGCACGATGTCCTGCACACTTTGGTTGCTCTGCCAGAAGACTGGGAGACTGCAGTGCCGGGGGTTGGCGACGACCCCTCCGGCAGGGAGCATGGCGATGGTTGGCATGGTTACTTCGAACAGCTGGTCGGGCAGCACCGGGCCGGTTTGGCAGCGGAGGCGGGGACCGCCGCCGGACGACCGGCGGGACGGCGCTACTGGGTAGCGGCGGAGAAGGCTCGCAGCTTCTCCCGATTGTTTCCCGGAGCTCAGTTCAGCCCGGCGCTGCCTGAAGTCGAGGCTGCGCCAGCGTCTTACGACGACACGCTGCTTGCCTTGGTTACCGGGTGGATGTCGCATCTGGGGCCGGTCAGCGCGGGACAGCTGGAAAATCTGCTCGGCCTTCCCGCCTCTGCAATCGAAAAGGCCCTGTTGCGGATGGAGGCCGCGGGCTCCATCCTGCGCGGCAAGTTCACCAACCCCAAGCTTGCGGAAACCGAGTGGTGTGATCGCCGACTTCTGGCCCGCATCCATCGCCTGACCGTTGCCACCCTGCGCAAGCAGATCGAGCCGGTGACGCCGGCGCAATTCCTCTCCTGGCTGCTGCGGTGGCAGCACCTGGCCCCGGGCACACAACTCAGTGGCGAGCGGGGCACGCTCGAAGTGCTTCGCCAGTTGCAAGGATTCGAGATTCCGGCCAATGCCTGGGAAGGTCAGATCCTGGCCCGCCGCGTGGTGGGCTACGATCCGAAGTGGCTCGACCAGCTCTGCCTAACTGGCGCCGTGGGATGGGGCCGCCTCTCACCCCACCCCGCGACCCTCGCGGATCCCGGGCAAGGCGGACGCAGGGTGATTCCAACCAGCGTGGCGCCCATCACCTTCTTCATCCGCGAAGAAGCCGAGTGGATGACGCCGCGACATCCCGCCAGCGATCCGAGTGCAGCGCGCGGTCTCAGCTACGCAGCCCAGCAGGTCCTCGACTTCCTGCGCCAGCGCGGTGCCTCGTTCTTTGCCGACATCGTGCGCGGCACGGCAAGGCTCAAGGCGGAGGTCGAAACCGGGCTCTGGGAGCTGGTCGCCGCCGGTCTGGTCGCGGCCGACGGCTTCGATAACCTGCGTTCACTGATCGATCCCAAGCGCCGTTCCGGCCAGGGCAGCGGGCGTACCGGTCGTCCGCGCCATAACCCCGGCCGCTGGGCGCTGCTCTACCCGGGAGAGGCGGCCGAGCGCTCTCGAGCTCTGGAAGCAACGTGCTGGATGCTGCTGAAGCGCTACGGCATCGTGTTCCGCGATGTGCTGGCCCGCGAGACGAACCTCCCAACCTGGAGAGAGTTGCAGATGGCCTTCCGGCGGCTGGAGGATCGCGGTGAGATTCGGGGTGGTCGGTTCGTCGACGGTTTCCTGGGAGAACAGTTCGCTCTTCCCGTGGCGGTCGAGTCGCTGCGGGCTTCGCGCAAGACAACTCCGGCAGGCGAAGCCATCGTGCTGGCGGCTGCCGACCCGTTGAACCTGGCGGGAATTCTGGTGCCCGGGGAACGCGTACCGGCGATTTCTGGTCGGACAGTCATATTCCGGGAGGGAGTGGCGGTGGTTTCACCTTTGCGGGAGGTGCGGGGCAACCATGTCGTAGCCGCTAGGTAGCTATGCGGCGTCGGCCAAGACCTGGGCCAGGAAGTAACGGTCCCGCTGGCAGTAGAACAACAACCGGCTGGGCACGGCGTCTTCCCGGAAGGGCACGCGGATCGCTTGCACCATGATCTGGGGCACATCGGCATCCGCCCGGCACAGGATCCGCATCCCGCTCTTCTTGCTTGGCCCAAGGGCGTATGGACCGGCTCCCAGCCGCATCTCTCCGACAAAGAAATCGAAGGGAACGTGAGCCACCGAAGTTGTGCTGGGAGTCTGTGCGGGCGAGAAGCTCACCACAGCGAAGGAGACATTGGCCCGGACCACTGGAAATCTGGAATGCCCAAAGTGAGCCGCTTTCATCGTGTCCCCGGAAGACATCGAACCGGGAACCCGATGAGGGGGTCCCTCGGGTTCCCGGTTGAGTACTGCCCGGCAGGACTGTTAAGCGCTTCCCCCGTCGCTTTTATTGCCAGGCCAGTCGTCACATAAGGCGCATGCAAGTGGCTCACCATCTCCCCCAGCTTGTACCCGAGCCTTGCAACGGCAGGTTGGGCCTCCGCCAAGTCATTGATAGAACGTAAATTGCGAACCAGCACAAAAGGCAGCCCGGAATGCAGGGAAGGGAGGGACTAACGACCAAAGCCTATCCGATCGGATAGTCTATCTATCCGCTCGGATAGGCGCTGGGCATCTCAAAACTCTGCACAGCACCCCCGGGATGTGTTAAACACAGACTGCGCAGGAGATGGAAGAAATTGGCGAACCCCAGACTGGTCGCGGTGTCCGGGCCCCTCAAAGATTCCACCTTCGTGCTCCCGGCCGGTGGGCTGTCGCTTGGCCGGGACGCCGCCAATACGCTGCCCATCAGCGATCCCTCGGTTTCGCGACGGCACTGTGCCATCGAGCGGGAGAGTTCGCGCTTTGTGATTCGTGACCTGGACAGCCGCAACGGCACGCTGGTCAACGGCGAAGCTGTCAAAGAGCGCTGGCTAGCGCACGGGGACGAAATCGCGGTCGGCGAATCGACCTTCCTGTTTCTGGTGGAGGAAAGGGAAGTCTCGTCCTCTGGGCTGGTGGAGTTCGACGAGGACACCTCGGCCCAGGCCACGGCGCAAGTCCGGCCGCAGGACGTGCTCTACCTGCAACCGGATCGCATTCTGAGCGAACTGCCGGCCACGTCGCGGCTGGCCCGGAATCTGAGCGCCCTGCTCAAGATCAGCCGCATCGTGCACTCCATTCGCGACCTGGACGAACTCCAGGGCCAGATCCTGAGTCTGATTTTTGAAGTGGCGCCTGCGGAGCGGGGAGCCATTCTACTGGGCAGCAGTGACGGAAAGGATTTTGGATCGATGTTTGCGCGCTACCGCGACGCCCAGAATGAGCAGGCCGTCAGGGTCAGCCGCACCATCGCCCAGCAGGTGTTGGAACAGGGCATCGCCATCCTCGGGTCGGACGTCCCGGGCAGCGGTGGCCTGGGGAAAGTGGAAAGTCTGATCAGTTTGCGGGTGCGCTCACTTCTGTGCGTTCCGCTGACCGTGTTCCACCGCCCCATCGGCTGCATCTATCTCGATACCGTGAGCCTGGCCGATCGCTTCAACGAGGACCACTTGCAACTGGTCACGGCCATTGCGGGCATCTCCGCGGTCGCGCTCGAGAATGCGCGCCGCCTGCATTGGCTCGAACAGGAGAATGAGCGCCTGACCACCGAGATCTCGCTCGAGCGCAGCCTGGTCGGCGAGAGCCAACCCATGAAGGAGGTGTACCAGTTTCTAGTGCGCGTGGCGCCCACCGACGCCACCGTGCTGATCCAGGGCGAGAGCGGCACCGGCAAGGAACTGGCGGCGCGAGCCATTCACTCCAAGAGCCCGCGTTCGGACAAGCCTTTCGTTGCCATCAACTGCGCCGCCATCCCGGAAACGCTGCTGGAGAGCGAGCTGTTCGGCTACGAGAAGGGAGCATTCACCGGGGCCCAGGCGCAGAAGAAGGGTCGCCTGGAAGTGGCCAACGGGGGCGTGGTATTCCTGGATGAGATCGGAGAGCTGGCGCCCGCGTTGCAGGTCAAGTTGTTGCGGGTCCTTCAGGAGCGGGAATTCGAGCGGGTCGGAGGTACGCGGCCCATCCACGTCGACATTCGGCTCATCGCCGCCACCAATCGCGACCTCCCGGAAGCGGTGCGCTCCTTGCGTTTCCGCCAGGATCTATTCTACCGGCTGAACGTAGTCAGCCTGACCATGCCCGCCTTGCGCGACCGCAAGGAGGACATCCCGACGCTGGCCAGGTTTTTCGTGGATAAACATTGCAAGCGTTGCGGAGTTGCACCCAAGCAGATCTCCCGCGAAGCCGTAGCCTGCCTGATGAATTATGAATGGCCCGGGAATGTGCGCGAGTTGGAGAACGCGATCGAACGTGCCCTGGTGCTGGGCGAAGCGGAGGACATCTTGCCCGAGGATCTGCCTGAATCCCTGCTGGAGCGCGAGCCCGCGCCGGATGGTACCGAGGCCAAGTACCACGCCGCCGTAAAAAACCTGAAGAAGCAGCTAATCCAGGAGGCACTCGAGGAAGCCAAGGGAAATTACACCGATGCCGCGCGCCTTCTGGGAGTTCACCCGAATTACTTGCACCGCCTGATCAGGAACCTCGATTTGCGCGAGGCTTTGAAATCAACCACCACTTCGCGGACGACCTCAAAGCGACTTCGCGCCTGAATTCCCGGCCGGGATTAGGGCAGCGGCAGCGATAACAGCACCGCCGGGTTCAGATACACTCCCTGCCAACGCACCGCCATGTGCAGATGTGGCCCGGTGGCACGCCCGGTGGCTCCGCTCAGCCCGATCTGCTGGCCACGCTCGACGCGCTCGCCTTCTTGAACCCCGATCTCCGCTAGGTGGAAGTAGAGCGACAGCAGACCCTGCCCGTGATCAAGGACCACGCAATTCCCCTCGAAATAAAGAGGCCGCGCCAGAATCACCGTTCCTTTGTTAACTGCAGAGACGGGGGTGGCGGGCGGAACCCGGTAGTCGAGACCCTGGTGAACGCTCTTGGTGACTCCGTTGAATACGCGCCGGGTTCCAAACACGTCGGAGATTGGAGCCTCGACCGGAGGCTCAAAGCGCCCAGCCCACTCGCGTTCTGGGGTGGTCCGGCTGAACACCTTTTGTTTCAACTCCTGGTCCTCACGGATCTGTTGGCTTTGTTCCGGGCTCGGCGCGGTGAACTTCTTCGAGACTGTGAGCTCGACCGTGGGGTAGCTGGCCGGGCCCACGGCGAATCGTTGCTCAAAATGGTGTGAGTTCCCGTCGGCCGTCCGTCCTTCCAGGATCAGGTCATAGGCGCCCGGCTTCGTCTCCAGGCTGATCCCCGCGAGCGCAAACCATTCCGACGCTCCGCTGCTGAATACCACTGTGTGCCCCAGCCAAGTGCCCGTCAAGGACTTCAGTGGAGCCGATGGTGTCACCCTGAACAAGACGGGTGCTCCATTCAGCAAGGAGGGCGGATCGGTCCGCACCACCCATTCCTGGCTGGTGGCAGGAGCATTGTCCGCAGCTGTTGCCTCTGCGACGAAGGAGATCTGCAGCAAGGCCGCAAGGAAGACCACCGTGATTCCGGACAAGGCGATGCGGTTCGTTCCGGCACCCATCTCCGCAGGCTAACATTGCGGGCAGGTTTCGGCGGGATCTCCAGCCGGTTGCAGGGGTGGTTCCCCGGCGTTTGACACTCCCCCCAATCGGCCCTACCCTCTCGACGTAATCACCTGTGACCCAGGAGTAGCATGCTCTGCCCACGGTGTACCTCGCAGATTCCCGACGATGCCCGCAGCTGTCCCCGGTGCGGAGCTAGACTCGCGCTCGACAGTCCTCCGCTGACTTCCACCGATGTGGCCAAGGATCTTCCGCAGCAGGAGCGTCGCGTTCGGGCTGTGCTGATGCTTGTTGTGGCCTTGGCGGGAGGCTGGTTGGCGCTATCCGTAGCGCGACGATCAAACCGGCCTCGACCGGAGAATGCCGCGCTGCCCCGGACGACGTCAGTTCAGTCGCTGCCGGTCGTGTCCGGTCCGATTACGCTGAAGGGGCACAGCACAGAGGGCTACGACTTTGAAGTTCCTAGCGGATGTAAAAACGTCATACTGGAAAGCCGGATTGACCACGGAGACGATGCCGCCGCGCCGCCGCAGATGCTGATCTTCGATGCAGCGGGGTTCGCAGCCTGGAAGGCCCGCAAACCGGTGCGGGCTCTCTATGCCGGCAAAGTGGCACCCGGCATTCTCGAGGTGCGGCTGCCTTCCTCACCCGGGCATTATCAGGTAATCTTTGCCACTGGAGCCTCGACTTTGCCCAAGGTGTTGAGTGCCAATGTGCGCGTGAATTGCTATCGCTGAGGGCGGGCGACGGGTTCGCCGGTTCCCTGCAATCACTGATCGTCGTCAGGGGCGTCGTCGTCGCTGTCGTCGGCCGGGGCGGCTTGCGCTTGCACCCGTTCCAGCTCAGCGAGCTGCTGCTCCGCCAACTGGGCGTTCGGTCCCTCGGGCGCCCGCTGCAGATAATTGCGGATGTGCTCCTCGGCAGCCTTGTAGTCGTGCTGCTGGATCAGGGCCAGCCCCAGGACGTGTTCGAGCTCGGGCACACGGTGTTGAACGTCCGCGGCAAGACCGCGCAGCGCTTGCTGGCGCGCTACCTCGAAGTCCTGGAGGTTGTAGTGCGCCACGGCACTCAAAAACCAGTATTGCGGGTACCCCTCGGAACTCAAACTCACGAGGTGGCCAGCCGCGTCCGCTAGGTCCTGCCACTTGTGTTCATTCGCGTCGATCTGGGCGAGTTCCTGGTAGGGCTTGATGAACTTGGGGTCGGCGATAGCGGCCTGTTGGAACGACTGGCGCGCCGCAGTCTCGCTGCCCTGCCGCAACTGGACCCGGCCCAGTTCGAACCACGCGTCGGCGTATTTGTCGTAGGCATCAACGGCGGCCTGGAATCTCGCCTGCGCTTCAGCCCATTTGTTGCTCGCCTCGAGCGCCAGACCCTTTTCATACGCCTTCCTGGCCTTTCCGGGAGCCGCTGCGCTGGTCACGCTGATGGTGTAGCCCTGCACGTGGGCCACCCGGTGTAGGGAAATCTTGCCCACGTCGACCTTGACGTCGCCGCCGATCTTGGACGCAAGATCCACGGTTGGCGACGTGAACCCCGCTAACTCAGCCTGGAGTTCGCAGTCTTGCCAGTTGGCGGACGCCCCCTGGCGGTCTCTCAAATCATAAGCGCTGGCTTCGGAGTCCGCGGGTTCGGGCGCGCCGCTGGCTCCAGGCTGCTGTCTGGCGTTGAGGTGGATGCTGAATGAGCCTTTGGAGTCAGTGTACCCCAAGGTCCGTTTGCGGCCCCTGCAGGTCATCTGGATAGCGGCGGCCTCGGGGAGAGCGCTTCCATCGTCCACTACGACCGCTCCGGAAACCAGGATGGCGGGGCCTGCGGAATTGGCGACGGGAAGAGTGCTACCGCGAGTCACGGTACTGGTGCTGCTAGTGACGCCGTGACCAGCCGAACCGCGCTGCGCGCTCAGATTCAGGGGGAAGAACAGCAGGAGAAGACCGGCACAAACGACCCTGAACCTCATAACACCACCCCGTTGTCCTCGGAGTATAGGCCGGAATCTTTCCGGTGACTGAAATTAATTTGTAAATTTTCCGGTCCGAACCGGAAGGCCACTTAGGACAAGGGGTTTGGTGACCTGGTCGGGCTCGAACCGACGACCTCTTCCATGCCATCTCCTAGGGCGATCATAACAGCAACGGGCGGGAATGAGCAGCGCGCCGGGTAGCGCCGCTAGGGACGTTCCAGCCAAAATCGACGAGGGGAACGTTGTCCAATCGGCCTCGGCCTGTTGTGCCGGCGCACCACGATTCTGCAGGCCTTGTAACTCACGGCGTTGGAAAGCAAAAGGAAAGAATTCCCCCTCCCTAAGATCGGAGTACTATTAGCTCGCAAACCTTGCGGTTGCCTCGTGGCCATTGGCCCGGATCTTATCGCGACCTGTCATTGTGCGCAAAGGAGGTATCCGTGGCGAGGTTGCGCCTACTCATCGCTCTGCTTCTCTTTGCTCTGCTTCTGGGTTGCGGCAGTAGCAGTTCGAGTTTAAAGACCCGAACCCTGCAATCCCTTCTGATCACGCCAGCCAAGCCTTCCGTTGCCCTTGGAAACCAGCAGCAATTTAAAGCGACCGGCACCTACAGCGACGGCACGTCCCAAGACCTGACCAGCACCGCGACCTGGGCCTCTTCCCAACCCTCCGTGGCTGCGATCAATGCTACCGGACTCGCCACAACCAAGGCGCCTGGCATGTCCACCATCATGGCCACGTCCAGCTCTGTTAGCGGCTCGACGACCCTCACGGTCACCCCTGCCGCGCTAGTCTCTATCGCGGTCAGTCCGCCCAACCCCTCGATTGCTGCAGGAAACACCCAGCAGTTCATCGCCACGGGAACCTTTTCCGACAGCTCCACTCAGGACCTGACCGATTCGGTATCTTGGAGTGCCAGTGCTGCCAGCGTTGCCAGCATCACAGCGGGTGGCCTCGCCAAAGGCGTCTCCGTGGGTACCGCCACCATTACTGCTACCTCCGGCTCGATCTCCGGATCGGCGAGTCTGACGGTCACGAACGCAGTGCTGGTATCGATTGCTCTCTCTCCGGTGGCCCCCTCCGTTCCTCTTGGCTTACTCCAGCAGTTCAGCGCGACTGGTACTCTTTCTGACGGTTCCACCCAGGACCTAACCCGGTCCGTCACATGGGCGTCGGCGGATTCAACCATTGCAAGCATCGCTTCGGGAGGCCTAGCCACCGCACGCAATCTAGGGGAGACCAAAATCTCTGCCAGCTCTGGCACCATTCAAGAATCAACCACGCTGACGGTCAGCGCAGCCAGTCTCCGATCGGTCACATTGGGTGAGCCGGTCACAATCGCCAAAAATACCAGCCATCTCTTTGTGGCGATCGGAACCTTTGATGACGGGAGCACACGCGACATCAGTACCAATGTCACCTGGAGTTCCTCCGACCCGTCTGTGGCGACCATCCCACCCAATTTCAGGGTGGCCAGAGGGATACACGCGGGCACCACCCGCATCACGGCCACGCTCAACTCGGTCAGCGCTTCCGCAAACCTTACGGTGACCAATGCCACCGTGCTTTCCATCTCGATCACGCCAGCGAACCGCCATGTGCCGGCAGGTATCAAGTTTTCCTACCTGGCCACAGGTCTTTTCAATGACGGCTCCAGTCAGGATCTGGGTCGCGATGTCGTATGGGGCTCCAGTGCCCCTGCCGTCGCGTCGATCGCGTACCCTGGGCTCGCACAGTCCCTTTCTTCTGGCACCTCAACCATCAGCGCTGCTTTCGGTGGGGTCCCCTACTCTACCTTTCTCATCGTCAGCTCCGCCACGCTTACATCGATTTCCGTCAAGCCTTCCAACGCCCTGATCGCCCCGGGGAGTTTCCAGGGATTCAGTGCCATAGGCACGTTCTCAGATACCACCTCCGAAAGCGTCACGAACGTTGCCACGTGGACCTCGTCTGACTCAGCGGTTGCCTCGGTGAATTCGCTCGGTCAAGTGATCGGCGAGACGGCGGGGAATGTCGCCATCACCGCCGCGCTTGACCACATCAGCGATTCGGCTGCCGTGGTTGTGCAATCCTCACCTCTGCAGTCCATCACCATCACTCCGGCCGTCGCCAGTGTTCCGGTCGGTATCGCGATTCCGCTCACTGCCACAGCAACATTCGGTGACGGCACGACGCAGAAACTGACCAACAGCGTGACTTGGACCTGCTCCCCATCGTCAGTGGCTACGGTCAGCGACGCTCCGGGCTCTCAAGGCTCTGTCACTGGCATCGCTCCGGGTAGCGCGACGATCACGGCCGTGTTTGCCGGTATCGTGGGCACTTCAACCGTCAATACAACCAATGCCACGCTCACTTCCATTACGGTTTCTCCTAAAAACCCTGATGTCGCTCTCGGAACCGGGCAGCAGTTCAGTGCCACCGGCCACTTTAGCGACGGCTCAACACTCAGCCTGACGAACCAAGTCACTTGGTCCTCTTCCAGCGTCGGCATTGCCGTGATTAGTTCGCTGGGCCTGGCGAATTCGGTTGCGCCAGGCTCCGCAACAATTACAGCTGCACTTTATGGAGTTAGCGGCACTGCACTACTGACTGTTCATTGAGGGGAATGCTGGCTGGCGGGCTTAGGATCGGCTAGTGGAACTACTGCAGCTTGGGCCGCTACACGGAGCGGATGAGCCCTGAACCTAGACGGCTCGGAGCCGCAACCCGAACCATGGACTGTTCACTACCACATACTTGCCGGCCGTCGATCCGCCCCAACCGCCCGTGGTAGATCCGTCCGGAGGAGCGGAGACTGCGGCGAGTTCGCCTCGTCCGCGAATCGCCTGTGCACCCACCCGTGCCCATAGCCGCCGATGCGAATGCCCGAACCGGCAGAACTCAGCCCGGCAACTTTGTTCCTGCTGCTCACCGCCGTGAGCGGCAGTTTGGGTTACGATCGCGGCCGCTCGGGGAATAGCTATTCTACTGTGGAGACCGCTTCACTGGGAACCGGCAGGCCACCTGGCGCCATAGGTAAAGCCGCTCCCATGTACCACCTTGCTTCCGGCCAAAGAGAAACGGGCGAAAGCGTAGAAACGCTGCTACAATCCTTCCACCAGCCACTGTTAAAGATGTTCCACTCCCCCAAAATGGCCAGGACCAGTTCCTTTCAAGCCTTGGCTCTGTTCACGCTGACCGCAGTGTCGTTGTGCGCGTCTCAGGAAGCACCCACCGTCCGGGGCGTTGCCGTATTACGTGCCAGTGAAGCAGTAGAGATTGAGATCCAGATCAGCCAGCGTTTGACCCCGCAGGTGCAGGTCCTGTCCGGACCGGATCGCATTGTCGTTGACTTTCCCGGGGCGCTTCCCGGGCCCGGCTTGCGCTCCGTCGTTGTACAGCGTGGCGAGGTCAAGAGGGTGCGTACAGGTCTGTTCGAGGCCCGCCCGCCCATCACTCGAGTGGTGTTGGATCTCAAAACCGCGCAGGACTACCAACTGGTTCCATCCGGGAAGGCGGTGATGGTAAAAGTGGGAGGAACGACCCATATGGCTTCTGGCGTGGCCCCGACAAATCCCACTGCGCCGGCTTCGCCGCCCACCATGCAAGCTCCGCCTCCGCCGCCCCCGCTTACCGTAGGATTTCAAGACGGACTGCTGAGTATCGCTGCCGACCGGGCCAGCCTGGCAGAAGTCCTCTACCAGATTCAGGTGCAGACCGGCGCGGAAATCGCGGTTCCATCCGGGGTCGAGCAGGAAAAAGTCAGCGCCACTCTCGGTCCTGCGCTCGCTTGCGCTGTGCTCGCACAATTGCTCGATGGCTCGCCTTACAACTTAATCATCCTGGGTTCATTTGAGGACTCGAGTTCTCTCGACCGCGTCATTCTGACTCCCAAGCTACTTGGATTTTCCCAGCTCAACCCGATGCCGCCTCCTCCACCCCCGCCTGCACGAACTCCGCCTCAACGCTTGGTCGAGCAGGCACCGCAGGCAACGCCCGGCTCCGGCGCAGACCAGGTTCCGGACAACCGGAGATGAAAACGCCACCACCCGACCGCCCCAGACTAGATCCACGCTCGAAGACCGGCAGAGTCACGACCGCATCCCTGCGGCTGATATTCGTGACACCTCTTCAGAGTGCACTTGATTTGCGGTGAAGCCCATCACCGAGGAAGAAAAGCAAAGGCTGCTCTCTAATCCGGCCTGAGTGGGAGAGGCCTAGCTTGCGGCAGTTGTTTGCCTGAATACGACGGCGCGGGGCGAGCTGAGCGGGCTGCAAGGGTCGGATCACAGGCGGCTGCGGGCAAGAGGGTTGTGCCCCTGACAGGCTGCACCGGCAGTTATGACACAACTCATGACGCAAACGCCGTCGTAACCAGTCGTCCCGTCTAAGCTGTTGATGGGGTTGGTGGACCTGGTCGGGCTCGAACCGACGACCTCTTCCATGCCATGGAAGCGCGCTCCCAACTGCGCCACAGGCCCATCCCGAAGGGGATGATTCTCCGGATCTGTGTTTCTTTGCTGTATTGTCCCCCAGCTTTCGGCGAGAGTCAAACCGCGGTACCGATGGATTTTGAGAAAGCGGCGAAAATTAGTATTCTGGCCCAGACTGAATCCACAATGATCAACTTGAACTTCACGCGAACGTTTATTCTTCTCGCTTTGTCTCTGACGCCGGCGACCTTGAGCGCCCAAGCGGTTCCCTCCAACCCCTCCCCGGCACCCGTGCCCTATGCGTCGCTGAGCCAATTGAACTCGCTTCTGGGCCAGCTGGAGCAGAACTCGGCCACGGCGCAAGCCGATCTAGCCAAGGTACGCGTGGAGAAATGGAAAGCCGACGCTTCCCATAAGAAACTAGTGCAGGCGAACATCGAGTCCATTCAGCGCAATCTCAAGTTCGCCTTGCCCGAGATCACTGCTCAACTGCGCAACTCACCCGAGGATCTGGCAGCAACCTTCAAGTTGTATCGCAATCTCGACGCACTCTATAGCGTCATGAGCAATGTCGCCGAATCGGCGGGTGCTTTTGGGTCCAAGGATGAGTTTCAGTCTCTCTCTAACGACATCAGCGCATTCGAGAGGAGCCGAATGGGCTTTGCCGATCGTCTGGAAAACCTGGCTTCTTCCAAGGAAGCCGAACTCACCCAACTGCGCGGACAGTTGAAGGCTCTGCAGGCTTCGCCTCCGCCACCGCCCAAGAAAGTCGTCGTGGACGATACCGAACCGCCCAAGAAGCCTGCGAAGAAGAAAAAGACGACGCCCTCCACCGTGACCACCAAACCTCCCAGCCAAACTCCAACCTCGCCGCCTCCACCGAACCAGTAGAGCAAATTCACACCGCGCCGCTGCGGGTGAGCTTTGCTGGCGCCTATGTGTCAGAAAAGACATCGCTTAATCATGGAACTTTGAATCTGGTCCCGGGGTCTATTGAGCTTAGGGTGGTTTGGTTGGGTTGGGTTCTAGTTAGGCCTTGGCCGTCGGATCGGATCGCTTTTCGGGTCGGCGCTGCGGCCCGGAGATCCTATAATACGAGGTGCGCCATCAAGCTATGGCGGGAGTAGCCACCTTGGGCGATTTGGCGAGTGCGATCGGAGCCAGGGCACAGGAAGCCGCGATCGTCGCGGAACTGAAGGCCGGGTCGGAAGAAGCGTACGCTTGGCTGATCGGTGAGTTTCACCAGCCCATTTACGGACTTGTGTACCGGATTGTAACCGATCCAGCAGACGCCGCGGACACCACCCAGGAGGTCTTCCTTAAGGTGTTTCGGGGCATGAAACATTTTCACGGCCAATCCAGCCTCAAGACCTGGATCTACCGCATTGCCGTGCACGAAGCTTCGAACCGGCGGCGTTGGTGGTTCCGGCACAAGGCGCAGGAGACTTCTCTGGAACCGCTGGACCCGCAACGCAACGGGCTGGCGGCTCGCGAAACCCTGGTGGATGGTGGCGAATCCCCTTTCGACAGCGCCGCTCACGAAGAAGTCCGCGCGCGCGTCGAGCAGGAACTGCGAAAGATTCCAGAGCCCTACCGCACCACCCTTATCCTCCGGGATCTGGAAGAGATGTCGTACGAGGAGATTGCGGAGGTGATGGAGGTCTCGTTGGGAACGGTGAAGTCGCGGCTGACGCGCGGCCGCGACGCCCTCAAGAAGCGGCTCGCCAGCTACGTTCGCGAGGTCGGTCCGCAACTGGGGCTGCTAGCACCCGAGGAGCCGCAGTCGGACGGATTCCGTGGGCCTGCGGCCGGGGAGGCAGCCGTCGGGGTTTCTTCATGATCTGCACCCACGCCAAATCGCTGCTTTCTCCGTACCTGGACGGCGCGGTGACCGGGAAGCAAATGCGCGCGCTCAGCACGCATCTGGACGAGTGTCCGCGTTGTCGCCAGGAGTACGTTTTGCTGCGCGAGACGCAGCAGTTGCTGGCCGGAATCGGACGTCGCAAGGCGCCGCCCGATTTGGCTTTGAAGCTCCGAGTCGCCATCTCGCGAGAAGCGGCCCCAGCCAAGCGGGCGCGCTTTGACGGGTTTGTGCTCCGCCTGCAAAACGCCCTCCGGGCGTTTATGGTGCCCGCAACAGCCGGGATCATCGCCGCGGTGTTGGTCTTTGTTTTCGTCATGGGTTTTCTGACGCTGCCCGAACTAGAAGCGCGCAACAACGATGATGTTCCACTAATGCTCTATACCGCCCCTGAACTTCAGCAGTCCGCCTTCGGCACTGAGTTGACCCCCATCAGTGAGGATTCACTCGTGATCGAAGCCTATGTAGACGCCAATGGGCGTGTCGAGGACTATCGCATCCTCTCCAATCCTGGCGTTTCTAAGGATCTCCTCTTCAAGGTGAAGAACATGCTGATCTTCACGACCTTCCGGCCCGCCATGTCCATGGGGCGGCCCACTCCGGGAACGGCAGTGCTGTCGTTCTCGAAGGTCAGCGTGAAGGGGTAGAGGGAAGCGGCGGGCAAGTTCGGTTCCAGATTCCCAGGCTGCCGCGCTTCCGTTTGACCCTCTGCAGAGAACCTCTTAAACTGAGATGGCAATCCCTGCAGCAAGCCGTCCTTCGGGAGGTTTTCCTGGTTTCCAGTTTGCGATGTTCGCTCACGGCTGCCATTTTCGGGCTGGCGGCAGCGGTGTGCACGGCGCAAAACCCTCCCCAGGTAACCTTGGATACGAGTGAAACCTTATTCACCATTGTGACCGCCATCAACGCCTGTGGCTATAACGATGAACTCAACGTTTCCGTCCCGGTGCGCGCCCAGATTCGCGCCGAGGTCGCGAGGAATGTTCGCGCCTCTGTCGAGGCACAAGAGACAGCCGACGTCATGTGCCAGTACTACCACGACCACCTGACCGAGGATCCCACACGCAATCTGGCGCAGTACGTTTCCCTGGCCCTGTATCTGGGCTCACCGCCCAACTTCGTCCCCCGAGTCAGGGAGACCGAACTCCCGCCCGACGCCCTCAATGTCGTGGGATTCGCCAAGCTGGCGGCGGCCTTCTATGACAAGGCCGGGCTGCACGGGGCGTGGCAAAAGAACCGGGATACCTATAGCGCTCTCGCAGACCGCTACCACGAACCGCTGTCAAAGCTTGTGTTTTCGACGGAAATCTATTTGAAGTTGCCTTCCTCCGCCTACCTGGGAAGGCAGTTCACCGTGTATATGGAACCCATGGGTGCCCCGGCTCAGGTCAACGCGCGCAATTACGGAGACGAGTATTACGTCGTTCTCTCACCCGGCGGTCCGTCGCTGAAGATGGAGCAGATCCATCACACCTATCTGCACTATCTTCTTGATCCTCTGGCTCTAAAGTACGGGGCCGCGATGAAGGGACTCGAGCCTCTGCTGGATTCGGTAAGAAACGCCCCGATGGACGACACGTTCAAGGGGGATACGCCGCTGTTGGTGACCGAATGCCTCATCCGGGCGATTGAGATCCGAACCGGGAGTGCGAAGGCCTCGGAGGCCCTCCGCAGCGAGGAAGTGCAGAGCGCCATGGAACAAGGGTTTGTCCTGACCCGGTACTTCTATGACACTCTGGCGCAGTTCGAGAAGGATCCCGAGGGCATTCGCACCGCCTATAGTGGGATGATTGAAGGGATCGACCTGAAGAAGGAAACCCGGCGTGCCGGCTCGATACACTTCGCGAGTCAAGCCTCGCCGGAACTGTTGCAGGTGCCGCATCAGGGGACTGCTCAACTGCTGCAGACGGCGGAGAAGCGGTTGGCCGCGGGGGATCTAAAGGCTGCGCAGGACTTGGCCCAGCAGGCGTTGACCGAGGAGCGTACCGACCAGGGAAGAGCCCTGTTCATCATGGCCCAGGTGGCGACTGCCAACCGGGATATTCATGGAGCGCAGAGCTATTTTGAGCGCGCCCTTCAGCTTGCACAGGAGCCCAAGGTCATTGCCTGGTCGCACATTTATCTCGGCCGGATTTGCGACCTCCAGGAACAGCGCGAGGCAGCGGTGGACCACTACCGAGCCGCGCTGAACGCTGGGGCCTCGTTGCCGGAAGTCCGGGCGGCGGCAGAGCGGGGATTGAAACAGCCGTACGAGCCTCCCGCCCCGCGGTAGGTATTCAGATGGTAAGAACTCGATTTCTTCCCACGGAAGAGTCGCGACCCTAGGAGAAAATATGAAGCGAGCAGCCTTGATCGGCGTTGTGCTATGCCTGGCAACCTGGAGCCTTGCCCAAGGCGATAGCAAGTCCGCCTCTCAGACCCCCCCCGCCACGCAGGGTGCAACTCCCACTGCGCCTCAGGGAAAGCGACCGCGCCAGGCTAAGACCCAGCCTGAATACGAGGCCTACAATGCCGCCAAAGGGATCACCGACCCCGCCGCGCTGGAGAAAGCGGCCGATGACTTCGCCGCCAAGTTCCCCGACAGCGAACTGCGGATCGAACTCTACAAGCAGTCCATGCTGGTGTATCAGCAGGCCGGCAATTCCGACAAAATCATTGAGATGGGGCGTAAAGTGCTCGCGCTCGACGCCGACGACCCGGTCGCGCTGGTGACCGTGGCCGGCGAGATTGCGGAGAAAACCCGCGACACCGACCTGGACAAGGATCAGCGCTGGGATGAGGCCATGAAGATGGCGCAGAAGGCGACAGAAACCGTTGACACCGACATTATGATTCCGCCCAACACGCCGCAGGAACGCATCGATGCCTACAAAGGTCAGGTACGGTCCTACGCCTACTCCATCATCGGCACCATCGAATTTAAGAAGGAGAACTTTGCTGCAGCCGAGAAGGATCTGCGCAAATCGATTGATGCTTTTCCTTCCCAGCCTGACCCGGTGGTGGTACTGCGCCTGGCGATTTCTCTCGACCGGCAGGGAGAGGCGCGGTATCCGGAAGCTCTCAAGGAAGCCAATCGCGCAGTGCAACTGTCGCAGGAAGGAACTTCCATTGGGAAATTGGCCCGCCAGGAGCGGGATCGACTTTCGCAGCTGGTGAATCCGGGGTCGGGAAGCGCCAAGCCCCCGGCTCAGGATCAGCCGAAGAACTGAGAAAGGTGCACCGCACCCATTCGGGGATGCCCGCAAGTTACTCCCCCCATTGCATGAAAGCAGCAGAAATCGCGGCGCTGGAAGCACTTCTCGGACACCACTTCCAACGTCCCACATTCATCGAACAGGCTCTGACCCACAGCTCCCAGGCTCGCGAACTCGAAGCCCTCCGGCCCTCCCCGCCGGGGGTCGCCATAGGAGACAACGAACAGATGGAGTTCCTGGGTGACGCGGTCTTGGCGCTGGTGACCAGCGAAGAACTTTTCCGACGCTTTCCCCACTTCCGTGAAGGAGAATTGTCCAAGTTACGTGCCCACCTGGTGAGCCAAAGGCATCTCATTCGGGTGGCCCAGCAACTGGAACTGGGCAAATATCTGCGGCTGGGGCGAGGCGAAGAAAAAAGCGGCGGACGCAGCAAGACAGCTTTGCTGGTGGATGCGCTCGAAGCGGTGCTGGCCGCTCTCTATCTGGATGCCGGGATGGAGGTGGTACGGGAATTTATCTTGCGGACCATCATCATGCCGGAGGTGGAACGGATGAATCCGGCAAGCAGTGGCGTCCCGGTGATGGACTTCAAATCGGCTCTGCAGGAAACCCTGCAGGCCATGGGCTTTCCCCAGCCCTCCTACGTGCTGGTCAAGGAGGCCGGGCCAGAGCACCGCAAGACGTTTACCGTGGAGGCACGCCTGAGTCTGCCGTTACCGGAAAAGGGCGAGTTCGTCGGCAGAGCTGAGGGTTCGACCAAGAAGAGGGCAGAGCAGGATGCCGCCCACCAGGTGCTCGAGTATCTTTCCTCTCTCCCCGGCATCCTGGAGGCGAGAACCGCTCGCAAGCCGCAGGCACGCCATTCATGACCACGCCCTCCACTACGCGCAACCGGCCTGATGCAGGCGGCACCTTGGCCTCCGTGCAGTCTCTGCTGGCCACAGTGGTCATCGCGGTCTTCGTCATCACCTTCGTAGTGCAGGCTTTCCAGATCCCGTCCGAGTCGATGGAGAACACCCTTCTGATCGGGGACTACCTGCTGGTCGACAAGCTCTGTTATGGCCGTGGCGTTGGCCATTTCCTGATTCCCTACCGCCAAGTCCACCGGGGCGATATTGTCGTTTTCCATTACCCGGTCAATCCGGCGCAGCACTTCGTCAAGCGCGTGATCGGGGTTCCCGGCGACCGGATCCGCATGGTGAGGAAGCAGGTGTTCGTCAACGGCACCCCCCTCAAAGAGCCCTATGTGCGGTATTTTCGGAACGAGCCTAACCTCTTTCGTGACAACTTTCCGCGCCTGGATGTTCTGGATCCCGGGATTAACGCCGACTGGTGGCTGCACATGCCGAAGCTGGTCGAAGATGGTCAGCTCATCGTGCCGGAAGGGCATTACTTCGTGATGGGAGACAACCGCGACGACAGCTCCGACAGTCGCTATTGGGGCTTCGTCCCCCGGGAAAACATTATCGGTCGGCCCTTGCTCATCTACTGGTCGATCCGCGCGCCCGATAACGACCTGCCGGCGTCGCCCACCCTGGGTGATAAACTTTATCATTTCGCCTACGCAGTCACTCATCTGTTGCAGATGACACGCTGGAATCGGACCTTGCACCGGATCAGCTGAACGGCGAAAGCTCGGAAGGAACCGACAACGTGGCCAAGAAAAACAAAATGCAAGAATCCGAAAAGCCGCGGGAAACCACCGTGGAGTTCCTGGCCTCCCTGGCTGCGGTTCTCGTCACCGGGCTCTTCATCATTACGTTTATCGTCCAAGCCTTTGAGATCCCTTCCAGTTCAATGGAAGACACGCTCCTCATCGGCGATCACGTCTTCGTAAATCGCGAGCGTTTCGCGCCTCCCACAGGCTGGGTAGGCCCCCTGCTTCCCTACCAGGACATCCGGCGCGGCGACATCGTTGTCTTCCTCCACCCCGCCGAACCTGGCCTTTACGTGGTCAAACGAATCATCGGGATCCCCGGCGACCGCCTCCACTTGCGGGATGGAGTGGTGTATCGCAACGGTCAGAAGCTGGATGAGCCCTACGTCCTGCATCAGGGATCGATTCCGTACGATCCCTATCGCGACAATTTTCCGACCGTGCCGCCTTCCGACGCCTTTAACGTCACGCCCGAATGGCAGGAAACATTGCCCTCGCACATCCAGGGCGAAGACCTAGTCGTCCCGCCGGATAGCTACTTCGGTATGGGCGACAACCGTGACGTCAGCTACGACAGTCGCTATTGGGGTTTCATCCCCAAGCCCAACGTCATCGGACGGCCCATGTTTGTCTATTGGTCATTCAAGACGCCGGCCGACCAGTACCGGCGCACCGAGCTCAGCGAGCGGCTTGGGTTTCTCGCGCATATTGTCATCCACTTTTTCGACCAGACCCGCTGGCGCCGCACCTTCAAGGTGATCCGATGAAGTCGATCCGATCCCGGCTTCGCCTTGCCCTCGGTGCGGCCCTCCTGCTCCTGACCCTGTTCCTGGTGCGGCCCGGCGCCGCGCATCTGGAACTGCGGATTGCAGGCGCGATCGGCCAAGCGCTCGGGCGGCCTGTAGAGATCGGAACTGTCAAGGTTCACCTGTTGCCTACACCCGGCTTTGACCTTAGTGACTTTGTGGTCCGCGAAGATCCTGCCTTCGGTGCCGAACCAGTTCTGCGCTCCCAGGAGGTGACGGCCGCCCTGCGCCTGAGCTCGCTGCTCCACCGGCGTCTGGAAATCTCACGACTGGTCCTTACTGAGCCCAGCCTGAATCTAGTTCGCAACCCAGACGGCCACTGGAATATCGAGCCTGTGCTCGAGCGAGCCTCCCTGACCACCGTCGCCCCGACTGCGGCAAAGCCTTCGGCCGCCCGTCCTGCCTTTCCCTACATTGAGGCCGATCGCGGCCGCATCAACTTCAAGTTTGGCAGGGAAAAGAAGTCCTTCGCCCTCACGGGTGCGGACTATGCGGTCTGGCAGGATTCGGAAAATACCTGGGGCATACGCCTGGAAGCCCGTCCGGTGCGGACCGATTTCAACGTAAGCGACACCGGGCAGGTGAAGATTAATGGAACCTGGCAGCGGGCCACTTCTCTGCACAACACCCCGCTGCAGTTCACTCTACAGTGGGACCAAGCTCAACTTGGGCAGCTGACCAAGCTGGTCTCTGGCCAAGACAGGGGCTGGCGCGGTGCGGTTCGTCTGTCGGCGAATCTGAGCGGTACGCCCGCCGATCTCCTTGTTCACGGCGACGCTTCCGTAGAAGACTTCCGCCGCTACGACATTCTGGGGGGAGGCGTGCTCACCCTGCGGGCCGGTTGTGACGCCCACTACAGTTCGCTAGACCGGGGCTTTCATCAGATCGCATGCCAGGGCCCTGTACGCAGTGGCACCGTCTCTCTGCAAGGCGACATACTGAACCTGCTGGCTCCCCGAAGCTATGACTTGACCCTGGTAGCGCAGCAGGTTCCGGTGCAGGCCGTGCTGGCCGTTATCCGTCGTGCCAAGAAGGATTTGCCGGAGGACTTACAGGCGGGGGGAAAGCTCTCGGCCAGTTTCCACGCCCGTGCCGGGAAAGGCCAGCACGCATCAGAACCGGTACTACAGGGCGCCGGCCGGCTTTCTGACCTACACTTGAAATCTGTGGCGACCGGAACCGAACTGGTTGTGGGGCAGGTGCCCTTGGCACTGCTTCCGGCGGCAAACAGCCAGGGCCACGCGCTGCGAAGCAGGGGAGAAAAGCCGCCTTCCGGAGCTTTCCTTTCGCTGGGACCCTTTACCCTTCGGTTGGGCCCCGGCGCGTCCGCCACGGCTCGCGGCTGGCTGACCCCTTCCGCCTATAACTTCCATGTGGAGGGAGACGCTGAGTTGCAGCCGCTGCTCCAAGCCGCGCGCCTTCTGGGTTTGGCGGCGCCGCAGCCAGCGGCTGATGGATCGGCCCGGGTGGACTTGCAGGTTGCCGGGCAGTGGGCAGGACTTGGGGCTCCCCTGGCAATTGGCAGCTTGCACCTCCACGCGTTTCAGGCGGAGGTCCGTGGACTGAATGCGCCACTGGAGATCGCGGCAGCTAACCTGCATCTCACTCCCGAACTGGTCACTGTCGACGCGCTTTCCGCCTCGCTCATGGGCACCCACTGGACCGGTTCCCTCGCATGGCCGCGCGGCTGCCCCTCCGCGGGTGCGTGCGCCGTGACCTTTGCGCTGCATACGAACACGCTCGACCTCGCGCTGCTCAACCAGTTGTTCCCTCCCAATCCGGCACGACGGCCCTGGTACGGCTTTCTGTCACAAGAGAATCCCGCCGGCACGCCCTTCCTGGCGCGCGTTCGTGCCGCTGGCAAGCTTAACGCCGACCGGTTGACTATCCGGAAACTGACCGCCACTCATGTCGCCACTGAGGTGCAACTCGAGCGCGGCCGCCTACATCTGGGGGACCTGCGGGCCGACGTCCTGGGAGGCAGGCATCGCGGAGAGTGGCAGGCCGATTTTGGCGTGACACCACCCGCCTACAGTGGCGAAGGTACCCTCGAGCGGGTCTCCCTGGCGCAGGTCAGCGAGCTCATGGAGGACGCCTGGATCACCGGCACGGGGAGTGCCGCTTATCAGCTCAAGACTGCCGGCTACACTTCGGCATCTTTGCTAGCATCCGCCAGTGGCACCCTTCGATTCGAAATGCGTGAAGGAGCATTTCCTCACGTCGTACTTGGAGGTACCTTCCTGCACGTGCGGCGCTTTGCCGGAAGGTTGGCTCTACAGGATGGCCAGTTTGAAATGCACGACGCCAGGCTGGAATCCCCGGGCGGAACTTTCCTCGTAAACGGCACTGCCTCGATGGCAAAAAAGCTGGATTTCAAACTCGCCCAGGAAGGTGCCGCTGCCTTCAGCGTTACCGGCACGCTGGCCGAGCCACGCACCGCCCCCGCGGAGACCCAAGCCGCCTTGCGACCGTCGTCGACACAGCGCTGAGCGCATGGTTGCCTGCTCATCGCGTCTGTTCTCGGCGTCCGACCAAGTCTCCTCTTTCTGTCATAATCTGGTACGAGCATGGATCTCTTCATTGCATCGCTCCGAAGCAGGTTGGGCCGTCTGGGACTCTGGCCCGCCAGCCGGCTAGCTCGGGCCGCATGGTACTCACTCGCGCTGGCCCTCGTGCTGTTTGTGCTGCAAGAGTTGTTCGGCGCGCTCGGGTTTTCCTGGGGGAAGAGCCTCGGCGGATGGGTGGAGTTTCTTAGCATCCTTTCCATTCTGTTGTTCGGCGGGCTGGGCTTCCGCTGGCTGAGGGCCAGGGTCCTCTGGCGCCTGCGCAACCGGCTCATTGTCACCTACGTTTTTATCGGCGTGGTTCCCGCGCTGCTGTTGCTCGCGATGGCCTTGGCGACGCTGTATCTGTTGGCCGGACAGTTTGCCAACTTCATCGTCACTTCGGAGATCAACCTGCAACTGCATAGCCTCGAGGCCACGAATGCCGCCGTTTCCAACGAAATGGCCGCACGGCTTGAACGCGGCGAGCCGGCAATCGCCCAATCCCTCGAGGGGTTGCGCCGGACGCAAGCCGGCTGGAAGCGCCGAGAATTGTGTGCCTGGCTCGGTACCCAGCCGCTCGTCGTATCCCGTAACGGCGACCGGGAGCCGGCCTTTTCCTTCCCTTCCTTCCTACACGGGCCGTTCCGCGAGATCGTCCACGACCACGACAAGCTGTACCTCAGGGCTGGCACGGTGCTGCCGGTTCACAACGTGAAGCTGAGTGTGGTATCCAGCGAGGAATTGGACAAGGATCAGGTTGAGGAGATTGCCGCGAACCTGGGCGAGATCACGCTCTATTCCGCCACGCCGGAGGCAGCGACCGCGCCGGCTCCTGCCCCCTTGGGCTCCACGGCTGATTCGTCGACCAGGCCGGCTGGGATCACCATCCGCGAAGCCGGCAAGGAACGAGTGCTGGCTGGCGGCCAGAGAAACCTTCGCGCCCTGTTCACCGCCGGTAGCCTGCCGCCGGCGGCCGGCTCGTTCGATCACCCGATCACCTTCGGCACTCCCCTGCCGGGAGTCAGCTGGGAGACCGGCGATCACGAGCCGACCTCGGCCCTGGTGCGCGTCCAGACCCGTCCTTCGCTGCTGTACGAGCGTCTGTTTGCTGCGCTTGGTGACTTTGCCAAGGGCGTGGAGTACATCCTGCTGGCGATCGCGGTTGTGCTAGCGGTGATCGAACTGCTCGCTCTGTTGATCGGCGCCAGCCTGACGCGCACCATTACCGGTGCCGTGGCCCAGTTGTATGAGGCCACACAACACATCGACCGAGGCGACTTCAGCCACCGCATCCCGGTTAAAACCAGCGATCAACTCGCCCAACTGGCCATCTCTTTCAACTCCATGACGGCCTCCATCGAAAAGCTGATCCTGGAGCAGAAGGAAAAACAACGGTTGGAGAATGAATTGACCATTGCCCAGGAAGTCCAGGCCCAACTGTTTCCCCGCCAGATCACCCAGCTTACCACCCTCGAACTGCACGGCTTCTGCCGCCCCGCCCGCACGGTCAGCGGCGATTACTATGACTTCCTGGCGATCAACGCCGACAAACTGATCCTCGCTGTCGGAGATGTCAGCGGAAAAGGAATCTCGGCCGCGCTGCTGATGGCCACGCTTCATTCCGCAGTGCGAGCCTACAGCCTGGAAGGCGTGCCTCAGCTGCGCGAACCCATGGCCGTGGGTGGCAGGGCCCGCGCAGGAACCAGACGGCCGACAGCTATCGAGGGGGTGGAAACTTCACCGGCGATGTTGCTTTGTCTGCTCAACCATCAGCTCTTCCAGAGCACACCCCAGGAGAAGTACGCTACCCTCTTCCTTGCCGTCTACGACGAACCCTCCCGTTCTCTCACCTATAGCAACGGCGGCCATCTGCCACCGCTGATCATCGGCCCCTCCGGCGGCATCCGGCGCCTGGATCAGGGCGGGACCGTGGTTGGCCTTTTTGACCGTCTGTCTTTCGACGAGGGATCAAGCCCGCTCAAACCAGGAGATATTTTCGTCGCCTACAGCGATGGTGTCACCGAGCCGGAGAACGACTTTGGCGAGTTCGGAGAAGAACGCCTCATCGACCTGGTTCGCGGAAACCGCACCCTTCCGCTCAGTCGCATCAGCGAAATCGTGACCTCCGCTGTCGACGACTGGATCGGAGACAAGGAACAGCCTGACGACATCACGTTGGTTCTGGCCAGGGCTCGCTGATCCTGAGTTCTGAGTACCCGGCTGCTGCCGACCGTCCTGCCCTCCTTGACACTCGCGACAGCGTTGTTTGACAACGGTTTCGGCAGCGGATCGAACCGTCGGTCGGCTACAGGCGCCGGACCGGCCACCAGCAGGCTGCACAGGAGCAGAAATTGCTTTTTCAGGTCAGCGGAAAACTCTGCTCAAGTGTAGCGTGGGGGCTCCTCGCCCGCGACCAACCCGGGTCTTTGATGTGCTGTCTGCCGCGAGAAGAATGCCTTCGCGGTCTGCTGGGGAAAGCAAACCCGGACATCTTGGGACTGACTCACGAGTTACCCTTGCCGCTCAAAACCACGTCTGGCCCCGGTATCGCCGGTAGTCGTCGCCGAACTTCGCCTCCAGCACCCGCGCCTCTTTACGGGCACGCAAGGTTTGCAGCGCAATCACGGCCAGCAGCAGGATCCAGCCCCAGCGTAATCGCCAAACTAGAATTACGCCGGCGAAAGCGACGGAACCGAACAGATAAATCGGGTTGCGAATCCGGGAATACAAGCCGTGGGTTACCAGCTTGCGTGCCTGCGGCATGATCGAAAACGAGTGCCCCAGCTGGTAGCGAGCCGTGAACACACCGGCGATCCCGGTAACGGCTAGCGCCGACCCGATCACCCGCTGCCAATTCCACGGCCCCGGCGACAACAGCAATACGGCCAGCAGAACGATGACCGCAACGATCTGGAACCCGAGAAAGACCCGGAACGTCGGCCCTTCCATGTTGCTCCTCACTCCACCAGTCCTTGGCGGACGGAGTGGATGAAGTCGGTGTAGGCAGGCGTGCACCCCGCCTCCCGCATATTCGCGGCAATCTGGCCGCGATGGTACGCGGAATGGACGAACACGTGGATCAGAATGTCGCGCACCCGGTTCGTCCAGATCTCGCCCTTACTGTTTCGGTAGGTCACGTCCTGCTCCAGCACGCCGGGCAACTGCTCGAAGTATTGTCGCCACAGGCCGGCGATGGCATCCGCTTCCCTCGCACACCTGTCCAGCGTGAACTCCGGCCAGACGGGAAACGGTTGTTCGTTGCCCGTGATCCGCGCCAGCCAGAGCTGCTCCGCGGCGATTATGTGCGCCAGCAACTTGACGGAGCGTGCTGGCGCATTCCCCGCTTTGCGCAAGGCTTCGATTACCTCCTGGTTTGCCCATTCGTCGTAGTGCAGTAGTTGTCGATAATGTTGCGTCACATCCATCGTCTCATGCCCCTCACAACTCTAAGCGGCAGCCCGTCCATCCCGCAATCCGTCTTGCTATGCTAGCCTGATTCTCTGATGAAACCAGTCTGGATGTTGGCCTGCTGTTGTCTGCTAAGTGCGCTGGTGGGCGCGGCCGAACCACCGGCACAGGAGCTCCCTGAGGTTTTTCTGATCACCATTGATACGCTTCGCGCCGATCATGTTCACTGCTATGGCGACAATCGCATCGACACTCCGGCCATCGACAGCTTGGCCCGCGATGGCGTCCGCTTTACCGAGGCTTTCACACCCAGTCCGATTACCAATACATCACACACCACCATCCTCACCGGGCTGCTCCCCAGCGTGCACGGCGTCAGCGATTTCGGCGTTGCGCTCTCAACCGCCTATCCCACCTGGGCAGAACTTTTGCAGCAGAAGGGTTATCACACCGCGGCTTTTATCGGCGCGGTCATCCTCGACAGCAAGACTCTCGCCCCCGGCCTGGATCGTGGCTTTGCTTTCTACGACAACTTTCCCGAGCCTTCCCCGACAAAGTCGCGCTGGGACCGGGTAGAACGCCGCGGCATGGAAGTTGTGCAACACGCCGAAGCTTGGTTAGCCAGTCACCGCGCCGGACCGCATTTCGTCTGGATCCACCTCTACGATCCCCACGATCCCTACGAGCCCCCTCCACCCTACTCAGACCTCTACAAGGACCGGCTCTACGATGGGGAAATCGCCTACGCCGATTCCGCCTTGGCCCGCTTCCTGGGATATCTCAAAGCACAGGCCTGGTACAGCAAAGCCCTTGTCGTCCTAGTCGGCGACCATGGCGAGGGTCTGGGAGAGCATCGCGAGGACACCCACGGCATCTTTCTTTATGACGCTACGACGCATGTTCCCCTGATCCTCAAGCTTCCCGGACAAAGCAGCGCCGGAAAGAGCGTCACCGCCCAGGTTCGCACCACCGACATCCTACCCACGGTGCTGGACTTGGTCGAGGTGCCCGCTCCATCCCGGCTGGACGGCGAGTCCCTCCGCCCATATTTCTCGGGAACCGAAACAGCGGACCGCATTGCCCTCGGCGAGACTGACTATCCTCTCCGTTTTGGATGGGCGCCCCTGCGCTCTGTGCGTATGGAAGGTTTCAAGTTCATCGAAGCTCCGCGAGCCGAGCTTTATGAGCTGCGCGCCGACCCGGGAGAACTCAAGAACGGCTACTCCCCGGATAATCCCGCGGTAGGTCAGGCCCGCGCCGTGCTGGCAGACTGGCAGGCAAAGTTGCCAGCGTCGCCATCGGCAGTCTCGATCACTCCGGCATCTCTGCCCGACCCAAAAGACAGGGTCGAGGAACAAAATCTCCTGCACGCCGCCATGCTGGCCTCTGACGATGGTCGCGAGGACGATGCCCGCCGTGCCCTGGAGAAGGCTCTCCTGCTCGATCCCACTTCGCCCACTGCCCTGCGCCAGTTGGGAGAACTTTCACTCGCAGCCCACAATTATCCGAAGGCAGCACAATACCTCAAAGCCGCCAGCCAGATCCGTCCAGACGACGCCACAGCCGCCTTCCACCTGGGCGAGGCGCTGGAGAGAACGGGTGACCTCGCGGGCGCGCGCAATGCCCTCGAGGCCAGTCTCAAACTTCTCCCCGGACAACTTCCGGCACGCCTTCTGCTGGGCAACGTCTACCTGGGCCTGAAGGATTTCGCCGCTGCGGAGGATCAGTTTGAGGCTGCGCTCTTGTTGGAGCCTTCCTGTGCGGAAGCCAAGGCCGGACTGGCCAGGGCAAACAATTCAAAATCCAAAGCGCAATGACCGGATGTTGCATAGAGCGTTGTGTTTGGGTCATTTTCTCCTGGCCTCGCGATCGCCTCATCGCTGCACTTGGAGTGGTTCCGCCCTCAGGAAAAGCCCCACGGTGCCGGGTCGCGGCTGGTAAGCGGGCCGAAGTCCCATCCTGCCGGTGCGTTGCTTTTTTAACCGCATGTTCACATAGTGCGTCTAAGATTGATGCAGCTCAGTGTAGGCCTGCTGCTCCGAGTCCATATGCGAAGAAAAGCTGGGTCTCTCACTGCAACTGAGCCCGAGACGGCGCCCCCCAGCCATGGGTCCGGGACTGCCCGTAAACGTCGGCTAGGCGCAGGCCCCAGTGCGCAGGACGAATTGCTGCGCCTTGCGCTGAAAGCCTGCCTCATTGCGCGCGACGCCGCCTTCAATGTTCACGACTTGCTCACCAATTCCTCCCGCATGGCCTTCCTGGCGGTTCGCGATTGTGAGAAAGAACTCGACCAGATCGAACGCCAGATTGACGAGCGCCTCCCTGGCGCCATCACCCGCGTCAACGAGGCTCGGGCTCGCCAGTTGCTCGCGTGTCTGAAGTGCATCACCGACCTTGAGCGCATTGGCGACTTGATCATGAGCGTCGCCCAACGCGTCCAGTCACGAACCTGCCCGATCCCGAGTGCGGACGCACGCCACCTCGTGCAGATGACAGTTATCCTCCAGGACATGCTCGACGAAATCTATCGCGGCTTCCGCTCGCTGGACGTGGAAAATGCTCGCAAAGTATTGCGCGTCGATTCCGAACTCGACCGTATCTGCCATTCCATGTTCCAGAAGCATCTCGCCGACCGCGCCACCCAGAACGATCCCCTGCACTTCGAAGTCCTGCTAATGGCGCAGGCCCTCGAGCGCGCCGGCGATCACGTCAAGAATCTCGCCGAGGAACTCTACGCCCTGATCGAAGGTCACACCCGTCGACATCCACCCAAAAGAAACGCCACGCAGTAAATCCTTTCTGTGCGGCCCTGTGTTCGCAGCATGCGCCTTTTCGTTCGCGAGAATTCACAAAGGCTTAACCAGTCCGAAACAATCCCGCAACATTGCGCTCTTAGATTCACGGAGAACCTCCGGCGGGTCGCTCTGGCGCAGACCCTGCCGGCAGGTCCCTCGTTTCGACGCAGCCTCGATGGACTCAGTGGAACGCCCTCCCTCAGCCGGCACAATTCGCCCTCGCATCTTCGTTGTGGAAGACGATGCGGATATTCTGCGTCTGATATCACACAATCTTCAGGGGGCGGGCTATGAGGTGTGCCCCTTCCTTACCAGCAGCGCTGTCCTGGCGCATGCCCTGCAGGAACCCCCTTCCCTGTTTCTGCTGGATGTCATGCTGCCCGGAACCACCGGTTTTGACCTCTGCCGCCAGATCCGGCAGACAAACACGCTGGCCAGGACCCCAATCATCTTCTTGACCGCCCGCACCGAAGAAGCCGATCGCGTACAAGGTCTGGAGCTGGGTGGCGACGACTACATCACCAAACCTTTCAGTCCTCGGGAACTGGTCGCTCGCGTGCGCAGTGTGTTGCGCACGCTCCGGGAAGCACCGCCGGAAATGTTCCGCTTGGGCCAGCTCGAGATCGACCCGGCCTCTCTCACCGTGCGCGTCGGCGGCCGCAACGTACTCACCACCGTACGCGAGTTCCGCCTGCTTGAGTACCTGGCAGCGCACCGCGGGCGCGTCTTCACCCGCGATCAACTCCTCGACGCGGTGTGGAAGGAAACCGCATTCGTCACGCCGCGCTCGGTGGACGTCTACATCCGCCGACTACGCGAAAAAATCGAGAGTGATCCCCGTCATCCCCGCTACCTCAAGACGCTGCGTGGCGTCGGCTACCGCCTCGAAACGCCCAAGGAAGACTCGCCCGTTGACCCCGCCGGTTGATCTCACAGCCAGCATCTGTCGCCTTGCTCCGTTCGTTTTGCTCGAATCGAAACGTCATGGCGGTATCGTCTAGGGGTTAAAAAGGCTATCAATCTCGTTTCGATACGCCAAGACCACGTAAACCACTGAAAATACTAGAGACGATGTTAGGCTGGTTGACTACACCGTGAAAGTTCTCGGGGTCAGGACACACCCGTAGAAGTCCTTTTCCCAGCCCGTCGCCGCGAAACGTGACTTCCCACCACCGGCTCCACGCTGCTGGCTCTCTGTTTTACTCAACCCTCTCTGCGCTGGGCATCCGTCCGGAGAAAACGCACCGTTGGTTGTGCGGCTGATGTGCCTCCGGAGTCCCGGCGCGCCCAACCCATCCGGTCTGCACCTCTGGTTACCTCCGATCGCTGCCCTGTCTTTGTTACATTGGCTTCTGAGGCACTCAGACCCCGCGATGATGAAGCTCCGCCAATGGATTATGGTTGTAAGCCTGCTCCTGCTGGTCATCGCGACCATCATTGGCCTGCTCTGGACTGCCGCCCCGGTGGCCAAGACCCAGTCCGCCAGGTCTTCTGTCTCTCCCTCAACCCCACTCGTGGACCAAAAGCCGCTCCAGACCGCACGTAAGCTGGCTGCGCTCGCTGTCACACCCGAAGAGCAGGACCTGGCGCACGAGGTCCTGAAACTCTCGGACCACGAAGTGGATCTTGCCTTCGCCGACGCCCTGCGCGAAGCTGCCGAGCATCCGCCTCAGACCACGCCCGAGCTGCGCCAACTCGAAGCGCGTGCCACGCAAGCCGCAGCCATCGTCAAGGCCGACCAGGACCGCATCACACAGCTGACCCGCCAGGTCGCCAAGGCGGGCAGCCCGGACAAGGATTCTCTCGAAGATCAGCTCGACATTCTCAAAGGCCAGTCGGAGCTCGATCAGGACGAACTCGATGACGCCAGCGAAGATCTACTGCGCGCCGGCGGGAACCCGCAGGGCAAGCTGCAGCGCCTGCTCCAGGAGCACGACGCCACTGAGCACGATCAGGCCGCTCCCAAGGCCATGGCGGCCGCCGCCCCCGCGGCAAACTACCAGGCAACTAGTCTCTGGACGCTCATCCAGGCCTGGTTCGAACTCCAGGAGAAGCAGAGGCAGCTCGCTGCCGGGCAGCAGGACGCGCTCCAGTCCATCCCTGCTCTCTCCCGCACTCATGACGCCCTCGAGAAACGCAACCAGGCCGAGGACGACCTGAAGCAGGCCACCAAGCAGAAAGCCTCTGGCCTCGCCAAAGGCTCCCCGGCGGCGGACGCCGAAGTCGCCCGGCGGGCCGCCAAAGAGACCATCTCTTCCCTGCACCACTTTTCCCAAGATCAGAAAACGCTCTCCGACCTCGACAAGCGCATCCAGGACCAGCAGGAACTCGCCGACACCTACGGCACCTGGCGCGCCCTGGTCAGCGGCTACCAGCGCACAGCCCTGCACGGCATACTGCAGTCCGCACTCTGGATCCTGCTCATCGTCCTAGTCGTCTACCTCATCGGCAGGCTCATCGACCGCTACTTCGACCAGCTCGCGCCAGATAAGAAACGCCTGATGTCCTTGCGCGCGGTGGTCTGGTTCGCGGTGCAAGCGGTCGCCCTGCTGCTTGCGGCCTTCGTGGTTTTCGGCATGCCCAGCCAGATGCCTACCATCCTCGGCCTGGCCGGCGCCGGACTGACCGTCGCCCTCAAAGACTTCATCGTCGGCTTCGTTGGCTGGTTCGTGCTGATGGGAAAGAACGGTATCCGCGTGGGTGACTGGGTCGAGATCAACGGCGTCGGCGGCGAAGTGGTCGAGATCGGACTGCTCCGCACCGTGCTGCTCGAAACCGGCAACTGGACCGATACCGGCCATCCCACCGGCCGCAAGGTCAGCTTCGTCAACAGCTACGCCATCGAAGGCCACTACTTCAACTTCTCCACCTCCGGCCAGTGGCTGTGGGACGAACTGGTCCTCACCGTCCCCTCCAGCGAGAACCCGTACCCCGTGGTGGATGCCATCCAGAAGCTGGTCGCCCGCGAAACCGAAGCCAGCGTCAAGATGGCGGAAGAAGAGTGGCAGAGCGCGACCACCCGCTACCGCGTGAAGTCTTTCTCCGCCGCGCCCTCGGTCAATCTTCGCCCCACAGGTTCAGGCGTAGAGATTCACGTTCGCTACATTACACGCGCCTATGAACGGCAGGCTATGCGGGCCCGCCTCTACGCCGACATCGTCGAACTGCTCCACCAGAAGACCACTCCCCACGCCGCCGGCTCGGCGCGGTGATAGCCTGTCAGGTGTAGAGCGCGCGCCCTCGCCCGCGTGGCCGGCGTATTGGCAGGGCGGTCTGCAGCGAAAGCCGATTGTTCCGGCCTTCCCGATAATGGGCCTTCGGGGCGGTCATCCCATGACGTCTAGGACCTCAACGTTGATTGCTGCATGTCCTCTGTGCGCAACCGCTTCCTCACTTCGAGGGCTGTGGACAGTGCTTCCCGATTGTGAGGACTGACGAATTCGCTGTTTTCCAGTTCCTTCACCTTTTCTTTTTGAGCCGCCAACATCGCACCATCATGTCCATCAAGGTCGGATGCTTGTGCAGTGTGCGGGTTGGGTCGTAAAATTGGAATCAAGGAAAAGCCCTGCGACCCGCGCTATCAAGGTTGACGATTCACGACCTTCGACACACCGTGGTTCGCAACCTGGTGCAAGCGGGCGAGCCTGAGAGCGCTGTGACCTTTCGGGTCGAACTTTGCAGTTGCTAACTAGTTGATTACAAAAAGGATGGCGCTATCGTCTAGGGGTTAGGACGGAAGATTCTCAATCTTCAAACCCGGGTTCGATTCCCGGTAGCGCTACCAATTCACCCGGTGCTATCTCGTGCTACTGCTTGCACTTTCCACGATTGTCTCCTAGGGCGCCAGAACAGGCTTGTATCAAGCCCTGGGGCACAATAGTGTGGGGTGAACCCCCACACCTACGCTTTTCAGTTAACACACCGAACTGCACATGGTCGCAGGTCAATGACTGGAGCCTAGGGGCGCATCGCCGGGACGGTTTGTCCCGGTGTGCAGTACCATACCTGCTTATCGCCAGGGGTACGCTGGTGCTAGACTTCTCCGCTGGCACCACGGGCCCCGATGAAGGCACGACTCCGCTGCATCAGACTTGCGGCAATCATTGGCAGTCTCCTGGCCGTTCACGGCGTCTCCGTCGCAACGAATCCACAGACATGGATTGAAGTCCGAAGTCCACACTTCATCGTTGTCAGCAACGCTAACGAACAAGACGCACGTCATCTTGCTGAACAGTTCGAAATAATCCGCGCCGTGTTTCGGGAACACTTTCAAAGTGCTTCCACGAACGACATGCCGGTAATCATTGTTGCCGCCAAGGACGAGGGCACGCTCAAGCCGCTTCTGCTGACGATAGCATTATCGTCAACCAGCCAGACGCTCAATCATCCGCAGGTGGAAACGTAAAGCTGTCATAGCATCGCCTTTGCTTTTTTCGTCATAATCCGACCTATGGTTCTCATTGTTTTCCTCCGAGGAGTAAATGTCGGTGGACACAAAACGTTTCGCCCGAGCGTCGTCGCACGAGAACTAAGCGCCTATGATGTCGTAAATGTGGGTGCTGCGGGCACGTTTGTCGTTCGTAACCCTGGATCTCGAGCAAAGTTCCGTACTGCATTGCTCCGCAAGCTGCCGTTCAGCACGCAAGTTGTGCTGTGCGCTGGCCGCGATCTTATACGCCTAGAGAAGGTGAACCCGTTTGGGACTGAGCCGTTACCCCCGGACGTAGTTCGGTTCGTGAGCATCCTATCGAAAGCTGGTGGTCTCCGGGCACCCCTTCCAGTCACGTTTCCCACGGACGGGGAGTGGTTGGTACAGGTGCTGGCGTCAAAAGGCCAATTCGTGTTTGGAATGTACCGTCGCCATATGAAGACGATTGCCTGTCTTGGCGAGATCGACAAGCTTTACGGCGTGCCGGCGACGACACGGAACTGGAACACGATAGTTGCGATCGTGCGGATCTTGAAGGGCCAGACGAAGAGGCGATAACGATGTTCGATTACCTTCAGTTTTTCGCCAACTGACAGGTTCGCTTCCGCGTCGGGCGGGTTCCTCCAACGCCCTCTTGATCTCGACCGTTCACACGATCCGCTCGACGCCCGTTTGGCGCAGCAATACGGCACGCGATTGATCACGCCCTACAAGTGCAATCGCATCCGGCCGAAAAGCCAGGATGGACGCGAGCTTCGCCGCTACTGCCGGCGCTGGAAAATCGAACGCCTGTTTGCCTGGCTGCATAACTTTCGCCGTCTGGTCATCCGCTGGGAGTATCACGAGGCCAACTTCCCCGGACTGGTCCAGCTCGATTGCATCCTCATCCTGATGAGGAACTATTAATGAGATGGCCTCTTAGTTAGCCCGTTACCGGGGCCCCAAGGAGAACTTTGTTCTCGTGACGAGCGTATCAAGCTGCCAGCTTTATACCGACCGCAGTGACTAGTTGATCGAGGGCGGTTGTGACAGATTGGTAGAGCTTATCGAGTTGATGTAACCGATCCTGGTTGATGGCTCGGTCTCCCGGATAGGGATGAAGAAGTCCGGCGGTGAGTGGGGCATAGATCTTGTCGAAGAGTTTGAGAAACAGCAGAGAGAGGCGATATCCGTTGGGCAGAAGCTGATACCGGCGGGAATGGGGCAGTTTTTCAATGAGGCCTTTGGCCCGGAGCTTCCACAGTTCATAACGTAGTCCGCTAAGAGGGCATTGCTCGACAGGTATTCCCAGTGCCGCTGCCACAGGTATTTGTAATTCCGCGGTGGTGAAAGTATCCCCGGCAGCCACGTGAGAGAACCGTACCAGAGAACTCATGACGGCCAGTTGTCGGGGATGGTCCAGTTTGAGTCCGGGGAAGCGCTTGCCATTGGCTAATACAGTCGGCTGGCTGAGGCTGCGCAGTTCGCCGCGATTGAGGAAGGTTTCCAGGACATCCTGTTGCACCTCCTGGTAGCGGGTGGTGATGGCCTGCATTTTTTCGCGCAAGGGAACCAGATTGTCTACCGCCTTGTTGATGCCGTAGTCCCGGACATTGTTGGTCGCAGCCTCGATGCGCAGCAGGTCGTAGTCCCGTACATAATGTTTGGCAAAGCCATTTTTGTAATAGCTTCGCATCACTGGGTTTCCCAGATGCAAGTCTTCGATTTCGGTTTGCAGCTTGCCGTGGTACTGCTTGGTGACCCGCCGGCCGAAGATGACGGTCAGTTTGTCCGGTCGGCCCAGGTTGCGATTGGCATCGAGCAGTCGTTCTCCCAGTTCATCCAGGGCCGCGCGCTTACGGAAGATCAGGTTTTCGCAAAATTCCACTTGGGAAAAGAACAACTGATGCCAGCAAGCGTGCACTCGCCGTTCTTCCGGACGAAAGAAAGGAATCAGACGGTTCAGCCATTTGTGCCCACAATGGATTAGGTCCTCCGGGGTTAAGGAATCGGCCATCGTCTGCAGAGCCTCGGGGTCGCTACATCGGCGAAAGGCATTCCCAGTTTGCGTAAAGCGGATACCGGCTTGCGTCATCTTCCGGGCCAACCAGTAGTGCTGATTCAGGCAGATGCGAGTGGAGAAAGGAAAGTAAGGGCATACGCGCACGAACATCTGTCCCCACTTCGCATCCTGGATATAGAAGTTGTATTGCTTAACCCAGCGGTACTTGGTTTCCAGATGCCACTTGTTGGCTTTGCCGATGGCCGTCAGAATGCCGGCCGGTTCGCGCGCCTGGATGATCACTACCACCTGATCGGGCTGCGCGTTGCGAAAGTAGGGCTCGACGAAATCGTCGCGCCGGCCTTTGGGGTCTTCGACGATCTCCGTGCCCCACTTCGAAGCGTTACCCTCGACCCACGTGTGATAATGGCTGGCAATGTCGCGCAATACTTTCCGGCTGACGGGATAAATCTTGCGATAAACCCAGAAAAAGCCCAGCGCGCGGGCACCGTCCACAAAGGTCTGAATACAGCCATTCAAAAGAAGACGGTCAAAGCACCGGTAACTAAATCTGATGCTATCCTGATGGTGCTTGAAAAAGGCGTTCATGGCCAACCTCTAGTGTGGTGAGATACCTGGAGCATAACCTGAACGCCTTTTGTTTTGTATGGCCGAGCGATCCCCGGCACGCAGTTTTCGCGACCTCGTGGTCTGGCAAAAGGCGCATGCCTTCGTGCTGGGTGTTTACCGGTATACGGAAGCGTTTCCCGAACGGGAGAAGTACGGGTTGGCACATCAGTTGCGTCGCGCTGCCGTTTCCATTCCGGCCAACATCGCCGAGGGCTTCGGCAAGCGCAGTCAACCGGAGAAAGCTCGATTCCTGAATATGGCGGAGGGCTCGGTTGAGGAGTGCCGCTATTATTTGATCCTGTCCCAAGACTTGGGCTACGGCCAGAGTGACTCGCTGATGAGCGCCCTAGAAGAAACCAGCAAGCTACTCAAGGCCTATACCCGGGCAATCCTGGCTTCTGGCTCCTGACTGCTGGTTTCTATATCCTGGAAGGATATCAAGGGCGAAGCCCTTGGCTAGTTAGAGCGCTGTCGGGGCTGGAACATTGCGGGAACTGCTCCGAGTAAGCGCCGCTCCAAGCACCACAAGCGGCACCAGAGTTCCCAAAAAAGCAAGGTGATACCAAACTGGAAACTTCGCCCAGAGCTGAATGTGTACCGGGATAAATGCCGCGAGGAGAATAGCGCCAAGCACCCACGGCACGCTGGTTTTGGACCGTGCCATCATCGCCGTGGCCGCGCCTGCAGCCAGTGATGCGAGAGCGCCAACAATGAGGCGGGCTAACTTCATGGCGAGCGTGAAGGCCATCGTCGGTTCCGCCGCGGCATAACCTGCAAAGCCCACGCGCAGCCCACGGTTCAACAGCGAGGCGACAACCACCCAGAGGACGAGCCCGGCAATTAAAGCCAAAATCGATCTTTTCATAAGGTCCTCGCGATTTCCTTTAGTTTAATTAGACTAGTATACTCCGACTATGAAAGCTGAGCTACTGATTCTTGGCGTCCTGCACAGGGGCAATTTTCACCCGTATGAGATCAAGCGCCGCCTCAGAAACGCAATGGTTGAGTGCTATACCGATGTAGATGTGGGCACTTTGTATTACGCCATTCGCCAACTCGAAAAGGGCAGATTCATCGTAGCGGTTCAACGAGAGCGCGTAGCTCGCGGGGGCGTGCGGACGGTTTACGAGATCTCGGCGAGTGGAAAGCGTCGATTTCAACAACTTCTGAATGAGCAATTCGCGGCGGAGGGGTCGGTTGCCCAAACGCTATATGCTCCGATGCTCTTTCTGCAATTCAGCAACCTACCCTTGATTGCGGATCTGCTGCGAACAAGAATCACCCGAGAGACGCAGGCAATTCGCGAAATTGCCGAAATTCGGAAGCAACTGGCGCCGATTGTCTCGACAGGAGGGTTGCATCTTCTCAAGCACCTCGACCTCCAGCATCGCCTCGACCGAAAGTGGCTCCGCGGCATACTGCTCGATGTCGAGCGTGGGACGGTCCGGGACATGACAGACCCTAAGCGGCTGGCTCGTGGACGGCGCTGAACTGGCCGACACGTATCGGCAAACTGACGGTGCTCTAGCCGTTTTTGGCGGATGACGCCATTCGGGAGTAACTCTTGTTAACAGGTCAGCATGACCAGAATCCGGCCACAACGAGGCATGAAAATAGTCGCGAGCTGCGGGACAATGGGCATGCCCCTGGCGAGAGCCCGGAACAACGCAATGGTGCGGATAAAGTAGCCCGTTGAACAGGTTGGAGCTGGACGCCGTAGGAACCACGAAGTGACACCTCCATCGGGAGAGTTCCCGTTAGGGAGAATCTTTGAGTGCGGGCGTCTTCGCCAGGGGAAAGGAGAGGCGCCGTGAGAGCCCATCGTAACTGCTGCGGTCTGGACGTGCACAAGAAGATGATCGCTGCCTGTGTCATTAGGGAAGATGTGGAGGGAAACAGCGTCACCGAGAAGCACCTATTCGGAAGCATGACGCGAGAACTGCACGAACTGGCGCAATGGCTGTGCGCTGCGCAGGTCACGGCGGTTGCGATGGAGGGGCGTTTACTGGACTACATCCGCTTCGTCGAAAGATTCGCACAACACTTCCACGATTCTCCCGATCGCCTGGGTCCGCGGCACATCCCGGAATACCAAGCCCACCTCTTCACGGAAGGGAAGCTGTCGCCCGGCACGGTGACAAACCATCGGTGCCCTGCACCTGGTCCTCTTTGCTGCATGAATGTCCTCGCGATTTAAGCTCCCCCGAGATGTCAATGATCGCGTCCCTTGATCGCCTGTGCCGACGATCTAAGTCTTCTCGAAGCTCGACAGTCCGGGGCGTATCAGATGCCGGCGTACCAGGCATAGCCTGCCTCGCAAGCCGCAGAACCGAGGCCTTGACCAAACCCTTTCAGACTGTCGGTAACCGTCAGGCGAGTGATGAATTTTATGTTCTTGTAGCCGACTTGCCGAGGGAGCCGCATGCGCAGCGGTCCACCGTGGGCTACGGCAAGCTCACTGCCACTCATGCCGTAACACAGAAAGGTCTGCGGATGCAGAGCATCGGCCATATCGATGCTGTCCCACGTGTCGGGTTCCATCGAGATATACACGACGTATCTGGCTTGTGGGTGGACCCCGACAAGATGCAAGACGTGGGAGAGAGGCATGCCAATCCATTCGGCGATATACGACCAGCCCTCTTCACACGCGAGTTCGGTGATGTGGCTGCGAGACGGGTAGCTCTTGAGGTCAGCAATCGAGAGCGAGGTAGGTTGATGAACCATGCCGTCTATGGAGATCCGCCAGTCCGCAAATCCGTCCGCCCTGAAGCCGCTTAAAGTCTTCCGTGAGGATGGCGTACTCGTCATCCGGCCCTGCGGCTCACGGCCCAGGAGCAGGTTCGCGAAACCGTCGAGCGCGTGCATGACACGTATGCAATTCGCTGCCCCCTGTACCGCACGCTGCACAATGCGATCAAGCTTACCTCTTCTATACCTTGATGCCGCCGACAGATGAGAGCTGATCGCTCACTTTGCCGAGGAATAGGAAGCGCCTGGCGGCGAGAGTGCCCGAGGAATGGCGAAGCCCTCGCGGTCGTCCCGCGAGGGCCGATGGCTGCCGTTCGTTTCCGAGCGGAGGAGCTCTAAAGACCATGCCCCGCTGTCAGACATAGTTCCCGCCTCGTTCTGCTCCTGTCGAGGCAGACTCCCCACGACAGCCCCTCGTGAAGACACCTGTCAACGCCGTCCACCGACGTGCACGTAATGACGATGCATGTGCGGTTTCATTCGCGAGTCACGGGTGATCGCCACCACTAGAACGATCCACAGTACGAACAAGACCCCGAGCAGCCATAAAAACCCGGGCCCCATACATCCTCCCCTTCCGCCGCCCGCCTGCTCTTGTTTCGCTCAGGTGGAGTGCTGTCTTTTCGACGACTCCCGGCCTTCTTCTCTTCTACTGCAGTTCGGCCTATCGGGTCAGTGATGGTTCTCACCCTGGCGAAATGGGAGAGCCGAGACTATGCTGCCCTGCCTTTTACAGCATGGCCCGTAATCTCCGCTTCGGCATGGAGCCAGTCGTCGAGGTCGTGCCCGTCCTCGCGGCCGCGGGCCTCGTAGAGTTCATAGGCACGGCGGCGGATCTCTTCTTCGAGATTCGGGCCCGACTCTCCCGCGGGCATTACCGCTTTCGCGACCGGCGAACGAGCATGTTGCGCGACTTGGTGCTTTTCCAGCTCTTCGATCACGCGTTGCTCGTCCGCCATCAGTCTTTTCTCCGCGGCGTCCGTCAGCTCCCCTCTGCGCCAGAGATTTATGCGACCCTCACGCAGGACTTTCAGGCGCCTTTCGTATCGTTCACAGGATTTGCATCGCTCGGGCATGTTGATTCCCCCTTCTGCTCCTCGTAGGGAACCTGTGGGATGGTTTACAGAAGTCTCCCTCCCTTTGCGTCGCCCCGTCAATGCCCGGAATGAAAGTTGAATGTCAGGCACTGACGTCAGTGATGCGCGAGAATTATCCGTGCAACCTTAGACGGTTCGACTCGTGTTGCTTTTCACATGACTTCTGTCGTTCTGATTCGGTTTTCGCAGCGGGTTGCTGTCGGGCGCGACCAGTGGTGAAGTCTCACGCAGCTCCCGCAGGCGTTTGGTGATCTCGACTCCGTGGCGTTCACTGCGCTGTTCGGCCAGGCGACGGCGGCTTTGTAACGCTCTGAATAGGTCTTGCAGGAACATGAGAAAAATCTCCCGGAATGCGAATGGCAAAAACGCCACCCGGGCGTTAGGGCCGTCGGCAGTGCGACAGATTACAGCCCGGGACACGATCCGTGCCTGCTCACTTGCTGATCGCGCAGTTAATTCAAACGATAGGCGCCGGATGAAGTCGGTACGGTGATCGCACTCACTGTAGCTTGTGACCAGTCTCGCTTTTCTCCGAACACGCGCACACCCGCGGCGTGCGCCTCGGCGATCTCCTCCGGCGGAAAAGTCTTGCTGACCGCCATGAACGTGATCTCCGGGGACTCCCGCCCCGCATGCACGGCCGCGCCACCCGCGCCTGCGCTTGTGCCAATCCGGCCTCCGTCTCCCGCGCCCGGCTATGAAGATGCGTTTCCCGTACAGGTTATGGAGCATGAAGGCGTTTGCTTTGTGTGGGCGCCGGAGTTCGACGAGACAGGCTACTTTCTCCGCCTAAAGGACGCCAGGGGATATGTCTTCGCCGAGTTGGAAGGTGCCCAAGCCGATTCCGAACAGGCCCGGGCCGCGAATCATGCAGTCACTGAGGCAGCCCGGTGAGCGTTCGGAAACCCCACAATGCTGCAGCCCCGAGGAGTACTCAGACGGCTCAAATCGTTGCTCTTGCTCCAGCCCTGGAGCACACCGGCGGGTTCCCCCTGCTGCTAAACTGCTGGGCTGGCTCCACGAGCCCCGATGAGGGCACCACTGCGCCGCATCAGACTTGCGACCACCATTGGTAATCTGAAAAACGTGCAACCTCGCAAGCGTAATGCAAGTGGGAAAGGCAAGGGAGTTCCAAAGACCGTTGAAGAATACCTTGCGCGTATCCCGGAACCCGCCCGCAGCACCTTGAACAAGGGTTCGCGCCGTGATTCGATCCGCTGTGCCGCCAGAGGCAACCGAGACCATCAGCTATCGAATTCCTGCATTCAGATACAAAGAAGTGCCGATATCCCTGACGCACGACGGGGCTCTCCCGAACATTTCCAATGGGTGAGTTATTCCAGACAAGGGGGCAGAGCGACGGGATTCGACCTAAGTATTTGGGTGTCGATTGACACGAAGTAGGATACAGAACGTTCCGGCATGGCCCGGCCAGAGGGGCTGGTAGTCCATGATCGACATCGACGGCCACAAACGACTCATTGTGGCGACGACTGATGGCACCGCTGCGTGAGTTCACAGTCTCCGATAAGCGACTCGATACGATTCGCGCACGGTTGACGGCACGTATACAGTTCGCTCCAAATGACGCTGCCCTGCACACCCTAGGGATTTGAGGGATGGCCACGACGCGACTGTGCAGAAACATCGTCTGCCGTCCGGGCCAAACTGCAGTCTGGCTACTGGATTGAGCTGGCAGCCTCTGAGAAGACGTTGTTGGCGTTCGACCCAATCAGCCGAATCGTGCCAACGACGAGAACGAGAATGACCGCCAGCATTACTGCGTATTCAGCAATATCCTGGCCTTCGTCTTCCCAGACTAGGCGTCGAAGAATGGTGGACATGGGGCCTCCCAGCATGCACTCAATGGAGCAATTGTACGCCGCTCAGGAGCAGACTTCGATCACCTGCACCCAGCGGATCGAAGTTGTTCCCGATCTGAAACCCCGGGGTCAGGCACCATCACATCATCAGGGATCCTTGCTTCTTTTCGTCTGCGGCTCCTCGCGGTGGACGAGATTTGCGACCGCTCGTCGGGCGCAATCGGCATATTGTCTTTTGACCTCCGTTCAGTCAGGACGTCAGCCCTTTCGACAACGTCGGTCTGACGGTCAAGCGCGCCCACAATCAAGGAAACGAGGTTTGCGCGGCGGACCTCAGCCAACTTTCCATTTGCTCGTGACTCGTAAACCCGGCTTGCTGCATAACCGGTTGGCCACGATACAACACAACGAAGTTCGGAATGCCGCGCACATTGAAGCGCGAGGCCAAGTCGGGATAGCGTTCAGTGTCCACCTTGACCACGATCGCGCGGCCCTTCATTTCTTCGGCAGTGCGCGCAACTTCCGGAGCTGCCATGCGGCAGGGACCGCACCACATCGCCCAGAAATCCACCAATACTGGGACAGTCGCCTTCTGGATAACGTCGTTCAACAGATCGGGATCTGCTTCCAGCGGTTCAGCAACGGGATTCAAGCTCGATTTGCAAGCTCCGCAGCGTCCAGTATCGGCAAGACGTTCCACGGGAACACGGTTTTGGCGACTGCATGTTTTGCAGGTTCGAAGGACGGGCATGAACACCCTCCGTCAGCCACATGCCGAAGGGGCGGATTACCTGCTCACGGTCTATATCCAACCCGATAAGCCGGCCTCGCTACCTTCTGGCCCGTCGGCTATTACTAGATCTCAATAATCATGTCCTCGAGTCGCGTCGGATATTTGTTCAACACTTCCCCTTTGTCTTTGCGAACCACAACGGTGTCAGAGTGGCGGACTCCACCCCAGTCAGGATCGTAGACTCCCGGCTCGCAACTGAAAGTCATCCCCTGCTTCAGAACGGTCTTATCCCCATCGGCAATCCATGGCGGTTCGTGGCCTTCCAATCCAATGCCGTGTCCGGTGCGGTGCCTAAGGAACTTCTCAAACCCAGCCTTGCGGACCTGTTCGAGCGCTTTGCGGTCGACTTCTTCAGCGATCGCTCCCTCTTTCAAGTTCTCAACGCCTACATCATGGGCCGCCAGCATGGCGTCATAGAGGCGCTTAGCATAGTCGGTGGGCTTCCCAACAATGAACGAGCGCTCGCATTCTACCGCGTAGCCGCCAACCTGACAGGTGTAGCTGAGGATTAGAGCGTCTCCCGCCTTGAGACGGTCCTTGCTCGGGACGGCATGGGGAAAAGCAGAACGCTTGCCAAACGGCACCAGGCCGCCAAACGGCGGATCAATGCTGACGCCAACCACGTCCTTCAGTTCTCTGGCCATCCTATCGGCCAGTGCATCATCGGCAGCCTTGAGGATTTCGTTTTCACTAACCGCGCCGTGCGCTTGCACGAAATCTCGCCCCGCTTGAATGGAGAAGTCGTTGAAAAACATTCCCCGGCGCATGATATTGATTTCATCTTCGTCTTTGACGTAGCGCATTGCTTCGACTAACTCGTTGGCTGCGATGATTTCGGCGTCGGGGGCGCCGAGCTTGATCTGCTGCAAACGGCTGGGCGTTGGCTCTTCGACGCCGATACGAGCCTTGGCGAATCCACGGCTGGCAATGCGTTCGAAAATCCAGCGTACGCGGTTCACCGGTCCGGGATAGTCAAAATAGGCTTCGTAATCCTTCACCCACCACAACTTCACCTGGTCGGACTCAAGCGCCGGGACAAACAGGGCGGGATCCCCAGACTTGGAAATCAGCGCAGCCAGCGGACGCTCAGTCGGAAGATGAAAATAGCCGGTCGTGTAGATTACGTTGACAGGGCTCAGGAGCAACAAAGCGTCGAGCTCCCGTTTCGCCATTTCCTGCTGCACTTGCGCGATCTTGCGTCGGTACCAGTCCACCGGCAAGCGGTCGGGGAGATTCGGCGCAGTCTCATTGATTGCGGCCGAGACGCTCAGTTTGCGAGTGCGGCCGAAGGTTGACAGGCGCGAAGCCAGGGTGAATGCAGCTGTTCCAGCGGCGCTGCGGAGAAAGGTGCGGCGTCCGGCGAAGTCCATAGGCGCCTCCAGATTGCGGTCATGATTCGAGATTCACGGCGAATCATCGTAACTCAGGCAAGGAAACAGCGTCGAAAAAACCGAGCCAAACATACCTTTGCAAATGCGCCCCCACGGTGGACACAGTGACCTTGCGACGGCGATGGTCGACGCGACATTTGCAAATGTCAGGTCGGGGTTCAACCGTTTGTCTTCTGCGGCAATGCGGTGATTCCGCTTAGCATATCGAAGCAGCTGGCTACGGCAATCTCATGTGACCATCCCTCTCGCTGGATCGCGAGTCCAATCACGGAAGACCATGGGTGATGCCCACAACGCCACGATCGGTATTGCCAGTTCTTGACCCTAATGGGAAGTCCTGAGCAACCCGACGCCGAGCGAGACTGCCCCGCAGGCAAGGATGACTGCACCGACGTAGATCAAGGAGACCGCTCCATTTGCTTGAGCGGTGGTCGGAGGCAGCACGGAAAAAAAGAACCCCGCTGAAATGAGAATCGCAGAAAGCGGTACCCCGACTCGGACAAACCAAAGCAGGGGTGCGGGAAGGACTGCCGCGTCCGCCAGCATCTGGCAGATCAGGGACAGGATCACGATCACGCCCGCGTGGGCATGTCCGGCGCGGAAGAAATTCTGGCGCAGCGGATTTGCCATGTATCCGCTGGCCTTGTCCATCAACGACGTCAACAGAAAGTACCCACCGTACTGGATGGTCGGCACCGTGACAAGGATGATCCCGCACATCAATCTGGCCTCACCGGTCATAAGCTCTCCTTTGCACAGCGGATCGGCAGAGTCCCCGAGTGTCATCCCGAAGGCAGCACTCGATTCGGTATCTGTCTGTCCGTTCTTTCATGTTCTCGAGTCAGGAGGATATTCCCTTCCCGCGAGCACTGCACGATGCGCTCTTGTCAGAAGGTCTAGCGGCAGAGCACGGTCGGATTCCAAACCCCGGCTGGATCACGTTCCGAATCCGCAGTGAACGAGGCTTCGATCATGCGCTGTGGCTGATGCGACTCTCCTACCTACGATACGCACTCAAGACCGCAACCGATCCGCGCAAGATGTTCCAGCTGGAAAGTGAAGAACTGCACCTTGATCCTCGATTCAAGTCCCTGCTCGAATTGTTCATCCCCAAAAAGGAAAAACAAGTTTCTCGGGAGCCGCTGCCTGCGTTGACGCCAACTGGCGTGCTCGACGAGATGGCTTGAAAGCAGCGCGAGTTCATAATTATGGTGGGCCGGAAGTGCTCAGGTTCGAAGATGCACCGCGCACCCGGCTCCCATTCCAGTGAGTGGCTGGTGAGAGTCCGGGCAGCTTCGCAAACCCCATAAACGGGGAAAGGCAGAGCAGTACCTGAACGATTGCATCCCGTTTCCGCTGCCCTTGGGATGTTGGGGACCTTTTGTAGGACGATGAAGCCAAAGCTTGATCGGAACCTCCTCCCCATAAGCACTGATGCGGCAAATCGCGTCCATGATGATCCAGCCCATCCCAAGTACCCAGCCCGGCAGCTAGCCGCAGATCGCGGTCCCGAACCACCGCCAGAATGGCTTTTGCGTGTGAGCGAATCAGTGTTAGGCTTTTGCCATGAGGCCTTTCAGCATCGTGGTTTTGCTGGTTGTTCTGAGCCTCTCGCCCTTGCTTCGGGCTCAGCAACCCCAAGATCCCCCTACGGCCGAGCCCAACCCTACGGACAACGCCAACGGCCAGTCGAACGCCGACACCGATCTCGCCGCTGAGGTCCAGCAACTCCGCCAGGAGGTCGATCGGCTGCGCCGCGAACTCACCTTCCTTCAGTCCGAATTGGACCAGGTACGCGGCGAGCACGCCGTAGCCGAAGTCGCCAACCAGCCCGCCCCAGAGAAAAAATCATCTGCTCCGGTCGCGCGGACGCAATCTTCCCGCTCCACCGCCTTGCCAGCTTCTCCTGCTCCCGCCGCTTCGGCAACCCCGGAAGGCGATGACAAAGCTCCCACTACGGTCATTGTTTTCCGCGACGGCCACCGCACCGAAGTCAAGAACTATGCCATCATCGGTCAGACGTTGTGGGTCTACACAGAAGATGATTCTAAGAAGATTCCACTCTCTGACGTTGATCTTACCGCCACCAAGAACGCCAACTCCGAACGTGGCGTCACCTTCCAGCTTCCCCCGGCACCCTGATTCGTAAGTAACGAACTCGGACTTCAAATCTCGGCTCGGGACAGCAACCAGCCTGAGGTACGCAGTCTGAGGTCTAATTCTTGTCCGCTGAGGGCCCTGCGCTTGAAGCCCTTTGCCACACCTGCACGCTTGGGGTCGCCCCGGAATCGGTACAATCCCCTTCACGCACCACGGCCACGTCCCATCGGCTCTTTCGTAATCTCACTGATGCCTGGGCGCTCGTGACATATTCGAATCTCACATGACGTACGCCGCGCAGCCCTACCCCCGACAGCGCTCTGTCCGCGTGAAGCTTTCCGGCTCGGTCCTGGCCCTGATTGTGCTCGATAACCAGCGCCAGCTCCGAGCTCCGCTCCACCAGCTCTCCCTCAACGGCGGCTTGTTGAGTCTCGCGCAGCCTCTTGAGACGCCAACCGTCGAACTGATGTTTCACATCGGTTCCAGTACCCTGCGTGCCCGCGCCGAGACCCTCTTCCCCATGTGGGCAACACAGGGCTGTCTGCAGCCTTTCCGCTTTGCTGGACTGGACGAGCGCCAGCGCCGGATTCTCGAATTGGATCTGCATTCTCTCCTTGGTGTCTCGCGCGCCATCCACGACGTCCCCACGATGGAAGCCGTCGAGGTCGTGGAAGACGAGCCCGCAAGCCCCAGTCAGGTGATTCTTTACTTCGACACCTCCCGCGACGCATTGCACTTCACCCTGGCCGTCAGCCCCGTCATCGCCCGAGACCTGAAGCCCTGCACCCGAGAGGACCTCGCCCGGCTGGCCCATGAACTCGGCAAGGTCAATCGCGTCACCACCAGCGGGACCCTCCGCCGCGCCCTCCTTCCCGGCAATCCCCGGCGTTCGCTACTGACCGGTACGTCTTAGTGCTCCTTAACTCTAAGAAAAATAATAACTTGGAAGGCAGAGAAAGAGTTGTTTTCAGCTTGACTTCAGAAGGCTCATGGCTGGAGCGATTGGCATTCGCCCGTTCGAAGGGTCTGCTTATTTTGGTGGAATTGCGATCTATCGAACAAATAGGAGGGCAAGCAATACAGCTGTGCATATTCCCAGCACAGCCAATGAGAGCCAGTCGCTTTTATCGATGGTTTTCCAGGTCTTCCGCATAATCGTAGTTTGCTTGTGTTGTCCCAAGTATGCTCCCGCCCGCCCCGGCCCACAATGGCCAGTACGTGGGATTACATTTGTAACCACAGCACCTTACGCGACTCTTCTGACAAAAACGGCTTGGGCTCTTGACAAGCCCTGATTCCCGAGAGCATCCTTTAGGCGAACAAAAAGCGAAAGCCCCCTGCCAGGGAGCTTTCCCTTCCGGCGTTCCCGGAAAAGCCTGAGGTCCATATGTCATCCATTACCATTGCCCATGCGGCCCTTGACCGTTTTTCCGACCCTTCCCGGCTCCAGGCGTCCACGCTCCTCAAGCAGTTCTCCCAGGCTGCCTTGATGGCGGGAGTCACTCCCGCGACCCGCCTCGAGATTCGGCCTATTCCCGAAACTGTTTCCAGCGGGATCCCGCAAATCGATGCTTTGACCGGAGGCCTGCCCCGCGGCGGCCTCACTGAAATCTCTGGGCCCGACTCCTCCGGTCGAACTAGCCTGCTGCTTGCCGCCCTGGCCGCTGCCACCGGCCGACAGGAAACCTGCGCCCTGATCGATGCCAGCGACGCGTTCGATCCCCATTCCGCCGCGGCTGCAGGCATCCGTCTGGAGCGGCTTCTCTGGGTACGCTGCGGATTGAACGCGCCAGTGTCTCCTCGCCAAAACCCGAGCCGGAACGAAGAGCGCTCTATCGCGGAAGACCCCGTCGAACAAGCCCTGCGCGCCGCCGACCTGCTCCTGCAGAGCGGCGGATTCGGCCTGCTGGCCCTCGATCTGGCCGGTGTCCCCTGGAAAACCTCGCGCCGCGTTCCCCTGACTACCTGGTTCCGCTTCCGTCGCAGCATCGAACACACCTCCACTCTGCTGCTGATTCTCACCACGCAACCCTGCGCGCAGGCTTGCGCGTCACTTTCCCTGCGGATGAAAACGGACTCCTCGGGCGCCAGACTTCAGGCTTCCGCAAACATGCGGTCAGCTATCAGCTGTCAGCTGTCAGAAAACAAATCAGTCGAACACCATCTGCCCTCTCACGCAAGACTGCTGGAAGGCCTGTGTATCCAAGCAGAACTTCTGCGCACCCGCGCCGAACGTAAATCCATGCAATCCGACAGCGCTTTCACCACCAAAACCGCATGGACGGCATAACACGTGACTGAGAGCTTAAAGCCGATGACTGATAGTTGACGACGAACGACTGGTTTTATGGCTTTCGCCTGCATCTTCGTCCCCGACTTCCCTGTGGAAGCCGTCCTCCGCGCCGAACCCGAGTTGCGCGCGCGAGCCGTGGCCGTGCTCGAAGGCAAACCACCCCTGCAGAAAATCTTCGCCGTCAACGAAAAGGCTCGCCGGACTGGAATCGAGCCCGGCATGACCAAAATCCAGGTGGAGGCCTGCTCCAGCCTGGTGCTGCGTGCGCGTGCCCCTCTGCAGGAAGCCGCTGCCCACGCCGCTCTGCTTGACTGCGCACAATCATTCTCCCCGCGTGTCGAAGACACTGCCCCCGATATCATCCTGCTGGATCTCTCTGGCCTCGAATCCCTCTTCGGTCCGCCGTCGCGCATCGCCCGCGACATCGCTCGCCGCGTCACCGAACTGGGGATGGAAGTCAACGTAGCCGCTGCCTCCAATCCCGATACCGCCCAGCTCGCCGCCCGCGGCTTCTCCGGTGTCACCGTGGTCCCGGAAGGCGAAGAAACCGAACGTCTGGGTAGCCTGGCTCTAGAAGTCTTGTTCTCCGCGCTGAAATCCACCGATCCCTCACCGTACTCCGAGCCTCTTCTCCAGACTTTTGATCGCTGGGGTGTGCGCAATCTCCGCGCCCTCTGCGCGCTGCCTGAAATCGCTCTGAGCGAACGCCTGGGCCAGCTGGGAGTTCGCCTGCAACAGCTGGCGCGGGGCGGTACATCCCGCACGCTGGTTCCCGCCGAGCCTCCTCTGGTGTTCGAAGAAGCCATGGATCTCGAATACCCGCTCGTGTTGCTCGAACCCCTGGCCTTTCTGTTGGCCCGCATGCTCGACCGGCTCTGCGCGCGCCTGGGATCCTGCGCTCTGGCTGCGCAGGAACTGTGCTTGCAGCTGGAACTGGACAGTGGCTACTTCGGGACCGGAGAATTTCCAGCTCCAGAAAACATTTCAGACGATGGCGGGACCGGCATCCTCGCCCATCCAAACCGAGCTCAGCAACTCTTCTCCGGGCCGGAACCGGACTTGCATCCTGGAGAGACCCCCGCCACCGCCCGCTTAGGAACAAACGCCCCCGGATGTCCTGGGCCGGCGTCAGCCCGGCAATTCACCCGCACCGTTCGTCTCCCCGTTCCCATGCTCGACGCTAAGGTCTTCCTCAAACTGCTGCTACTCAATCTCAAAACTCATCCTCCTGGAGCGCCCATCGTGAAAGTTCGTCTCGCTGCCGAACCCGCTCGCCCGCGCGCTGCGCAAGCTGGCCTCTTCCTCCCGCCTGCGCCCGAGCCGGAAAAACTCGAACTCACTCGTGCCCGCATCGCCCGCATGGTCGGAGAAGAGAAAGTCGGCTCCGCGGAACTGCTCGATACGCACCGCCCCCGCAGCTTTCGCATGCAACGCTTCGTGCCCGCCACTTCCTCCGAAATTCGAAGAGCAGTGAGAAAGGATGTGAAAGAAGAACCAACCAACGGCCATCTCGCCGATGCCCCACTCACCGCCCTGCGCCTGTTCCGCCCGCCCTGGCGTGCTACGGTGACGCTGCACAACGGGCAGCCCGTCCACCTGGTCTGTCTTCAGCACCAAGAAGTGCACGGAGAAATCGTCTGGTGTGCCGGCCCCTGGCGTTCTTCCGGAGACTGGTGGGAACAGGACGGCTGGTCCCGCGACGAATGGGACATCGCCCTGCCCAACAACCACACCCTGGCCCTCTACCGCCTGGTCCACGACCTGCTCAGCGAACGATGGTTTGTGGAAGGAACCTATGACTGAAAGAATTGTCGATCGTCAACTTTTCGATTGTCGATGGTCTGGTTTTGTCAATCAACAAAAATCAACCGATTGAAAATCGGCCATAGGAAATTGGAATGTATCTTGAGCTTCACGCGCGCTCCGCCTTCAGCTTTCTCGAAGGCGCTTCCCTGCCCGAGGATCTCATCGCCTCCTGCGCCCGTCTCAACATGCCCGCCATGGCCCTGCTCGACCGCGACAGCCTCTCCGGCTCCCCCCGCTTTCACCTGGCCGCCCAAAAAATCGGCCTCAAAGCCCACATCGGCGCCGAAGTGAGCTGTGAGTCTTTTTCACCTCAGCGATACCGAGCTAGAGAGAAAAAAAATCAAAAATCAGAACCAGCAGTTTTCCCAAGAGCAGAATATGAGGAGACCATCGAAACTTGTCAGCCGGAGCCTGCTTCTTGTTCCGAATTCGTGCCCGAGAGCCAATTTCCAATTTCCTCCAATCAACCATCGATCCTCGACCATCGACAACCCAAAATTGGCCCTCGGCAATTGAAAATTGCAAATCCCCGCTTCCCCCTTGTCGTTGCCTCCCGCACCGGCTACCAGAACCTCTGCCGGCTTATCACCCACATGAAGCTGCGCGCTCAAAAAGGCGAAGGCGCTATCCTCGAGCATGAACTCGAACCGCACGCCACCGGTCTCATCTGCCTGACCGGCGGCGACGAAGGCCCGCTCGCCGCTGCCCTCAAGCGAGGCGGACCTGCCGAAGCTCTCCGCGTCGTCGAGCGCCTTACCGAGATCTTCGGCCGTCAGAACGTCTACGTCGAACTGCAACGCCATCTGCACCGCGAAGAAGAAGCGCGCAACCGCGTCGCCTTGGAAATCGCCCGTGCCCTCCGGCTACCACTGCTCGCGACCAACGGCGTCTGCTACGCCATTCCAAAAGAACGCGAACTATGCGACGCCCTCACTGCCATCCGCCACCATCGCACCCTGATGAGCGCCGGCCGCCTGCTGGCCCGCAACTCCGAGCGTCACTTGAAGTCTCCTCCCGAAATGGCGCAACTCTTCGCCGATCTTCCCGAAGCCCTCGACAACACCGTCGAACTTTCTTCCCGCCTCGAATTCACCCTCAAAGATCTAGGCTACGAATTCCCCCGCTACCCGGTCCCCGAAGACGAAACTATGATGTCGTTTCTCCGCCAGCGGACCGACGAGGGCGCCCGCTGGCGTTATGGCATCTCGCTTTCTGGCATGCCCGTCCCACAAAGCGGTTTTCACAACCGGGATCTCCAGCAGCGTGCCCGGCGCCAGCTCGAGCGCGAGCTTGCCCTCATCGAGAAACTCGACCTCGCGGGGTACTTTCTTATCGTCTGGGATCTGGTCCGCTTCTGCCGCCAGCAGAACATCCTCGCCCAGGGGCGTGGCTCCGCCGCCAACAGCGCCGTCTGCTACGCGCTCGGCATCACCGCCGTCGATCCTGTCGGCATGGAGCTTCTCTTCGAACGCTTCCTCTCCGAAGAACGCGGCGAATGGCCTGATATTGATATTGACTTGCCCAGTGGCGAGCAGCGCGAACGTGTCATCCAGTACGTCTACCAGCGTTACGGCCAACACGGTGCCGCCATGGTGGCCAACGTCATCACCTACCGCAATCGCATGGCCGCCCGCGAAATGGGCAAGGCCATGGGCTTCGATCCCGAAACCCTCAACAAAATTTCCGCCGCCGTCGCCACTTGGGAATTCCGTGATGCCAACGACGCTCTCGACCGCCGCCTTGGCGACGCCGGTCTCGACCTTAACCATCCCCGCCTGCGCAAGTATTTCGAACTTTGCCTCGCCGTGCAGGACTTGCCCCGCCATCTCGGCCAGCACTCCGGCGGCATGGTCATCTGCCAGGGCCGGCTCGACTCTATCGTCCCTCTCGAGCCTGCCTCCATGCCGGGCCGCGTGGTGGTGCAATGGGACAAGGAAGACTGCGCCGACATGGGCATCATCAAGGTCGACTTGCTCGGTCTCGGCATGATGGCCGTGCTCGAAGATTCCCTCCAACTCATCCGCAAGCATCACCACGAAGAAGTCGACCTCGCTCACCTGCCCGCCGACGATCCCGTCGTCTACTCCGCCCTGCAGAACGCCGACACCATTGGACTCTTCCAGGTCGAAAGTCGCGCCCAGATGTCCTGCCTGCCCCGCCTGCGTCCGCAGTGCTTCTACGACATCGTGGTCGAAGTCGCCATCATCCGCCCCGGCCCCATCGTTGGCCAGATGGTAAACCCCTACCTCAAACGCCGCCAGGGACGCGAGTCTGTCACCTATCCCCACCCCTCGCTCGAGCCCGTCCTGAAACGCACCCTCGGCGTCCCGCTTTTCCAGGAACAACTTCTGCGCATCGCCATGATCAGCGCCAATTTCGCCGGAGGGGAGGCCGAAGAACTCCGCCGCGCCATGGGCTTCAAGCGCTCCCAGGCGCGCATGAAAGAAATCGAAGCTCGCCTGCGTGAAGGCATGACCCACAACGGCCTCTCCCCGGAAGCCCAGGAGCAGATCATCCTCTCTATTTCTTCCTTCGCTCTTTACGGCTTCCCCGAATCCCACGCCGCCAGCTTCGCCCTGATCGCCTACGCCAGCGCATGGCTGAAGTGCCATTACCTCGCCGCTTTCACCGCCGCCCTGCTCAACAACCAGCCCATGGGTTTCTATCACCCTGCCACGCTGGTGAAAGATGCCCAGCGCCACGGCCTGAGAATCCTGCCCATCGATGTGACACAATCCGACTGGCTGTGCACGCTGGAGGAAGCGGTCAGCTCTCAGCCAGCAGCCATCCGCGATTTTCCGCCGCACAGCGGCAGTACAGGAAAGCCCGGCACATCCCTGCCAGGTATGAACGCGATCATAGCGCCCCTTTCAGGGGACGGCTCCGAGTCGCAGACCACGGTCGCGATCCCCTGGAACGAAATCGGCTCTTACATCCGATCGCGCCCCTCCCCAGCCCTGAAACTCACTCAGAAAAACCAGCAAAATCCACCACCGAGCCCCAGCGACACCGAGAATGAATTTCCAATTGCCCTCCGCCTTGGCCTGAAATACGTTCGCGGCCTGCGCGAAACTGCCGCCCAAGCCCTAATCCGCGCACGCCGCCTGGCCCCCTTCACTTCCATCCACGACCTGGCACGGCGTGTCCCCGAACTTCGTAAAGACGAGCTCACCACCCTGGCCGAAATCGGCGCGCTCAACTTTGTGGGAAATCCAACATGGAGTCACAGAGACAAAGAAAACAAATTTTCAATCTTCAATTGCCAATTGCCGATTGCGACGAACGCCAAAGGTTTGCCCTCGGAACTTGGCAATCAATTGAAAATCCCCTCTGTGGCTCGGTTTCTCGGTGGTGAAAAATCACCCGAAATGCAAAACTGGAAACCCACACTCCACCGCCGCGATGCCCTCTGGCAGATGGAGAGCGCCGCCCGCCACTCCGGCCCGCTGCTCGAAGAACTCCCGGAAACTGACTCTTCCTCGCCCCTCCACCGCATGACCCACGAAGAGCGCCTGGTCGCCGACTTCCATGGCACCGGCCTCACCGTCGGCCCCCATCCCATGTCGTACCGCCGCACGCAAATGCGGCAACTCGGCATCCGCCGCGCTAGTGAACTCAAGTCCATCCCTGCCGGGGAACGCCTACGCATCGGCGGATGCGTCATCACCCGCCAGCGCCCCGGCACCGCCAAGGGTTTCCTCTTCCTCAGCCTCGAAGATGAAACCGGAATCGCCAACGCCATCGTTCATCCTGACCTGCTCGAGAGAAACCGCCTGCTCCTTGTCTCCGAACCCTTTCTCATGGTCGAAGGTATCCTGCAGAACCAGGACAACGTGATCTCCGTCAAAGCCGAACGTGTTTCTCCGCTGTTCATTACCCGCGCCGAAACCACCTCCCACGACTTTCATTAAAAGTGGACCGCAAACTTCAGCCTCCCGACCTCAGCCCAAGAGGGCTCAGGAAATCCGAGGCTTGAAGCCTGCCACCAGCAGTCACTCCAATTTCTCCCATCGCATTTTTTTCTCACTCCCCATCGCACTTCCACAACCAATCGCGTTATAGTACTGAATAACCCCAGCCACTCAATTGATCGGCCGAAGTCTATCGGGGAGGGCTGGCGTGTAACCCTTACGTGTGGCTTATTCATCAATTCGACTCACTTCTTCATCTTGGAAGTTGCAAGGAGTACCCACTCATGGCGAAAGCAAAAACCCCACGAACGAACAATCGCAGCAAAGCTAACGACCTACCTGTTGATGCCCCCATCTCTCCCGCTCAGATGCAGGAGTTCCAGCCCGAACTTAGGGAGCTGAAACGGGCGCTGAACGAAGTCCGCAAGACCATTGTTCCCATCAATTTGGAAGAAGAAATCCGCCGCCGTGCCTATGAGCTTTACGAAGCGCGTGGCTGCGCCCCCGGCCACGAAACCGACGACTGGTTCGTTGCTGAGCGCGAGGTGCTGGCTCGGTACGGTTCGGAGAATCGGCACACCGCCTAGATCCGGGCAAGGACGGAGGCATCCCGATTCGTTGCCCGGATCTCTAGCGCCTCAGGCCCTTCTCATTGACCACAACTCGACCCAGGTGCACCCGCGCGCTGCCCTCCTGCGCGAAGTATCTCTCGCTGTCGCATCCGCCGGCACTGCCGAAGAGACCCCTGGTCCCGCGGCCGGCCACTCGACGGCATCGTCACGGACCACTTCCTGCCTTGGCCTCAGTCCGATTTTGTTCGTCGTGCCGCTGAACTCGACCCGCCGTACACGGACCTGAAGTCACTTTCCGCAAGCCTGTCCCCACCATTCACTGGGCGCGGTTACCAGCAACACTTCTCAACCGCACCCTCGTCCTCGCGCCGGCCCACACCTGTACTTCTGGCACCTGTACCCACACACGGCATCGTGAAAAGATCCAACAGAACTGGCGTCCATCATTGTTGTAACGTCATTCTTTTGCGCCACACCGTGGCTCCAGCCTGCTGCCGACCGGGCAGCTTGGGTCGGGCCTCCTAGTTGCTCTCAAAGCCTGTTTCTGAAAAAATACGCAAGGGTTTCCCATGCCGCAAATCGGTAGTTTTGCGCTCCTGCTCGCCTTGGCGCTGAGCGCCTATTCGTTTCTGGCGGGCCTGTTCGCACTCCTCCGCCCAGGTGCAGCTTCTGACCGCCTGGGAGAGACGGCTCGCCGCGCTGGCATCGCCGTGTTTGCGGCGGTGCTGCTTGCTGCCGTGGTTCTGGTCACCTGCGCATTCCAGGATAATTTCTCCATTGCCTACATCCTGCACCACAGCAATCGCGACCTGCCGGCGCCCTACAAGTTCGCTACGCTTTGGTCGGGCCAGGAAGGCTCCCTCGTCTTCTGGTCACTATTGCTTGCCGCCTACGGCCTGGTTCTTCGCCTGCGCTACAAGACCGATCCGCGTCTGTTCTCCCACGCCTCGGTGGTGATCGCCGCGGTCCAGATGTTTTTCCTGCTCCTACTCAACTTCGCGGCTCACCCCTTTGCGCTGGTCGAAGGAACCATTCCCACTGACGGAAACGGTCTCAACCCACTCCTGCAATATCCTGAGATGGTCATTCATCCGCCCATGCTCTATCTGGGCTACGTGGGATTCACCGTCCCTTTCGCCTTTGCGCTTGGCGCACTCGCCATGCGCTATTCCGGTGAGAAGTGGATTCACATCACCCGTCGCTGGACCATGGTGACCTGGGCTTTTCTCACCTGCGGCATATTCCTGGGAGCGCACTGGGCCTACTCTGTGCTCGGCTGGGGTGGCTACTGGGGTTGGGACCCCGTCGAGAATGCCTCGCTCATGCCCTGGCTCGTGGGCACCGCCTTCCTGCACTCGGTTATGATGCAGGAAAAACGCGGCATGCTGAAGACTTGGAACATGTGGCTGGTCTTCTTCACTTTCTGGCTCGCCATCCTGGGGACTTTCCTGACTCGCAGCGGCATCATCAGTTCCGTCCATGCGTTCGCGCAGTCTTCCATCGGCACCTGGTTTGCCTGGTTCCTTGCCCTCAGCCTTGCGACCTTTGTGTTCTTTTATGTCAAGAACCACTCCCATCTGCGCAGCGAGCACAAGCTTGAGTCTCTGGTCTCCCGCGAGTCCAGCTTCCTGTTTAACAACTTGCTCTTTGTGATTCTCTGCTTCACCGTGCTCTGGGGCACATGGTTCCCCAAGATCTCCGAACTGGTGCAGGGCTCTAAAGTCACTGTCGGTCCGCCCTTTTATAACAAGGTTGCGGTCCCGGTTGCCCTGCTGCTCCTGTTGCTCACCGCAGTGGGGCCCCTGCTCGCCTGGCGCAAGACGTCTCTCGAAAGTCTTAAACGCAACTTCCTGTGGCCAGCGCTTGGCGGCCTTGGCGTCGGCATGGTCATGATGATCCTAGGTGTGCGCCCGTGGCAGGATATCGCCTACTTCTATTCCTTGATGGCCGCCATGCTCGCGACCCTGGTTATCTTGACCGTAGTCTCCGAATTCGTCCGTGGTGGCCGTGTCATTGCCCGCCATAGCGGTCAGAGCCTGCCCGCCTCTATGTTGCACCTGTTCCATCGCAATACTCGCCGCTATGGTGGTTACATCGTGCACTTCGGGGTGGCGATTGTGATCATCGGCATCCTCGGTACACCCTTCAACCGTGAAGCCGAAAAGGAGATGGGGTTCGGTGACAGGATGACCATCGGGCCCTACACCTTGCTCTGCCAGTCTTACACCCAGGAAGACAATCCCAACTACGGTAACGAGTGGGCCATCATCAACGTCTTCAAAGGCAAGCAGCCGGTCACCACCATGTATCCGGAGCGCCGCCTGTACAAGGCCAGCTCTCAGCCCCAAACCATCCCGCGGATTTATCCCACGCTGAAAGAAGACCTCTTTCTGGTCAACGACTTATACGTGGTCTACGAGGGACGGAACGAGACCACCGGCCGCCCGATCATCAAGGCGCACCTGAATCCCATGGTGCCCTGGATTTGGCTGGGCTGGCTGATTATGGTCTTGGGCACAGTCACCGCGCTGATCCCCAACGCGTCGCCTGTGCGGGTGGCCCAGGCAGCGCATATTCAAACCGCGCCCGTCGGAGCCGGCGATTGATGAAGCTGCGGACCAGTTCGACTCTGCAACGGGTGGCCCAGTGCGGGCTCGTCGTCTTCGCCCTCTTCACCTTCCTCGGGGTGGGCGCTGACGATGCCCGCTTCAACACGCTAGGCCATCGCCTGATGTGCGTCTGCGGCTGCAACCAGATTCTGCTCGAGTGCAACCATGTGGGCTGCGAATACTCCGACCGCATGCGTGGCGAACTGATGGCCGCCCTCGACCGCGGCGAAAATGATGACCTTGCGCTCCAGGGTTTCGTGCAGGAGTTCGGCGCCACCGTGGTCGCTGCTCCCAGCACCAAGGGCTTCGGTCGGGTCGCCTGGATCGTGCCCTTCCTGGCTCTGGCTCTCGGTCTGATGTTGCTGGTGATGGTGGTCCGCGTCTGGAGGATGCGCCCCGACCCCGCCCTCGCCGATGGCATCCGCCCCCCGCGGGGCGTTGATCTTGAGCGCTTCCGCCGGCAGGCCCAGGAGGAAACTCAGTTATGATCCTGGCTATCTGCCTGCTCCTGACACTAGGCACGCTTTATTACGTCTTCTATCTGCCGGGCCAGATTTACACCGGCCCGGAAAAAACGCGTGTCGCCTACCTGCGCGAACGCAAGGAAGCGGTCTACGACAACCTGCGCGACCTCAACTTCGAGTACAAGGCCGGCAAGTTCCCCGAGGCCGATTACCTGACCATGAAGTCGTCTCTGGAGGAGGAAGCCGCCACCATCCTGGCCGAAATCGCGCGTCTGGAAGCCGCCGCTTCCTCATTCCGCGATAGGAAAGGAGCGAGGGTTTGAAACTCTCCCCAGGCGTACGAACCGCACTTCTGGTCCTGGCCCTGTGCGTGTGCACCGCCGCCCAGACACTCACCGGGATTGTCACCAACGGCACCACCAACAAACCATCCCCTGGTGACGATGTCGTTCTCATCAAGCTCGCCAACGGCATGGAGGAAGCGACCCGTACCAAGTCCGACTCCAAGGGCGAGTTCAGCTTCAAACTCGAAGATCTCAACACGCCCCACCTGATCCGCGCCATTCACCAGGGCGTCACCTACCACCGCATGGCTCCCCCGGGAACCACCTCCGTTGAAGTTCCGGTATATGACGTGGTGAAGAAACTGGAGGGCATTGGCGTTACCGCCGATGTGATGCGCATTCAGGCCGAGTCCAACCAGTTGGAAGTCGTCCGTTTGTTTGCCGTGAACAATTCGTCCAGTCCGGCGAAGACCCAGATGAACGACCACAACTTCGAGTTCTATCTGCCCGAGGGCGCCAAGATCATCCAGTCCATGGCCAAATCCGCCAACGGCCAGCCTATCAATTCCGCTCCCGTCCCCCAGACCGAGAAAAATCGCTACGCCTTCATCTTCCCCCTGCGTCCCGGCGAAACCCAGTTCCAGGTCGCCTACCAGCTTCCCTACAACGGTTCCGCTAGCTTGGATCCCAAGTCGCTCTACCCCATGGAGCACTTCGTGGTCATGATCCCGAAGTCCATGCAGTTCATCGCGGGCTCCAACGCCGCTTACCAGTCGATGCAGGATCCGCAGCAAAAGGACGCAACGGTGCAGGTCGCCACCCAAACCCAACCCGGCCAGCCCTTGTCCTTTAAGGTGTCCGGCACCGGCACGCTGGAGGCCATCGGTGCTTCCGGCGAGACCACCCCGAGCGGTGGAGGAAGTGGCGGCATTCCCGCTGAAAACGACTCACGTCCTGGTGGCGGTCTCGGTCCGCCCATCGATGCACCTGACCCGCTCCAGAGATACCGCTGGTACATTATCGGCGGCTTCGCTCTCGTCCTGGCGGGTGGGGCGATCTACGTCGCCAGGCGGCAGCCCGCATCTGCGGTCACCGCTGCCACCGGTTCTGGCTCCGCGGTGATCGATGTCGAAATCGTGGAAGCTCCTGCCCGCCCCCCGGTGGTCAAACGACAGACCCCGGCCGTTTTGAGAGCAGCCGGCCTGACCCCAACCAGTCCCGGCGTCCCGCCCGTAGCCGTTCCCGCCGGCTCTTCCATGCTCATGGAAGGCCTGAAAGAGGAACTGTTTCAGCTTGAACTCGAACATAAACGGGGGCAAATCTCGGAGCAGGAGTACGAACAAGCCAAGGCCGCCCTCGACGCAACCCTTGAACGCGCTCTTAAGCGTCAGGCCCAGAAGTCGTAACCAGCTGGTCCTGCGCGGCGTAGCACCGAGTCCGTGTGGCCACTCGATGACAGCCGGAAGGAGCTGAAAGCCAGGGCAAGCCTGGTCGACCGCCAGCACGGCTCGCCGTCGCTTCACGCCCGGCGGTTACACTCTTTGCCTACCCCGAGATCTAAACGGCCGCAAGCCATTGAACTATCTGAACCTCGGCCGGGACTTCACAACTAGCAACCAGCACGCAAAATCAACATCAAATAACTTGATATGGGTAACACCTTCAAAACCGCGTTTCTGCTGACGGCAATGACTTTACTGCTGTTGGGCCTGGGCAACTACTTCCTCGGCCGGCAAGGCATGCTTTTCGCCCTGGTTATCGCCGGGGTGATGAACTTTGTCGCCTACTTCTTCTCCGATAAGATCGCCCTGGCAAGCTATCGCGCCCAACCGGTAACACGCGAGCAACTGCCCCAGGTCTATCGCATCGTCGAGCGCCTCACCCAGAAGACCGGCCTCCCCGTGCCGAAGATCTACGTCATACCTACCGAGTCTCCCAATGCGTTCGCCACCGGCCGCAATCCCCGCCATGCTAGCGTGGCCGTCACTCAAGGTATTCTCAATCTCCTCAACGAAGAAGAACTGGAAGGCGTCCTGGCGCATGAACTCGGCCACGTCAACAACCGCGACATCCTGATCAGTTCCATTGCCGCCACTCTAGCCGGTGCAATCACCTACGCCGCAAGGTTCGGCATGTTCTTCGGCGGCGGCAGCCGTGACGAGCGTCGCGGAGGCGGACTAGGCGCCCTTTTGATGTTGATTCTGGCCCCGATTGCTGCGTTCTTGATCCAATTGGCCGTGTCACGCTCACGCGAGTACCAGGCTGACGCCACCGGCGCCCACGTAACCGGCAACCCTTACGCGCTGGCCAGTGCACTAGCCAAGCTGGACGCCTACTCCAAGCGCGTCCCGCTGCCCGCCAGCCCCTCCACGGCCCACCTGTTCATCGTGCAGCCATTTCTCGGCATGAACTTAGGGAGTCTGTTCTCTACCCATCCGCCCATCGCCAAGCGCATCGAGCGGCTGACCGGCCGGCCCGCAGACTTTCGGCAATAGCTCTCGGCTTTCAGGTCTCCGGCCTCAGCTAGTTGACAGTCCGAAACCGGCTTGCTGAAGAGCTGACGGCGGAGAGCTGAAAGCTCGCCTCCTCGAACCCGCAGCCTGCCTTTAGTAACCGGGCGGTTGCCCAACCCCATAGTAAAATTTCGACGTGATGACTGCGCAGACCGCCACGGCCGCCATGCAGCGCGCGGCTCAACTGGAAAGCACGCTTCGGACAATCATCCGCGGCAAGAACGACGTAGTCCGCCTCGCCCTGGTTGCCATCTTCGCTCGCGGCCACCTGCTCATCGAAGGAGTCCCTGGCGTGGGCAAGACCACCCTTGGACAGGCCCTGGCCCGCGCCCTCGACTGCAGCTTCCAGCGCATTCAGTTCACCAGCGACATGCTGCCCTCGGACGTTCTCGGCATCTCGATCTACTCCGCCATCGAGCAGCAATTTGAATTCAAGCACGGCCCGGTCTTCACCAACATCCTCCTCGCCGACGAGATCAACCGTACTACTCCGAAAACCCAGTCGGCCCTGCTCGAAGCGATGAACGAAGGCCAAGTCACGATTGACGTCCACTCCTATCCTCTGCCCCAGCCCTTCCTCGTCATCGCCACTCAGAATCCCGTGGAGCACCACGGCACCTATCCGCTTCCCGAATCACAACTCGACCGCTTCCTGATGCGCGTCCACATGAGCTATCCGGACCAGGAGGCCGAGCGCGAAGTTCTGCGCGGCGCGGCGGGCGCCTCCAAGCTCGACACCATCGCCCCGGTGCTTACGGGCGCCGAGATGCTCGAGATGCAGCACGCGGTCTCGGCCGTCCGCGTCGATGACTCGCTGGTGAACTACGTTCTCTCCGTCGTCCGCAAGACTCGCGAATCCGAATTTCTTTCCCTCGGCGTTTCCCCGCGCGGGTCGCAGATGCTGTACCGCGCCGGCCAGGCCATGGCCTTCCTCGACGGCCGCTCCTTCTGCACTCCGGAAGACTTCAAGCCGCTGGTGATCCCAGTCTTCGCCCACCGCGTCGTGGTGAGCGGCTCTTACTCATCCACCCTTAGAAAGTCCGAACAGTCCGAACAGATCCTCAGCGAACTCCTCAACACCGTTCCCGTTCCCATATAGAGTCACGGCCACCCCACTGACATTGTGGTCGTTCAGTCGGCCACCTGCGGCTGCCATCACAGCGGGAGGTCAACATGGCCGCTTGCTGCTCGGGGTTGGTTCCCAGATTGACAAACCGAACCCTGTTCCTTCAATCTTCCCTGCCGAAGCTCCGCGGTCTGCACCGGATGCGGAGAGAGACCCCGACGATAACCATGAACCGACGCGAATTCCTGGGTGTGCTGGCCGCAGGCACGGCGAGCGGGTTGCCAGGCTTCTCCGCTGCATCTCCCGACAACTGGCCGAGCTCAACTCAGCGTGCTGCGCAAGCAGAACCGAAAACCTCCGGCTCCGGCTGTTTTGGCAATTGGATCAGCGATCAATTTGGCCTGCCGGCCTACCGCTACACCTGCGATCAAATTGCGGATCCCAGGGCGGTGTCGCCGGTCCATCCGGTGTGGCGTCCACCCACCGACCATACCCATCAGGTCGGCAACGATCGCCTTATCGCGGCGGTGTCGAACTATGGCTATGTGCAGGTGCGCCAGGACGAGGGCTCTCCGAAGTTTCTCAACGACTTCGCCCCCGAACTGGGGCGCCACGGTGCCGGCTTCGGATTCCTCAGCGATGGCAATACCACGCTCAGCACCTATTACCCCGGCCAGGGCGCATCTTTCGACAGAATTTTCGGAGAGGGGTATCTGCAGAAAATCGTAAAGGGACACGGCTACGAGGTCGATCATGTCATCTTCGCCCCCTTCGGAGACGATCCGGTTTTGATTTCGCGCGTAGCGATCACCAATCATGGCAGCCAGACGGCGCGGCTGCGCTGGATTGAATATTGGGGTTGCCAGAACTATCAATTCTCTTACCGTTCGTACATGGAAGCATCCGTCGCCGGGAGAGCCCCTGACGCTGCCCGCCTCCGTCGCCAATTCGCAGCGCGCTTTGCCCGTCAATTCCGCGTCCTCGCCAATAATCGCGGCCTCATCGAAACCCAGAAATTTCTTGGACGGACCCCGGAAGAGCAACACGCCTGGGAGAAGGTGGAAGCCCATCAGACCAAGAATCCTTCCGGCACCTTTGGCGGATCTCAGCAGCTTCCGCCCGGAACCACCATGGAGGATCTAGATCCTCCCCCCACATTCCTGGTTTCACTCGACGCTCCCATGGATGCTTTTGCCATCAACGCGACTGCTTTCTTCGGCTGGAGCGGCGTCCAAGATCCCTCAGGGCTTACCGCCAGCTTGAACAACGATCTCACCTCCCCCGGGTCTGAAGGCGCCTTCCTGATCGAGCGTCGTCTGGACCTGAAGCCTGGCCAGAGTCAGAGCCTTTACTTTCTATACGGATATCTCCCGGCGGGTTTTCATCTCGATGTGCTGGTGGAGAAATATCAGGCAGACGTCTCCTCGCTTTGGGCCCGTTCCAGTGCGGCCTGGAAAGCTGACGGCCTACGCTTCCGCTCTCCCGCTGATCCTTGGGTGGAACGTGAAACCTCCTGGCACCATTACTACCTTCGCAGCAATCTGACGTATGACAGCTTTTTCCAGGAATTCATTCTCTCTCAAGGCCACGTCTATCAATACATCATCGGATTCCAGGGAGCCGCGCGCGATCCTCTGCAGCACGCACTCCCGTTCATCTTCAGCAACCCAGAAGTCGTCCGGGGAGTCATTCGCTACACGCTGAAAGAAATTCAAACCGACGGGTCTATCCCTTACGGCATCGTGGGTTGCGGTGTCCCCATGCCGGTGGTCTTCCATCCCAGCGACCAGCAGATGTGGCTGTTGTGGTTGGCTAGCGAATATGTGCTGGCCACGCGGGATAAGGATTTTCTGGCACAAAGGATCCCGGATTATCCCCGTCAGCAGGTCAAGGCCGGCGATCCTACAATCCTCAACCTCTTGCATCGCTGCTACGCGCATGTGACTGAGAAACTCGGCGTAGGTGATCACGGTTTAATGCGCCTTTCCAACGGAGACTGGAACGACGACATCGTCGTAGGCCACGTCCCGCCGGCATTGGCTGCCGAGGTTCGTCAGCGCGGCGAGAGCGTCCTGAATGCCGCCATGGCTTGCTACGTGTTCGACCATTACGGCACGTTGTTGGACTACATCGGAAACGCCGCGGCGGCGCAAGACGCGCGGGCCAAGGCCGATGCCCAGCGGCGGGCGGTTTGGGAGCAATGGACCGGTTCCTGGTTCCGGAGGGCCTGGCTGGGCCCGCAGCTCGGCTGGATCGGCGAAGACCACCTGTGGCTCGAACCGCAACCCTGGGCCATCATTGGTGGTGCCGCGACTTCCGAGCAGAGCGCTCGCCTGTTGGAAGCCATGAACGATCTGCTGCGCAAGCCTTCGCCCATCGGCGCGATGTTGCAAAGTCAAGGCGACGATACGATGGCTTCCCCGGCGGGCATTCTCACCAACGGCGGAATCTGGCCATCCATCAATGGCACCTTGGTCTGGGCATTAGCCCTGGTCAACGGCGCGATGGCCTGGGACGAGTGGAAAAAGAACTCGCTGCTTGCGCACGCCGAAGCCTATCCCGAAGTCTGGTACGGAATCTGGAGCGGACCCGACACTTACAACTCCGTGCTTTCCCGATATCCGGGTCAAACCATGTTCGCGGAGCCGCCAGCATCGGATCACAAGGTCCAAGCGGATTTGGGGTTTAACTGGACCGACTTCCCGGTGATGAACATGCACCCCCACGCCTGGCCGCTCTACAGTGCCGCGAAGTTGCTGGGGTTGGAATTCCACGGCAAGGGTCTCAACTTCAAACCGGACCTGCCCTTGTCCGAATATGAATTCACTTCAACGCTGTTGGGGTTCAAGAAGTCAGGAAATGGCTATTCGGGTTGGTACGCGCCAGCTGCGGCGGGGCGCTGGGAAATCGGCCTAAAATTGCCAGCCGAGGAAGTTGCACGGATACAAGGGGTCAAGATCGATAACTCCCCGGCGGGATTACGGAAGGAAGCCGGAACCATCCGGTTTTCGGGCGAGAGCCAACCCGGCGCACCCTTGCGCTGGGCGATAAGCTAAGAAGCTTTGATCCATGCCCAGGCGCCCTCGCCGCAGGATCCAGGAGGGCCGAATCTTCGGCTAGCCGACCGCGCCCTCGGCCAAGACTCTTCTGTCGCTCGGGCCCTCGGAGATCTCTGGGGTGGAAGCTTCTGGCGTGCGGATCCACCAGCCCGCTTCCTATTCCCCATTGTTCCCCGTGCTCACTCCCGCGACGTCCATCGCCAGCTCTCGCCGCACTTGCACCGCCTTGCGCGACTCCAGTACTCGCACCCGTCGCGCCGCAATGTTCACCGGCTCCAACTTCAGAATCTCTCCATGCCGCACGAGGATCTGGAACCGGAACCAGTCCGTCCGAAACAGCCGCCCCGAGCAGTAGAACGTCATCGAGACAGCCACCACTCCGTCATAATCCTCCCCGGTCGAGGCAAACAAACGCTTGCCCAGCTCATCGGCCCAGGTTGTGCCACCCACCAGCGGCTCGTTCAGGAAATACCGCAATGCCGGCACTCCCAGTGTAAGCTTGCGCATCTGCACCATCTGCAATAGCACGGAAATCTTGGCCAGGTTCGTGACCACGATCCTCGCGTTGCGGGCTGACAGCTGCTCCAGCTTAATGTGCAGCTCCGGCGACCACTCTCGCTCGAACTCCTCCCGCGCCAGCGCCAGGCCCTTGTCACTCGCCTCGGCGTAGCGCAACGTGGCCCGCGCCAGCACCAGGCTCAGGACCGTGGTTACTACGGTCCCGATCAGCGGAATATAGGCCAGAATCAGAGTGATTGAAATGTGCTGCGCGAACCACTGCAAGTTCATCGCAATACCGCTCCCTCATTCCACCCGTCGATCCCGGACCACCCGAGTCTAGCGAGGTCCGCTCTCCCCGAACAGTTGCGGAAGGTCTAGCCCTCGCGACCAGTGTCTTTCGTCATCTGGAATGGGGTACCGGCGTGCCGTTGGCCGTATGCAGGTGTCCCCGCCTCGGAACAGTCCGATCACCCGAGCCCCCGCTGAGCTAATGACCCGATGACCGCCCATCTGCTGGCCTTCCCGCGCGCTGTCGGGGCATAATGATTCCCCATGTCATTCCTGCGCTTCCTCATACTGCTATCCCTGGTCGTGTGGGTGGGAGGCATCGTTTTCCTCTCCTTCGTCGAGGCGCCCACGGCCTTCGGCGTTCTTCCCTCACGGCACCTGGCTGGAACCGTCGTAGGGCGCTCCCTCGGCATCCTGCACTGGATCGGTCTGATCGCAGGCGTCGTCTTCCTCGCCTGTTCGCTTCTGTACTGCCGCATCAGCACCGGCTCGGCCCATGCTCTTGCCGCACGCCACATCCTGATCTACGCGATGCTCATCCTCACCTCCGTCTCCCAGTTCGGCGTCTCTTCCCGCATGGCCGGGCTTCGCGCCTCGTTCGGCGACATCGATACCGTCCCTGCGGACAATCCCGCGCGCCTCGAATTTGACGCGCTGCACGTCTGGTCGGTTCGCCTGGAAGTTGCGGTTCTCGCCCTGGGACTGGTAGCCGTCTACCTCGTCTCTCGCCCACTCCCCTGACTCGGAGAACCAATGCCCGAAGCCCGAGACCCATCCAGCAAGCTCGACTACAGCGATGCCGGCAAGGGCGAACCCGCCCTCCTGCTCATGCCCGGATGGTGCGCCACCCGCACCGCTTTCGGTAAAATGGCCGATCTGTGTGCCCAGCACCGCCGCACCCTGGCCCTCGACTGGCGCGGCCACGGCCATTCCGCGCCCGCCACCTCCGACTTCGGCGAGGCCGGCCTGGTTGAAGACGCGCTCGCCGTCATCCAGGCCAGTGGCGCCCACACGCTCGTCCCGGTTGCACTCTCCCACTCCGGTTGGGTCGCGATTGAGCTTCGCCGCCGAATGGGCGAAAGAATCCCCAAGCTGGTATTGTTGGAATGGATCGTGCTCGATCCCCCCGCACCCTTCCTGCCCGCCTTCCATGCGCTGGAAGACCGCGAACATTGGCAGGAAGCCCGCAATCGCCTCTTCACCCAGTGGCTCCAGGGTGTCGGCAACGAAGCGGTCACCCAGTTCGTTCAACTGGTCATGGGATCGTTCGAGTACGACATGTGGTCCCGCGCCGGGCGGGAAATCTCCGCCGCCTACAAGCGCCACGGCAATCCTCTCCACGCCCTGGAAGAACTCTCGCCCCCGCCCGAGGTGCTTCACCTCTACGCACAGCCTTCCGATCCGGTCTACTGGCAGGCGCAACAGACCTTCGCCGAAGCCCATCCCTGGTTCCGCGCCGAACGCGTTAACGCCGTCAGCCACTTCCCCATGTTGGAAGAACCCGAAGACATGGCCCAAGCTATCGAAGCCTTCGTCTCCGGGGCCGTGGCCCAGTGACCACGCCATGCCGAATTCCAGTTCTTGGTGTTTGAAGCTTGTCTTCTTTGCGCCGTCAGATAACCTTATCGATCTTTGTGGTTCCTGGCCCTCCAGCTATTCCAGTCCCCAGCCCCTTGCTTTATTCTGTAAGGTTTGAGGTGCGCTGCCGCCAGATCCGTAGTTGACGGCGAAGAACTGCTCTCATGAAAGCTGGAATCATCGGGCTGCCTCAGGTGGGCAAAACCTCGCTCTTCCGTATCCTCACCAAGGTACATCTCTCCGAGCATGCCCTGGCCAATCCACGCGAAGCGCACGTGGGCATCGCCAAGGTCCCCGACGACCGTCTCGACCGCCTGGCCGCCCTCTTTCACCCGAAAAAACTCACCCACGCCTCGGTGGAGTACGTCGACGTGGGCGCCATCGGGCAGGAAGCCCTGAAGGAGAGCGCCTACGTCGGCCATCTGCGCGTGGTCGATGCCCTCATCCATGTGGTGCGGGCCTTCAGCGACGATGCCATCCCCCACGTCGGCCCCATCGATCCCCTGCGCGATATCCGGAACGTCGAATTTGATCTGATGGTGAGCGACCTCGCCCAGATCGAAAAGCGCTTGGAACGCTTGGTCAAGGACCTCAAAAAAATGCGCTCCGCTGAGTTGGATAAAGAGAATGAACTGTTGCTCAAAGCCAAGGCACATCTCGAAACCGAGAAGCCCCTGCGCGAGATGGAGATGACTCCCGAGGACAAAAAACGCCTCCGCGGTTTCATGTTCCTCAGCGAGAAACCCATCCTCTACGTTCTCAACATCAGCGAGACTCCGGAACTCGGCCAAGCCCTCGAAGCAACTCTCGCAAAATACCACCTGGACGATGTCGCCTCCCGCCCCCAGGCCGGCGCCGCCGCCATCTGCGGCAAAGTCGAGGCGGAACTCAGCGAGATGACTGACGCCGACGCCGCCGAATTCCTCTCCAGTTACGGCCTGGCCGAGAGCGGCCTGGCTCGCCTGATTGGCAAGTCCTACACTTTGCTCGGCCTGATCTCGTTTTTCACCGTGGGGGAAGACGAATGCCGGGCCTGGACCATCCCCCTCCACACCCGCGCGGTGGACGCCGCCGGCGCCATTCACAGCGATCTCCAGAAACACTTCATCCGCGCGGAAACCATACGCTGGGACCAACTGGTGGAAGCCGGCTCTGAAGCCAACGCCCGCGCCAAAGGCATCCTCCGCCTGGAAGGCAAGGACTACATCGTGCAGGATGGCGACGTCCTCCACATCCGGCACAGCGGTTGAGCGCCCGGTTCTCAGTTGTCAGTTCGATCGGCTTTCGCCCGTCCGCAGAGTGGCGCCAGAGCTACAGCGCCTATCCTCGGGGGGCCTCCGCCCCGCCTCCCGACATGTCGGGCCGCAGGACTTTCGCTGGAGTGACGGGTCGAGAACCAGAACCGAGAACGCCTCAGTGCACATGAAAGAAATGATCCAGCAGGAACAGAAAGCCAACGCCCAAAAACACCACCATTGCCAGCTTCACTCCTGGCTCTTTGTTCACTTCCGGAATCAGGTCCGACGCCGCCACGTAAATCGTCACCCCGGCCGCCAGGGGCAATCCTTCCGCAACCTGGTGACGAAACACTCCCATGGTCAGGATTCCCGCCAGCGTGGCCCCTCCCAACAGCGCTGACGCCCCCCAGGCAAAGCGGCGGCTCCGGCCGCTCGCGAGCATCACCGAGGCCACCGTGAATCCCTCCGGAATCTTGTGCAGGAAAATCGCCACGAAGATGATCCACCCCAGCCAGTTCGACACCAGAAACCCAGACGCAATCGCGATCCCGTCAAAAAACGTGTGGATGATCAGCCCCAGCAACACCGAGAAGCCCTTATGCGGATGCACGAATTCATCTTCGTGCGTCTCCTCCCCAAAGTGAAAATGTGGACTCAGCGTGTGCTCGAAGAAATGCACGATGAGGTAGCCGACCAACACCAGGAACGCCGCCCGCTTCCCCGCCAGTTCCAGGCTGGCAGGAACCACCTCCACCAGTGCCGTAGCCAGCATGAACCCCGCGCCCAGGGCCACAAAATACTTCAGGTAAGAGCGCTCCCAGTTCCGCTGCACAATGATCGCGCCGCCAAACACGTTGGCGCCTGCCGCCGTCAGGCCAAGCAGAACGCTGGTCAGAATGGGATACATTTAGCCCGAGATCATAGCAGCAGTTCGCCCCGTTTCAGTTGTCAGTCCCCGGGGTTGTGTCGGTGGAACGGCGGGCGTCGCACGGGAGAGTTCAGAATTTTCGATGGAGCAGCGTGCGTTTCGACTACCGGTGAATCCAGGCGGGGCCCTGACGGGAGGAATCCTTCAGGACAAGAATGACGTCTAGGCGATGGCGCTGATGGCTTAGCTTCTTGGCCATTCGACCCGTCAACCCGCTCGGAGCCACACACAGAATCGGGCGGAGTTCTGATCGGGCGATTGGGCCGCTCCTGAGTTCTCCGTTGCCAGTTTTCAGTGGTCGTGCGGCGATTTGATCCAGCGTCTCCAACGACCATGCCAGGACACGCAATTTGGCGGTTCCCCCGCTCGGAACCCACTCCTGCGAACTGTCAACCGCGAATGGTTATTCCACTTCGTGCCGCGCTGTATATCCCTCCCGCGCGTACACTACGTACTTCACGTCTTTGCCCTTCTGATCTTTCATCTTCAGCGGGCCGCCATCGGGTGCAACCACTTCCACCTTCAGTTTGCGGTAGGTTCCGTCCAGCTTGGTGTTGCTCGGCTGGTAAGCAATGGTGTACTGGTTGCGGATATCGGTGCCGATGTCGCGGAAGATCTCTGGCAGTTCCCCGTCAAAGCGCGGAAAGTATGCCCGCCCTCCCGTCAGGTGAGCGAATGTGTTCATTTGATTATCGGCCTGCAGCCAGTCGGTGGTCACCACCCCGCCCACCGCGCCCATCGCGTCTAGCCGCTCACGGAATGCGCGCCCCACACTCACCCCGTAGATGGTGATGTTCTGCGTGTTCTTCAGTTTCTTCAGCACCTGGTCCAGGTTGTGCTTGCTGAACGTGTCGCGCCCGGTGGAAATCAGAATGACGTACTTGTGTCCCTCCAAGCGCTCCAGGCGGTCGACGGTGTCGTACACCGCGTCGAACAGGTTGCGCTCGCTGAAGCCGGGAATCCGCAACTGATCCAGTGCTCCCATCACCTCGTGCTTGTCCTGAGTGAAGTCGGTCAGGATGTGTTCCTGCATGTCGTAGGAAACCACCGCGATCCAGTCTTCCGGCCTCAACGTGGCCGCGAAGTTGTATCCCGCGTTGAGTGCCTCGTACATGTAATTGATGTTTGTCGAGGCGTACTCAATCAACATCACGGCCGTGATCGGCGCCTGCGACTGGTTGAAGTTCGTGACCTTCTGCTCTACTCCGTCCTCCAGAACCCGGAAGTTCTCCCGCTTCAGGCCAGGAATGAACTGCCCATCCTTGGTGGTCACCAGCACGTCCACATTCACCAACGGCACGTCCACCTTGATCGAATAGTTAGGCATCCCCTCGATCTTCTTCGGCTTCTCGGGCGCGGGAGGAGGCGGTGTCGTCTCAGCCCTCTTCGGAATCGCATACGGACTCACCTCGCCACCCGGCCCCCCCGCGTCCGGGGGCGCCTCCTGTTTGTTGGGATTGGTTTGCGAAGGTGCCCCTGACTGGTCCTGGGCCGCCAGCCTCGACGGTGCGCCCACGAGAGAAACCAACATCAAGGCGGACAATAAGATAGGGGAATACTCCTTCCCCATGGGTTCCATCATCGCCCTGGAAAACATACGTTCTCCCAATAGATTCTACGTGCTAGTATAGACGCATCGCTTCGCGATTGGGATGTTTTGCCCGGTCCGTTGATTTGATCCCTCCCGGCAACACCTTACAATCGATCGGAGTCTAAGTATTCTGGGGGTCTTGTTGGCAAACCCCGGGGCTAATTCATGAGGAACGCCGTCGTTGCGCTCGTCGCCCTCGGTTGTCTGTTCACGCTGGTTGCGGCCACTGCCGAGACACCCGGGAACTTCACACCTTCCTCTCCCATTATCACCGTGGATCAGCTTCGTCCCGGTATGCATGGCGTCGCCTACACGGTCTTCGAAGGGGTCAAGCCGGAACCCATGGATGTGGAAGTGCTGGGCGTCCTGCGCAACATGAATGGCCCCAAAGGTGACATCATCCTGGTGCGCCTCCACGGCGCCAAGGTGGAGTACACCGGCATCGTCGCCGGCATGAGCGGCAGTCCCGTCTATTTCGACGGCAAACTCGCGGGCGCTCTCGCCTTCCGCATCGGGGAATTCTCCAAAGAACCCATCGCCGGCGTTACCCCCATCGCCGATATGCTGGAGATCAACGCCTTCGACAACAGTCCCGCACCGGCCGCCTCGGCAGCCTCCCTGCATGTCGGCAACAGCGTCAGCAAGGCTGCGGCTCCGGGAGATCCCCGCGATCTCGAGGACTACGCCAACTATCTCAAGCCCATCGAAGCGCCGCTGGTCTTCAACGGTTTCTCCGAAGACGCCATCCGCATGTTCGCCCCGCAGTTGGCTGCGTCCGGCATCGTTCCCGTGATGGGTGCCGGCTCAGTCAGCGACGAGAGGCAACCCCAACCGCTGGTCCCCGGATCCGCCGTCAGCGCCATCCTGGTCCGCGGCGACATGGACATCGCCGCTACTTGTACGGTCACCTACATTGATCCCCAGCGCTTGCTCGCCTGCGGCCATCCCCTGCTCCAGTTTGGCAAGGTCGATCTGCCCATGAACAAGGCTGAGGTCCTGACCACGCTCCCCTCGCCGCTCAACGCCTTCAAGATCGTCAACACCACGGAAGCCGCCGGCGCCTTTGTCCAGGATCGGCACACCGGTATCATGGGCCTGCTCAATAAGCAGCCCGACATGATCCCTGTCACCCTGACCGTGCACAGCGGACCGCTCTCCAAGGACATTCACTACGAAGTCCTCAACAACGCGCGCCTGAGCCCCGTGGCCATCATGGCCACGGTTTTCAATGCCCTGCATGGCATCAACGAGTACGGAGAGGAAACCACCTATAGCCTGAACGGACGCATCAGCGTCAAGGGGTATCCGGACGTCACGCTGCAGAATATGTTTGCCCCGTCCGATGGCGGGCAGCCCGCTGCTTTCGCCGCGGCTCTTGCCCTCGGGGACCGTTTCGGTCGCATTTACGACAATCCTTACGACGTTCCCGACGTGCAGTCCGTCAAGCTGGCCTTCGATGTGGTCCGCGAACGCCGCTGGGCCCGCCTCGAAAGCGCCCGCACCGATGTCAGCGAAGCCCGCCCCGGCGACGATATCACCGTCGAAACCGTTCTCGCTCCCTACCGCGGCGAGCGCATGGTTCGCCAGATCCCCATCCGCATTCCCACCTCAACCTCCAAGGGCCCGTTGCGCATCCTGGTCAGCGATGGCGAAACCCTCGATCGCGTGCGTCGCGGCTTACCCATGTTCGCTCGCAAACTCGACCTCGCCGCCACCATCGCCGCCCTCAACAAGGAGCACGCCAACAACCGCGTTTATGTTTCACTCCTTGAAGCCGATCCTGAGGCCATGGTCGCGGATAAGGTCATGCCCACCCTTCCGCTCTCCGTCATGAATGTCATGGACGGCATGCGCGGCACGCAGGAGATGGTCGTCCTCGGCGAATCATCCGTAGGCGAAGCCCGTACTGCACCGCTCGACTACGTGGTATCCGGTGCTCAGGTTCTGACTATCACTGTGAAGTAGGACAGTAATTTTTCGGTAGGGCGAAAGGCAGTCCGCCGCCAGCGGCAGTCCCGCCGACCGGGCCTCCCCGCTTGTTCCCGCCCGGCCCCCGCGTGTTAGTCTGGCTTTTCTCCTTTATTCGTTCCGAGGTATGAACCGCAAATGCGTCTACTAACCGCCATTGTCATGGTAACTGCCTTCCTCTCCACTCCCGCCTTGGCCGATGGGACCCGCACCTGGGAGCAATCCCGGTTTGATGACCTCACTAAGGGCACCGCGGACGGCGTGGCCCTCCGCAGCACCGGCGGCCTCGAACTCGCTCCCGCCTTCAAGTTGCTCTATACCGCTCCATCCACCTACATCTGGTCCATCGCCTCTGACAGTGGCGGCAACATCTACGCCGCTGCCGGCTCGCCCGGCCGCGTTTATCGTGTCACCCCCGACGGCAAGTCCATCATCATCTTCAATCCCCCCGAACTGCAGGTCCAGGCTCTGGTCGTCGACCGGAACGGCATCGTCTTTGCCGGGACTGCCCCCGACGGCAAAGTCTACAAGGTGGAGCACAAGCCCGGCGCGGACTCCCAGACCTCAGCTGCCTCCGATAAATCCAAAGACCAGGTCGACCCGGCATGGACTTCCTCTGTCTACTTCGACCCCGGCACCAAGTACATCTGGGATCTTGCGCTCGATAATGCGGGCAACCTCTTCGTCGCGACTGGGGACCGCGGCGAAATCTACCGCGTCACTCCCCAAGGCGAACACACCGTCTTCTTCAAGAGCGATGAAGCCCACATTCGCAGCCTTGCCCTGGACCCCGCCGGGAACCTCATTGCCGGCTCCGACGGTAGCGGCCTCGTCTATCGCGTCGCCCCCTCGGGCGAAGCCTTCGTCCTGTACAGCGCGCCCAAGAAGGAAATCACCTCGCTGGCGCTCGACTCCGCGGGCAATATCTACGCCGCGGGCGTGGGGGAGAAGCGTCCCAGCATCATTCCCGTTCCCTTTAACGCACCCAATCCCCCGGCTCCTACCGTCACTCCCATGCCCGGCCAGGGTCAGCCGGCCATGGTTGTCACCAACCCGAACCCCATGATGACGGCCCTCACCGGCTTCCCCGCGCCCGGTGCCGGTGCGACCGGCGGCTCCGAAATCTACAAGATTGCTCCCGACGGCTCACCCACCAGCCTCTGGTCGTCGCATGATGATATTGTTTACGCCCTCGCCTTCGATCCCCAGGGGCGCCTCCTCGCGGGCACCGGAAACCGCGGCCATATCTTCGCCGTCGAGAGTAATGGCGATTTCGTCGATCTGGTCAAGGCCGGCGCCTCCCAGGTCACCGCCTTCGCCAAGGCCCCGCGGGGCGGCCTCTACGCCGCCGGCAGCAACCTGGGCAAGGTCTTCGTGTTCGGCCCCGGGCCCCAGTCCGAAGGTTCCTACGAGAGCGATGTCTTCGACGCCAAAATCTTCTCCCGCTGGGGCCGCACAGAATACCGCGGGGCCGGCAACGTCGAGCTTTTCGCCCGCAGCGGCAATGTCGACAATCCCGACCGCAACTGGAGCGCCTGGAAAAAAGTCGACCTCCAGAAAGACGGCGAGGCTCCCATCCCGCCTGCCCGCTTCGCGCAGTGGAAGGCCGTCCTCCACTCCGGCAATCCCGCGCCTCGCGTCAATAGCGTTACTCTTAACTACCTCTCCAAGAACGTCGCCCCCGATATCGACGACATCTCCGTGCAGGTGGGCTTTCGTTACCAGCCCGTGCCGAAGCCCATGGCAGGAGCGGTTGATCTCGGGGGTGGTAGTGCGGGCGCTCCCAGCCAGCCCCATTTCGAGCCTCCCGTCCCCAGCATCCGCGATCACGACTCGATTGGGGTCAAGTGGGCCGCGCACGACGACAACGACGACCAGCTCGTCTACGCCCTCTACTATCGTGGCGACGGCGAATCCCGCTGGTTGCTCCTCAAGGACGGCCTTTCCGACAAGTTTTATTCGTTCGATGCCAGCCTGCTCCCCGACGGCGGCTACACCTTCAAAGTAGTGGCCTCCGACGCCCCGTCCCACTCCCCCGGCGAGGCCATGACCAGCGAAAAGGAAAGTGGCCGCGTCGCCCTTGACACCACCCCGCCCCGGGTCGACCACCTCAGTGCCGCGCTGGTAGGCGACAAGATTCACATCACCTTCGTTGCCGTGGACAACTTCTCTCCCATCAAGCGCGCCGAGTTCTCCATCGACGCCAGCGACTGGCAGTATGTCGAACCCGTGGACCAGATCTCAGACTCGAAGAGCGAAAACTACGACTTCAGAGTCCCGGTGCCGGTTGAATCGCAGGCTTCTGGCGCAGACCCCAAGCGCTCGCAAGCCAAGCCCTCCACCGACCACGTGGTCGTGGTGCGCGCCTACGACCGTTACGACAACATGAGCGCCGCTAAAACCATCGTCCGCGCCCAATAATAGGGGGGCGGGCGCCTCGCGCGCCTGATCGAGCGCAGCTCAACCGCTCATCTGGCCCGCGAGCATGCCTCCTCGCGCCGCCCTCTTCCCATCCTGCGCGGCCGAGGCCTTGGCTGTTTGCCACTCTCCCCGATTACTCAATCATCGAGGCCTGACTCCGGCGATGCTACAATCCGCCGGTGCTCCCCGCCCTCGACACCCTTGCCTGGTTGGCCTGCATCGTGTACTCCACGATCCCTGGGTTTTGGCTTGTGCTCCATTCCCGGGTGGAGTATTGGCGCTCGCGCCGTTGGTCGCCTTACGGCGTGGTGCTTCCTCTTTGGATTGCCACCTGGATTGTCGCCGCCCTGATTACCCGGCCCTGGCGTCACGTCGCGTTCTACCGCATGCCCTGGCTTTGGATTCCGGCAGCGGCTTTGTTCGCGGTTGGATTCTGGATCTATCGCCAGGCAGGCGTGAACTTCAGCAAGCAACAGCTCTGCGGACTCCCCGAGCTGAAGGCGCAAGACGCCGAGCAGCGTCTCGTCACTTGCGGCATCCGCGCCCGCGTCCGCCATCCCGTCTACCTCGGTCACCTGTGCGAGATGCTCGCCTGGAGCGCGGGGTCAGGCCTGATGGTCTGTCACGCTCTCACCGCTCTCGCCATCGTCAGCGGCGCGCTCATGATCCATAAGGAGGACGCAGAACTCGAACAGCGCTTCGGCGATGCCTTCCGCGACTACCGCAATTCCGTTCCCGCGCTGTTCCCGAGACGCTGACCACCCACGTCTCCGTCTATAATCGCGCTTTGGCCGGCTGACGATGGCGGGTAAACGCCCGGGCTGATCACGGATTGCTGGCACGCATTGCCGACCTCCCATGAGATTTGAATTGTTCGTCGCCAAGCGCTATCTGAGAGCCAAGCGTCGCCAGGCCTTCATCGGGATCATCACCGCCATCTCCATCGCCGGTGTGGCTGCCGGCGTCGCCTCGCTCATCATCGCCCTGGCCATCAACAACGGCTTCCGCCAGGATCTGCAGCAGCGACTCCTCGGATCCACATCGCACGTGAACCTGCTCCGCATCCAGAGCGACGGCATTAAGGACTGGCCACCCCTCATGGCACGCCTTGCCAAATTGCCGCACGTTGTCGCTGCCGCCCCCGCCATCTACGAGCAGGTCCTTATCTCCCGCGGCCCGCGCGCCCGCGGCGCCGTTCTCAAGGGCATGATCCCAGCCGACGAGTGCAGAGTCAGCGATCTCCTCAACACCGTCACCATGGGCTCCGCCAACGCGCTCAACCCATCCGCCAATCCGCCTGCAAACAACACCAAGGTGCCTCCGTCGCCCGACGACCTGCAATCCGTCGAAAACCGCGTTGCCGCCATGCCCCCCGTCATCCTGGGCAAGGACATGGCCGCCGACCTCGGCGCCACGGTCGGCTCCGTGGTGCTCGTCACCAGCCCCCAGGGCGAACTCACCCCCTTCGGCATGGTGCCCAAGTACAACCGTTTTCGCGTCGTCGGCATCTTCAACTCCGGCTTCTACGACTACGATTCCTCCTGGGCTTTCACCCGACTCTCCGACGCGCAACAACTGTTCGGCCTCGGCGACCTCGTATCCGTGCTTGAATTCAGGGTCGACGACATCTACCGGGCCGCTGCCGTCGGCCATGGACTCGAGAAAGCCGCCGGCCCGGGTTTCATGGTCACCAACTGGATGGAGCAGAACAAGGCCCTGTTCCACGCCTTGCGCCTTGAGCGCCTAGTCACCTTCATCACCATCGGCCTCATCGTGTTGGTCGCCGCGCTGAACATCCTCATCTCGCTCACCATGATGGTCATGGAGAAGACCAAGGACATCGCGGTTCTCCTATCGATGGGCACGCGCAAATCGCAAATCCGCCGTATCTTCGTGACCCAAGGCGTGCTGATCGGAATCCTGGGCACAGCCATTGGGTTGCTTCTCGGCTTTGCCCTCTCCTGGGCCGGAGCCCGCTACCACTTCCTCGCTCTCGCCCCCGAGGTCTACTCCATCGATTATGTTCCCTTCGCCCCCCGCCTCACCGACGGTTTCCTCGTCTCTCTCGTGGCCATCGGCATCTCGTTCATCGCCACCCTTTACCCTTCCTGGTCCGCCTCCCGCATTCTTCCCGCCGAGGCCCTCCGCTATGAGTAGTCCAGGCAGAGGTTGATCTGTCCTCATTGCGTTTCTCCCCGGTTCGCGCGCTTCTTTTTTTACGAACTGCTACCGGCCATGCCGGCATACCTGTTTTATCTCCCGCGCCCCGCCCTGCGCCGTCATTTCCTCATTTGGTGTCACCCAGAGCCCCGAGGCACTTACGTGCCATTGTGACCATCGTCACATTGTGTTGGTAATTAACGGGTATAGAGTTCCGTGTATGGGCCTGCGGATGATGCAGATTCGGAACCCGACCCCGCGTCATGATCTAATGGAGCTGGTCACCGGGTGTCTGTGCCGTGTCTCTGTATCGCGGACAGGCCGGTTTGCATCCAATGGGTCAAGACCCTATCTTACGGGTATCCGGTTTGGGGAAGGTCTTTCGCTCAGGCGAATCAGACCTGGTGCTCTTTGAAAACTTGTCCTTCCAGGTGAGCGCGGGCGAGATGCTTGCCATCGTGGGCGAATCCGGATCCGGCAAGAGCACCCTGCTCCATGTCCTGGGCGCTCTTGAACAGCCTACTCACGGTGACGTATACTTCGCCAACCTGCCGTTGAATTCGCTGGCTTCCGACGCGGCCGCTGATTTCCGCAATACTCAGATCGGCTTTGTCTGGCAGTTTCACTACCTGCTTCCCGAGTTCACGGCTTTAGAGAACGTGGCCATGCCGCTTCTGTTGCGTGGGCGGCCTTGGCCCTCGGTCAAGCCTGAGGCTACGCGCTGGCTGGGCGAGGTCGGGCTGGATCATCGGGCGCATCATCGTTCCGGCGAGCTTTCCGGGGGCGAGCAGCAGCGGGTGGCTTTGGCCCGGGCCCTCATTACCCGGCCCAGGCTCCTGCTAGCCGACGAACCGACCGGCGACCTCGACGGGCGTACGGCAGAATCGGTCTTCGCATTGATCGCCACGCTCCATCGCGACTGCAGGCTGACTTCGCTCCTCGCCACTCACAACCTTGGGTTCGCGCGCCGCTGTCATCGCGTGCTACGCCTCGAGCATGGCCGCATCGAAGAACTCGCGCCGGAGTCGTTGCCCGCGTGAGTGCATCAGAACCTTCACCGCGCCACCAGGAAAGGACGAGTCGTATCTGCCTCGTGCGCTTGCGTGGGGCATGAGGGTAACGGATCGGGAGTCATAAACGTAACTCCCCCGGCGAGCAAGACGCTTCCGGGGAGTTGGGTTTGGTGGCCTCTTGATTGCATAATAGTTGTACGGGCCAGGGGGGCCGGGAACGGGTTTCTCTCCCGGAGGGCTCAGGAAGGGCGCTATGTTTGAACGCTATACGGAGAAAGCCAGGCGCGTAATCTTTTTCGCGCGCTACGAAGCCAGCCAGTTCGGCTCGCCTTATATCGAGACCGAGCATCTTCTGCTGGGCCTTCTGCGCGAAGACAAAGCCCTGACCAACCGGTTCCTCCGTTCCCATGCGTCGGTGGAATCGATCCGGAAGCAGATCGAAGGCCGCACCACCATCCGGGAGAAGGTCTCCACTTCGGTCGATCTGCCCCTGAGCAATGAGTGCAAACGTGTCCTCGCCTATGCCGCCGAGGAAGCCGAGCGCCTGTCCCACCGCCACATCGGCACCGAACATCTCTTGCTGGGACTGCTGCGCGAAGAAAAATGCTTCGCCGCCGAGATCCTGCACGAGCGCGGTCTTCGTCTCTCCACGATCCGCGAGGAACTCGCCCGCTCCAGCCAGGAGAAGACCCAGCCCCAGCGCCAACGCGAGTCCTCCCTGCTCGCCGAGTTTTCCCGCGACCTCACCCAGGCCGCCATGGACAGCCAACTCGATCCCTTGGTGGGTCGCGAAAACGAAGTTGACCGCGTCATCCAAATTCTCTGCCGCCGCACCAAGAACAATCCGGTCCTCATCGGTGAACCCGGCGTGGGCAAGACGGCCATCGTCGAAGGCCTCGCCCAGCGCATCGCGGACGGCGAGGTCCCGTCTTTCCTCGCCGACAAGCGCATCCTGGCCCTCGATCTTTCCCTGATCGTCGCCGGCACCAAGTACCGGGGCCAGTTCGAGGAGCGCCTCAAGACCATCATGAAGGAGCTGATGGAATCGCAGAATTCCATCATTTTCATCGACGAGCTCCACACCTTGGTCGGCGCCGGTTCGGCCGAAGGCTCCCTCGATGCCGCCAATATCCTGAAACCCGCGCTCTCCCGCGGCGAAATCCAGTGCATCGGCGCCACCACGCCCGGCGAATACCGCAAGTCGATCGAGAAAGACCGCTCCCTCGAACGCCGCTTCCAGGCGGTCAAGGTGCCGCCGCCGAGCGAAACCGACGCCACCAAGATCTTGTTCGGGATCAAGGACCGCTACGAGAAATTCCATGCGGTCACCTACACCGACGACGCTATCAGCTTCGCCGTTGCGCACTCCAACCGCTACATCCCGGACCGCTTCCTGCCGGACAAGGCCATCGATCTCATCGATGAGGCCGGCGCCCGCGTCAAGCTGCGCCAGACCTCGCTGCCCGACGAGATCACCGAGGTCCAGAAACGCATCAAGTTCATCGTCCATCGCATGGAGAACGCCATCGCGAATCACGAGTTCGAGAAGGCGCGCTTCTATTCGGACGAGGAGCGCAAAGAGCGCGAGAACCTGCGCGCTCTTCGCGAGAAATATCATCTCGACGAATCTTCCACCGGTGTCGTAGGCCGCGAGGACATCGAGGACGTCGTCTCCCGCTGGACCGGCGTCCCCATTACTTCCATTAAGGAAGAAGAGTCGCAGAAACTGCTGCGCATCGAGGAAGAGCTTCACAAGCGGATCATCTCCCAGGACAAGGCCATCGTCGCCTTGGCCCGCGCCATACGCCGCAGCCGCGCCGGCCTCAAGAGCCCCAACCGGCCCATCGGCTCCTTCCTCTTCCTCGGCCCCACCGGCGTAGGCAAGACCGAAGTTGCCCGCACCTTGGCGCAGTTTATGTTCGGCAGCGATAAGTCGCTCGTCCGCTTCGATATGTCGGAGTTCATGGAGAAACACTCGGTCTCGAAACTGATCGGCTCGCCTCCCGGATACGTCGGCTACGAAGAGGGCGGCCAGCTCACCGAGCGGGTCAAGCGCGCCCCCTACTCGGTCGTGCTGCTCGACGAAATCGAGAAGGCACACCCCGACGTCTTCAACATCCTGCTCCAGGTCTTTGAAGACGGCCAGCTCACCGACGGCTTGGGCAACACCGTCGACTTCAAGAACGCCATCATCATCATGACTTCCAACATCGGCGCCCGCCACCTCATGAAGCGTGAGGGCCTGGGCTTCCAGTCGACGAAAGAAGACATGGTTTCGGAGAAGGTGGAAGACCTGGTCAAGAACGAGGTCAAGCGCACCTTCAATCCCGAGTTCCTGAACCGTCTGGACGAGGTCATCCTGTTCAACGCGCTCACGGAGCAGGACCTCATCCAGATCCTGGAGCTGATGATCACGCAGCTGAACCAGAATCTGGCCCAGCGTTCCATCACCGTAACGGTCACCGACGAAGCCAAGCGATGGGTCCTGAACCAGACCCTCACCGACCGCAGCTACGGCGCCCGCCCCTTGCGCCGTGCCCTGCAGAAATACATCGAAGACCCGCTTTCGGAAGCCTTGATCCAGGGCACCATTACCACCCGCCCGGCGTTCATCGAGGTCTTCCTCGAAGACGGCAAACTCTACTACCGCCCGGTGGATTCCAAGGAAACCGAGGGCGTTCTGCTGTATGAAAACTGATTTTGTGTGAGCCTGGCACTCCGGCTCGGTCGTGTCCTTTGGTGGAGTCCTTCGCCGGCCTTTCACCTTGCGGAGCACCGGGTCCCGTGGGACGAGCACTGTTTCGATGACGTGCCTTCCGCGCTAGGTCCGAACTCAGCCCCGCCCGCCTTATCTTTGCGACCTGCCCCTGCCGCTGCGAATCCTAACCGTATAACATTCCCCGAGGACGCCATGGACAAAGTCAACATCGCGGAAAAATTTTCTCGCATCTCCGAGTTCTGGAAGCCCTACATCGCCGCCGAACTCAACGGCCAGATGGTCAAGTTCGACAAGCTCAAGGGTGAATTCGTCTGGCATCACCACCAGCACGAGGACGAAATGTTCCTGGTCGTGAAAGGCCGCTTCCGCATGGAACTTCGCGATCGACACATCTGGCTGGAAGAAGGCGAATTCCTGGTCGTTCCCCGCGGTGTCGAGCATCGTCCCGTCGCCGAGGAAGAAGCCTGGATTTTGCTTTTCGAACCCGCCTCCACACTCAACACCGGCAACCTCGAAAACCACCGCACCCTGCACGCCCTCGAACGTGTCTAGCCGGCGCCTTGCCAACGGCCGCACCCGGGCGCGGCAACACTGGTGCAGATGAGCTACCCGTACGCTCTCAGGTTCTCGCCTCTGCTCCTCGGAATCCCCTGCGCCCTCTGGTCGGAAAAGTTGAAAGGATTCTGCAGTCCCAAACGGTGGGCCCTCACCTCGGTGGTTACCAGGTTCCTCTTCTTGCGCTTGGGCACGTCTTGGGACGACGCTGTTCTATCCGATAGCAAACAGATAACTTACAAGCAGAGTAACGAGAGCGCGCCCTCCGGTACATCGCCTTCCGTGCCTAGCCCGGGTTCAATCTTTCCGGCAAGATAGGCCTGCATCACGCTCTGGCCACTTCTCCTCCCCCACTGACAAAGACCGAATCACATGTCCGGGCAAGACCTGAAACCATCGACTGACGAAGCGGCGGAGAGCTGGACGCGGCTGGTGCAGGCCGTTCTAGCCGTCCTGCTGCTGGCTGGCACCGGCATGTTGCTGCACCATTACGCCCCACCTTCCACCAATGGGCTTGCGGAAGAAGTCGCCGAACTGCACAAGCAGGTTGCGCAGCTTCAGCAGGAGCAGGCAATGCCTGCCATGGTTCTCCAGCGCTACCGCGACTCCATCTGCTACATTCACGGCATCTACCGCGTCGGGTTCCATGGCCAGCCTCCCCGTTTGCGTGCCCGCGTTTCCGGCACGGGCTTCGTCGTTGCCCATGGTCTGATTGCGACCAACCGCCATGTTGCCGAGCCCTGGTACGGAGATCCCGAAGCCGACGCGGTTATCGGCCAAGGCGCCACCCCCTCGCTTGAAAAGCTGGTTGCCTTCTTCCCCGGATCGCCGACCCCGGTCGACCTGGATCCGACTGTGGTTTCAGCCAACACAGACCTGGCGATTCTTCACCTGGAGTTTTCTCCCCTCACTGAGATGCTGGCGCCCCTGCCTTTGGCCACCGAACCCGGCCCGGCCGGCGACATTGTGACCGTAATCGGCTATCCCATGGGCGTGGCTGGAATGGTCGCCAAGTCTCCCACCGGAATCTACGAGCGCCTGGCCTTCCGCCGTGACGACATCGGCGCCGCCAGCGAACTTGCGGCGCTTTCACTCATCCGCCCCTCCGCCACCTGCGGTCATCTCGGCGACGTAGTCGGCGACAAGCTCATCTACGACGCCCCCACGGCCCATGGCGGCAGCGGCGGCCCCGTCTTCAACTCGCAGGGCAAGGTCATCGGCGTCAATTCAGCCTTCATCGACGGCTTCTCCGGCGGCACCCTCGGCATCTCGGTCGAATCCCTTCTGCCCCTCATCGTCGCCGCCGACCACAAGATTCCCGTCAGCAACGTCCGTGTCAGCGTTCCCGCCTCCAGCAAGTCCAAGTAACGTTTCTTAGGGACCGCCCTCGCCCGCGGCCTGGTGAAACGGGCAACCTAGGTGGTCACGGAATGACACCGAGCCCCGGCCCTTCGGTCACGATCGCTACAACGATGGCCTTCTTCCCAACCACCCCGGCTCTCTCACATGTTCCTCTTCTAGCCGCCGCAACAGCCCGGCCATCACCTCGCGCCGTCCCAGGTAGCCCACCAGCTTCCGCGGATTCCCGGGCTCCACCACGGGCAGCCTACCCACGTCGTGCGCCAGCATTCGCGCGGCCGCAGTCCCCAGCGCCTCATCCGGATACGCCACCACCGGGTCCCGCGTCCCCGCCTCCAGCACGGTCATGGCTCCGTTCTGATCCCGCGGTAAAGCCCGCATAACATCTCCTCGCGTGATTACACCCTCCAATTGGCCCGTCCCGTCCACGATCCACAGGGCTTGGTGCCGGCTCACCCCGGGATCGTGCCGAGCAATCCGCTCCGCCAGTTCCCGCATCCGCGTCTGGGCGACGATTACGGGAATATCCCGGTCCATGGTCTCAGCCACCTGCACCTGCTGCAGCACATCCGTCTCGTAATCCTGGTGAATGCGCAACCCCCGCCGCGCCAGCTTTTCCGACATGATCGAGGAACGCGGCATGAGAACCAGGGCGATTCCGTCCGCAATCACGCTCACCAGCATCAGCGGCAGCACCGCGTTGTAATCCCGCGTGATCTCAAACGCAAAAATGATGAAGGAGAACGTCGCCCTCGCCGCCGCCCCGAAGACCGCTCCCATGGCCACCAGCGCAAATGCTCCCACTCCTAATTGCGCGGAAGGGAACAGCCGGTTCCCCCCCATAGCAAAGGCTCCGCCCAGGGCTGCGCTCGACATGAACATCGGCGCTAGCAGCCCTCCCGAGGTCCCAGACCCCAGCGAAATCACCAGCGCCGCCGCCTTCGCCACCATCACCAGCAGCAGCAAATGTAGGCCCAGGTTCCCGTTCAGGATGTCGTCGATGGTGTCGTACCCCACCCCCAGCACGCGGGGCACGAAGTATCCGATAATTCCCAGCCCCAGCGCCCCGATCCCCGGCCGCCACAGCTCGTCCACCGGCAGCTTGTCGAACAGGTCCTCCACGCGGTACAGCAGCTTGCTGAAGCCCACCGCCGCCAGTCCGCACAAGCCGCCCAGCACCAGGTAAAACGGCAACGCCCGCGGCACCGCGAAATCCAGGGCCTTCACCCTGAACATCGGCCCCGCACCCAGCAGTTCCATGTGCACCGTCGTCGCCAGTGTGCTCGCAATCACCAGGGGGATAAACGACCGCGTCTTGAACTCGAACAGCAACAGTTCGATCGCCAGGATCACCCCCGCGACCGGCGTGCTAAACGTGGCCGACATCCCCGCCGCCGCCCCGCAGGCCAGCAGCACCTTGCGCTCAGCCCCGGTCGTGTGGAACAACTGCCCCACCAGCGAGCCCACCGCGCCCCCGGTCTGAATGATCGGCCCCTCTGCCCCGAAGGGCCCGCCCGTGCCGATGGCGATGGCCGCCGACAACGGCTTCAAGATCGCCACCCGCGGCTCAATCCGGCTGCGGTTCGTTACTACCGCCTCCATCGCCTCCGGGATTCCGTGCCCCTTGATTTTCGGGGTCCCATATTTGGCCATGAATCCTACGAGGATTCCACCCATCACCGGCGTCACGATCACCCACAGCCCCAGAGGATTTGCCCGCGCGCTCACAAAGCTCGCGTCCCAGCGATGGAAAAAGAAAAGATTCGTGAACAGCCCGATTAGCCGGTACAGGAGAAAGGCCACGCCACCGGCCACCAGCCCAATCCCCGCCGCAAACAGCGACACCAGCAACAGCCGAAACCGCGCCGGCTCTCCTTCCAGCAGAACCTGCCTCATCCCATTCGAGCCCATCACCGGTGCCATGGCACTGCTCCCCGGTTTCAGGCTTTGCTTGTCGGCGGGCCCTGTGGCGTCGGAGTTGTGCATAAGGACCTAATCCAGTCGCGGTGCCGACGAACTCTGTTTGGTGGCAGGGTAAGTTTCACCACTTGTCGAGAAAACCATGCCGATAGACGCGGCCGCAACCAGAGTCACCGCTCTCGCCTCGTGCTCTGACCTGTCAGCCGTCCCCGGCCACCCCGAACTCCGCTTCCCCCTCCCCGCGTCGCCCGGCGCAGGGCTCGTAGCAGCGCAGGACCCGCCGTTCGGAGCTCCGCCCGGTGGTGCAACGATAACTCACGCAATACCCGTTCGCCCCGCGGCGTCAGCGCCAGCAACACTTCCCGCCGGTCGTCCCCGGCCCGTTGCCGTCGCACGTATCCTGCCTTGGCCAGCCGGTCAGCCAGTTCCACGGCGCTGTGGTGCCGGATCTGCAGCCGTTCCGCCAGTTCCCTGATCCGTGGCCGCACCTCCGGTGGCAACCCTTTCAGGGCCAGCATCAGCTGGTGTTGTCTCGGCTCCAAGCCCGCAGCGCGCGCCGCCTGTTCGCTGAAGGCAAGAAAATTGCGGATCTGGTAGCGCAACTCGGCCAGCGATTCGTAGTCCGACAGGGTGAGCCTGTGCATGCCACGGATTATATCGTAACAAGACAGGTTCCAATAAATATCGTAGCACGATATTATTGATTGGGGGAATGCCGTCCCCAGTCCTCGGGGGGCTTCCCGGCACCCCGTTCCCACGCCTCGGCCTCCGGGCCTGTGCCTGCGCGCCGCCAGAAGGGGCGGCGTGGCCGATGGTGATTCTTGGCGCCCGGTCTTCCTCCGGGCGACCATCCACGGGCATCTTACGCTGGTCCCTCGACCTGCCCCTCATTTACAATGCACAGTTCATTTACCCCGGACTGGAGATCGCGTGATCCCCCGTTACACCCGTCCCGACATGGGACGCATCTGGAGCGACGAGAATCGCTTCCGGACCTGGCTGGCTGTCGAAGTCGCTGCCACCGGAACCCTTGCCGAGGCCGGCCTGGTCCCCAAGTCTGCCGCCCGCGCCATCCGCGAGCGCGCCGGCTTCCGTCTCGAGCGCATCCAGGAAATTGAAGCCGAGGTCCGCCACGACGTCATCGCCTTCACCACCGCCGTCGCGGAAATCGTCGGCCCCCATGCCCGCTGGTTCCACTACGGTCTCACTTCCAACGATGTCGTCGATACCGCCCAAGCCCTGCTGGTCATGCAAGCCTCAGCGATCATCACCGAAGACCTCCAGCACCTGGCCGCCGTCCTCGAGCGCCGGGCCTGGGAATTCAAGGACACCCCCCAGATCGGCCGCACCCACGGCATCCACGCCGAGCCCATCACCTTCGGCTTCAAGCTGGCCAACTGGTATTCGGAAACCCAGCGCAACCTGGAGCGTTTTCGCCACGCCACCGAAGGCATGCGCGTCGGCAAATTCTCCGGCGCCGTCGGCACTTTCGCCCACCTCTCCCCGAAACTCGAGGCCAAAATCTGCGCCCGCCTGGGTCTGAAGGCCGCCGACATCTCCTCCCAGGTGATCCAGCGCGACCGCCATGCCTTCTACCTGTCCACGCTGGCCGTCATTGCCTCCACGCTCGACAAGATAGCCACCGAGATCCGCCACCTTCAGCGCACCGAAGTCCGCGAAGCCGAGGAGTTCTTCAGCGAGAAGCAAAAGGGCTCCTCCGCCATGCCCCACAAGCGCAACCCGGTTACCGCCGAGCAGATCAGCGGCCTCGCCCGCATCGTCCGCTCCAACGCCCAGGCCGCCTTCGAAGATGTTCCGCTCTGGCACGAACGCGACATCTCACACTCCTCCGTCGAGCGCGTCATCCTGCCCGACTCCACTACCCTCACCGACTACCTCCTCAACCAGACCACCCAACTCATCGACACCTTGGTCGTGTATCCCGACCGCATGCTGACCGTTCTGAACAGCACACGTGGCCTCGTCTTCAGCGGCCAACTCCTGCTCGACCTGGTCGAACACGGCGTCTCCCGCGAAGACGCCTATCGTATGGTGCAATCCCACGCCATGCGGGCCTGGAAAGAAGGTCTCGACTTCCGCCAGCTTGTCCTTCACGACAAAGAGATCACCGGCCGCGTCTCCACCCGCCAACTGGAGCACGTCTTCGACCTCAAGCGTCAGCTCCGCAATATCGACGAAATCTTCGCTCGCGTGTTCCGGAAGAAAAAACCCCGACCCCCGATTGCAGTGACCCGCAAGAAGAAGGGCTAAGATTTTCTTCGCACCTTCTCCGTCGAAAACTTGAACACCCACCTGTGCCGGCGGGCGACGGCCGTTCTCGCCATCATCCCTTGTAGGCCGACGGTCGCGCCGGCGTCCACCGGGGCGAGGGTCTCTGGGCCTCCGACGTTGCTGCCAAGACGCTCTTGCGCAGGCAAGATCGGGTGTGCCGACTCCACCCCTCAACCCGCCTTCCGACCTCCCCGTCGTACACTCTCTGCCGGAGGTCCCTCATGTCGCTCCGCCCCATCAAGCGCCTCATCCAGTCCAAGCCCACCCTCGAAGGCGCCGGCGTCCACCTCCGCCGCGCCTTCGGCTTCGGCAACACTTCTGACTTCGATCCCTTCCTGCTCCTGGACGACTTCCGCAACGATGTGCCCCAAGATTACGTGGCCGGCTTCCCCTGGCATCCCACCGTGGCATCGAGACCATCACCTACGTCCTTGCCGGAAGCGCCGAGCACGGCGACAGCATCGGCCATCACGGCACGATCACTGCCGGCGACGTCCAATGGATGACCGCCGGCAGCGGCATCATTCACCAGGAGATGCCCAAGGGTGAGCCCGCCGGTCGCATGCACGGCTTCCAGTTGTGGGCCAACCTGCCAGCCGCGCTCAAGATGACGGCCCCGCGCTACCAGGACGTCAAGGCCGCCGAGATTCCCGCAATTACCGACGACGATGGCACCCACGCCCGCCTCGTCGGTGGCCATTTCTGAGGCCGGACCGGACCTGTCGAAGGTATCGCCGCCGACCCCGTTTACCTCGACGTCTCCCTGCCGCCGGGCCACAATAAGAGCCTGGCGGTCGAGACCACGCGCCATGCCTTCGCCCACGTCTTTGCCGGGTCGGGAAAGTTCTGCAACGCCTCGGGACCGCTAGCCGCCCCCACGGAGGCCATCAAGTCGGCCGACACCACACCTCCCGCCGAGGCCGACAACCGGTCCCTCGTGCTCTTCGATCGCGGCGACGAGGTCTCGGTCCAGGCGGGCGAGGACGGCATCCGTTTCCTCCTGGTCTCCGGTCAACCTCTCCAGGAACCCGTCGCCTGGTACGGCCCCCTCGTCATGAACCACGCAGGGGCAGCTCCGCCAGACTTTCCAGGAACTCGAGAAGGGCACTTTCTTGAAGACCGGCGAGCGCACCTAGCCACGGCGAAGATTCGTCACTTCATCCGGCTCGAAGCGGGCATCTCCTCATCGCGACCAGGAGTAGTCGACCTTCACTGCCACCTTCTGTTCCCGAACCAGCGTCGGATTGCCCGCGGCAATTGCCTGGTAGACAGTGCCCACATTGTAGATCACGTAGAGATCGCTGTCCGGGCGGAAGGTATAACGCACCCGCACGTTCGCGCTGACCGCTTTCGTATCGGCCGTGTTGGCCTGGATGAACGTCGTCGCGTTGAGAAATCGATTGAAGGCGTAACTCACCTGCAGCCCGGCCAGTTCAATATCGAAGTTCCCCTGGGGCAGTCGGAACGCGTTCAGCGTGTTGTTCATGGCCAGGGTAAGGCGCGCATTGGGTCGGTACTGCGCCGTCACCGTCCCCGTAGTCAGATTGCCTGTGTAGTACTGCCCCCACTGGAAGAGCCCGGTGTAGGTGACGCGATGATTGCCCGCCGACGTGTACGCCAACTGGTGCGACGCGAAACGGTAGCTGCCGACAGGAATCGAAATGTTGTTGTACAGATGCAGAGGCTGCGTCAGCACCTGGTAAACCACGTCCTGCGGAGTCGTGCTCGCCACCGCTCCGTTGTGGAACAGCACTGCCAGGTTGGGAAACCATTCGCGGTAGATCAGTTGGTCGGCCGTGTTCGGATCATCAAAAAAATTGGCCCCGATATCGATTTCGCGCACCCCGTCAATGTGCGGTCGCGGCGTAAAGGCAAAGGAGGTGATGGTCGGCTTGTCATCGGTCCGGGTTATAAAGCCAATTTCGGCGTTGAAATTCTTCTCCGTTACCCCGTGCCCGGCATAAAGGTTGAACCAGTTATTGGCGTAGGTGAGCCTGCCGCCGAATGCGGCATCCTCACTCTGCACCCCAGACGTCCACGTCTTCGCGAAGTATCCCCGTAAATTCAGATTCTTGAACAGCAGGAACTTCGCGTCCGCCCCGAAACCGCGGTTATAAGGATCGCTTGCACTGCCCGACTCCTTGTCCATGGCGATGAACCCCAGGTAAGAGCCGGGCATCAGGGCGCGCTTTACGCGCACGATCGCAAAGTTTGCCCACGGGTTTACCCCTTCCGCCCGGGTCTTGACGTCCATCACTCCGAGGTCGAAGCCCGCGGCGTGTCCGGCGATTTTTCCGCCTGCGTCGATGGGCACTTGCTGGCCTGATACCGGATCGATGCCGATTTGCCGGCTGAAAAAGAACAGGTCCTGATTCCACAGCAGAAAATTGAAGACGTCGGAATCTTCAAGGAAAAATCGCCGCTTCTCCGGAATGAAAATCGGATACGGCGTCAGGTTGAACTGCTGCTGGTCTACCTCCGCGTCAGAAAAGTCAGTGTTTATCGTGCCCAACGCGATCAAGTTGCTGCTCAGGCCGTACTTGATATCGACACCGCCGGTGTGCAGTGCGCTCCACGGCTGGCCCTCGAGCGCCTGCGCCCCTCCCAGGGCGTAGGGTTTGATCACCAGCAGCCGCCCGCTCTCAATCCCGCTCAACCCTTCCAGCTGCCCCGCCTGGGAGACCCGCCAGAACCCGAACACACGATGGTAGCCCGACCATTCGTCCTCTTCATTCTTGCGCCGGATGAAGCGCCGGAAGTTCAGACCCCAGTTCATCGCGGCTCCACCCCGAAAGTTTAGCGTGCTGAAGGGAATCCCAATCGTCGCTGTCCATCCGTTGGCGGTTATCTTAGCGGCCGAGATCCACAACCCGTCCCAGTTCGCGTCGAGAATTGAATCAGTGCCCGTCGGGGCCTGTTCTTCGATGACTTCCCCGTCGCGCTGTGTCCCCAGCGGGTTGACCTGGAAGACGTAACCGTTGCGGTGGCTTTGCGCGGGGTCGATTATGATGGCGAAGTTGTCGTCCAGGTCCATGGAGAGATCGCGCAGCAGTTGGGTGGCCACAATGCCGGACGGATCGTCGTCATAACAGGAAATGCCGAAATAGAGGTGGCGGGCGTCGTAGAGGATCCGGACTTCGGTCCGTTCCGTTGGCGCTTGCGTCTCCAGCGGCTCGCGCTGCCGGAAGCCATCGACCGGCGGGGCCGTTTCCCACAGCGGATCGTCGAGCGTTCCGTCGAGCTTCGGCGCGTGATCCGTCCGCACCGCCGTGGCCACCCTGGTTCCTCCATCCTGGGGCTGAGTCAATACGGGCTGGTTCGGTATGGATTGAGTCTGAGCAGGCTGCGTCTGGCTGGGCTGCGTGGGCTGGGTCTTGGCAACCTGCGCCCCAGTAGGCTGGTTCTGGGCAGAAACACCTGTCGCTGCAGCTATCGTCGCAAACACGGTCAGGCGCCTCAAGCGGCGAAATGCATGAGTGCCCCGTGCGGTGCCGGCGCTCTTGTCTGACGCTGGTGGGAAGGCGATACCCGGATCCTCGTAGGGACAGACACCCTGGACCGCCCAGTCGAGCGCAGTTCGACGCCTCTCCGCCGCCGACAAGAGCCGGGCTATGGCTGAACTGGGGAACACCGGGCAAGTCTCGGGGGCACACAGGTTCGCTCGCAAGCCGTCAGCCCACCCTGCGCTCTTCGCCACTCTTAATGGACGGAGTTCGCAGCAAAAGGGTGGGGCACTTCATCGCCAACGCAGGGAACTTCAGCGCAAAAGCAAAGGCTCGGCCGGGCGGCCGGGCTCTGTCTACGGAAAACTGACAACTGCTAGAAAACGAAAGACACGCCTCCCCGGACGGAGCGTGCTGATTGCACCAGATATACCGTCTGTCCGTCCTGCCCCATGACCGGCACATACCCCTGGGCCAGCAGGTTACGCAGATCGAGCATCGCCTCCATGCGTAGGGGCAGGAACCCCATCCCGGGAATCGGCTGCTTGATGTATACATTGAGATACGGATCCGACTGTCCCGCCGAAGCGTTGAACATATCCACCGGCGTCAGCGCTTGTCCGCTCACCCACCCGTATGAGGTGGCCCACTGGGTCCGGCAATGCGGTATTTTCCCGCTCATCTTCGCCGACAACGAGTGCCGCCGTGCCATTCCCATCGACGCCCGCGCCTGTTCAAGGTCTACATCCGCCGCCTTCAGATCCAGTACCCCACCATACCCGTAATCCAGCGTGGCCATCAGATCCGACCGCAGTTTCCGCTGCAGCACGAACCGTAGCCCCACCGTGTCCAGGTCCTGCCCCTGGTAGGAGAAGGTACCCGAATCCACGTCGGGCAGCAGTTCGCCGCTCGTCGCGCTGACCGCGCCCACTCCGGTCAACACCGTCTTCGACACTCGGTCGTCATAGGCCGCAACCTGCAGGCTCGTCCTGCCCATTCGGTGCGATAGGGACACTTCCTGGTGATGGGCCCGTTCCAGGGCGGGCGAATAATTAGCCATGCTCACCCGCGGGCCCCGATCGCCCAGATCCGGATCGTTCAGGCGCTGGTCGTGCGCCATGGCGTTGTCGGGCCGTGAGCTGGCGTAACGGTACTCCAACACCGTGTTCGACGATAGGTGCAGGTCCGCTGTCCCGAAGGGCTGGAACGCCGTAACCCGTCCCATAAACTGGATCATCTGTAGTTCGCTCCCGAACTTCAGCTCCAGCACGTTGGCGACGGCCAGGTTGTCCGCTGCGGTGAGCGCAATCGACTGCAATCCCCCGCTACGCAAGTCGGGGCCCGGCGGCGCCAGGCGGCGGAATTCCACGGCTACCGTCGGCTCCGATCCGCTCTGGCTACGATGCCGGAATGAGGCGCGCACCACCGCCGGCGGTGTGGCTACTCCGTAACCTATGCTCCCCGCCAGCGCAACCGCGTCTTGCTCCAGCACCGGGTGCTCCACGGAGAAGCTCGTGCTCATGTCCGACAGGCTGCCATACCCTTCCGAAGACGAGCCAGCCAGAAATGACAGAGTGGCCTTCAACTCGTGATCGCTGGCCTTCTCCCCGGTCACCTGAGTGGGCGTGGGCGTGTTCAGCACGCGGAGGATCGGTCGGTTCGCCGCCGAGCGCAGGGTCCACTTCCAGTCATCGTCATCCCCTGTTCCCCGCAGCGGGCCCAACTGCATCGCCTCAAACAGCGTATTCAGCGTTACGTCCAGCGACAGCGATACCCCGGCCCGCACCGCGATCCGCTCCCGCAATGTCGGCAGAAACGACGGAGCACTGACCTTCAAGGCGTAGGTTCCCGGCAACAAGCCGGAAACCCGGTAGTGACCGTTGTCATCGGTGAACACGCTCAGGCTGCGCACCGCCGCGCTGAGGACTTCGACGGTCGCACCCATTTGCGGCACGCCAACGCTGTTGCGGACGAACCCTGAGATGGAGCCCGTGGGCTCCGCCGCGAGTGCTGGCAGGGCTGCACCTGCCAGCGTCACAACCAGCACCACATACCCGAGCTTGCGCACCATCACTCCGCCACCCCCTGGGAGAGTTCCAGCGCGGTTACTCTACGGCGAAGGTCGCCGAAGGATCCACCGTTTGCTTGGAGAGGTTGTCGTTTATCTTGATTTCAATCTTGTACAGCCCGGGTTGTAGGTTCGCCGCCGCCAGCGTCTTCTGCAGCGTCAGTTGATCGCCTACGTTCCCCATCTGTTCCGTGGAGTCTACCGTATGCACGACTTGCTTGTTTGTTGCCGTGTTTACCACGTCGTATTCGATCGTTGCCGAAGGCTTATGGGTTTTGTCATCCACCTTCAGGTTGTATACCTGCATCCAGAAGTTCATCTTCTGGCCGCGCTTGAAGCTTATCGGCTTGCCATCCGCCGCCGCCACTCGCGGTCGCACTTTCGTCGTACCGATCACAAAACTTCCCGTCCCAATGTCCTTCGTCGCCACCGGATACATCTGGTCCGCCACGATCAGCGACGACGTCGCCAGCTGCTCATCCCCGAAGTCGGGTACCATCAGGCTCTTGCTCCAGCTCCCCGTCCGGTCCCCGTTCACATCCTTCACCACCACATCCAGCCGATAGTGCCCCGGTCGCAGGGGCAGCGCCTTCCAGTAGACCTGGGAGTTTTCCGCAGCCTGTGGCAGCAACTCCGCCGGCACATCCGTTTGTACCGTATCCTCGAACGTCTGCGCGACGCGCCCGCTCAGCGTCGTCACCCGTCCGAAGATGTTCACAGTTCCCCGCTCGACTCCGTCCTTGTTCTGAAAGGTAATGTCGCGGTTCTTGATCTGGATCGTCACCGGTGTCAACACGGTGTCGCTCGTCACCTTCACGAAGTCCGCCCGCACGTCGAAGGGCATCAGGTTCACACTGATCTTATGCGTCACTACCTCTTCCAGATCCTTGAACTTGACTGCTGGAGGCCGGTTTAATTTCGCCCACTGATCCAGCCGGTCGAACTGCTTCGACTGCAGGCTCGCGGACATGGGACCTGCTCCCAAGCGCTCGAGTCCCCCACCGTTGAACCGGTCGGCTTTGTTCGCCATTCCCATCGACTCGTACAGGGTCAGACCCGCGTTCGGCGTGTACAGCAGGGCATCCTTCTCCGAGCGGTCGATCGTCATGTGGTAATCCCCGCACATGCAGGTGTCCACAAACTCGATGATCACTTCCTGGCCCACTCCCTCAATGTAGCGGTAGCGCCAATCCTCGAACGGATACGTCGACGTCTCACCGCCGCCTTCCTCAATCGGCCGCTGATAGCTGCCCCCTGAGGGATGCGCGTCGATCTCATCCGCCGGGCCATACATGATGTACATCCGGCCGCGGTCGGTTTTCCAGCCCGGGATGCCGGCGGCGAAGTGTTCGTTGGCGTAGGCGATCCGGCGATAATGCTCTTCTTTGTATTCGTTCTCAATCGTGTCAGGCGTGGGATCGCGACGCTGCCAGAAGGCCTCGATAAACTGGTCCCGCTCTTCGTCGTTGGTGAGTTGCTTGAAGGCGGAGCGTTCCTCGTCGGTGATGATGTAGGCAACGTCCTCGTCAAGCCACTTCTTGTAGGGCTTGCTCAACTCGATCTTCAGAGCCTTGGAATTCTTTTTCTTCTGTTCTTTGGATACAGGGCGTTGCAGAGGATCGACTTGGTCTCCTTGTGCTTGCGGGGCAGCCGATTGGTTGTCAGACTTCGAACCGGAGTCCTGGCTAAAGGCAGGGTGCGGGAAGAGCGCAGACACACCCAGGGCCAGAAAAAGGGTGAAGAAACGGAAAGTCAAACCGACCCGCGGCATCGGGGGGCGCTCCTTAGCGGACACTCTGGTCCTTTAATTGTACGTATTCGGGTGGGGCAAGGCAAGGTAAGTCTTGCCCTCTAAGTGTATTGGGAGGACCCGAGAGCGGTACGGGTTGCCCGGGCAGAAGAATGTTACAGGGCGGGGATTGGCACGGGACAGAAGCGGTAAGTCCAGGAGCGCGTACCTCCGATTGGCGCTCTAGGGCTCGCGACCCAGCGCCCGATGTTTGGGAGCCAACATGGTTACGAACTCTCGTTGTCAACTCGTGGGAAAACTGGAGTAAAAAAAGGGGGGTCTGGGGTGGGGAACAAGGCGAATTGGGGGCGAAGTGGGAAGGAGCGAGCGCGAAAGGTAAAGTTAAGAGGTCACATCGCAGAAGACAGATCGCCGGTGTGGTCGGTGGTTGGCTTGGTGACAGAATGACTCACTCGGAGGCGGCGGCCCCACCTTTGGCGGGATGCGAGGGGTTGGCAGGCACAGCACCATGCAGCGCCTCTTCCATTCGAGTGAGGCAACCCCTCTGAGAAGGGCTTGAAGGGCCCGTTATAATGAAACGTTATCCTGGAAGTGCTGCGGAATCATAAGAACCTGCAGGATTTCCCACCTCGATTCCCTCCCGGGAGGAACTTTGGCTACTCGGCCGCCGTATTGAAGGATGTGCGGCTGGTCACCTCCCGGAGGCCGATTCTTTCTGTTTGTGTTTTGGCGGGCGGGAGTCCCCACCTCCCACAGGTTGGCCGGAAGCATGAAGACTTGGAAGAAAGTTGCGATTGGTGCGGGCGCCGGAGTGGTGGCTTTGATCCTGGGAGTGTCGGCCGTGCACCAAGCGACGAAGGACATTGTCGCGGTGCAGACGGCGAAGGTGCAGCGGCAGGATCTGGCGTCGGTGGTAAGCGCGTCAGGAGAAATTCGACCGAAGAACTACGTGAACATCGGGGCCAATGCCTTCGGGAGAATCACGCACCTTTATGTAAGGGAAGGCGAACGCGTCCGGAAGGGACAGTTGCTGGCCCAGATCGAGAATGTGCAACCGAGCGCGGACGTGGAGGCAACGAAGGCTTCGCTCGAGGCCGCAAAGACCAACGCCGCAGCGGCGGAAGCGGGCCTGAACACGGCCAAGGCGGACCTACACCGGGCCACGTCGGACTGGGAACGGGCCGAGTTGGACTGGACGCGGGCCCAAGGGCTGTACAAGGAAGCGCTGATTCCCAAGGCCGATTACGACAGTCGCAAGGCGGCTTGGGAGACGGCGGAGGCCGGATTGGCGCAGGCGCAGGCGCGGGTGGCACAGGCGCAGGCGGAGCAGGAGTCGGCGGAACGGCACATAGCCGAGGTTCGAGCCACATTGACGCGGGCCGCTGACGTGCTGCAGAAGACCGGGTACGTGGCGCCCTATGATGGTGTCATCACCAACCTGCCGGTGCGCGAAGGCGAGACGGCGGTGATCGGGATCCAGAATGCTCCGGGAAGCACGCTGATGACACTGGCGGACATGTCGGTGATCACGGCGGAAGTGATGGCGGATGAGACCGACATCGTGAACGTGCAACTGGGGCAGCCAGCGGAGGTAGCGATCGACGCCATGCCGGCGAAGTCATACCACGCGGTGGTGACCGAGATCGGCAACAACGCGATCGTGCGCTCGACCGGCGTGGCAACGACCCAGACGACCACGGCGGCGAGCCAGGAGGCGAAGGATTTCAAGGTAGTGGTAACACTCGAAGATCCGCCGCACGAACTGCGGCCCGGGTTATCGGCGACGGCCAAGATCACGACCGCGACCCGAACCAACGCGCTGACCGTCCCGATCCAGGCGCTGACGGTGCGGGCGAGCAACGAACTGGCGTCGGCCGGAGCGGGGAGCGGCGCTGTGCAGGCAGCGGGTCCACAAAAGGACGCGTCCAATGGAAAACGGGTGGAAGAGGTGCAGGGGGTCTTCGTGATCCGGGAGAAGAAAGCGGAGTTCGTGCCGGTGGAGACCGGGATCTCGGGTACGACGGATATTGAGGTACTCCGTGGGCTGAAAGCGGGCGATGAGGTGGTCACCGGCAGCTACAAGGTGTTGCGGACGATGCGGCCAGGGGCGCGGGTAAAGGTGGATAATTCGGCGACGAAGAAGGAAGCAAGCGGGTCTTAGGTGGCGGTCTTAAGGTTCTGAGTCTAAAGAGTTAGGTCTCCGGTCGTGTGAGGAATGGGTAAGGTTGGGCTTGGGGCTCAAGGCTCGCAGCTCAAGCGACTAACGAAAGACAGGGGTGGGCCGTCTATCAGGCGGCATCCTGGACGGGAGCAAGTGGGTGTCCCCAGGGGACGAGGAGAAGAAGATGGCAACGGCAGAGGTCATTAACATCTCGCAGCCGGTGGTGTCGGTGCCGCCGGAGTCCTGCATGATCTGTACCGAGGACCTGTGGAAGACGTACGACATGGGGTCGGAGCAGCAGGTGCACGCGCTCCGCGGGGTGAACCTGCGCATCCAGCGCAATGAGTTTGTTGCCATCATGGGGCCGTCGGGGTCGGGCAAGTCGACGCTGATGAACCTGATCGGCTGCCTGGATACTCCGAGCAAGGGTAACTACTGGCTGAATGGGCAGCTGGTGAGTGAACTGGATGACGACGAACTGGCGCGGATCCGGAACAAGGAAATTGGCTTCGTGTTCCAGACCTTCAACCTGCTGGCGCGGGCCACGGCGCTGCACAACGTGGAGCTGCCGCTGATCTATGCCGGCATCGCGGCGGAGGAACGCATCGAGCGGGCCAAGGAATCGCTCTGCGCAGTGGGCATGGACGAGCGCATGATGCACAAGCCGAACGAGCTCTCCGGCGGCCAGCGGCAGAGGGTGGCCATCGCGCGGGCCCTCGTGAATAAGCCGTCCATTATTCTCGCAGACGAGCCGACCGGCAACCTGGATTCGCAGACGGGAACCGAAATCATGGCCTTGTTCGACCGCTTGCACGCCGACGGGAACACGATCGTGCTGGTCACGCACGAGCACGACATCGCGGAATACGCGCATCGCGTGATCCACATCAAAGACGGCGTGATCGCGGGGGATCAGAGGAAGAGATAGTCGTCAGTCGCTAGCAGGATCAGAGACGCTCAGCTGCGAAGCTGGGCGTTTTGTTTGGGGGTAGGGCAGCAAGTCGCGGGCCGATGGTCGTAGCTGGCTTCTCATGCCGGGAGGATCCTCCTCGGAGGGGGCGTCGGCCGGCTGCTGGCCACAGGCTACGGATCGCGTGCGTAGCACCGCGCTTGTGAGAATGGTAATGGCGCGGAGAGGGCCGCCGATGGCGGCCTCTTGCTACTGGATCGAACTGGCGGCCTGCGAAAACACGTTGCTGGAGTTCGAGCCGATGAGGCGGATGGTCCCGACGACCAGCACCAAAATTACCGCCAGCATGACCGCATATTCAGCGATGTCCTGCGCCTCGTCGTCAGACCAGAGCGCTGACAGCAGTCGCATCAACAACTGCAACAGGGGGAGGGGCATAAGGCGCACCAACCTTAATTTCAGGATGACAGAATATGGCAGGCTTCTGTAACGGTGAAAAGATGACGAAAGTAATAGCACAGACAGACGGAGGTACGGAACCTGTGAGATTTCCGGCCCCAAGCTAGAATCCTGATTCCGCGGAAAACTACGAACCGGCCCAAGTCACTGATGGACCGTGGAATATATTGCAGATAAGGTGGCCGTTCTCGCGGAGGCGAATAGGACCGCTACCCTTGCCCCGGGTGCGCGTGCTTTAATCCAGCCGATTCTGTTTTCGTCGAGGCTTCCCGACAGCTCCGCCACGCAACCTGCAAAGGCATGCCTGGGCAGGAAGGGAGATAAGATGTCAGGCGAACTCTTGGTGTGGGTGTCATGAGCGAACCCGAAATCCTGGCGCGGTTTGTGGAGGGACGGGTGGTGGTCGTGGTAGGCGACATCACGGCGCAGGACGTGGATGCCATCGTGAATGCCGCCAACAGCAGCCTGCTCGGCGGAGGCGGCGTGGACGGAGCGATTCACCGGCGGGGTGGGCCGGAGATCCTGGAGGCGTGTCGCGAGATTCGACGGACGCGGTTTCCAAAGGGCCTGCCGACCGGGGAGGCGGTGTTGACGACGGGCGGGCGGCTGCCGGCGCGGCACGTGATTCACACCGTGGGTCCGGTGAAGGGGATGCACGGGGAGCGTGATGCGGAGATGCTGGCGGCCTGCTACCGGAATTCGCTGGCCCTGGCGGGGGAACAGGGGCTGCGGTCGGTGGCGTTTCCAGCGATTTCGACGGGGGCATTCGGGTATCCGCGCGAAGAGGCGGCGGCAGTGGCGTCGGAGGCGATCGAGGCGGCGCTGCGCGGGAGTGTGATCGAGGAAGTGCGGCTGGTGTTTTTTGGGGAGGGCGATGCCAGCGTGTTCGTGGGGCACCAGCGGTTCGGGAAGGCTCGGGATAGCAGCGCGATCTGAATCAATCGGGAGAGTGGATCGTCCGGTCACTGAGTACTGTTTTTATTGCACAGAGCGGTGGGAGCTGCTGGCAAAAGTTCGCGTCCCGGGGTGTCCCCGACCGATTCGCGGGCGAGGCGTCCGCGCTCCATGCACCGGGGATTGGCAGGCTGGTTGCCGTCCTGCTTGATTGACCAGCATTCCCAGGGACAGTTCGCGGCCCCTGTCTTTTCTAAGTGTAAGCTGCAGCAGTGCTTCTGCGATCGGGGCCGAGGGGCTTGCGATCGTTCCTTTTCCGTAAAAGAGGAGAACTGATATGAAATTGTGGAGGGTTCTAAGCTTCATCCTTCTCGCAGCCGTGGCTTTGCGCGCTCAGACCTTTCGCGGCACGATCCTCGGTACGGTAACAGATGCAACGGGGGCGGTGATCGCAGGTGCCAAAGTGTCGGTGCGCAATCTGGGAACAGGCCAGGAACGAAGCACGACAAGCAGCGCCGATGGCAGCTATTCCCTGCCTGAGTTGTCGATCGGGACCTACACGGTGACGATTTCGCAGACCGGCTTCCAGACCTCAGTAACCACCGACGTGGTGGTGGATGTGGCCACTGAGCGCAGGGTGGATGCGGCGCTGAAGGCGGGGCAGGTGTCACAAACGGTGGAAGTGTCGGGCGAACTGCTGCCCCAGGTGGAGACGACCTCGGCGGAGCTGGGAGGAACATTGACCGCCGAGAACGTGGAGAGCCTGCCGGTGAATGGGCGGGACTACACCAAGCTGATCTATCTCAATCCTGGGGTCGCCGGTTCTCCGGATCAGATCTCGGACTCGCCCGGCTCCTATGGAACGTTCTCCATGAACGGGTCGCGGGGAAGGTCGAACAACTTCCTTCTGGACGGCACGGACATGAACGACGGGTACCGCAATGACCCGGCCATCAACGAGGCAGGCGTGTTCGGCGATCCAGCTACGATTCTTCCCATCGATGCGGTAGCCGAGTTGCGCGTGTTGTCGAACTATGAAGCGGAGTACGGCCGGAACTCGGGCGCGGTGGTGAACATCGTGACCAAGAGTGGCACGAATCAGTGGCACGGCTCAGTATTGGAATTCTGGCGCGACGGCAGCCTCGGAGCCAGAAACTATTTCAACAACGTAGGCGGAAAGAATCCCTTCCATAACAACCAATTCGGGGGCTCATTCGGCGGTCCCATTGTGAAGGACAAGACCTTCTTCTATGTGAACTATGAAGGGCAGCGCGAGACCGGGGCGCAGGCGGGGACCAGTTGCGTGCCGGATCCGCGGCAGATCACTCTGGATGGCGGCGCCAGCAATTCCGTGATCGCGGCGTTATTGGCGCGAAACCCCTGGCCCGCTCCCAACATTCCCGTGGCCTACGACCCCGCCAATCCGGATTTCGAAACCGGATGTCCCGCGGGAAATAATCTGGCCACCGCGACTCACTTCAACAATCGCGTCGACAGCATGATCGCCAAGGTTGATCACAGCTTCAACGCCACGAACATGCTCACCGGGCGCTACTACTTCGGCGACAGTGATCAGAGTTTTCCCTTCGCCCAGTTGGGAGGCGGCCTGCTGCCTGGGTTCAATACCGTGACGCCGACCCGGGTGCAGTTGGTCTCGATCTCTTGGGTGCGGGTCATGAATGTCAGCCAGGTGAACGAGGCCCGCCTGGGATGGAACCGCTTTGCCGAGGGCTTCTTTCCCGAAGACAGCAATTTCAATCCCAATTCCATCGGCCTGAACACAGGCGTGAGCTCCTATGACTATGGCTTGCCCGCCATTACCATGGGGAGTTTCTCGCAGATCGGGGCCACCTCGTCCGTGCCACGCAATCGCGTGGACACGAACTGGCACTTTGTCGACAACTACTCGTGGAAGACGGGGCGTCACGACGTGAAGATGGGGTACGAGTTCCGGCGCACCAGCATTCTGCACGTGATCGATCACAATTTCCGCGGCACGCTAGACTTCGCCGATCTGACTTCGTTTCTGCAGGGGATTCCGGACGACGGGGGGCAGATCACCGGCTACACCCGCCGGCACATGGCGGAGAACAACCACGGCTTTTATCTGCAAGACAGCTTTCGCTGGACACCCAGACTCACCCTGAACTTCGGCATGCGCTGGGATTACTTCGGCGTGGTGCACGAAAAGAACAATCTGCTCTACAGTTTTGATCCTGCCAATGGCGGCTCCCTGGTTCAGATCGGAAGCAGCGGGGGACGATCGAATCTTTACGATCCCGACTACAACAACTTTGCGCCGCGCGTCTCGTTTGCCTACGACCTGACGGGGAAGGCCAAGACCGTGATTCGCGGAGGCTGGGGCTTGTTCTACGACGCCTTTTCGCAGGACATTTTCCTCGGCCATCTGCCCTGGAACTGCGTTTTCTGTCCGGGTCCTGCCTATCCCGGGTCCAGCCTGCTATTCGGGTCGGCTACCCAAGCGCCCCTCAATGCCAACACTCCCGTCTACAGCGGCTTCGGCCCCAACGGCGACTTCTTCGCTGCCGACCCCGGTTTGCGCACGCCCTACGTCCAGAATTTCAACCTGAACCTGCAGCAGCAGATTGTCCCCAAGGCGGTTTTGCAGATCGGCTACGTGGGAAGCAAAGGGACGAAGCTGTTTCAGTTCTACGACATCAATCAGCCCAACGCGGCGCAGATTACGGCTGCGGATCTGGCCTGTGTGCCGGACATTCCAAACAAAGTGTATTGTCCGACAGGTTATGGGGTGCCGCGTAACTACTCGAATTTTTTCTATCTTGACCAGGAGAAGTCTTCCGCCAACTCCGTCTACCACGCGCTGCAAGCCAGCCTGCGGGTGAATGGTTGGCATGGCCTGACGACGCAGGCGAACTTTGTCTGGTCGCACTCGATTGACACCGCCAGCGACCTTGAGGACTTCCTTCCCAACCAGGCGCAACCACAGAACAGCACCCTGCCGGGGGCGGAGCGTGGAAACTCCAGCTTCGACATCCGGCGCCGCTTCACCTGGAACTTCGCCTACCAAATTCCGGCCTTCAACGACAATCACAAGAAGTTGACCGGCGGCTGGGGCCTGGACGGGATACTGAACCTGCAGGATGGCCAGCCCTGGCAGCTCAACTACGAATTTCAAGGCGACTACTCGGGAGCGGGCGAAGGGTTCGATCGGCCCGACATTATCGGAACGCCACACTACAACCCGAGCAATCCCGCGCAATATCTGGACCTGTCAACCTTTGCAGCGCCGTGTACCTGGGGGAATCCAGCGAACGATGGCAGCTCAGATGAGAGCAATTGCATCGTGGGCACACGCCACTTCGGGACCCTGCGCCGCAATTCGCTGCGTGGTCCGAGCTTTAAGGAACTCAACTTCGGGATCTTCAAGAACACTCCGCTCAGCGAGCGGTTGTCCCTGCAGCTACGGGCCGATTTCTTCAATCTGTTCAATCATCCCAACTTCTGTAATCCGTCCATGCCGGCGTTCATCGCCAACATTGGCGCGCCGAATGCAGCGAACGGGACCTACATTGATCCGCTCAACAACAATGCGCACTCGTTCTACCCCATTACCGCCACGGGCGACGTAGGCATCGGCAATCCGTTCCTGGGAGGTGGAGGGCCGCGCGGGATTCAGTTCGCGGCCAAGCTGACGTTCTGATACGGGAAACCGCGTCATGCGGGAAAAACAAGCGCGACCCCGTTCGGCTGTAGCTGGCAAACCTAGATGAAGAGGTTGCGAAAGGAAGTCGGCGGTGGCAGTGTGAGCGGCGGGTGAGACCACCGCGGGACCGCCGATCCGCGGCCTGACGTAGAGTCGGGGGTTGGCCGGGCGAGCACGCCTTGTCCATTGTCGGAAGGGATGCTGCCCGGCGACACTCGTGACCCGCGGCTCTGATGTTTTACATGCCGGCCTTGGCGTCACTTTCAACCACTAGCCCAAGTTCGTCACGACTGAGGGAGAAAGACAGCTAAGTCGTTCAGAATCAGCTCAGGCAATCGCCGAGTCTACACTACATTTTCGATTCAGTTCGAACCTCTCCGGGAGGCTGAGACC
>Ga0187780_10000025_pt1 | contig 122521 bp, 101 predicted proteins | sample 1015_Q2_SP10_20__FD_132429 | JGI IMG/M metagenome (GOLD analysis project Ga0187780, IMG submission 132429) | Tropical peat soil microbial communities from peatlands in Department of Meta, Colombia - 1015_Q2_SP10_20_MG | ecosystem: Environmental > Terrestrial > Soil > Wetlands > Peat | place...
CCTTCAGGCTCATTCTTGGATTGGAAAACACTGTGAGAGTCTTTTCCAAGGCATGATGAGGCTGACCCAATGCAGGATGAGCCCGAAGGAAGGCATGCTGAGTGATCAGCGTGCACGAAACAGAAACGCGGAGCCTTGCAACAATCGGCAAGAATGTCGGGGGCGGAGACTCGACGGACTCCTCCTCCTGCGAGTTGCCCGCGAGACGAAAACCAATCGACCACAATGCAGCGGTATCTTGCTGGACCCGCTGCGTCTTGGTTGATCGGACCGAACGACCAATGATGAACCTTGTCCCGGCCTACTGCCCGCCGTTGGCCTGCACCATCCTGGCACTTCGCAATTCCGGGCGGTCCGAGTGCTTTCCGTTGTCGCAATTCTTCAATAGTTGCGCGTAGTAAGAATTCGCCTTACTCGGTTGATGAGCCAACTCGGCGGCGCGCGCCGCGCCGGCAAGACCGTTGAAGCGGTTGGGGTCAATTTGCATGGATTTTTCGTATTCCGCTAAGGCTTTCTCCGGTTGGTTGAGTTCGAGCAGCATATCGGCCAGCATCTCGCGCGCCGGCACGTCGACTTCTGCTTTTCCCACCTGGTCTTGGGTATCAGCGACTTGGCGCATCTGCCGCAGCGCCTCGTCGTTGTTCTTTTCGGCAAAAGCCAACCAGGCCTGCACCTCGCCGTGCGACGAATTCGGCCCGTCGAGGACGTAAGCGTACTTGGACTGGCGAGTGGCCGCTTCCGCTTCAGCGAATTTCTGTGCGTTGCGGCGGGCCGCTTCCCCATCGCCCACATGGGCGGATGCGATGGTCCGCGCCCAATAGGTGATCATCTGCACCTGCGGCGATGCGTTCGCCGCGGGCTGGAGCGCTGCCGCCTCCCCCCAGTGCCGCATCTCTAACTCATAGAGCGCCGGGAAATGGGCTGCAGCAAAGCCGTAGTATTCCAGCATTCCCGCATCCTCGCCACTGGGGGGCGCTGTCGCCAGGATGCGCTCCGACTGTTCCACGACCTGCTTGGCTGCCTGGTCCTGGCCGGTCTGCAGGTAGGCATACAGGAGAAAGTGCATGGCATGCAATTCGTGCCCACGCATGTACTTCTCATCGGACTGCTGGGTGAGAGCGACCGACTTCAGGTTCGCCTGGATGTCCTCCTGCCAGAGCCCTAGCCGGGCAAAAATGTGCGAGGGCATGTGAACCGCGTGGGCTGACGACGGGGCAATTTCCGCATAGCGGCGGGCGGCGTCAAGTCCCATGGGCGCCATCTGAGGTGAATCACAGGAATGAATCAGGTAGTGTGCCAGGCCGGGATGATCGGGTTGCTGCTGGAATAGGGGGTTCAATACGGCGACCGCCTTGCTCTCTGCGGCACGAGACGTGTCGCCCGGGGGTGCGGCCGCCAGCAGAGACAACGCATAGAATGCCCCGGCCTCCAAATCCGTGGGGTATTGCAGGTAGAGCCTGCCCATCGCGTCCGAGTATGCGCGGGCCCGCTGCAAGTAGTCATTCGTAGCAGGATCACGGTAGAACGCAGCCAGGGCCGAAATGTAGCCCCGTTCGCGCTCGGTCTTCGCGCCGATCTTCTGCGCGGTTTCAATTTCCTCATGCCCACGCTTCAGCGCTGCGTCCTGTGGCCGTTCCCAAATCTGGTGGAATAGGCTCATCGCGATACCCCAGTGAGCCATGGCACATGCCGGGTCCATCTGGGCGACCTGGACAAACTGCTCCTGGGCCTCTTCATAGCCGAAAGAGTGGAGCAGAGCGACGCCACGCTCGAAAGGTTTCTGTGCAGTGGGCGCGCACGAAGTGGGGAAGGAAACCTTGCCCAGCTGTTCGCTAGCTTCATGATGATGGGCTTGCATTCCGTCATCCAACGCGGACGCGGGCACGGCACAGAGCACGGAAAAGCCGACCACCAGATGGATAAGCGGTTTTGCGCAAAACATCGTTTCGTTCTCCAGGGTGCGGGTCTTCACTTTACGGAAGTTTCCTCAATTTAACCATTCCCGGGCTGCCGCTGTCCCGGTTATCGCTTGATGGGAAGCGACGATGCAGCGGCTCCCGAATGCCGATTGCGGCTTCGCCGACCGCCTGGTACGTCGAGGGTGTGGCCAAAGGGCGGACCGCCGCCCTATGCCCGATCCTGTCGCCTGTTGGGGGAGAGCCTTCACGGGTTGGCAAGACCACCGGCGGATTGGGTTTCACCCATGGCGACTCGCTATCGGGTGTACTGGTTCTTCTTCTTGTCCTGGTGACGCTCGATGCCCAGCTGAATGAGCCGGTCAATCAAGTCGGAATACGATATGCCCGTCGCCGCCCACAGCTTGGGATACATGCTGATCGAAGTGAAGCCGGGCATGGTGTTGATCTCATTCACGTACAGCTTGCGGCTCTTGGGATCCATCAGGAAGTCGACGCGCGCCAGGCCGGCGCAGTCCACCGCCCGAAAGGCCTGCACCGCCAACTCTTGCACCTTCCTGGTCTCGGCCTGCTTGAGCTTGGCGGGGATGATCAGTTCCGAGCCTTCCTCCAGATATTTGGCGGCATAGTCGTAAAACTCCCTGCCGGGCACGATCTCCCCCGGTACCGAAGCCTGCGGGCGATCGTTACCCAGCACCGAACACTCGATTTCACGCGCTCTATGCTTTGCTCCGCCCACGCCCTCCTCGATGACGATCTTGCGGTCGAATTTGGCAGCCTCGTAGATCGCCGGCCCCAGTTCCTTCTGGCTGCCAGCCTTCGAAATTCCCACGGAAGATCCCAGATTGGCGGGCTTTACGAACACCGGGTACTTGAGCTTGCGGTTCACCGCCTTCTCAGCCGTCTTCGGATCCTGGTCCCAGTCACCTCGCAGGATAGTGACGTGCTTCACGATGGGCAGACCGGCTGCCCGGAACAAGGCCTTCATCACCTCCTTGTCCATGCCGGCGGCGGAGCCGAGTACGCCCGCGCCGACGTAGGGGATGTCAGCCAGTTCGAGCAGGCCCTGGATAGTGCCGTCCTCGCCGAACGTGCCGTGCAGCACCGGGAAGATGACATCCACGTTGATGGCGCGATCGGCGGCGCGGCGCGCCAGCACCCCAGCGTCGGTCTGAAAAGGGGTCAATGAGCCCGCCGCCCGGTGTGCCGGTTCCGGAGGGACGACAACTGCCTCGCCGCGAGCCAGCACGGCGGCTCCCGGGGTAGCTTCGGGATCCCCGGCGCGCAGGTGCCGGGCTGGCTCGGGAGGCTGGCCGGCGAGTAAGCGTTCGGCATCGGCTGCGGTCAGCCAGCGGCCCTCCTTGGTGATGCCAATCGGTACCACTTCATATTTGCTTGGGTCGATGGCGTTAACCACCGAGGCAGCCGAGAGCAGCGACACTTCGTGCTCGCCGCTGCGCCCGCCGAACAGTACTCCGACACGCAGTTTTCCCATGACGTCTCCAGTGTGGAGTCTCTGGCGGGGTGGCGTCAAACCTGGCCGATGATTTCCTAGATTTCCGGAACGCAGTGCCTGGATACCCCGAGCCGAGAGACCAGAAGCACTAATTCTGTCCTGCTCGCTGGTCGAGAGTGATGTCGTGTTTGGCCTGGCACTCGATCTGGGGGTCGTAGGTGGCCATCCCTGTAGCCGGACCCTTGACCGCATGGAACTCGAGGGGCGGCTGGTGCACGCGCCCCGGCAGACCCGTGAACTTCACTTTGCCCTGCGTTCCGGTGTAGGCCTCCAGGTCGAGTCGGCGGATACCCGCAAAGCCGTACGCGATGTGCACCTTGACATCCGCCCCTTCGACCGGCTTGGCTCCTTCAGTCGTCACCGTGAGTTCCACCGAGCAGGGGCCGGCGCCGCCGTCGATGACCGGAACCGCTTGCGCGGGCAGAGGGGAAGAGGCAGCCGGGACTGCTGGTTGGTCGGGCTGTGCCGGAGCGCCCGGCACGCCACCCATCCAGCCGGCCAGGATCAGAAGTAGGAGCATCAATCTGGTTCTCGTCATGCAGGCGATTCGGCTGTCGGCCTCATCAGAGGATCTTTTTTCCGAAAGCCGACAAAGCCAATTCTACCGCCAGGTCGGCGGTCTGATTGTGCTCGTCGATGACGGGATTCACCTCTACGATCTCCAGGCTTAGCATGCGGCCGTGGTCGGCGATGATTTCCATCGCCAGATGCGCTTCGCGGTAGGTCGCCCCACCCCAGACCGGTGTGCCCACGCCCGGAGCATCTTCCGGATCGATCCAGTCCATGTCGAGGGAAACGTGGTAGCCGGCAGTGCCGCGTCCGGCCATACGCAGGGCCTCTTCCATGACAGCGCGCATGCCGCGTTCATCGATGTCGCGCATGGTGAAGACTTCAATTCCGGCTTTGCGGATGTTTTCTTTTTCGTAGGCATCGACGTCGCGGATGCCGACCAGCACGCAGTTCTCGCGACGCACCTTGGGAGAAAAGTCGAAAATTCTGCCGAGTTCCGCCGGCCCCAGGCCCATCAAGGCCGCCAGCGGCATCCCGTGGACGTTTCCACTGGGGGAGGTGTCGGGGGTGTTCATGTCGCTGTGGGCATCGATCCACAGCAAGCCGATCCTCTGCGTGCGCCGGCGGTAGTACTCGGCCACTCCGGCCACGGTCCCGGCGGCCAGGGAATGATCGCCGCCCAGGACCAGCGGAACCTTGCCCGCCTCCAGCGTCTTGAGCACCAGCTCAGCCGTCTTGGTGCAGGTCGCTGTGATCTCTCGCAGATATTTCGCGTTGGCGGCACCTTCTTTTTTCTGCTCAGGAATTGCCACGGCCACATTGCCGCCGTCTTCTACGGTATGGCCAATGGCTTCGAGACGAGCTTCGAGTCCCGCCACCCGCACGGCGGACGGCCCCATATCGACTCCGCGGCGCGACTGGCCAAGGTCGAGCGGAACGCCAATCACCCGGATTTGCTTGGGGACGATGCTGGCGATAGCTGCCGGGCTGGAGGTTAGAGGCATGGAATCGTCAATTTTCAATTGCCGCTGTCGGTGGCCAGATCCCCCTTCCATCGACAATCAAGAATCCACAACCAACCATTCCAAATTGCCAAATTGGCCATGGGAAATATCCTAGGGGTATAGCCGGTACAGCATGCGCGGGAAGGGAATGGTTTCGCGCACATGTTCCAGACCGCAGATCCAGGCCACGGCCCGCTCGATTCCCATTCCGAACCCTGCGTGGGGCACACTGCCGTACTTGCGCAGGTCCAGGTACCACTGGAACGCCGCTTCCGGCAAATTGTGCTGCCGGATGCGCTGCAGCAGCAAGGCATGCGAAGCCGTGCGCTGCGATCCACCGATGATCTCGCCGTATCCTTCTGGCGCCAACACATCGACGCACAGCGCCAGTTCGGGCCGTTCTGGATCGGGTTCCATGTAGAAGGCCTTTACCGAAGCCGGGTAACGGTGAATCATGACCGGCTTCTCGTATTGCGCCGAGAGGTAGGTCTCGTCCGGTGACCCGAGATCACCGCCCCACTCGAACTTACTCTCCAGCTCGCCCTGGGCAAATCCCTGCTGCAACTTCTGCACGGCTTCGTCGTAGGTGATGCGTGGGAAGGGTGGTTCGATCTTTTCCAGCTTCCTAACATCGCGCCCGATGGTGTGCAGATCCGTGCGGCGGCGCTCAAGGCAACGCTTTACGAGGAAGCTGATCAGCCCCTCGGCCAGTTCCATGATGTCGTCGAGCTGGGCGTAGGCGACTTCGGGCTCCACCATCCAGAACTCGGTGAGGTGGCGGCGGGTCTTGGACTTCTCGGCACGAAACGTCGGCCCGAAGGAGTACACCTTGCCCAGGGCCATCGCACTGGCTTCAATGTAGAGCTGGCCGGATTGCGTTAGGTAGGCTTGCTCCTCGAAGTAGTCGACGGGGAACAGAGTGGTCGTCCCTTCACAGGCTGCCGGAGTGATGATGGGCGGATCGGTGAGCGTGAATCCGCGCTCATCAAAGAAATCTCGAGCCGCCTTGATGATTTCGGCGCGCACTCGCAGAATCGCCGCCTGCCGCGCAGAGCGCAGCCAGAGGTGCCGGTGCTCCATCAGGAAGTCGACGCCATGCTCCTTGGGCGTGATGGGGTAGGGATCAGATTCCGCAACCCGCTGCACCACCTGCAGGTTGCTGACGTCGAGTTCGTATCCCCCGGGCGCGCGCTTGTCCGCGCGGACCTTGCCTTCCACGATGACGCTCGATTCCTGCGTCAGCCCCTTGACGGCATCGAACACTTCTGCGGGAACGGCGTTTTTCGGGACCACACCTTGGATGAGCCCGCTGCCGTCCCGAAAGATGGGGAAAAGCAGCTTCCCGCTCTCGCGCAGGTTGTACAGCCAGCCGCGGATGGTGACACTCTGCCCGTCGTACTTGCCGATTTCCGCGATGGTCGCTAGGGGAGAGGCCATGGGGAATCGTCTGTTTATGCGGTTTCCAGCTTGTCGAAGGCGGGGCCGATTTTGTCCACCGGATTCACTTTCTCCTCCCCCTCGATCTCCAGCACCAGCGGCGGAACCTGCGGCGCCGAGCGCAACAGCGCCATCCCCTCCTTCCAATCAATGGAACCATAGCCTGGCCACAGGTGCGCATCCCGATCCTTGGCATTGTCGTGCAAATGGGTCGAGAGAATGTGGCTCTTCAGGGTCTCAAACGCCTCCGCGATACTGCCCATGAGGTGGGCGTGGCCGATGTCGAAGCACACCCCCATGTCTTCGAAGTGCGACGTGCGGATGAAATCCACCAGCTTTTCCGGTGTCGAAAGCTCGTTGGGGATATTTTCCAGCAAGACGCGCACACCCAGCGGCTTGGCGAATGCCCGCAAGTGCTCAATCGAGGTCATGGCCGCCTCGAACTTGCGATCGTCAAACGTTTCTCCGCCTGTACCCATGTGCTGGATCAGGAAGCGGAACGGAATCTGCTCGGCAATTTCCAGGGCGCGCTTGATCTCGTCCATGGCCTCCACCCGCCCCGCGCGATCGGGGGATGCCACATTCACCGGCGGGGCTCCCGTCCTGCCCCACTCGTAGTCGCCGAACATAGGCGCATGCACGGAATGCAGGGGAATTCCGCTCGACCGGAACCAGTCGGCGATTTCCCGGAGATGCTGCTTGCGGTTGGCGTAGTCGAGATGCTGCCGGGCAGCGAAAATCTCGATGGCCTGCGCGCCGCCGCGAACCAGCCCGTCGAGCAGGCCGGGGTGCAGCCGCTCTTTGACGTACACGTAGGTGGAAACGGCTCTTTGCATCTTCGACTCTCTCGCCTCAGAATCCGACTGCTTTGCCGTTATTGCGTCCGTCGCTCGCGCCTAACCGCTCCCCCGTCTTGGCATCGACCGCAATGCACTCGCCGTCACCCCAGAGGTGCTTCACCTGCAGCCTGTGTCCCTTCGCCCGCAGTAAGCGCAACGTGTCCGGCGAGATCCGGTCCTCGACCACGGTCGCATCCGGCAGCCATTGCTGATGGAAGCGAGGCGCGTTCACTGCCTCCTGGATGTCCAACCCGTAGTCCACCACACCGATCAGGATGTTGGCTACGGTCGTGATGATGTTCGGCCCGCCCGGCGAACCGAGGACGAGAAACAGCTTCCCCGCCTTCACCACCATCGTCGGCGTCATCGCCGACAGTGGCCGCTTCGCCGGGCCTATGGTATTGGGCGGCCCCTGGATCAGGCCATACCTGTTGGGCACCCCCTGCTTCGAGGCAAAATCGTCCATCCCGTCATTGAGCAGGAAACCCAGACCTTCCGCTGTGACTCGAGAACCAAGCGAGTCATTGAGAGTGGTCGTGACCGCGGCCGCGTTGCCTGCCGGGTCCACAATCGAGTAATGCGTGGTGTTCTGAGGTTCCCGTGCCGCGCCCGGAAGCTGCGGATGCTCTTGCGCATAACGTTCCAGTTGGTTGAATACCTCGGGGCGGCGCAGATGCTCGCTAGCGGTGGCATGGTCGATATCGATGGTCTCGCGCCAGCCTACGCCGTATTTCTTGTCGATCAGCTGCGCCACGGGAATCTTCGAGAAGTCGGGGTCTCCCAGAAACTCCGCCCGGTCGTAGAAGGTTCGGCGAAAAGCCTCCACCGTGAGGTGGATCGACTCCGCCGACCGGTTTCCATACTGGGCCAGGTCGTACCCTTCCAGGATATTCAGGATCTCGAGCAGCGCGATGCCTCCTGAGGACGGCGGAGGCGCACTGATGATGTCATAGCCGCGATAGCTCCCCCGGATCGGCTCTCGCTCCTTCACCTCGTATGCAGCGAGATCCTGCGCCGTGATAAGCCCTCCGCCTTTCTGGACCGCCGCCGCCAAGTGGCGCGCCATCTCTCCCTGGTAAAAATCGTCGGGATCCTTCGCGATCCGCTCCAGCGTGCGCGCCAGTTCGGGCTGGCGCAGAATCTCGCCGGGCTGGTAATTCTTCCCTTCCCGCTGAAAAACGCGGCGTGACTCAGGAAACTTGGCCAAGTCCTGGTCTTTCAGGTCCTGGCTGTCTTCCCAAGCGAGGGCGAAGCCGTCTCGTGCCAACCTGATGGCCGGCGCCATCACCTGGGCTAACGGCAGCTTCCCGTACTTCTTCTGCGCGTACGCCAACCCTGCCACTGAGCCAGGCACGGCGATCGCCCGGTATCCCACCAGGCTGGCGTTTTCGATGACGTTACCCGTGGCATCGAGATACATGTCTGCGGTAGCCGCCGCCGGCGCCTTGTCCTGGTAATCGAGGAAATGGATTTCGCCGTCCGCCATGCGGATCAGCATGAAGCCGCCGCCTCCGAGATTTCCTGCCTGCGGATGCACCACCGCCAGCGCAAACCCGGTGGCGACCGCCGCGTCCACGGCGTTGCCTCCCGCCTGCATCATCTCGACGCCGGCTTGTGACGCCAACGGGTGCACGCTTGCCACCATGGCGTGGGGGGCGTGCACCGGACGCATGGGCGCGGCTGCAGTCTTTGCCGGCAGGGCCGCCACCAGCAGCGTGAGCACCAGGTTACGTTGAGATCGCATGGGTCGGAAATTGGGTTGGAAGCGGAATATTGAGGCTAGCGTAGCAAGATAGCGGAGTCAACTCACGACTGGGGTCGATGGGGGCCGATGGGGCCGAACTCACTCGCGGGACCGGCTGAGTACCGGGCCTGTTACTTCTGCCCTGCGGCCTTCCCTAGCCATCCCCGCCTCGGAGTTCTTGCCCGATTCTGGCGATTGGCCGTCTTGCTCTTGCCCGCCTTGATGGCAACCATCTGGTACGATTGCCCGATCAGGTTCTGCAGTTCCCCCTCGCCCGGCGCATCCGGCCGATCCAGCATCACCCACCTGTAGCGGCCCAGATAGGGTGCTGGACGAATGTCTTCCCGTTCCACCAGTTCGGCGAACATCTCGGGTGTGCAACTTGAAGCACAGGCGCAGGCCGTCCAGATCGAGGATTGCAAAGATCTTACCGCCCACCTTGAATCACAGATCGTCCCCCATGGCAGCTTCTCGGTGGCCCGGGGATACGACAGGCAATGCTTACGGATGGAATCTACATTGATGAATGGCTGACCGTTTCGCGAATTCAGCCGTCCCACCGCCAGGACTTTATCTACACCTGCTCCCGCGCCTCTCCCAGGGTCACACTGAGTTCCAGCTTCTGTCTCCCCCGATACACGGTAACCTTCACCACGTCGCCGGCGCGGTGGGCGTTCATGATCTGGGCCAGATCCTTTTGGTCCTCCACTTTTTCGCCGTCAATGCCGACGATCAGGTCCCCGCCCAGCAGAATGGGAAGGTTTCCTAGGTAGGCGCGCTCAGAACCGCCACGTAGGCCGGCGCGCTCCGCTGCGCCGCCGGGTGTGACTTTGATGATCAGAAGTCCGTAGTCCACAGGCAACCCGATCTGATCCGCCAGCTCCGGTTCGATGGGAATCGTCTGGACCCCCAGCGCAGGCCGCCGCACCCGACCCAACGTCACCAGGTCATTGAGTACCGCTTTCGCGGTGTTGATCGGAATCGCGAAGCCGATACCCGCGTTCTGGCCCACGCTGGACAGAATCATGGTGTTGATGCCGATCACTTGACCGTGCCAGTTCATCAGCGGCCCGCCCGAGTTCCCCGGGTTGATGGCCGCATCGGTCTGGATCGCCTCGTCGATCCTGGCTCCGTTAGGCTCCTCGACCGGTCGGATGGAGCTCACGATGCCCCGCGTCATGGTGCCCGCCAGCCCGAATGGGTTCCCGATGGCGTAAACCTTCTGCCCGACCTGCAAGTTCCCGGAGTCTCCCAATACAGCTGGGGTCAGGCTGGGAGCGCTGACCTGGATCACGGCAAGGTCGTGCGACGGGTCCGTGCCGATCACCGTCGCCTTGTACCGCTTGCGGTTGTGCATGGTCACCTCCACCTGGCGGGCGTCGGCGATCACGTGGTAGTTCGTCAGGATATGACCATCCTTGTCAATGACGAAACCTGAGCCCTGCCCATCCTGCGGCACTAGGCCGTAAAAGAAGTCGAAGGTCACTGTCCGAGAGGTGATATTCACTACCGAAGGAATGTTCTTGCGGTACACGAGGATATTGTTCTCTTCTTCCGGGTCGAGTGCTTCCCCGCTTGCCGCCTCGGTGATGGCCACCTTAGCGGGACGGGTGACCCAGCTGGCCGGGTGCAGGCCACCGGACTTCCAGGTCGTGAAATAGAAAAATGCCCCCGCTAAGAGAAGGGCCAAAACAACCGGTCTTAGCAGCTTCATAGGAGGTTCCTTCGGGGATGGGTGCGGAAGATCCACTTCCATTCTAATCAAGGATTGTCGCGTGTGCCGGGTTTCCGGGAGGACGGTGCTGCCGGGCAGGGAAACCGCTACTGCCTGCCTTCGGCCTCAGCGCGCAGCCGGGCATGCACCTCCCTGACCTGCTTCTCGGTGGCATCCAGCGATCCTGAGTTGTCTATGACGTAATCTGCAGCTTTGCATTTCTCTTCGTCCGGGAGTTGTGCAGCCATGCGTCGTTGCACTTCCCGCTGGGCGCTTTCCAGATCTATTCCAGCTCGCTCGGCGAAGCGCCGCGCGCGTTGTTCATCCCGGCAGGTGACCACAACCATGCGGTCGAAGCGCTGCGCCGCCCCGGCCTCCAGGATCAGGGCCGCTTCGACCATGGCGATCGCCCGCGAGTCGAGGCGGCCCACCTCGGCCATCCATGCCTCCTGCCGGGCGATGACTGCCGGATGCACGATCCGGTTCAGTTCATCAATGCGCGATGACTTTCCCCGGTCCGGACTGCCGAAGGCGGCTTCGGCGAGACGGGGACGGTTTACGCTACCGTCCGGATTGAGGATTGTGCTACCGAATTGGCGGACCACTTCTTCGTACACCGGTTGCCCCGCCTGCATGAGTTCGTGCGCGACCTGGTCAGCGCGGATCAGATGCACGCCCAGTGCGCCGAACATCTCCCCTACCACGGATTTGCCGCTGGCGATCCCGCCGGTCAGTCCAACCTTCAACAAGCGCAGCACTCTCGATTCGAATTGGTCAAGCAGACTTCGCCTCAACCGGCCGCGGAAAACTGATGATTCGCATCAAGGGCTGCCAGGAGCGCTGACTCTAGGAGACTGCCACCGGCGCCGCTGTCCCCCGGCGCAGTTTGGCTGCGCGTACGGTGTTGGCCATCAGCATGGCAATGGTGAGCGGCCCCACGCCCCCGGGTACGGGTGTCAACGCTCCCGCCACTTCCGCCACCTCGGGATGCACGTCTCCCACCAGGGTTGAGCCGTTGCGGGCAAACGCCTGCTCCCGCTTTTCATTGCCACGGAAGAATCTCTCAAACTCGGTGCGGTCGGTGATCCGGTTGATGCCAACGTCGACCACGGTGGCGCCCGCCCGCACAAACTCCCGCGTGATCATCCCTGCGCGTCCGATTGCCGCCACCAGGATGTCAGCCCGCCGGCACACAGCGGGGAGATCGTGCGTCTTGGAGTGGCAGACCGTCACCGTGGCGCTCGCGTTTAGCAGCAGCATCGCCATCGGCTTGCCTACAATGTCGCTGCGGCCCACGACCACCGCTTCCTGGCCGGTGATCGGAATCTCCGAGCGCTTCAGTATTTCCATCACACCCCCTGGGGTGCAGGGTACCAGGCCGGGACGCTGGGTGGAGAGGAAGCCGACATTCATGGGGTGAAAACCATCAACGTCCTTCGCGGGATCGACAGCCATCAACACCCGCTTGGCGTCCACCTGCCGGGGCAGCGGCAACTGCACCAGGATGCCGTCAACTTCATCCCGCAGGTTCAGATCATTGACCAGCGCCAGCAGTTCTTCCGTGGTCACGGTTTCGGGCGGCGTGTGTTTCTCGCTGTAGATACCCATTTCCTCCGAGTTCTTCACCTTGCCCCGCACATAAATCTCGGAGGCGGGATTGTGGCCGACGAGCACCACGGCCAGTCCCGGGCGCCGGCCCAAGGTTGCCATTGATTTGACATCCGCCGCCACTTCGGCCCGGATCTCACTGGCGATCCGGTTCCCGTCGAGAAGCCTGGCTGCCATCGAACCTCATTTCCGTCAGGGATTAAGAACCAGCTTCGAGATTTTAGCGTAAACTCAGCCACTCACGTTTCTGGCCACAGCCGGCCCTTCGGGCTTACAATCCCTGAATCATGATTCCGCAGGACTTGCTCGAGATCCTGGTTTGTCCCGTCTGCAAGAAACCCCTGGTTCTAAAGACCTCTCCGGAGGCGCTTAAGTGCAACCAGTGTTTCCGGGTCTATCCGGTGCGGGATAACATCCCGATTCTGTTGGTGGACGAAGCCACCTTGGAGCCATCCTGAGATCCGGGTCACTTGCCCCTTTTTGAACTTCGAAATCCGAACAACGACACGTTGTGTCACTTCGTGGATGTCACCGAAGTGATCATCGGCCCGGTTACCGGACACCCAACTCACCGCAACTTGGCCGCCCCATGAGGGTTAATGAAACTGAATGGGCTCTCTGACCGTATCTGCATTCAGAGGCGAGCCGCGGCAGCAAAATTGCAAGCAACGTCTATGGCAGCCGATGAGTCTAATAGGCCAGGGTAGTGGAAAGCAGGTCGGAGGTGAGGACGACCATGAAGGAACGGTTCACGGTGACGGAACTGACGGCCCTACGAAACGATCTGTTGCAGAGTGGGATGATCGACTCTCGTGAGGCCGCCGAACTTTTGCAGGTGTTTCTGATGGGCCGCGGGTACGGGGTTTCTCCCCAGGCAGCAATGGACGCGGCCGGACGCGTCGAGATGGCTGGTTGCTCTTTGCCGGTGCTGCAGGAGGAGTTGGAGAACCTCGCGTTGGTGATGTAGGGCGGTGATAGCCGGGCTGTATCCGGTGATGGGGTGTGGATCAGGAAAATGAGTTCAAGACGGTGACAATCTGACCGGGGCCGGAGAATTAACCGTGCCGATCAGGTTTAAGTAAGCGAGCCGGGCCAACCAGCCCGGCTTTGCGTTTCTCCGCAGCTGTCCTTAGGTCACAGGCAGCAGTTGCTTTTCCGGTTTTGGCCTCGGCGGCAACCTGGTTGTCCCCCGGGTTGCGACCTTGACAATTGGCGGCGGGACGCGCACCATCCCCGCATGCCGGCGAGCAGGTTGCCCGCAGTTCCGAAGGCCAGCCGGCCGTACATGCCCGGCTACGGCGTGCCCGCCTCTGCCAGGGGAATGTTGGCCTGGAAATGGGCGGAACGCCGGCTAGCGCGTTCCCATAATTACTGGGTCATTACCGCTCGACCTGACGGGACGCCGCACGCCATGCCAGTGTGGGGAATCTGGATCGACTCGGCCTTCTACTTCAGCACCGGGCGCGAGACCCGGAAGGCAAAGAACCTGGCCCGCAATCCCAATTGCGTGGTCCTGAGCGAGCGACCGGAGGAGGCCGTCATCGTCGAAGGGGCGGCCGAGGAGGTCACTGATCCGGCGCGCTGGAAGGCCTTGAGTAAGCCATATTTTCGCAAATACAAGCCCTGGAAACTCGATCCCGCCATGGGGGCCATCTACCTGGTCCGTCCGCGGGTTGTCTTCGCGCAATACGAGCCGAGGTTTGCCGCGACGGCGACCCGCTGGAAGTTCTGAGCTTCTTGGCTGGCGCGAACTGATCCGCCTCTTCAGCCGCTGCGTGCTCTCCGCGACCCTCGCCGGCTGTATCACTCGTACCGCAGGGACTCCACCGGATCCATCTGCGCTGCTCGCGTTGCGGGGATCGTTCCAAACAGGATTCCGACCAGCGAGGACACCACGATGGCGATGATGGCCGAGAGGCCAGAAATCGGGATGCGGTAGGCGGTGAGGAAGCGGACCGAAAATGGAATCGCCAGCCCGATCATGATGCCAATGACCCCGCCAATCAGCGCGATCAGGATTGCCTCCGCCAGAAACTGGAAGCGGATCTCGCGGTTGGTGGCTCCCAGGGCCTTGCGGATTCCGATCTCGCGGATGCGCGACGTCACCGTGGCCAGCATGATGTTCATGATCCCGATGCCGCTGACCAGCAGTACGACCGTCGCCACCAAAAGCAGTACCATCGTCAGAGCCGTCGCCGTCTTGTTGGCGACCTCGACCAGTTGGGTAAGGTTGCTAACGTTATAAACGGATTCGGCGCGGTGTCGAGCCTGGATGACTTTGCGAATTTGCGTCGTGACCGGCGCGACGAGCGAGGGGTCCGCCACCGAGAAGTAGAGCTGCTTCACGGTGGGCGTGTCGGTAAAGTAGCGGGACACACTGTAGGGGATCAGCATGGTGTTGTCCGTTATTTCGGACTGGCCGAACGTGTCCACGCGCTCGCGGAATGTCCCGATCACGGTGAAGGGCAAGCCGCTCAGCTTGATCACCTTGCCGACCGCCTCGTCCGGTGATCGATAGAATTCTTCGGCCATCTTTTGGGTGATGACCCCCACCTTGTTGTGGGCGTGTTCATCCTGGCCGTCGAAGAACCTGCCTGACACCGTCATCATATTGCGCACGAAACGATATTCCGGCTCCACCCCCAGGATCTGAATGTCGCGCTCCGTGCCGGATCCCATGGGGATTCGTTCGCTGAGGGTGACCACGGGAGAAGCGGCGATGATACCGGCTACCTGGAGCCGGGCTGCATTCATGTCATCGATGGTCAACGGGTCCAGGGTGGTCGTCGTGATGTGCTGGGCTCCGCTCTCATATTCAGCCCACACCACGTTAGCCCCGATGGACTGGATCAGGTTCAGCACATACTGCCGGCCGGTCATGGACACCGTCACCACCAGGATCAGCGAAGCCGTGCCGATCATCATGCCGAGCGCGGTTAGGGTGAAGCGCACCGGATTGCTGCTGAAGGTGTCGTACGCGAAGCTCAGAATTTCGCCCAGGGCTAGGCGCGGCCGGGCGCTACTCTCCTGAAAGGTGGCGATCTCCATGCCGAATTGGATGCTAAATGCTTGCGAGGCGCACTGCAAACCGCCTGGTTCCCGGCAGGTTGCTGGGCCAAAATCTGGAACCAGCTCTACGCCGTTCTGCCTTCGGCCGTTCTGGGGACGTAGTAGCGGCTCTCGTCAGTCTCGAGTTTACGCCCCTTGGGGTCGAAAATCCGGAAACGCCAGACGCCCCATCTCTGCAGCGCGAATTGCAGGGTCGTCGCCAACACCCCCAGGCCGTAAGCGACGCTGCGCCGGAAATTGATGGAGGAGGCTTCTTCGAAATACTTCGTCGGGCAGGAGACCTCTCCGATGCGAAAGCCGAAATGAACGCACTGCGCCAGCATCTGGTTGTCAAAGACAAAATCGTCAGAGTTCTCCAGCAGGGGAAGTTGGGCCAGCACCTGCTTGCGGAAGGCGCGGTAGCCGGTGTGGTACTCCGACAGTTTCATGCCGAGGAAGACATTTTCAAATGCCGTCAGCAGGCGGTTGAAGACGTACTTATAACGCGGCATGCCGCCGCGCAGAGCCGAACCTCCGATGATCCGCGAGCCCAGGACAACGTCATAGACGTCGTAGGCCACCATGCTGGCCATCGCGGTCGCGAGCAGGGGAGTGTACTGGTAATCCGGATGGACCATGATCACCACATCCGCGCCGGAGTTTAGGGCCTCGCGGTAACAAGTCTGCTGGTTGCGGCCATATCCATAGTTCTGATCGTGCACGAAGACCCGCAGTCCCAGGTGGCGGGCCAGCGGGACGGTGCCATCGGTCGAACCGTCGTCGACCAGGATACAGGTATCCACCACGTCGGGAAGTTCGCGGACGGTCGCCTCGAGGGTTTTTTCGGCGTTGAAGGCCGGCAGAACGACGGCGATGCGCTTGCCATTGATCATGCGTGAGGCGCCCTTCCGGGGTGCGAAACGGCTGGCACGAACGAGCCGACCGAGGTTCATAATAACCCATTGCTCGAGGGCAGGAAGGGCCGCAGCCCAGCCGTACGGGATGCCCCAATTCGGTCTGGCATGCAAGCTGGGCAGCAGGCATACTGTCGCAGTCAGGCTCCTCATGCCGGAATCTTCAATGGCCGCACGTTCCCCTTGGCTGACCCCAACCGGCGTGGCGAATGCCGCATTTATCCCCACCGGAATTGTGAATGTCATCCTCGCTCCCTTGCTGCCGGTGCTTGCCGCCCGCTGGTCGTTGACCGACACCCAGTCGGGTGGCCTGTTTGCTGCGCAGTTTCTGGGTTCCTCTCTGGGAACCATCCTCTCCGGCCGGTTCGTACTGCGAATGGGATACCGCAACGTCCTGATGCTTGGACTGACTCTCATGGCGCTGGGGCTTGGCATACTGCTGCTCGGGGCGCGGTTGCTGGGGATGGGGGCAGCAACCGTCTGGGGCGTAGGACTGGGATTGACCATCCCGACGGCGAATCTGCTGGTCGCGCAGGTGAATCCCGCCCGCCGAGCGGCGGCCCTCAACCGGCTCAATTTTTCCTGGAGCGTCGGGGCTGTGCTGTGCCCATTCCTGCTGGCGCCCTTCCTGCGCCGCCCGCTTGCCGCAACGTTTCTTGTGGGTTTGGCAGGGGCCATACTGGTGCTGGCGGCCGCTCTTTGGCCGGCCGTGCTGCCCGCCCCGGCGGAACGCGCTGCCCTCGACGAAAGCAAAGCACCGATCGTCCGACTGCTCTCCCAGCCACCGGCCGCAGTCCTGGCCCTGCTGTTTTTTCTCTACGTGGGCGTAGAAAACTCAACCGGGGGATGGCTGGCTTCCTATGCCAGGAGGATCGCCGCCGGCGGAGTCATCTGGGCAACGATCCCCTCGTTCTTTTATGGAGCCCTGCTGCTCGGGCGGGGAGTTGCTCATCTGGCGTTACGGCGAGCGCAGGAGACGCAGTTGGTTCGCTGGAGCTTGGTGACCGCCGTGTTCGGACTGATTGTGCTGGTCTCGTCCCGGACGACGGGGGGAGTCATGGAAGGCTCTATCATGGCCGGAGTGGGTCTTTCGGTTGTGTATCCTATCACCATCGCCGTCTTCGCCCAGCTGTTTGGTGATGCGTCCACGCGCCTGGGCGCCGTCATGTTCACCATGGGAGGACTGGGCGGAGCGACCGTTCCCTGGCTTGTGGGGTTTGTCTCCACCCGATTCTTCAGTCTCAAGATGGGGCTGCTCGTCCCGCTGGGAGGTTGCATCCTCATGTTGGGACTCTACCGGGGGAGATGGAGTGGTGGAACTGGGCGCGTGGTCGAGGCCGCCGAAATCGGCGCCAGATTGATAAACTAAAGTCTCGGGTGATCGAACCGGTCGGAGTTTCCGCCCAGGCGCGCCGCCCAACCAGTCTATGCACCAGCAAACCCTGTTCGAGAAGATCTGGGATGCGCACCTGGTGGCTGAGCCCGCAGGTCGGACGGCACTCTTGTACATCGACCTGCATCTCGTCCACGAGGTAACGTCGCCGCAGGCTTTTGACGGTCTGCGGGAGGCAGGCAGAACCGTGCGACAGCCCCGGCGCACGGTGGCGACGGTGGACCACAACATTCCGACCGAGCCTCGCGGCACACCCATCGCCGACCCGATCGCCGCTAAGCAGATCGCGACGCTGCGGAAGAATTGTGCGGGGTTCGGGATCCGCCTGTTCGACATCGACTCTCCCAGCCAGGGCATCGTGCACGTGATCGGCCCTGAACTGGGGCTTACCCTGCCGGGGATGACCATCGTGTGCGGCGACAGCCATACCAGCACCCACGGCGCGTTCGGATCTCTGGCATTCGGGATCGGCACCTCTGAGGTCGAGCAGGTGCTGGCTACGCAGTGCCTGCCCCAGCGAAAACCAAAGACAATGCGGATCGAAGTTCGTGGCACGCTGCCCGAGGGCGTGACGGCCAAAGATCTAGCCCTGGGCGTGATCCGACAGGTCGGAACCGACGGTGCCACCGGCCACGTAATCGAATACGGCGGCGAAGTCGTGCGGGCGCTTTCGATGGAAGGACGAATGACGCTGTGCAACATGAGCATCGAGGCGGGCGCCCGCGCGGCCCTGGTAGCGCCGGACGAGACGACGTTCGCCTACATCAAGGGGCGGAGATTCGCGCCCCGGGACGACGCCTGGGAACAGGCCGTGGTTGGCTGGCGTACTCTTTCTTCCGACCCGGGCGCGAGCTATGACAAAACCGTGCGCATCGACGCAGCGGGCCTAGCTCCGTTCGTCACCTGGGGAACCAATCCGGGCATGGTGGTCGAGGTCACCGGGCGCGTGCCGGAGTTGAATGGCTTGACCAGCGACGCCGACCGGCGAGCGACGGAACATGCGCTGGCCTACATGGGTCTCGCACCGGGAACGAGCATCGAAGACATTTCTATCGACCGCGTCTTCATCGGCTCCTGCACCAATTCCCGCCTGGAGGACTTGCGCGCCGCAGCGCGCGTGGCGAAGGGCTACCGGGTGAACCCCAGGGTGCGCGCCATGGTGGTACCGGGTTCGCAGGCGGTGAAGCTGGCGGCTGAGCAGGAAGGCCTGCACCTGGTGTTTCAGGAAGCCGGCTTTGAATGGCGCGAGTCCGGTTGTTCGATGTGCCTGGGCATGAACCCCGACATCCTGCAACCCGGCGAGCGCTGCGCCTCGACCAGCAACCGAAACTTTGAAGGGCGCCAAGGGCGTGGCGGCCGCACCCACTTGGTGAGTCCGATGATGGCGGCGGCGGCGGCGATCGCCGGACATTTCACCGACATCCGGAAGTGGAACTTCATTTAGCCGGCGCCAGGACCAACCATGAAACCCTTTCGCGTTCACCGAGGCCGCGTGGCACCGCTGGACCGGATGAATGTCGACACGGACCAGATCATCCCCAAGCAGTTCCTCAAGCGCATCGAGCGCACCGGCTTCGGGGAATTCCTGTTCCACGACTGGCGGCATCTGCCGGACGGACAGAAGGACGAAGCGTTTGTGCTGCATCACCCCCGCTACCAGCAGGCCAGCGTCCTGGTTGCGGGCAGGAACTTTGGATGCGGTTCCTCGCGCGAACACGCGGTCTGGGCGCTGGCCGATTTTGGATTCCGGGTGGTGATTGCTCCCTCCTTTGCCGACATTTTCGCCAACAACAGCGCAAAGAACGGCCTCCTGAACGTCACGCTGCCCGAACAAGACGTAGCCGAGTTGATGCGCCGTGCCCAGGAGAGGGACGGCTACCATCTCATCATCGACCTGGAGCAGAAAAAGGTTTACGACGATGACGGGTTCGAAACCAGTTTTGGCATCGATGACTTCACGCGGCACTGCCTGCTGGAGGGCCTGGACGAAATCGCACTCACGCTTCGGCATGAGGCTGAGATCGCGGCCTACGAGAAGTCACACCCACATCCGTGGGACCTTCAGGCTGGCTAACCTGGGCACGCTCACGCCGGAAACCAGCGTTTGGCGCCAAGTCCACCGGCTAGTACCGGGCAATTCCTAGAACATGAAAAACCCTAAGCCGCGAGTTTAGCGCCAAGCGGGACCGGCGAGGACGGCCTTTCGGGCAGCGTTTTCGTGAGCTTTCCCGCGGGCTGTTGGCGGGGTTTCGGAGTTTCACCAAGAAGAATTGTGGCGGCTCTCAAAAGTGAGCCGCCACTGGGTGAGGATAGCGTCCGATCAGGATGCTTTCTTGCCCTCCTTCTCGGTATTCGTGTGTTGCGTATGGCCGTTCGACTTTTGCGTTCCGTGTGACGGTTGCCCAGCCCCAGCCCGAGGTTCGATGGGCGCAGGTTTCGAGTTTTCGTGCTTGAGGGTATCAGTCCTGGAAGCGGATCTCCCCTCCTGCCGAGGCTGGATCTGAGGCGGGTCCGGGTACTGTGGCCGCGCTGGCGGCGACGGCTCCGCCGATCGAGGCGCGGGTTCCGCTGCACGAGGCAACGGTTCTCCCACCCGCGGCTGCGGTTCCGGCCCTGGTTGCGGATTTGCGTTCCCCGGGTGCGAACCACTGCTCTCTCCCGCGTTGCGGCTTTGCGGAGGGCGGGGCACATTGCGCTGGGGAGGATCCGGCGCCCCCGTGTTCGCGGGACGAACTGCTTCAGTCGGACCCGGCGTGGTGCCCTGTGCATTGGCGGGAGCCACCTCGCGCGATGCGCCGGGCTCGGAAGACCGAGGTATCGTATGCTCAGCGTTGGCGGGCTGCGAAGGCATGTTTGGCAGCGGGGGGCGGGGAACCTCATGTGCTGGCATGGCTGGCGCGGCTGGGTGCGCCACCCTTGCCGGCGGCGTTCCGGGCTTCGTCGTCGGCGATAGGGCCGGATGCTCTGCCTGGACGGGTTGGGCTGCGGGCCGGGGCGTGGCGATTTGCGTGCTTCGAATTTGCGACTCGGTCTGGCTGTCCAACGGGCGGCCCGGATTCCGCGCCAAAGCGTCCTGTTTTGCCTCAAACGGGATTGGCCGGGCTGGAGGCGCCAGGCGGGAGACGACAGGCCTGTCGGGTACAGCCCGGGGCGCCACTGTCCTCGTGCCAGCGTTCACCCCCAACACGCTGGTTCGCCGCGGAGCCACGGGCGCGGCCATCGCAACTGTCGTTGTTTTCACTTCTTGTGCGGGCAGGACTACGGCTGCCCGGCCCACCGGCTCTGCGTTCACCATCACGCGCTGCGGAACCGCCGTCACCGCGCCTACGACGGTCTGGTTTGCGTAGCGGATGTTGGTGATATTCGTCTGGACGACGGCCGTGTTGTTGTTGGTGATGTAGTAGTTGTTGGTAACCGTCGTGATGTTGGTGATGTGTGTGTTGGTGACGTTCACGTTCGAGAAGTAACCGCGGCTGACGGCATAGGCGGGGACATAAGGCTCACCATAGCCCAGCGGGAACCAACCCACGCCAACTCCACCCCCGACCGACAGGCTGACCCCAACGTGGGGGCCACCCACCCAAGCGACCAGTGCAGGGGCATAGACGGGGCGCGCCACCATGATCGGGCCCGGCGCCCACGCCCAGAAGCCTGCGGTGTACAGCCAGCGGCCGTAGTGGCAGGGTGCAAAGCCCCAGGGAGCATCGTCTACCCAGGTCCATCCCCAGGGCTCCAGCCAAACCCAATGCCCGTAGCGATACGGAGCCCAGCCAGGAGCAACCGCCGGAACCCAGACCGGCCCGTAGGAGCCCACCACGCGCCACGTCCCATATGCATCGAGGTCTTCGGCGCCAATCACATCGGCGGAAACATAGCGGTAGGACTGGGCATGATCTTCGCGATCATCGCGGACGCGGCACCAGTCATCAAAGCCATCGGACCCGGGCGCGTCGTCGATGTGATGCTCGAGCGAAGTGCCGCTGGTGAACGTCGCTTGTCTGCCGGATTTCACTCTCACGCCGCGGTCTTGGCCGTTGGCCTCGCCTTCTCCGCGCCACACGGTGACGTAGGTCGTGTCGGCGTTGGGATCAACATCGAAGCGATAGTCGCCGGCTTTGAGTACGGTGAAGGCAGTATTGGGCGTGTCGACCTCGTAGGTCTCGCCGTCCAAGAGATGGCGGATGTGGAGATTGAGTGTGCCCTGGTCGAGTTCGAGCTGCACGATAGCGTCGCTGATGTTGGTCAGGGTCAGACTGGTTTCGGCGTTCATGCGGAGGGCAGCGCTGCCCAGCTGCAATTCGGCACGCGCGTCTTTGTCGGTCCAGACGCGATCCGCACTTGTGAGCGGACGGTTCAACACAGCTGCTACCCAGTCGTCGACGCCGCCGGGCTGCATGGAGACATCGCCCGACATGTATTTCAGCCGAACCACCCGGCTCGGCGGATCCTGCTCGGCCCTGGCCAAGGCCGCGGGAAAAAGCAGCGTCACGAGTAGAACTGGCAACAGGGCAAATCGCTCGAGAGTTTTCATAACCTGGGCCCTCCCCAAGGCCCGCTTCCTCTCCGACTGCGAGAAACGGTATTCAACGAGCTCGCCCGAAGCGGTCTCGTTTCACGCGTGTAAACCCGCCCGCCGCAGCCCAGTTGCGAGCAGTATCGGGGATGGCAGGTGACCGGGCATAGTGACCGTAGTGATGGACCTAGTGCGGCATGGCGGCTTCTTCTAGGCTATTGATAACAGGCCTGTTAGCTGAGAGAGCCCGGGACTGGGGTAGAATCTCCAGGCGGCATGCCCGATTTGATGCATCTCGCCATCCCGGCTTTCATTTTGTTGATGGTGGTGGAAGCCGTGGCCGACGCGCTGCTGCGGCGCGACCTGTACGAGATCACGGACGCTGCCGCCAGCATCACCATGGGGCTGGGCAACGTCGCCGTGAACCTGATTGCCAAGACCATGCAGCTTGGGATCTTCGGACTGATCTACCGTTGGCGGATCTGCCAGCTGGGATACCAGTGGTGGGTTTGGGGGTTGCTGTTCTTCGGAGATGAAATCAGCTACTACTGGTTTCACCGAGCCAGCCATGAGTGCCGCCTGTTCTGGGCGTCACACGTGGTGCATCACTCCTCGCAGCGCTACAACCTGTCCACGGCGCTGCGCCAGAGCTGGACCGGGACGTTCATCAGCTGGGTGTTCTGGATGTGGTTGCCCCTAGTGGGGTTCCGGCCGATGATGGTGCTCACAATGCAGGCAATCAGCCTGCTCTACCAGTTCTGGATTCACACCCAACTGGTGGGGTCGTTGGGGCCGCTGGAATGGGTGATGAACACCCCTTCCCACCACCGGGTTCACCACGGTTCCAACCGGCAATACATAGACCGCAACCACGCCGGAACCCTGATCCTCTGGGACCGGCTGTTCGGGACCTTCGAGCGCGAGGATGCGGACGATCTGCCGCGCTATGGTTTGACCAAGAACATTCACACCTACAACCCGGTACGGATCGCCTTCCACGAATGGGCTGACATGTGGCGCGACGTACGGCAAACTCCTGGATGGCGCCACAAGCTGGGCTACGTTTTTGGCCGTCCGGGATGGCGGCACGATGCCGATGGGGTTAGGGTCGGACCGGCGACGGCTGAGAACCCTGCTTCGCTGTAAAGCCCAGCACGGCTTCCCTTGAGATGTCCGCCTAGATTACTGGTTTGCCCCGAAACAAGAAAATCAGGTCGATGATCAGGATGATCACGACCATCAGCTCCAGAACAAACGCACGGCTCTGGTGGAACTGCTCTACCATGAAGCTGTACAGCTCTTCGGCTGTCTGCAACTTCTGATTCACCAGAGTCTTGTAGTCGGGCACGCCCACCTTGGCGGCGGCGAGACGGTAGAGGCGCGCCGAAAACATGTCGCTCAGGAACTTGATGGCGTTGTCGGCGCGCTCAGCCAATTCGTTCACGTCCAGCCACACCGTGTGCAGGCGACTGGCGGCGCGAGCCAGCTTCCAGCGAGCAAACAGACCCGTACGACCCTGTTCCAGAAAGTCGTAGACGTCTTCGAGTTCGCGGGTGAGCAGTTCGTCGTAGTGGCGGAACTCGAGCAGCTGGGAATTGGCGTATTCGAGCAACTGGATACCGGTCTCGGCGCCGACGTTGCTGTCATACAGGAACGCTGCGTTCCAACCGATCACGGCCAGGTCGCTCGCGTAATACGAGATCCGGCCCTGCAGGATCTCCTGCCGCTCGCCTTCGGAAAGCGGCTGGGTCTCGCCGCGAACGATCTGCGCCACCTGGTCGCCGTAAGCCCCCAGCAGTTCCGCCGCAGTCGGCTGGGCGGCGATCTCACTCACGTGGAAGATGAAGTAGTCCTCGTGCAGCCAGTCGTCGTATGCCTTGACCAGCGCCGGGGCAGCGCGTTCCAGCTTCTGCTTTGCGATCTTGCAGGCGAGGTTAGTGAAGTCGGTGTCCCAGACCCAGCGGCTGGACAGCCGCACCAGCGTATCCCAGTCGCCCGAGAAGGGCAGTTCGAAGATGACGCTCAGGACGCCGTAGTCGTAATACTTGATCTGGCCTTCCAGGCGTTCGCCGCTGTCGAGGACCAAAGGTTCGATCGGTTCGACCACCGGCGGGCGCTGGTATTGTACGTAGCCCGGGGCCGGGTGCTTGAAGGTCGCCTCCAGCTTCCGAGCTCCCAAGAGCTTACGCAGTTCGTCGAGCCGAATCTCTTCGCAAACGTCGAACTGGATAAGCACCAGCACCGATCCGTGCAGAGAAGTGTCGGGCAGTCGGACGGTCCGAGCCGTTACCGGTGCCGTAGCGATTCCAGGGATCGTTTCATGTTCCATGGTTTTTCTCGCCTCCCGAATGGCCAGGCGGGAAGATGAGGTCTATACGAGACCTCTTAGGCTGGATATATCTATTGTCCCAGAAACCCTCACGTCTGGCGAGGGCAGGTAGTTCGCCGGCGGCTATTTCTGGTAAGTCCTTTTGAATCAATGTCGTCTGAATGCTGCCCGCAGCAGGCTGGCACCCGCAACCAGGCCCGCTACTGCCAGACCGGCATTCTGCATGGAGCGGCGCACAGCGGCCTCCCGCCTACGAACAAGCCCACGTTCCGGGTAGGCTTGCGCGGCTCCGCTGGGATCTTCATGGAGGGCCATCTGCACAATCTCGGCCAGATGAAAGGCTTGACGGTCCGTCCTGTGGGCGATCTGTTCCCGGCAGCTGAAGCCGTCGGCGATCACCAGCCAGTCCGGAGGGGCTTTGCGGACCGCGGGCAGAAGTTCCAGTTCGCCAATCGCGACCGAAAGGTCGTACTTGCCGTGCTCGAAGCCGAATGAACCGGCCATGCCGCAACAGCCCGGAGCGGGCGTAGAGACATCCAAGCCCATCCGCCGCAAGACTGACTCCTCGCTATTCATCTTGAGCACCGATTTGTGGTGACAATGCCCGTGCAGGATTGCCTTGCGTTCGAAGCGCGGCAGAGAAATATCTTGCGCATGATTTTCCAGGAACTCGCTCAGGAGGAAAGTCTGCCGGGAGAGCATCTGGGCGCGTTCGTCGCCAGGAAAAAGGTTGCAGAGTTCGTCGCGGAAGACGGCCACGCAGCTCGGCTCCAGGCCAACGATGGGAATACCGGCCGCGATCTCCGGGGAGAGGGCATCGAGGATCTGAAGCAGGAGGTGTTCGGCGCGGTCCAGCATGCCGAAATCGTACAAAGGGCGGCCGCAGCAAAGGTTAACCGCAGGGAGAAACACCCGGAAACCGGCATTCTCCAGTACCTCCACAGCCGCCTGGGCCGTGTGGGGCAGGAAGTAGTTGTTGAAGGTGTCGGGCCAGAGAAGTACGGGTGGACCATCTTGCTTGCCGGGCCCGCGGCGGCGGAACCAGTTCTTGAAGGACTCAGGTGCCAGCGCCGGGAGGCTGCGCTGCCGGGGCATCCCCGCCACCAGCTTGGCAATGTCCCGCAGGAGGGGCAACTGAGTGGCCAGGTTGACCAAGCCAGGGGCATGGGACGTGAGCCGGACCCATAGGTCGATGTTGCCGAAGGCATAATGGTTTAGAGGCCGACGCCGCCCGTCGTAGTAATGCGACAGGAACTCGGCTTTGTAGGTCGCCACATCGACCGCGACGGGGCAGTCCTTCTTACAGCCCTTACATGCGAGGCAGAGGTCCAGGGATTCCTTGACTTCGCGGCTCCGCCAGTTGCCCCGAATGATGTCTCCCTGGGTCATCTCCCAGAGCAGGTGGGCGCGGCCTCGGGTGGAGTGCTCTTCCTCGCGCGTCACCCGAAAGCTCGGGCACATGACGCCATCTTCGTAGCGGCGGCACTTGCCTACACCAACGCAGCGTAGCATGGCGTGGGCCAGGCTGCCGTGGTCCTGGGGGAACTGGAAGTGCGTCTCGGGAAGCCAGGGCTGGTAGCCGGGCCCGAGGCGGAGATTTTCGTCGAGCCGGTAAGGTTCGACCAGCTTGCCCGGGTTCATCCGCCACTCCGGATCCCACGCCGCTTTGAACTCCCGGAAAGCCTGGACCAGCTCCGGGCCGAACATTTTGGGCAACAGTTCAGCCCGCGCCTGGCCGTCGCCATGTTCGCCGGAGAGCGACCCGCCGTAGCGGACCACCAGGTCCGCTGCCTCGCCGACGAACTTGCGGAAGTGCACAATGCCGTCCGTGCTCAGCAGGTCGAAGTTGATCCGGGTGTGAACGCAGCCATGGCCGAAGTGCCCGTAAAGCACTCCTTTGTAGCCATAATCGGACATCAGGCGGCGGAGATCGCGGAGATATTTTCCGAGATTCTCGGGCGCGACCGCGGAGTCTTCCCAGCCTTCCCAACTCAGTGGCTCGCCGGGTACATGGGAGATCACGCCCAGGCTGGATTCGCGAACCGTCCAGACATGCTTGATCTGTTGTTTGTCGCGGAACAGGGCCATGCGGGGCGCCGACGCGGATTGTCCCAGTTCTGCCATCAGCCCGCGCGCCTGAGCTTCGGCCTCCGGCATTGTCTGTCCGCCGAACTCCACCAGCAGCCAACCACCGCCGGGCGGAAGCAGGGCCAGACCCTCGGAATTGATGCCCCGGCGACCGGTGTACTCCACCAGCATGTCATCCATGCCCTCGAGACCGATCGGCTTGTGCGACATCACGTCCGGCACGTGGTCTGCGCACTGGAAGATATCCCCATAGGCGACCACGAGCAGCACTCGTTCGGGCGGGCTCTCGACCAGGCGGCAGGTGGCCTCCAGAACCGTGGTACAGGTTCCCTCCGAGCCCACGAGCGCCCGCGCTACGTGGAAACCATTCTCCGGCAGCAGGTAGTTGAGGTTGTATCCGGAAACCCGCCGGGGAATGTTCGGGAAGCGCTGGCGGACGAGTTCGCCGTAGTTGTCAGCTATGGCTTTTAGTTGGGCGTAGATTTCCCCGCGCCGGCCGCCTTCGCGGATGATTTGCTCCAGTTCCTCTTGACCGGTCGCGCCCACCTTCATGCGCACGCCATCGTAAGTGAGGATCTCCAGTTCTTCGATGTTGTCGTCGGTCTTACCGGCCATCACCGAGTGCACGCCGCAGGAGTTGTTGCCGATCATGCCTCCCAAAGTACAGCGATCGTGAGTGGCGGGATCGGGAGCGAAGGTGAGGTGGCGCTCTTCGGCGGCCGTGCGTAAGTGGTCGAGGATCACTCCGGGCTGGACGCGCGCCGTTTTGCGGACGGGATCGATTTCGAGAATGCCCGTCATGTACTTGCTGAAGTCGAGGATGATGGCCACGTTACAGCATTGTCCGGCGAGCGAGGTTCCACCCCCGCGTGGCAACAGGGGCGCACCGAACTCGCGGCAGGCGGCGACGGTCGCGATCACGTCGTCGGCGTCCTGCGGAATCACAACCCCGATCGGGACTTGGCGGTAGTTCGAGCCATCGGCCGCGTAGAGCGCACGGCTTTTCGGATCGAAGCGGACTTCCCCGCGAACGCGGTCCCGTAGAACAACTTCGAGGGCAAGGGCGTCGAGGCGAGCTGACTTAGCCGCCTGGGCTCGCTCAACCAAGGCGTTGGCTTGCGGCGAGAGGATCGCTGGCAGGTCGGGCGGCATGCTCAGCCATCTTCAGGGAAAAGGCCGGCGCGGCGCAAGGGCGCGAGAGACAGAATGTTATGTGGGACGCGAACGGCGAGCCAGGCTTGTATTGGCCAGGCCAGCAGGGTCCGCTGGCTGTGTCCTAGGTCCAGAGCCGCGTCAGATAATCAGCCAGGCTGAGCGTAATCAGAATCAGGAAGAAGAAAATCGCGGTCACGATCGTCAACTTGGTCATCTTCTCGCTGGCATACTTCACATGCATGAAAAACAGGACCACCAGAGAGGCTTTGAACGTGGCGATAGCTAGGGCGGCGACCGCGTTGAACGGCCCGAGATCCTGAAAGGAGGCGAACACGGTAAGCCCGGTGCACAACAGCAGCGCCAACCAAATCCCGACGTACAGCTTGACGGAAGAAATGTGCTCCGACATGGCGGTCACCTGTGGCGCTCGATCAGGTAGAACAACGGGAACAAGTAGATCCAGATAATGTCGACGAAGTGCCAGTACAGCCCCCCATTTTCGATCGGCGTGTAATAACTGGGCGAATAGCGGCCGTTCCAGGCCTCGTAGGTGAGGAAGCTGAAAAGCCCGACTCCGATGACCATGTGCAGGGCATGCATGCCGGTCATCGCGAAATACAGGGAGAAATACATCTGGGCGTGCGCCTGGTTGACAGGAAGGTCGGGGTGAAGCGGGACGGAACCGGCCAGGTGGAAGTCCGCCTGTCCCGGTACGTGGTGTTCCTCGAACTTCGCTTTATACTCAACGCCCTTGATTCCCAGAAAGACCAGTCCCAGCACGATGGTCAGAAGCAGGAAGACCGCGATCGCTTTCCGTTTCCCGGTTTGCGCTGAGCGCACGGCCATGGCCACGGTGAAGCTGGAGCAGATCAGGACCGCGGTGTTGATGGTGCCCAGCCGAATGTCTAAGGTTTTGCTGGCGGCGCCAAAGTCGCCAAAGTACCAATAGCGATAAATCAGGTAGGCGCAAAACATGCCGCCAAAGAACATGATTTCCGTCGCCAGGAACAACCACATGCCGAAGCTGGCAGCATTTTTCTGCTGCTCGGCGCTCGCGAAGTGATGCAACAGGGCCGGGTTGTCATGCGTTTGGTTGGCCACCGCCGCTTCGCTACTGGGCAACCGGCACCTCCTCCTTGATTTCGTCGTAGTTGTACGCCTCCCAGGTCACAACCGGTTCTTCGTCGAAGTTGTAGGTGGGCGGCGGAGAGGACGTCATCCACTCCAAGCCAGCTGCATTCCAGGGATTATCCGGCGCCGGCTCGCCGTAGCGCATCGACCACAGGAAATAGGTCATGGGCAGCAGGTAGCCGACGGCCAGGATAGTGGCTCCGGCGGTCGAAAGCACGTTGAGAATCTGGAATTCCGGAGCCTTGGAGTAGTCCCAGTAGCGTCGCGGCATGCCCATGTAGCCCAGGATGAACTGCGGGAAAAACGTAAGGTTGAAGCCGAGAAAAACAATCAACGCCGCCAGCCGGCCCCAACCCTCCGGATACATGCGCCCGGAAATTTTGGGCCACCAGAAGTGCATTCCCCCCAGATACGCCATGACCATGCCGCCCACCATGATGTAGTGAAAGTGAGCGACCACGAAGTAGGTATCAGTGACGTGCACATCGATGCCGAGACAAGCCAGAAAAAGGCCGGTCAATCCCCCGATGGTGAACAGTCCGATAAACCCGAAAGCATAAAGCATGGGGGTCTGGTAGGTGATCGATCCCTTGTACAGGGTGGCCGTCCAGTTGAAAACCTTGATGGCGGAGGGCACGGCCACAAAATAGGACAGTATGGAAAAAACCAGGGCGGCATAAATCGAGATTCCGGCCACGAACATGTGGTGCGCCCACACCAGGAAGCCGACCACGGCGATGCCCAAAACTGCCAACGCCATCGCCGTGTAGCCAAAGATCCGTTTACGCGAAAAACAACAGACGATTTCGCTGATGATCCCCATCCCCGGCAGGATCATGATGTAAACCGCTGGGTGGGAGTAGAACCAGAACAGGTGCTGGAACAGCAGCGGATCGCCGCCCATGGCCGGGTTGAACACGCCCAGATGGAGCAGCCGCTCCAGCGCGACCAGCACGATCGCGATGGCTAGTACCGGGGTTCCCAACACCTGGATAAGGCTGGTGGCATAATGTGCCCACACAAACAGCGGCAGCCGGTCCCAGGTCATGCCCGGACAGCGCATGCGGTGAATGGTGACGATGAAGTTGAGACCGGTCAGGATGGAAGAGAATCCGGCCACGAAAACGGCCAGCGCTGCGGTGATGACCTGAGTTTTCAGGAACTCGGTGCTGAGAGGCGTATAGAAGGTCCAGCCGGTATCGACGCCTCCAGCCAGGATCGTGTACAGCATCAGGGTCCCCCCCAGGATGTACAGATACCAGCTGAGCAGGTTGATGTGGGGAAAGGCGAGGTCTTTGGCCCCGATCATCATCGGGATGAGGAAATTGCCGAGCACAGCGGGCACGGCCGGGATGAGGAAGAAGAAGATCATCACCTGCCCGTGCATAGTGAACAACTTGTTGTAGGTGTCGGCCTGCACCAGGTCCCCGGCCGGGGTCATCAATTCCAGCCGGATCAGCAGGGCGAAGAAGCCTCCGATGAAAAAGAAGAAGGTGATGCCGGCCAGATACAGGAGGGCGATGCGCTTGTGGTCCACGGTAAGCAGCCACGACTTGATACCATATTCCCGGTTCAGGTAGTTTTCGCGTTCGCCCAATTCACCCACTGCTGCGGTAGCCATGCTCGTCCTCTATGACTCTTACTTTGTTTGCGGGGTGGCCGTCGCCATCCCACGTGCTCCCGTCTGTTCCGATTGCGACTGGCCCAGCGACTTGACGTACGCCACCAGCGCACTGAGTTGCTCGTCACTGACCAGCCCCTGGAAGGTAGGCATAATCGGCTTGAAGCCATTCACGATCTTGGCGTTCGGGGAGAGGATCGATTCCCGAATGTAATTCTCATCTGCCATTACCGTGCGGCCGTCCTCGAGCAACACCGGCTTGCCATACACCCCGGTCAGGTTGGGTCCCCGGCCCTGGGTGTCGAAGCGGTGGCAGGTGCTGCACCCCAGTTCGGAGAACAACTTCTGTCCGGTCACGGCCAAGGGCTGGTTGCCTCCGCCGCTCAACCAGGCTTGGTAGTCACGCGGTTCCATCACCACCACCCACCCGATCATGCCGGAGTGCAGAGTGCCGCAGTACTCGGCGCAGAACAGGTGATAGGTGCCCGCTTTGGTGGCCCGGAACCAGATGGTGGTGTAGCGGCCGGGCAGCACGTCCTGCTTGATACGGAAGGCGGGCACGTAGAAGCTGTGAATCACATCCTGGGAGATCATGATCATCTTCATGTCCCGGCCCACCGGCACGTGCAATTCGTTCAGCTCGCGCTGCCCTTCCTGATGCTCGAACTTCCACATCCACTGCTTCGCAACGGTGTAGACTTCCGCCGCGTCGCGCGGCGGCGTGTGTTCCCGAAAGTAGACCGACGCCCCCCACACGAAGAAGACCATAAATAGGCAAAACGGGATCACGGACCAGGTAATCTCCAGGGCAGCCGAACCTTCGACCTGCTCCGCGCACCGCCCGGCACGGCGCCGGAACCGGATCGCGAAAACGATCACCATGGTAAAGATCAACGTCACCATCAGCGCTGACACGACCACCAGGAAGATGTAGAGCGCGTCAACATTGCCGGCGGCTGCCGAAGCCCGTGCCGGCCAGAATGGCATGTTCTCGAGCATGAGTTATTTGTCCCGTCCCTCTGCCTGGAGGCTGCACGCCGGACCCCGCCGTAGCAGCACGAAAATGAAAGTCCCCAGGAACAGCATGGTTGCCACACCGGCCAGCCGCAGCACCCGCAGGATGGTGGCGCTGTACTTTCCCTGCCCCGGATCGTAGTGATAGCAGTACAGCAACAAGGCATCGACAACGTTGCCGATCTGGTTATGCGAAGCCTGCACCAGGCCCAGGCGCAAGTCGCGGGGAGGATATTCCACTCCATAGTAGTACTGCGCGATCTTGCCTTCCGGGGTCAGGATCATGATGGCGGTGGCGTGGGCGAACTGCCCAGTCTTCGGGTCATATTGGTATTGGAAGCCGGCGGCTTTGCTCAGCGCGTCCACGGATTTCGCCGGCCCAACCAGGAAATGCCAGCCCTGCTCCGCTCCTGATCGGTTATAGCGTTTCAAGAAGATGGCCTTCTTCGCCGCTGCCATGGCGGGCGTTTCTTTGGCATCGAAGCTCACGGTCAGCACATCGAATTGCTTGCCCACCTCGAGCTTCATCATGTGCAGCGAAGTTTCCAGGCCGCTGAGAACTTCCCCGCACAACATCGGGCAGTTGTAATACACCAAATTGAGTATCATCGGCTTTCGACCAAAGTAGTCCCCCAGCCGTACCTTCCGCCCCAGGTCATCGGTGAAGGTCAAGTCCGGTGGGATCTGTCCGTCCAGGTTCTGCTGGATGCCGACGTTCGTCAGCCCCGGAGGACGCATATTCGCCGGCGGCGACAGGATACCGTTTGTCATACCCTGGCCCGCCGCCATGCCGGACAGGAGAACCAGCATGACAGCGCTTTCCAGCGCAACATCGATCACATGCCCTAGACGACCCACTGCGCACATCCTTTATCTGGTTGCGGGAGCCGCCGGCTTAGCCCGTGGCAGGATTGCCTGATGGTTACCAGTCTTTGCCGCCGCTTGTGCCAATTCGGGCGGCAACACCGGTAAGCCGTTTTGCACAACGAGCTCCATCGCGCGCTCAATCGGAATCCGTACCACGCCTGCTTTCTCGTCTACCAACCCGTAGGTGGCCAGGGTCTGGTTCTGTGCTTGGACTACCTGGTTCAATTGGCGGATCTCGTTTTCTTCCAGCCGCGGCTGGGGGAATGCCAGCGTGTCAGTCCGGTTTAGTTGTCGAGTGTTGGGACTGGTCGTGACCAGCGGATTCAGCGGCGGTTGGTGAGCCTTGTCATAACGGTCGAGATAGCCATACATGCTGCTGATGATCAGGTGGATCGCCACCCCCAGCACGGCCAACCCTGCCATGAAGTAGAACACTCCCTTGGGGCTCAGATCCTGGTGCTCGTAGCCGCCATCGCCGGAGGCGTGCCCATGATTGTGCTTCTCGTCATTCATGTCCCGAGTCCAGCACCTCCTTCGCGTAAACGTCATAGACAGGCAGCAGGGGCAGGGAATTGAGATTGCGACAGTAGTACGCGAGCCACAGGCCGCCCATCGCGATGGGCACCAGGATATCGGCCCAGGTCACAGTGAGGGTCCGGGAAAAACTTGGCTCTATGATCCAGAACAGGTCTACGTAGTGCATGCACAGCAGCCACGCCGCCAGCCAGACCAGGCGGGTGATGTCGCGTTTGAAGGGCCGCGACAGCAGCATTGCGAAAGGCACGGCGAAGTGGAAGATTGCCAGGAACAGTCCGACTGCACCCCAGCCCCCATTCAGTCGCCGGTAATACCAGCTGATTTCCTCCGGCAGGTTGCCAGACCAGATGATGAGCAACTGCGAGAAGGCGAAGTAAGCCCACAGCATGATGAAGGTAAGCATGAAATTCCCGTGATCGTGCACGAAGTTCGGCCGCAGCAGCACCGACATCGGCTTGTAGTGGAATAGGATCCGTTCGAAAACCACTGCAATGCACAATCCGGTCAGCAGGGCTCCGGCCACGAACAGAAGTCCATAGATGGTCGAGATCCAACTGGGGTCGAGGGACATGACCCAGTCGATGGCGGCGAAGGAAAGCGTGAAGGCCAGGATGATCAGGCCCGGCCCGCTGAGCGCTTTGAAGCGCGTGCTGTGGTCGCGCACCGGGGGCTGATTCTGCTGGGAGGACCATTTCGAAAGCAGAAACACCATTACGTACCAGATAACGAAGTAGACTACTGCCCGGATAACGAACCCTCGGTAGTTCAGGTAGTCAGCGGTGATGAAACCGTGCTCCCCGAGATGCCGGCGGACGTGTTCCTCGGTCACCGAGGCCAGCGGCATGGCCCAGGGATAGAGACGGGGCACAGCCAACAGGATGGGAAGGAACAGGAGCGCCATCAGGGGCAAGGTCCGCATGGCCGCTCCGAGCACCCGGCGGATGACCATGCCCCAGCCGCCGCCGGTAAGGTGGCGGATCATCAGGATCGCCATCGCCCCCAGGCAGACTGTCAGCCAGTCCATGTAGGAGAGCAGGTAGCCGCGGAAGAAAACGGCGGGATTCGAGATTGCGAGAGCCACGACGATCACCGAGGCGACCAGTCCAATCACCAGCGACCGTCGCCCGATGATCCTAACCACGGGCGGCGCGGAAAGGTCTAGGTCGGTCCCCCCATGGGCCGCGCTCATGGCAACTCCTGTTCCGACGAAGGCGTCGGCTTCACCTGGGGCAGCGTCGCTCCCGTACCCGGTTCCTCAAACACTTGGGGCTGAGAGGGCACGACTTGCCCTTTGGGCACATCGGCCATGGTCGCGTTCTGGCTCAATTGCAGGGCCCGGATGTAGGCCACGATGCACCAGCGGTCACGTGGAGGAATCTGCGACGCGTAATCCGGCATGATCCCGAAACCATTGCTCATGATGTCGAAGAAGTATCCCAGCGGCGCCTTGCGCAGTCTCTCGATGTGGTACGAAGGGGGTTCGCGCCGGAAACCTCTCGAAGGCACGAATCCCCTGCCATCCCCCACCCGGGAATGGCAGGGCGCGCAGAAAATGTTGAACCGTTCGCGGCCGCGCTGCAGCACGGCCTCGTTCACCGGGAACGGCATGTAGTCGCCAGGATTGTCGCCGAGCTTGCCGGTGTAGAAGTAGATGTCTGCGCGCAGGTCGCCACGTGCCACCGTGCCTTCCACCAGCGGCCGCGCCGAACGCTGGTCGGGAAAAAAGTCGCTCTTGGTGAAGGGCAACTGCTTAGGCTGAACGTGCATATCGAGCCGGCAGCCCGCCATTCCGCCCAGGACCATCAGCGCCAGCCCGACAATGTGGCTTGATTTTGCCATGGGCTTAGCTGGGAACCTCCGAGATGGAACGTGGCCCCAGGCTTTCCAGGAACTGCCGCGTGCCGGCCGCGTCATACTTGGGATCGGTGGCGAACACGACAAGGAAAAACCGGTCCTTGCTGGCCATAGCGAAGCGCGGCACATTGAACACCGGGTGATAGGGCATGGGCAGGCCGTTCAGTGCCAGCATCCCGAACACGGCCGCGATACCTCCGAACAGAATCGTCATTTCAAACGTCACTACGATGAAAGACGGCCAGGAGTGATACGGTCTTCCTCCGACGTTAATGGGGTAACTGATCGTCGCAATCCAGTATTGCAGCAGGTAGCCGGAGAGCCCACCGGCAATGGCGCCAATCAGCGTTACCAGGGCCACCCGGTTACTGTGGAAACCGATCGCCTCCGCCAGGTCTTCCACCGGGAACGGGCTGTAGGCGTCAATCTTCCTGTAGCCGGCATCGTGGGTGCGCCGCGCTGCCTCCACCAATCCCTGGGGAGAATCGAACTCCGCCATGATGCCGTAGAGCCTCATTCCGCCTTGACCTCCGCCTCCGGCAACAGGGTACGCATCTCAAAGATGGAAATCATGGGCAGGATGCGCACGAACAGGAACATGGCGGTCAGGAACATTCCGATGGTTCCCATGAAGGTGGCCCAGTCCCAGCGCGTCGGATAGTACATGCCCCAGGACGAGGTCAGGAAATCGCGCTGCAGGCTGACTACCACGATGATGAACCGCTCCAGCCACATGCCGGTCAGAATGATAGCGGAAACCAGGAACAGCAGCCCCGGCTGGGTGCGGAACTTCCGGATCCAGAGCACTTGCGGAAAAAGGATATTGCAGCTCAGCAACGACCAATACCAGGGCGCGTACGGCCCGTGCAGGCGATTCCACAGGGTGAATGAGTCATAGGAATTGCCGCTGTACCAGCCCATGAAGGCTTCGATGGCGTAGCCGTAGGCGACGATCCATCCGGTCGCCAGCATGACCTTGGCGGAATTCTGCAGGTGGCGGTCAGTAATGAAGTCCTCCAGGCCATACACCTTGCGGATGGGGATGGCCAGCATTAATACCATGGCGAAGCCCGAGTAGATGGCACCGGCCACGAAATAGGGCGGAAAGATGGTGGTATGCCAGCCGGGAACGATGCCGATGGAGAAGTCGAAGCTGACCACGGTGTGCACCGAAAGCACGAGCGGCGTCGCCAGCCCCGCCAGGAGAAGGTACGCTGACTCGTAACGGTGCCAGTGCCGCGCCGATCCCCGCCAGCCCATGGCGAGAATCCCGTAGGTGATCCGGGCCCAGCGGTTCTCGGAGCGGTCGCGCAGCGTTCCCAGGTCCGGAATCAGTCCGATGAACCAGAACAGCAACGAAATGGTGAAGTAGGTCGAGACCGCGAAGACGTCCCAGACCAGCGGGCTGCGGAACTGGGGCCAGTACGTCATGGTGTTGGGATAAGGGAACAACCAATAAAAAAGCCACGGCCGGCCGAGGTGCAGCAATGGGAACGTGCCGGCGCAGGCCACGGCAAACAGAGTCATGGCCTCAGCGAAGCGGTTGATGGAGTTGCGCCACGACTGGCGCAACAGCAGCAGGATAGCGGAGATGAGCGTGCCCGCATGGCCGATGCCGATCCACCACACAAAGTTGACAATGGCAAAGCCCCAACCAATCGGAATATTGACGCCCCAGATCCCAATGCCACGCACGAACAGGTAGCCCGCGGCATACAGCAGCAGCATCAGAAGTAGGAAGGAGATCCCGAAACCCACAAACCAGCCGTTCGACGTCGGCCGGGTCAGTACGATGGAGCTGATCTTATCCGTGACCGTGCCGAAGGTGTACCCGGGTGAGATCACCGGGGCTTGCCGGTTCGCGGCTTGATCGGTCTGCTCTGCCATGATCTCGGTTTGGCCCCCTAGGTTTCCAGTTCCGGGTTCGGATTGCGAATTTCGGCCAGGTGCGTGGTGCGAGGCCGCGTGTTCAGTTCCGCCAGCAGCCCGTAATTGCGGTCCTTAGCCTTCCACTTCGAGACCCGGCTGTTCGGGTCATTGATGTTGCCGAACACGATGGCGTCCGCAGGACACGACTGCTGGCAGGCGGTCTGCAACCTCCCGTCCGCGATCTGGCCGCCCGTCTCGCGTTCGGCGTCGACCCGGTGTTCGCTGATGCGCTGGATGCAATACGTGCACTTCTCCATCACCCCGCGGCTGCGCACCGTTACATCGGGATTGCGCATCATCTTGTACTGCGGAGTCTCCCAATCCTGGAAGAGCAGAAAATTGAACCGGCGCACTTTGTACGGACAGTTGTTCGAGCAGTAGCGCGTCCCGACGCAGCGGTTGTAGACCATGTCATTCAGGCCTTCCGTGCTGTGCAGGGTTGCGCCCACCGGGCACACCAGTTCGCACGGCGCATTCTCGCACTGCATGCAGGGCACGGGCTGGAAGTACGCCTTGGGATTGTCGCGGTCCCCCTGGTAGTAGGCATCTACCCGCAGCCAGTGCATGTGGCGTCCGCGGACGACCTGCTCCTTGCCGACGATGGCGATGTTGTTCTCCGACTGACAGGCCACGATGCAGTTGTTGCAGCCCACGCAGGCGGTCATGTCGATGGCCATCCCCCAGGCATACTCCTGTCTCTGGTAGTCATAACCGGGATACAAGGTGAGTTCGGGCGGCGGCGTGCCTTCCTGCGCAAACTTGGGTTCGTGGCGGTATTCTTCGAGAGTCGCCCGCCGCACGTTCGGACGGGATGCGCCGTTGGGCGTGTCCATCGTCTGGTAACCCTGCGTCGAGGCCAGCTTGTAGGTGCGGCCTGTCTTCGTGAGCTTGCCACCGGTGGCGAACCACATCGCCCCGGTGGTGCGCAGGGGGGAAGCGTCAAATCCGGCGCCGGTGCCGGCTCGCCCCGCCTTGCGGCGGCCATAGCCGAGGTGCACGGTTACGGAATAGTCGGGATGGCCCGCCTGGATCCATACCGGCCCCGTGATCTGGCGGCCAGCGAGCTCGAGCGTAACCACGTCCTCGGTCTTCAGCCCTTCGCGCCCGGCCATCTTTGGCCCGACCAGGACCGCATTGTCCCAGGTCAGCTTCGTCAGGGGCTTGGGTAATTCCTGCAGCCAGCCATTGTTGGAGAAGCGACCGTCGTAAATCGAGGGATCACAGCGGAAATTGATCTCCAGAGTTCTTGCCTCCGAAGTGGGGGCAGCCGGGAGGGAGCCGAGCTTGGCCGAGAGCGTCCTCGGCGCATACGCCGACCCCTCGATCCATCCATCGTGCAAAGCCTTGCGCCACCATGCTTCGAAGTCGCCACCGGAGTGCTGTCCTTTCCAGTAGGCGCGCAGGACGTCGTAACCCGTGGCGTCGCTGACCCCGGACAACGCCGAGACCAGCTCGTACGCGCTCTTCCCCGCATATAGCGGCGCAATCAGCGGCTGGATGATGCTTACGGTTCCGTCGTAGGCGCGCGCGTCTCCCCACATCTCCAGGTAATGGGTGTCGTTCACGTGCCAGTGGCACAGTTCCGCGGTCTCGTTCTGATAGAGCCCGTGGTGGATGCGCAGCCCAACGTTGGAATTCTTGAGCGCATCGGCAAACCCCAGGTCGGCGGGGGCGTCGTAAACCGGGTTCCCGCCCATGATGACAAGCAGGTCGACTTTCCCGCCACGCATATCGCTGACCAACTCGCGCAGCGATTCGGTCTGATTCACCGGGTTCGCGCTCACCGGATCGGTATAGACCACGGTTTTTCCCACGTTGCCGAGCGCGACGTTGATGGCATGGGCCAGAGCATGGACCGAAGGCGGCTGGTGGTCACCGGGAATGATCAGACTGGAACCGTGGTGCGGGGCCAGGTCCGCGGCCACCACCTGGACAAACTTTGCGTACTCGGCAGTTGTCCCCGCCTCTGGAGAATTCGCGGTCACAGCAACCAGCAGGGCTCGCGCAAGCCCTTCGATCTCCACCGCCCGCAGGGGCAGCCGGTGATCCGACTTCGCGCCAGTCGATGACGGCGTGCACTCCGCCACATACAACCGGCTCATAACCCCGTCCGGATTGCGCCGCTTGGCGAAGTCGCGGATGTAGCGCACGTTCCCGGGGAATCCCGCGTAGAGGAAATCAGCGTCCAGCGAGACGATCACATCTGCATTCTCGAGCCGGTACTGCGTCGCGACGGGGCGCCCGAATGCGAGCTTCGCGCCCTCCACCACGTTGTCGCGGTTCACCGGCTCATACACGTGCCACTTGGCCTGCGGATACATTTTCAGCAAGGCGCGCAGCTGGTCCGCCAGCGTCGGCGAGGAAATGGTCTGGGTAAGGATGCGAATGCCCGCCCCGCCTAGGCCTTTTTGCACCGCGAGAGGGCCTTTGATCTCCTGGACGAAGCTGCTCCAGGAGTTCACATCCCCGAGCTTGGTGATGGTTTGGGAGCGGTCAGGATCATACATTCCGAGGATGGAAGCCTGGGCGAAAACATCGGTGCCTCCGAGGCTCGCCGGATGCAGGTCGTTACCTTCGATCTTGGTCGGACGGCCAAGGTGGCTCTCCACCAGCAACGGACTGGCGTACCCGGACAGCGGCATCGCCGTTGCGAAAAACATGGGCCGACCGGGCACGACCCCCTCGGGCTGGCGCACGTAGGGGACAATCGGCTCGAGCGGTAGCTTGGTGCAGCCGCTCATGCCCGCGAGCGCAAGCGACGCACCCATGAGCTTCAGGAATCCGCGCCGCGAGACTTCATCTACCCAGTCTGCAGCCCCCTTGGGAAACTCGCGGTGCAGCATCTGCTGGAACTCGGGTGACCCCGCCAGCTCTTCTAAGCTGCGCCAGAACTCGGGTCCTTGCGCGCGTTCGATCTGCAATCGGACTTCGCCTAGCTCCCGCTGCTTGGAGGGACAAACGTCTTCGCGCTTCGGATTAGCCGGTGCTTCTTGCATCTTCGTTTAGCGGTGACAGGTATCGCAGCTCGTGATATCCGCCACATTGCGCACCTTGTACTTCGCCATCAACGCTTTCCCCAGCGACGCCTGATCGTAGTAACTTTCACCCGCCACCAGCACCGGTGCCGCGGACGTCGGTTGCTGGTAGCGCATGTTGAATACCCCGTCCCGCGGCCGGAGGTATTTCTCCGGAGCGCGGTGGCAGTTCAAACACCACTCCATCTGAAGCGAGGCGTATTGGTACATCAGCGGCATCTGGTCGATGGGCCCGTGGCAGGTATTGCAGCCCACGCCCTTGGCGATATGAATGCTGTGGTTGAAGTACACAAAGTCAGGGAGCTGGTTTACCCGTGTCCACTCGAGCGACTCGCCGCTACGGTAACTCGCCCGCAACGGTTCCAGCATTTGGGCGTTGGTCCAGATCTGCGAGTGGCAGTTCATGCAAGTCTTGGTGGGTGGAATGCCGGCAAAGCTCGATTGCTCGACCGACGTGTGGCAATAGCGGCAGTCGATCCCGAGTCCGGTGACGTGATGTTGGTGGCTGAAGGGAACGGGCTGCGGTTTCACCACGCCCGCATAAGTGATGTAAGGAGATCGCTGCAGCTCCATCAGCGCCCAGCCTAGGCCCGCGATGACGAAAACGGCTCCAAAGATCGTCGCTCGGGACAGCGTGTTGGTGCTGCGGTGGAAGATCTGCATCGAGCGCCAAGTTTTCAGAACGGGAAGCGTCGCCGTCTTCCCGGAATATCACAGCAGCTTGGGTTGCGGATCACGGATCTTGGTGACGCCGGAAGTTGAAAGGGGGAATTATAGCAGCTAGGGCGGGTCGAGAACCTACTCTCGCCTTCGGTTGGGGAAAATTCTTTGTGGGGATGATCTGTGGCCGCGAGCCCGCCGCACGAGGGGAAACCACAAGCGACATCGCGGCGGAAAATCCCACAGGACATCTGCATGCCGAGGGGTTTCCTAGCGCAGGTTCATCACTAACAGCTTGGGCTCGGTCATCTCTTCGATGGCATAACGCAGGCCCTCGCGCCCCAGTCCCGATTCCTTGATGCCCCCGTAGGGCATATGATCGATGCGGAACGTGGGCACATCGCCCGCCATCAGTCCACCGACTTCCAGTTCGTCGAATGCCTGGAACATGAGCTTGGCATCGCGCGTGAAGATGCCCGCCTGCAAGCCGTAGGGCGAGCTGTTGATCTGGCGCAGGGCCGCCTCGAAGTCGGTGTAGGGTTCAACCGTGACGACCGGCGCAAATACTTCCTGGCAGTTGACCTTCATGTCGGGCCGGGTGCCGGTCAGCACCGTGGGCTCCAGGATGGATCCCTTGCGCTGGCCGCCCCACAACAGGCGGGCGCCGCCCCGCACCGCTTCCTGGACCCAGTCAGCAGCGCGGATGGCGTCGCTCTCGCGGATCAGCGGGCCCACATCGGTAGAGTCGTCGAGAGGATCGCCAACCTTTAACTTCTTCACTCCAGCCAGCAGGTGATCCGTGAACTTTCCGTACACCGATTGTTCCACCAGAATGCGCTGTACCGAGATGCAGGTCTGCCCGGCGTAGGAAAAGCCACCGGCCACGCAACGCTCGGCGGCGTAGGCCACATCCGCGTCGCTGTGGACGAGCACGCCGGCGTTGCCGCCCAGCTCCAGCAACACTTTCTTCTTGCCGGCATTTCTCTTGATCTGCCAGCCCACCGGCGCACTGCCGGTGAAGCTGATGAGCTTGATGCGGTCGTCAGTGACGAGCACGCCGGCGTCTTCGTTGGAGAGCGGGAGCACATTGAGACCACCATCGGGCCATCCCGCCTGCTGCACCGCTTCTGCCAGCAGCAGGGAGGACAGCGGGGTCTGGGGTGCGGGCTTGAGTACCATGGAACAGCCCGCCGCAATGGCCGGAGCCACCTTGTGCGCCACCAGGTTCAGGGGGAAGTTGAAGGGGGTAATGCCGGCAATCGGACCCAGGGGAAAGCGCTTGACGATGCCCCAGCGTCCCGCGGTGGACTCCTGCCAGTCCAGGGGCAGGTACTCGCCGTACATGCGGGTGCTTTCCTCCGCCGCCACGGTGAAGGTAAAAACCGCCCGATCCACTTCGGTGCGAGCCGCCTTGATCGGCTTGCCCGCCTCCTGCGACAGGGTGCGCGAGAACTCGTCCTTTCTCTGCGCGATGCTTTGGGCGACACGCCGCAGCACGCGCTGGCGCTCGAAAGCAGGCAAGCGGCGGGTGGTGCCGAACGCCTTCACTGCGGCCGCGATCGCCGCCTCGGCGTGCCGGCGGGTTCCCTGGTAGACGCGCGCGATCACCGCGCCATCGTAGGGCCCCGTAATTTCCACCAGGCCCCCTTCCTCCATCCACCTCCCATCCACGAAGAATCCGCGGGTTGTGACTTGCGCGAGCGTCATCTCTGCCATTGTGCTCTCACCCCGTGACTGGAAAGACTTCGGCTTATGATTATAGGCTCCGCCCAAGGTCCTGGGGCGGCGTGGGCCGATAATAGGCCGGGGAAGCAGAATCGACTTGCACACCATTCTCGAACTGAGCGATGCCCTACAGGCGCGGCGCGTCAGCGCCCTGGAGTTGACCCGTGGCTGCCTGGCGCGCATCGAAAAGCTCAACCCTGTCCTGAACGCTTTTATTACTGTCACAGCGGAGCCGGCCCTCGCCCAGGCCCGCCGCGCCGACCAGGAGATCGCGCGCGGAAACTGGCGCGGACCGCTGCACGGCATCCCGCTCGGGCTGAAGGATCTGATCGACACCGCCGGCATCCCCACCACCGCCGCCAGCCTGGTGTACAAATATCGCATTCCGATGCAAAGTGCGCCGGTGGCACAGGCGTTGGAAGAGGCCGGCGCCATCCTGCTGGGCAAACATAACCTCCACGAGTTTGCTTACGGCGGCAGTTCGATGGTCAGCGCCTTCGGAGCAGTTCACAACCCCTGGGATCCGGCGCATATCGCAGGCGGCTCGTCGGGCGGGTCGGCGGCTGCGGTCGCCTCCGGCCTGGGCTACGCCGCCATCGGAACCGATACCGCCGGATCGATCCGCGAGCCCGCCGCCTTGTGCGGCCTCGTCGGGTTGAAACCCACTTACGGACGGGTGAGCGCTGCAGGGGTGATTCCGCTGTCGCGGTCGCTGGATCATGTCGGACCCATCACAACCAGAGTGCTGGATGCCGCTTTGCTTCTGCAGGTTCTGTGCCGGACGTCCGCCGGCGGTGCTGACCAGGCTGCGCCCTGGCCGGAGGATTTCCTGGCGCAAGTGCAGCAGAGCCCGCGGGCACTGCGTGGGGGCATCCCGCGATCCTTTTTCTTCGACGAACTCGACTCCGGGGTGGCAACCGCGATCGAACAGGCCTTGGGCGTGGTGCGCACTCTCGTGGCAGATCTGAGGGAGGTTGCCCTTGAGCCCGATACCGACCGCACCCTGCAGGCGCTGGAATCGTACCGAGTTCATCGAGATACGGTGCAAGCCTCTCCAGACCTCTACCAGCCGGAAACCCTGCGTCGCATCCGCAGCGGGGAGAACATCACCCCGGCGGACTACCAGGAGGCGCTCGCCCGGTTGCAAGCGGCGCGGCAGAATATTGGCAGATGGTTTGCCGACATGGACTTTCTCATCACTCCCACGACCCCGATTCCCGCTCCGGCCATCGCTGAATTGAAGGAGCATCCGGAGAACCTGCGGCCCCGTGAACTGTTACTGCTGCGGAACACGCGTCCGTTCAACGTCTGGGGGTTGCCGGCCGTCTCTGTGCCCTGTGGATTCTCCGAGCGAGGATTGCCCATCGGCTTGCAGATTGCGGGGCCTCCAGGGCGGGAAGATCTCGTGCTTCGCCTGGCGCACGCCTACGAGCGGGCTACGGTCTGGCACAGGAGAAGGCCAGCGCTCAGGCTCGATGGAACCCGCACCCTGGGGACGGCTGGCGTGGAGCAGCCCGGGGCAAGCGGCTGACCGGTCGTCACTCCCCCCGAGCGTGCGGGTTCTTATTCCCGTTCGGGGCTGCTTCCAGTTGGAATTGTTCTCCCAGAATCCTGGCCAGGGAATTCAGCCCGCTGGCCAGCGTGTGCCGCCAGCTATCCACTGACTGTTGTGCCAGTTCGTTCATGGAATGCTCGAAGCCCTGCAGAGCTTCGGTCACCTGTCCCCGCAGGGTCGAGGAAGCCGAGGATTCGATCCCCTTCTGGATGATGCGCAGGTGTTCGCAGGCGTCATCGACCTGCTTTCCCAGTTCCTTACCGCTGCGCGTGGCCAACTCGGTGAGGATGAGATCGACGGCGCCCTCCAGCTGGGAGCGGGCGCTGTTGACAGTCTCGTGGGCCATCTGGGTCAGCCGCCGGTCCAGACCCGACTCCAGGGTGCGGGCGGACTCGTCCAGTTTCGCGATGCGCCCGTCGAGATCTGCCACCTGGGACTGCAAGCGCGAGGAATCGGAAGCAATCTCAGCTTGCAGGCCCCGCATCTCCCCGAGGCTCGCCTGGTGTTCCTGCGTGAGGTTGCGCTGCAGGCCCTGGGAAAGATCTTCACTGCGGCGTTCGAGCCGATGTCCCGCGTCCACCACATGTCCGTGCAACTCGTCCAGTCCGCTCTGAAACTGCTGGCGCACTTTCTCGGCCAGCTCTTCGGAGATCCCCTGGGCGCGTTTCTCCACCGATTGCAGCTTGGAGGTGACTTTCTCGAGAAAGGCATCGTGGGTTCGCGTGGTCTTCTCGTCGATGGCCTGTTTCGCGGCTTCGAGCAGCTGCGCCGACTGCGCCCGGGTTTGCTCCAGAACTCGCGACCCCAGATCCTTCCGTAGGCGTTGTTCCAGTTGCTCTTCGAGTTCGGGTGGGATTTGCGAGAGCGACACCTCAAACCGGCTGCGCTTGGGTTCCCCGTGACCCAGTTTTTCCCGCAACTCCACCACCTCGTCTTGCAGCGGCTTCACCAGTTCAGCCATGATCTGCCGCAGTTGCCCCTCCGCCTGCCCGCTGGCCTCCCCGCCCCTGCCTGTCTTGACCAGAGCTCGCTCCCGGTTCCCGGCCAATCGCGTCCAGTCTGCGGGACAGGTTTTCAGCCCCCAGAAGTTGTCCGGCCAATCCAGGCTGGCACCCAGCTTCCAGCCTTCCCTCCCGGCTTCCATCGGCTGGCAGTAAACCACCTGTGCCGTCGTCTGCCGGCCCTCTTTGCTGTGCAAGTGCACCGGAACTCCGGCATCCAGCTTGACGGGAGAGCGCATGGAGCAACCATGCGCGCTGACCACTAGAGTTTCACAGATCTCCGAGAAGTGGGCTCCCGGTCCCAGGCTCGTAACCAGGATCGGGAGGGCCGCTGGTATCCGCGAACTGCGCCTATCGGCTGCGTTAGATCGCTGCATAGTCACGCCTTAACACGAGGAATCGGCACTGCCACACCCGGTACGGGGCTGCAGCGTCGTGTAGTAGTACGTTAACGCCGAGTTCTTCTGCGGGGACCAACCCAATGGTGTTTTCTCGGACAGTCAAACGGACAAGGGTGACATGGTCTTCCGTAACCTGGCGGCGGACGGGAGGCAGGCAGCCGAGCCTTCGGGTCGGAAGCAGGGTTGATTTCTGGAGGAAGGGTTCGGCCGCTTCTCCTGCTGGGGGAGCGTTACTCCAGCCAATGCACCGTTGTTCCTCGAGGGTGGCAGGACAGGCCCGGCCCGCAGGAGCCTGCCCGTGCTCAGGTCGCTAATCCACGGATCTCACATCGTCGGGCAGCAAAAGTACCAATGTGCAATCGTCGCTTGCGCTGCAGGATACAACTCCGCGGCGCAGGATTTTCGTAGGGGTATCATCAGGGAAAGCGCTTCGGAACGCTACCTGTCGCAGGACATCCGCCAGGCGGCGCAGCTTGTCATCTCCACTGACGAACTTCACCCCCTCCACTGTGGGGCGACTGTTGCCGGGCGCCAGCAGAGCAAAGAACTCCGCGCTTCCCGCCGCAGCCTGATGTTGCTTGCCCAGAGCGAAAGTCCGCGATTGTTGCAGTTCGTCGCGATACTTGGCCACACTGGCGGCCACTTTGTCGTCCCCGCCCAGCAGTCCGGCGAGCCTTCCCCGCGTCTCCGGGATCGGACGCAAGCCATTCAAGGCCAAGGCGTAGGTGTGAATGGCTTTTTCCTTCTCGCCCTGCTTTTCATAGATTTGTCCCAAGTGGTCACCCACCTCTCCGTGCTGGCCGAGTTGCCAGGCGGCGCCAACATACTTTTCGGCTTTATCCAGATTGCCTTCGGCAAAATACACCCAGCCCAGCGTGTCCCAGTAGGCGATCAGCGAAGGCACCAGCGCCAGGTCCCGTTGGTTCAGTTGGTCGAGAGACAAGTTTCGCAGAGCCGCCGCCGTCGCCGCGACCGCTGACTCGGCGTATTGTTGTGCCCGGTCCAGGTGTGCATTCTTGAGCGACAGTTGGTAGGCGATGTTGTTCCACACCATGGGTGTCGCCGAGAGGTCCAGAGCTCGATCGAACGCGGCCAGTGCTTTATCGTCCTGGCCTAGGTTCAGGTAAGCGTCCCCCAGGCTCACCTGCAGGCCGGCGTCGTCCGGGGTCAGGGAAGCTGCCTTTTCCAGCTCCGGAGCCGCCAAGTTGTACTTGTGCCACTCGGCATACATCGCGCCCAGGTTGGCATGGGCAAACTTGTCAAGCGGATTTACTTCCAGCTGCTTGTTGAAGGCCTGGGCGGCTTCCTCGTACTTGCGCTCCTGCCAGTAGGCGCGCCCCAGATTGTTGTTGGCAAACTCGTCGTACGGGTTGACCTCCAGGGCCTGCTTGAACGCGGCGATGGCCTGGTCATTCTGGCGCAGAGCCAGTTGCGCCAGCCCCAGGTTATTCCATGCGTACTTGTCCTTGGGATCGACTTCGACGGCACGTTTCAGCAGTTCGATCGCCAGCGGGAAGTTACCGCTCTGCATGGCGGCGCGCCCGCTTTCGTTCAGTTCATCCCCCTTCATCCCGGGAGGCGGCGTGGGCGCGCCCGCGGTGGTGTTCTCGATCGACAAACGCTGGCCTAAGTCGGACAGGACCGCCCGGCGGAAAGCCAGGTAATCACTGGTGCGCGGCGCCGGGAGTTCCCGCTCCTTCATGACCAGTGTGCGCTCCGCCGTAAACACGCTGCCCTCGAGCTGGTAGCTGGCGTTATATTCTGCGTAATCACGCTTCATGGCGAAGGGCAGCGGCGCGTGGGCCACATACTTGGGAGGAAGCACCAGCTTGACCTGATATCGGTAAAGGCCCGGCGGTCCGAACTTGATCGGATCCGCGTCGGCGCTGGTGTCATCTTCGTCGGCGTCCACCAGGCTGAACTGGGCCAGGGGCAAATCCAGATCCAGCTTCTTTTTCGACCAATCGAGAAAGTTTGCCTTGCCGACCATATAGGAAAACTGGAAGGGCTCGCGGGTTGCCGCGGGATCTCCTACTTTGACATTTGACACGTCCCCGTCCAGCCCGCCCATGGCATTGATGTTCTCCACCAGGTGCTGCCACTGTGCAGTCGGCACCCGGCGGAAGATCATGCGCATGAGCAGTTCGGCGTCTCCCCGCACGGTGTAGCTCACCTGGGCGTTCAACTTCCCTAGCTCGTTGATCGTGCCCTCGATCGTCTGCACCTGCAGGTCTGGAAACGGCGGGTCGGCAGGGGTTTCCTCCAGGTGGGGCAAACCCTCCTCCGGAACCACCAGCGCCACTTTCTTGCGAATATTGAACGAGAGCAGGCGGAAGGGCGCGACCTCTGTGGTCGTGTCCATCCAGACTTCCTCTTTCCCCAGAGGCAAGAGGGTGATGACGTGGTCGAACTGGGAAGGCGAGGGCACATCGGGATCGAGCTTGCGACTGGAGTTGATCAGCACCGATGACGCGTGCAGGCCCTCGGCATCCAGCAGCGAGGCCAGCAAGGTGTGCTTGTCTTTGCAATCGCCGTACTGGTTGTGCAGAACGTCAGACGCGGCGTGCGGTTGATAGCGCCCCAGCCCCAGCGAAAGGCTCACGTAGCGAAAGTTCTTGGCTACGTAGTCGTAGAGCGCTTCGGTTTTTTGCAGGTCTGTCGCCTGGCCCTTGGTCAATTCCTCCGCTTTGGCCCGAATCTCAGCTGTGGGCTGACGCCGCTCCCTTTCCAGCCCCGCGTACCAGCGGCCGACTTCTTCCCAGCTCGTGAACGTTGTCATCTCGACCGCTGGGGTCTCATCCTCGGACTTCTTCTGGCTCGTCTTCCTATCTTTCGCCTTGTCCTCATTCTCGCGTTCGGTGTGGGCGCTGACCCAGTGGTAGATGCGGCGACCATTCTCATCGCTGACCCTGGCGTCGAACCCCGGCTTGGTTTTCAGCTTGACCGTCCGGCCCGCTGGGATGTCGATCTCGAGTTCGTCATCGAGAACGATGTTGCTCTTGTCGAAGTCGTATTCCGTCCAGAACTGGCCCGGCGCCAGTGGCGTGTGGGTCACGGTGACCAGGTCATACTCGAGTATCTCCCCCGGCCGCAGTCCGGGAACCGTGATGTGTTTCTGGCGATAGTCGGTGTAGACCGGGGCTTCGCGTTCCACCGGCGCGCTCAGGTCCTGCACCGAGTCGGGCGGGGCGGTCACGACGGCACCATCCTTCTTGCGCACCCGGACGTAGGGAATTTCCACCCGTTCGTTCGCCGAGTTGTAGCCCACCAGCACCTGCCCCCATTGCTGCACCCCAGCCTCACTCTGCACACGAATGCGGGCCGTGGTCTCCTTCCGGCCAGTACCGTCGTTTTCAAAGCGATAACGCGTCACCGCCTGCTCAATGACAAACGCTTCCTGGGAGAAATCCCGGTTGGCGGCCGTGTCCACGGCCTTGTCGAAGTGCTTGCCATCGGCGGTTTGCCCAACCGCGGGAGGAAACAGGCTGGAGAGGAGCAATGCGAAGAAAACAAAACGGCGCATGGATTCAGTCGGTCCTGGGCCGTTTGTACCGTAAGCGGGCAATGCGCGCAAGTGCGACCGGGCAGAGCGGCGGTACGACAGTCACGCCGCGTCAGACTTCCAGTTCTGCCCGCACCGTCCCCTCCTCCAGGTCGGCTTCCATGCGGAAACCCAGCTTCTTGCACAGCGCCCGCATCTCCCGGTTCTCGGCGAGGATGGTAGACTCGACGCGGCGCAACTTTTCATCGCGCGCCACCTCGATCAAACGCCGGTAGAGCTCGGTTCCCAGCCCTTGCCCCTGGTGCCGATCGTCGATCAGGACTGCCAGTTCGGCCTCGTTATTGCCCCCGCGCAGCTTGCTCAAGCGCCCGATCCCGATAATCTCTGACCCGCCCTCTTCTCTTCTGTGCTCCGCCACCAGCACCATCTCGCGGTCGTAATCGATGAAGCAGATCCGGGTCAGCCTTTCGTGGGCCGTGCGCTGGCTGAGCTTCAGGGGCTGAAAGTAGCGCATGTACACGGTGCGTTCAGACAGGAACTCGTGCAGCCGGATGAGCAAGGGCTCGTCCTCGGAGCGAATCGGACGGATGGTGACCGGCTCGCCGTTCTTCAGCTTCCAGGGTTTCACGTACTGCACGGGGTAGGGGCGGATCGCCAGCCGGGGCAACTGGTTTTCCTGCACCTCCGGCCCATAGACCACCACGCGCGCGTCCAGAGCCACGATGCGCTCCGGCGAGGCCAACACCGGGTTGATGTCGAGCTCCCGTATCCAGTGCTGTTCCACGACGAGGTAACTGAAGCGCACCAGGAATTCTTCGAGCGCGGCCAAGTCCACCGCCTTGCGTCCACGGACGCCCTCTAGTGCCTTGAACACCCGCGTCTGCTCCATCAGGCGGCGGGCCAAGGTTGTGTTCAACGGCGGGAGGGTCAGGGCCCGGTCCTGAAATACCTCCACCAACTGGCCGCCGGTGCCGAACAGCAGCACGGGGCCGAACTGCGGATCCACACTGCTGCCTACGATCAGTTCGTATCCATCCAGTTTCACCATGGGCTGTACGCTGACGCCCAGGAAATGTCCCGGCCCTGCCTTCTCCCGCACCGAGGACTCGATAGCCCGGTAAGCGCGGCGCACCGCGTCGGCGTCGCGCAGGTTCAGCTGCACCCCGCCCACGTCGGTTTTGTGGGTGATGGTCTCGGCATGCAGCTTGACGACCACCGGGTAGCCCAGCGTGTCCGCCCGCCGCACGGCCTCCTCCTCGCCGCTGGCCAGCTCGGTGGGCACGGTGGGCAACCCATACGTCGCCAGCACCTGCTTGGATTCCACCTCGGTCAGCAGCGTGCGCCCCTCCTGCCGAGCCTGGGCCACGATCGCGGCCGCCCGCCGCGCGCGGTCCGGGCCTTCCTCGCCGTCGCCCCGCAGCACCGGCGTCTCGTACAGGCCGCGCAACACGTAGCTGTAGCGCCACATGTAGGAGAAGACACGCGCGGCCGTGTCCGGAAAGGAGAAGGTCGGGATCCCTGCGCTGTTCAGAATGTCGGTACCTGCCGCCACCGCGGATCCGCCCATCCACGCCGCCAGCACCGGCTTGCCCGTGCTCTTGGCGTAGTCCTTCAGATTTTCTGCGGTTCGCGTGGGGTCGGCCATACCTTGGGGGCAGGTGATCACGAGCAGGCCGTCAATATTGGGATCCTTGCTCGCGATCTCCACCACCTTGGCAAAGCGGTCCGGCAGCGCGTCGCCCAGCACGTCGATGGGGTTGTTATGGCTCCAGTGGGGCGGCAGCAGCCGGTTCAGCTCCTCCATCGTCTGCGCGGAGAGTTCCGCCAGCTGGCCGCCGCTGGAGAGCAGGCCGTCGGCAGCCAACACCCCCGGGCCACCCGCATTGGTGACTACCGCCAGTCGCGGCCCCCTGGGCCGAGGCTGCTTGGCCAGGACTTCGGCCATATAAAAGAGGTCGGCGATCGTCTGCACCCGCAGCACGCCCGAGCGGCGGAAGGCTGCTTCCAAAACTTCGTCACTGCCGGTGAGCGATCCCGTATGCGACGCTGCCGCTTTGGCCGCCACCTCGGTCCGTCCCGCCTTGATCACGATGATCGGCTTGTTGAGCGAGACCTCCCGGGCCGCCGACAGGAACGACCGCGCGTCCCCCACCGACTCCATGTACATCACGATGCTCTGCGTGCGCGGGTCGTTCCCCAGATAGTCGATCAGGTCGCCCCAGCCCACGTCGAGCATCGACCCAACAGAGACAAAGGCGCTGAAGCCCACCATCTCCTTCTGCGCCCAGTCGAGGATTGCCGTGCACAGCGCCCCGCTCTGGCTGATGAAGCCCACGTTGCCCGCGCGCGCGCTGTTCGAGGCAAAGGTGGCGTTGAGGCCGCTGATCGGATTCATCACCCCCAGGCAGTTCGGCCCGATCAAACGCAAACCGGTCCCCTGGATTTTCTCCAGGATCTCGCGCTCCAGGTCCTGGCCTCGCTCACCGTGCTCCCGGAAGCCGGCTGAGATCACGATCGCTCCCCGCACTCCCGCCTCGACGCATTCCCCGATTACCCCAGGCACCGTTGCCGCCGGAGTCACCACCACCGCCAGGTCGACAATCTCGGGAATGTCAGCTATGCGCCGGTGTGCCCTGATGCCGAGGACGCTCGCGCGCTTGTCGCTCACGGGGTAGACCGTGCCCCCGAACGGACTGCTCACCAAGCTCCACAGAACCGCCCGCCCGATGCTGCCAGGACGCTCGGTCGCTCCGATTACCGCTACACTGTGGGGCGTGAAAATGGCATCCAGCGGATGCCCCACCGACCGCAGCACGTCATGGGCGCGATCCTGCTTGCCCAGCCGACTTTTGTTCGCTTTGCCCGACTTCAGCGTGCTCATCACCCGCGTAGTCTACCCCCTGCGAAAAGTACCGTCTGTGACGGAAAACCACTGGGCCGCGCCACCGGCCTCGCGGTGCCCAACTCCTTTCAAATATTTGAGGCCGGACGTGGCGATACCCGTAGTAAAATTGCCCAGCAAAACCTGCTGCACGGGCACGGTGTGGGGAAAGCATAACGCGATGTCCGTCGCCCGGCGATGATTCCGCAAGGAGGTTCGCATGGAACATCAGGCCCCTGAAGGTTCTTCTGCCTCTACCACTCTCACGCAATCCACTGTCAAAGCTCATCCCCGGGAAGGCCGCAACTTCTGGGTTCTGACTGCATACGGGATCTCCGGCCTGGTCGTGTTCGGCATCCTCGCTTACTACTTCAGCGAGTTCCTCGCGAAGTAGCCATCTCCCCCTACCGCTGGCTGCCGCGGCAGAGCCTAAGTCCGCCTCCTCGCTGCTCTCCGTAAGAACGCAATGCCGCAACGTGCTACAATGAGCCGCGTTTCCGCCGTTGCTTGCAGCTGCATATCGAGTCGGCGAGCCCACCCACTTGCGATCGGACTGCTGGTTTGACCCAGGAACCCACAAAGAACGCGCCCATCACCTACGCGGACGCCGGCGTCAACCTCGATCGTGCCAGTCGCACCAAGCAGCGCATTAAGTATCTGGCGCACAAGACCTTTACCAAGGGCGTGCTCAGCGAGATCGGGGGTTTTGGCGGCCTGTTTTCGATCGCCAGGACCTTTACCGAGCCGGTCCTGGTCTCCAGCGTCGATGGAGTCGGCACCAAGCTGAAAATCGCCTTTGACATGAAGGTTCACCACACGGTAGGCGCCGACCTGGTCAATCATTGCGTCAACGACATCATCGTGCAGGGCGCTGCCCCTATGTTCTTCATGGACTACCTGGCCACCGGCAAACTCGACCCCGAGGTGGCGGAAAAGATCGTGGAGGGCATCGCTGAGGCTTGCAAGCACAATGGCTGCGCGCTGATCGGCGGCGAAACCGCCGAGATGCCCGGCTTCTATCCCGAGGGCGAATACGACCTGGCGGGCTTCATCCTGGGCGTGGTCGAGCAGGAACGCATCATCACTGGCAAGAAAGTCGAGATCGGCGACATCATCCTCGGCTTGCCGTCCAACGGCCTGCACACCAATGGGTACTCGCTCGCGCGCAAGCTCTTATTCGATGTCGCCAGGTATTCGCCTGAAACCTACGTGAACGAGATCAAGAACAAGGTCGGCAATGAGCTCATGCGCACCCACAAGAGCTACTGGCCCGCGCTCAAGAAGCTGATCGACGCCGACTGCCTGTCCGCCATGGCCCACATCACTGGCGGCGGCATCAGCGAGAACCTGCCCCGCGTCCTCCCCCGCGGCACCGCCGCCGTCATCGAACTCGGCAGCTGGCCAGCGCTGCCCATCTTCGATCACCTGCAGAAGCTCGGCAACGTCCCTCAGGACGAGATGCTCCGCACCTTCAATATGGGCCTCGGTATGCTGCTCGTGGTCAACCCCAAGAAGTTCAAGAAGGCTCAGACCCTGCTCGAACGCGCCGGCGAGAAGTTCTACAACGTCGGCCGCATCACTAAGGGCGAACGCAAGGTGATGTACACCTAGCAAATTGTCAACGGTCGACTGCCGAGCGGTCATCTCTGCGCGCCATCATCGGCAGGCCAGTTTCAATCGACGTTGGCATTGCCTAAATCACGACGAACACCCTCAGCGTCAGCGCGACCCCCTTCAGCCCCGGAAGCAGCTGGTTCCTCGTCGGAGGCCGCCCGCGTAACCGCAGTGTAGAAAAACGACGAAGAGCCATCAACCCGCGGTGATGCTGCTCACGGAAAAGGTATGAGGACCCCCGGCAGTGCCTCAGCTTTTCGATTCTTAATGCTCGATTTTCGCATCGTCAGTTGAAGGCCCCATCCCTCCGAGGCCACGACGCATGCCATTCGACGCACAGCCGCCAGCAACATCAGCAACATAATGTTCATGAACGGGCGATAGAAGATTGCTTCCCCTGTCACCGTGGTCGAATTCCTGACCGTGGTGAATAATATAGTGGTCGGCTGACAACCGACGGCCAACGATGGACGCTAAGAAATGCACAACCTCGGCATCCTCCTCTCCGGGCGTGGCACCAACTTCCAGGCCATCGCTCGCAATATCGCCGCTGGCAAGATCCCGAACGCCCGCATCGCCCTTGTCATTTCCAATAAGCCGGAAGCCGGGGGCATCGACGCGGCCCGCCGCCTCGGCCTCACCGCGCGGGTCATCCCCTCGAAGGGTAAGGCGCGCGAAGAACACGACCGCGAGGTGGTCGCGGCGCTTCACGCGTGCCAGGTCGGTCTGGTCTGCCTCGCCGGATACATGCGCCTGCTTTCGCCCTGGTTCGTGCAGCAGTTTCCCCACCGTATTTTGAACATCCACCCCTCGCTCCTGCCCGCCTTCCCCGGCCTCGAAGCCCAACAGCAGGCCTTCGCCTACGGCGTCAGAGTCTCCGGATGCACCGTCCACTTCGTGGATGAGGAGCTTGATCACGGCGCCATCATCGTGCAGAAGCCAGTCTGCGTGCTCGACACCGACAACGAGAACACCCTCGCCTCCCGCATACTCGAACAGGAACACATTGCGTATACCGAGGCGATTAACCTCGTCCTCGAAGGCAATTATCAGATCGTGGGTCGGAGAATGGTGCGGAAAACACCGTCCAAGCTGGGATGAGGCTCACGATACGCGGTTGCCCTTGGGATGGGGGTTGGTCGGCACTGACGGCTAGACCTTCGCCTTCGCCTTCAGCCGGACCTGCCCGTCATGCAGTTCGACCGAATATTCCACCGCGTGGCAGCCATACTGTTTACGAATCTGGTCGGTCTTCCTCTTCACGAACGTGTTAAACGACTGCAGGTTTCCGGAGACTTCTTCCCCTGACTTCTTCTTGGCCGCGACCAGCGCGTTGTAAAGCCGCTCCACTTGCTCGCGCTCGGCCATCGGATTGGAACACTCTACGGTAAATGGTCTTTGCTCAGCGGCGGCCCGCTTGGTTCCGTAGACCGGGGGGGGGGAGTCAGGCTCCTCCCGGTGGCGCACTCCCTGCACCGAGAGCAACGCGTCCTGTGGGCGGCGGTATCCCTCCTCGCGGATCCGGCTCTTCTTACGCCACAGGTCGCTCTGGATGGCATAGCGTTGTGCCATCTCGTTGTACCGGAAGCGCTGGGCAAAGCTCATGCGCCCACCGTCGGAATGTTTGCGGAGCAAGGCGAGCACCTTCCATTCCAGGTCCCCGGGCGGTCGCTTGCTGGGATTGTTGAAGAAAATCTCGTATTCAATCTTCAGGCGGCGCAGCAGGGAGTCAAGATGGTTCAGCTCCTCATCAACCGTCACAAGACAGACCCTCCCCTGACGCCAGTTTAGGCCGGCTGCTACCTTTCAGGCAGATACCTCCGGGTCACGAAAGGAGGGGTACGAAAGTACCGAGGAGGCAGCGCGCTCCTTGAGCCCTTTCCCGCCGCCCACGTTTGCAAGAGCAATCAAGCGAAGCCGCCGTCATGCAGGGAATTCTGGCCGTGGGAGCGACCAGCAAGCGGCTAACAGCCCGCCGCTACCTTGCCGCGCTCGACGCCATCTTCTTCACCATGGCCAGCACCAGCTTGCGGTCACTGTCATTGAGGCCGGCGGAGTAGCGTCGGATCTGGCTGAGAAAGCGGACCTCGTCTTCAGAGAGCTGCGGCAGTCCCTTGGACCCGTTGGTGTGGCCGGAATCGGAAAAGAACTGCGAGAGCGGGAGTTCCATGGCACCGGCGATCTTGGCCAGCGTGTCCAGCGAGGGCACGGTATGCCCGTTCTCCACTCGCGAGAGATAACAGCGCAACAGCCCGGTGCGTTTTTCGATGTCTCCTTGCGACATGCCTTTCTGCAGCCGGTAATTGCGGATCGTCTCGCCGATGTTCATACGGAAATTACATCCAGGTTAACCGAAGTTGCACTGCATAGTAACCACAGAGGAAGGGTCTGGCAAGAGGAATTTGTCGTCCTCCAAAATCGTTTCCGCGGAAGCGTTTGCCCCCAGCCAAGGTTAGCGTCGCCATGTGGCGTCTCTATTTTTTCAAGGTCCGGTCGAAGAAGCTCACCGTGCGCTGCCATGCGTCGGCGGAATCTTCGGCCCGGTAGCCGGTCTTGTTGTTGGGATTCTGAAATGCGTGCCCCGCGTCGGGGTAGATCTTGATGTCGACGGACTTGCCTTCATCCTTCAGGGCTTTCTCGAACTTCTCCACGTCGGCCGGCGGGATGCCGTGGTCCTGTGCTCCGAAATTGCCCAGCATCGCCGCATGAATCTTTCGGATGGCTACAGGATCGGTCGCCAGGTGTCCGTAGTTGATGACGCACGCCGCCAGCGTCGGCTCCTCGAGCGCCACCTCCAGCGAGTAGCCCCCGCCCATGCACCAGCCGATGGAGCCGATCCGGTCTTTTCTCACGTTCGGCTGCGATTCGAGAAACCCCACCGCCGCATGCAGGTCCCGCGCCGCGCGGTCCGGCGCCAGCGCCCGCATCAGTTCATGCGCCATGTCGGGATTGTCTGTCACCTTGCCCCGGTACAGGTCGACCGCCAGAGTGACATAGCCCTGGTCGGCCAGCTTCGTGGCCTGCTCCTTGACCCAGTCGTTCAGCCCCCAATACTCGTGGATGACCACGATGCCCGGAAAAGGCCCCTGGCCGCCAGGGGTGTAGAGAATTCCCTGCACCGTGTCGTCGCCGCTCTTGTAGGAGACTTGCGTGGCGGTGGCGCCGGAGGCAGCTGCGGTCAACCCCATAAGCAGAACACTGACGAGAATACCTTTCATACTGAGCCTCCCAGTGCGCCGGCTAAACCGGCAAGCTGTAGTGAATGCAAAAGTCACTCCCATGCGAATTAGCGACCCACATCGGCCCGAGTCATGCGAGCGGTTCACAAGACAACCGGGAGCGGCGTGGAGATGACAAGCCGGAGACGTTCAACTTCTTGGGCTTTCCTGCATAAAACTAAAGAAGGAATGGACAGTTTACGGGAAGCAGGCGGTCGCGTTCGGCCAGCACGGTCCCCCGAAGCTAAAGCCGCAGTTCCATGTATAGCGCCCCTTCTATCGGATTGCGGCAGTACGGTGGAATCTCCCGGAACCCCAGCCGCCGATACAACCTGATGGCATCTTGCATCAGCGGTTCCACGGTATCGAGCCGCATGTGACGGTAGCCCAGGCTACGCGCTTCGGCGATCACCCGCTCGGCCAGCGCCCCGCCCAGGCCTCGGCCTCGAAACTGCGGCCGCACATACAGCCGCTTCATTTCGCACACCTGCTCTTCCAGTCGGTGCAGCGCAATGCACCCTGCCAGCTGTCCCTCGTACTCGGCCAGCAGCAGCCTCCCCTCCGGGGAAGCGTAGCTCCCCGGCAACCCCGCGAGTTCCTGATCGAAATTCTGAAAGCAGAGACTGAAGCCGAGAGAATGCGCGTATTCGAGAAACAGCTCCCGCGCCTGCTCCACCTGGGGTGGGCTTTCCGCCGGCGTCAGCACCAGCCCGGGCACGCTGCGCGCTACCCCATCAGCATACCTCCGTTGACGTTGAGCACGTGCCCGGTGATGTAGCTGGCTTCTTCAGAAGCTAGAAAGCAAACTGCGTTGGCCACGTCCTCGGGCACGCCCAGCCGCGCCAGCGGGATGGTCTTCAGCGCGCTTTGCTTCAACTCTTCCGGAAGAACAGCCGTCATGGCGGTTTCGATGAAGCCCGGAGCCACGGCGTTGCAAGTAATGCTGCGCGATCCGACTTCGCGCGCCACTGCCATGGTCAGCCCGATCAGGCCCGACTTCGAGGCCGCGTAGTTGGATTGCCCGGCTTGTCCGGTCTGCCCAAACACGCTGGTGATGTTGATGATGCGCCCCCAGCGCTGTTTCAGCATCGAGCCAATCACCTGCTGAATCAGGAGATACGCGGATGTGAGGTTCGTGTTCAGCACCGCATCCCAGTCGGAGCGCTTCATGCGCATGATTAGTTGGTCGCGCGTGATGCCCGCGTTGTTCACCAGGATATCGATCTTGCCGAATTGCTCGATTGTCGCCTTGCAGGCGATCTTGATCTGTTCTCCGTCGGCGACGTCCATGGGAAAAGCCGAGGCTTTGCCGCCTGCGGCAGTAATTTGGGTAACCAGTTCGGCGAGTTTCTGCTGGTTGCGCGCGGCGGCCGCGACGGCAGCGCCGTTCCGGGCGAGCTTCACCGCACAAGCGTGCCCAATGCCCTGTGACGCGCCCGTCACCAGTGCAACCCGTCCCGTCAGGGTCATGAAGTGTGCTCCTGGGTGTGGAAAAGCCACAGATTATACCGTGGGGCACGGGCACTCCTACCCGCGACCCGCCACATCCCATGTTCCCCGGCCTGACGATGGGTGTCAGACCAGGTCTTCACCGGCGACGAAAGCCGAGGGCATGGCCTTAGGCATGCCGCACTGGCAGCTTTATCCGCTCGAAGGTTCCCCCATCACCTTCGCGGACACGAAGAGGACGAACATCTCAAACAACAGGGCGTCGTGTTGGTGCACGGCTGGCAGAATAGAAGGGAAAGACGCCAAGCTGCAAGCGCCGGATCGCGACGCAGGGATGTGGACTGAGCACGCGCGGGGAACGAACCGAGTCCGGGTGGAACACACACCTGGTCGCGCCCCAGGCGCTTCAGCCCCTGAGGTGGCCAGAACGCATTTCTTCCGCAGCCTGTTCTGCCGGCGGGGCGCAACCCCTGCGTGGGGCGAGGAACTTTTACTTGCGATTACAGGCTGGGGAGAATGCCCGGTGTTGCCGGCACCGGTTGGTAGTCCCGGTGAATGATATCGACAATCGTGCGACCCACGATCCGTGCGCGCGCTTGGGAATGCATGTGCACCGGCAGGGTGAAGGAATCGAAGTCTGCGTAATCTTGCACGAACTCGATATTCTTCACGAAGAAAGACGGAGACTTCACCGCGCGGCCTTCCACCCGCACCAGCGCCCCGGTGTGTGTGTCCAAGTAGATCCGCCCCTTGAACAGCCCCAGGCGCTTCTTGCGCGGCTTGACGTGGAACACCTGCACTGGCCGGTCGCCTACCTCGCTCTCCCCCTTGTAGGAGAACTTGTAGTTCGCCGGACTGATCGCCGTCCGTGCCGGGTCGTCCTTCTCCACGTGGTCGACCTCGGACTGCAGCAACTTCACAATCACGTTACTCTTCACAAATTTGTCGCCCACAAACCGGATCGGCTTGAACAGCAACGTGTGCGGCGCTGCATAATGGCGCTGCAACACGTATTCGCCTTCCTGCGCGCTATCCGGCAACGCGGCCTTGATGATCGTGACCGCTGAATACGAAGCCAACTGCAAAGCCTGCGCCGCCGTCCGCCGTTCGAAAGTCGCCAGCGCCAGCTCTGGCGACATGATGGGGATGGGTGCAACCGCCGGCGCCAGAGGCTGGGTCTCCGGCGAAGTCGCGGGCATCTTGTCCGCGGCAAAGAGATAGCCTGGTGGGGAAGCGTCCACCAGCAGATCGCGCTCCACCGGCTGTGACTGTCCAAGAACCCGGTTGGGTAAGAACATACCCCCAACTAACCATAGGAGAAGAAAGCGTTTCATGGGATAAAAAGGAATCTTATCTTAAGTATATGATTCTCTCACCAATGAAAAGCAACAGCTGGGGATTCGGCATCCCGAAGGTAACCGGCAACGTCCATCGCGGGTGTTGGGCCGCCGACTGGCTGGCGACTAGCCCGCCGTTCCGGGCGCACTTTGGCTATGTGGCCTGATGGCTTGATCACCCGGATTTCTAAAAATCAAAGTCCCCATCAATCCGCCACAACCTCCCCACCGAGTTATAGAACTTCCCGTAATTCGGCGAGCCCGTGTACTGCTGCACTTCGCGCGGATTGAAATAGTTCAGCACATTCAGAATGCTCAGCCCGCCGCGGAACTGGATGTGATGTCCACGGTAGGTGAAATCGAACGGATACTGCACCTTCGTATCCAGCCCCACGAACGTCGGCAAACGCCCCGCCGTATTGCGCTGCCCGATGTAGTACCAGTCCTGGTCGAGCTGGGAAAAGGGAAACCCGCTGTGCACATCCAGGATGGGGATAAAGTCCAGCTTGTGCGGCAATCCGAACACCCCCCAGGTCAGCACCCGGTTGGGCGCATCCGAGGGCATCAGGCCGAACTGGTTGGTGCGAATCAACGGGTATGGAAAATTCCCGAAGAACTGGTTGTAATCGTTCAGGTCGCCCTTTGCTTGCGAGCGCACGTAGCTGGCGTAGACGGTCGTCCGCTCCGTCGGCTTCCAGCGCAGCATCCACAGGAACTCCCGGTAGGTCTGCTCGCCCGAGTTCAACAGCAGCAGCTGCGGCGGTCCGCTTGCGGGCTGGTAGGGATCCACATAAAAGTCGCGCATTCCCTTCCGCCCCTCGTAGCCAAAGCGGAACATCAGCCCCCGCCACAGCTCGCGGTCGATCTGCAGCGTCCAGCCCAGGCTGTAGGGAGTGCGCAGCCGGCCGTCAGCCGTTGCCACGACGTGTGTGTAGGTCGCCGGATCGTCCACGATGGTGGCCCCGTCAGCCGCGTAGCGCGTAATGGTCTGCGCCGGGAATTGGGGAAAGATCGCCACATTGACCGGAATCTTGTCGAAGAAGAGGCCGACCCCGCCACGGATGGCGGTGCGGTTGTCGCGCGTCGGCGCGAATACGAAACCCGCCCGCGGAGCCAGGTCAAAGCTTTCTGCCGACAGGCTGTCGCTGTCCAGCCGCAGCCCCAGGTCCAGGGTGAGGCGCGGACGAATCTGCCAGTTGTCCTGCGCGAAAAATGCTGCCTCGTTGGTCGGCGTGGCGGAGCCGATCCCCGGGCCATAGTCAATCCGGCTGCTCAGGGTGCGGTTCTCGCGCAGCACGCTGACCGGCAGGTTGCTGATCATGCCCTGGTAATCGGAACGCAGGTAGGAATAGCCAAACGTCAGCAGGTGCCGCCCCGCCGCCTCGAGCGGCCGCACGTGCAGCGTCTGGGACCACTGGTAGAGCCGGGTGCGCCGGCTCTGCATCTCGAAGTAACTGCCGTAGTTCTGCTCGGGGAAAAGCGTCATCTGCCCGGAACTTGCATCCGCCGGATAGACATTGGCATCCAGCCGCTTGGCCGCAAACAGGGATTGCAGGAACCCACCGTTGGACAGAATCCAGCGATAGGTAGCGGAAACGAAGAAGCTACGCTGGTGGTAGTCCGCTGTCACCGGCTGCGGGTTGAAGTTGTCGATGTTGGCATAGTCGGTCTTCTGCGGGTCCACCGTCAGGTTCGCCGTGAATTGATGGTTGGCCGCCAGCATCCAGTCGAACTGCGTGTAGGTGGTCACGTTCTCCACCACCCGCACATTGTTGGGATCAGGCAGCGATGGCACCCGCACCGTGTCGTAGCCGTAGGCCAGCGACTGGAACACGTAGAGTTTTCCGCGCTCGATCGGTCCGGCGAAGGTCAGGTGAGGTGACGCGCTCTCTACCCCGTGCGTGTGGTAATTGATCCATCGGAAGCGCGGGATCGGGTCCTCGAACAACCACTTCCAGTCGTCGCTGCCGCCCCGCGTGCTCACCTCGACCACGCCGCTTGAAAACTTGCCGTACTCGGCTGAAAAGGGATTCGAAAGCACCCGCACCGACTGCACTGCCACCACCGGCACCCGCAGTGCCGCCTGTCCGGTGAAGGGATCGACCACGCTGGCCGTGTTGACCAGCGTGTTGGTCTGGTTCGTCCGCCCGCCCTTGATGCGGATTCCTCCGTCGAACCCGCGCAGAACCCCGGGCAGCAGCGGCAGGGCCTCCTGAAAATCCGCGCCCAGGCTGCTGGCTGATTTCAACACGTCCTGAGTGAGCGTCGGCGTGCTGCCGGAACTCGAACTCAGGTCCACACCCGGCGCCTCCGCCGTTACCCGCACCGTTTCCCTTGCTTTCTTGATGACCAGTTCGAAGTCCAGCTTCCCCGCATCTTTCCCGTCCAGCGTGATCTGTTTCGTGATCGTCTCAAATCCCGCAAGCGAAACCGTGACCTCGTAGTCGCCCGTCGGAAAACCGGAGAAGGAATACGCCCCCAGCTCGCTCGAAACCGTCGCCAGTTCCTGTTGGGTCTTCAGATTCTTCAGTGTGACCCGAGCATTGGGCCACACCACCTGGACCTGGTTCGGTCCGATCGTGTAGATCACGCCACCCAGCTTCCCCGTCCTCGCACCCGCCAGCGGCGCCAGCGCCAGCACCACCACCAGCGCCGCGCAAACCTCACCGACACAAGAACTCAGGCGCAAACGCGTGTGCTTCCCCCGGCGCACTATCCCACCCCCAGGATCACAAGGCTGACCCGGCACAATCTTCCCTTAGGATGGAGGCAACTCGGCGCAGGTTGCAAGGAGTCGTGGGGCGGTAGGCTCGTCCACTCCGTGTGACACACCCGCCTGCTCCCGATGGCGCTGGCCGGCGGTTCCGAGGCCGTCTCGGCCTCGGATTCTCAATCTGCAGCATCCAAGGGCGGTGGGCCTCCTTCGGCAGGCGTCCGGGCAGCGCATTGGAGTCCTGGATTTCAGTTTTCGGCGCGACGCTTCTGACTTGTACGGTACGGTTTGAGCGATGGTCGTTCGAGTTGCCCCTTGTGTTGGGGTTCTATGATGTTCCAACCAATTTCGTCTCAGAGCGAACGTACAGATAGAGGAGCTCCCGAAGGTCGCAGTGGCACGGGGCCGATGATGGCTCCCCAGATTCGTTTCGGGAGCGATTGGGGTAGCGCTGACTTCAGGGCACGGCACTGCGACGGTTAGGAATTCTTGAAGGTTCAGCTTGCCTGTTTTTGATCAGAAGTACCCAGTCGCGACCTGCATGTCAGTTTGGCGGCCGCCTCAAGAATGTCAAGGACAAGAATGGGTAGAGAAAGCGCAAGGCGAAGTCCACCAACGACGACCGCATTGCACATCCCTCTCCCAGCAAGTAACATTTCTCTACTCCCATGTCGGAAGTGATGACCAATCCCCCTGCCCCCGCCGCCTCTGTTCCCTCCCCGGATGAATCCGCCGTCGAAGTCTTTGCCGTCTATGGCGTCGAGCCCGAAGTCCAGGCCTACGCCATGGCCAGGTATTCGCGCTCCGCCCTGTCGATGAAGGAAGCGCTCAAGGAAATCACCCGGCAGAAAGCGGAAAAGTTCCTCAACACCTTCTACTTCCAGTACGGGCACCGCTCCATCGCCGACCTGGCCCACATCGCGCTCGCCATCGAGAAGCTTTCCATCCTCGCGGCCATCGCCGTGGCCGATGAGCAGCGCTGGGATGGCCAGGAACGTTCCACCCGCTACCAGGACTTCCGGCAGAGTGGTTACACCACACCTGCCTTCGACGGCGACCAGCAGGCGCGCGAGTTATATCGTGACACGATAGAAGTTCTGTTCGAAGCCTACCAGGTTATTTCCCAGCGCACCTTCGAATACCTCGCCGGCATCACCCCCCGCCCTGGCGACATGAAGCCCGAGGTCTACGAACGCACCTTGCGCGCGCGCGCCTTCGACATCTCCCGTTATCTGTTGCCCCTGGCCACCAACACCTCGCTGGGTGAAATCGTCAACGCCCGCACCCTCGAGTCGCAGGTCTCGCACTTGCTCTCCCACACCCACCGCGAGGTCCGCCGCCTGGGCGAGCTGCTCAAGCAAGCCGCCACTTCGCCGGCTTACGACGCCAATCGCGAGTCGCTGGCCGCGCTGGTCGAGGAGATCCGGGCTCTCTCCCCCGATCTTGCCGCCCGCGCCGCCGCGGAACTGCTGCGCGAGGTGTGTGTCGCCCCCACGCTGGTCAAATACGCCGACCCCAGTCGCTACGAGATCGAATCCCGCCGCGCCCTGCGCCAGGCCGCCGCCCAGCTGCTGCGGGGCACGCCCATCGCCCCCGCCAAGCCCGTCGACTTGATCGACGACGAACCCATGGAGGTGGAACTGGCCTCCACCCTTCTCTATGAACACTGCCACCATTCCTACCGCCAGGTACGCCAGGCAGTGCAGGCCGCGGGAGAGAAGCTGCGCCGCGAGATCATCGACCTCGGCTTGTGCCAGCGCGGCCCCCATGACGACGTGCTGCGCGCGTTTAGCGCCGGCCAGCAATTCCGCTTCGACATCCTCATGGACATCGGCGGCTTCCGTGACCTGCACCGCCACCGCCGCTGCATTCAGATCGGCCAGGGCTTCACCACCCGCCACGGCTACGACACGCCTCCCGAGCTCGAGGCGGCGGGCGCGCGCCATCGTTACGACGCTGCCATGAAAGGCGCCGCCGCCGCCGTCGAGCAACTGGCGTGCCGTCCCGGCGAGGAGACCGTCGAAAATTCCCAATACGCCATCCCCCTCGGCTATCGCAAACGCACGCTGTTCAAGATGGATCTTGCCCAGGTGGTCTACATCACGGAGCTGCGCACCGGGCCCGGGGGCCACATCTCCTACCGCAGCGTGGCCTACGCGATGTACGAAGCGGTAGCGCGGAGGTACCCGGCGCTGGCCCGGTATTTTCGCGTGCAGGATGTGCGCGAGCCGGTGGACCTGCTTAAGCGCTGAAGGCTCCACCCGAGCTTGGCGGGTCGTCAACCTAACTCATGGTGGTTATTGCGTGGGAGCCAGTTGGCCCGCCCGCTCGCTTGGCGGCGGGCTGCGGCTTGAGACAGGCGGTTGGTCTTCGCTTTTTATTCGCTCCATGGTAGACTGATCTCAATTGCTGTGGCGAGCAACACTTACGACCTTCCAGCCGGAGTTGTAAGGGGGGTTCGCATCCCCACATTTCTCGAAGGAGCCATCATGGCGGATGAACGGACGAAAGCAATTGATCTGGCGTTGAGTCAGATCGAGAAACAGTTTGGCAAGGGTTCGATTATGCGGCTGGGGTCGAAGGAAGTGGTGCCGATCTCGGTGATCTCCACGGGGTCGATTTCCTTCGATGCGGCGCTGGGCGTGGGGGGCTTTCCGCGGGGGCGGGTGGTGGAGATCTTTGGGCCGGAGTCCTCGGGCAAGACGACGATCGCGCTGCAGGTAATCGCGGAGGCGCAGAAGAACGGTGGGATGGCGGCGTTTGTGGACGCCGAGCACGCGCTCGATCCGCAGTATGCCAAGAAGCTGGGCGTGGACGTGGACAACTTGCTAGTGTCGCAGCCGGACTATGGCGAGCAGGCGCTGGAAATAGCCGAGGCGCTAGTGCGCTCGGGGGCAATCGACGTGCTGGTGGTGGACTCGGTGGCAGCGCTGGTGCCCAAAGCGGAACTGGATGGCGAGATGGGCGACAGCCACGTAGGGCTGCAGGCGCGGCTGATGTCGCAAGCGTTGCGCAAGCTGACGGGCATCGTCGCCAAGTCGCGGACCTGCCTGATCTTCATCAACCAGATCCGGGAGAAGATCGGCGTAATGTTCGGCAACCCCGAGACCACGACCGGCGGGCGGGCGCTGAAATTTTACTCCTCGGTGCGCATTGACATCCGACGCATTGCCGCCATCAAAGAAGGCGACATGGTCACCGGCTCACGCACCCGGGTGAAGGTGGTGAAGAACAAAGTGGCGGCGCCGTTCCGCGAGGCCGAGTTCGACATCCTTTACGGTGAGGGCATTTCGCGTGAAGGCGATCTGCTCGACCTGGCAGTGAACCACAACCTGCTGGAAAAATCGGGTGCGTGGTTCAGCTACAAGAACGAACGCATTGGGCAGGGCCGGGAGAACGCGCGCCAGTTTCTGAAAGACAACAAGGACACGCTGGCCAAACTGGAAACGGAGGTGCGCAAGGTGCTGGGACTGATCCCGGCTTTGACGACGCCGGCCGCAGCCCCAGGCACCACGGGAACGGCGGCCGCTGCTGGCGCGCGCGTGACCACCATGCCGACAGCGGCGGGGGAGAAGGTTGGGACGGCTCGGCGGTAGCCAGGACGCGACGACACATGCCCACAAGGGGCAGCCCCGGCGAAGTCAGCGTGGTCGCGCGTCACCGGTTCGCTATTGGTGCCTGCCCGCGACAGGAGTGTCCGCCTTACGGTGAAGCCTGGGCGCAGCGAATCAACTGGCTAGGCGGATGTGGCACCAGAGACGGGAGTCTCGGTGCGGAGGCGGATGGTGGGGACGTCGGCCCCCACTACCCGCAGTTTCGGTTCCTTTTCCAGGGCGCGGAGGATTTCGCGGGTGACGCGGTCGTCGATTTCCTCGGCTTTCTGCAACTCTACGGGGAAGCGGAGAAGGACCTCGAGCCCGGCGGGAGTGAGCCGGAGCCTGATTCTGGGCGCCAGCGAGCCGACTGAGACCGAACTCAGGTTGCTTTCCAGCTGACGGCGTTGACGTTCGAAACCCGCTTTATAGTCTTTGAAGGCGACATCAACCGCAGACAAGATACGCTGTTCGATGGAGTGATAGTCGTTGTCGGGAGCCAGGGTAAGGCTGAGTTCGTGCCAAACAAAGCTGGTGCCCGGCACCTGCTTGAAGAGGCCAGGAGTGGGTTGAAACACAATGGAGTTGGAGAACGCCACCACCCGCCCGGTGGGTTGAGCATCCGCGCCGGTACCCGCCAGCTCCATGACCTGCAGGCGAATCAAGCCGACCTCCACCACTTCGCCCGTGACCCCCGAGACCTGCACCCGGTCTCCGACCCGTACCCCGAACTTCCCGATCAGCAGGAAGTAGCCCACGACGGCTAGGATCACGTTCTGCAGGGCGACGGCGACGCCGGCGGTCAGCAAGCCCGCGAAGGTCGCGACCGACCCGAGTTCGCTGGCCAATCCGAAAGCGACAATCAGGATGATGGCCAACCAAAGCGCAATGCGGCGCAAGAGCAGGAATTGATAGCGGCGGCGTGCGTCCTGGATGTAGCGGAGAATCGTCCGCCGCCACAGCTCGAACACCGCCAAAACGATGCCCAGCAGCACACCCACAGCGAGGAGCCGAGCCAGAAGATTCTTGATTTCCGCCGAGTACTGGCTTCTTATGAAGCTGCTCCAGTTCACCAGATTCTTCCTGCAGAGATCCAGCAGAATCGATTCTTTGCTCAGTGGCAGCAGGGCGGCGGAGAGGAGTTTGAACTGGGCGGTCATGGCATCCAGCGTCGTTTTCTGCTGGGCGAGAACCGCGGGATCCTGGGAGTCGGGCTGGTTCAGGATGGCGTCACTCTGGCGCAACATTTCTTTGAGGCTGCTGCGCAGGGGAGCCTGCAGTTGCTCCACGTTTTTGGTCAGGTCGTCGGTCAGCTGGGTAGCCTGCTCGATGGTGCGCAATTTCTGCGTGAGGCTGAAGATCTCGCGGAGGATTCCCCAGATGCCCGCCGATTCCAGCCGCTGGGCGGAGGCGGCCAGCGCGGCGGACTCGGCGGTGTGGGAGGTGCCGGCATTGGCAGCCGTTTCGCCGGCGGGGTTGAGGGGGACGGAGCTTTCGAGGGTGTCAATCTGCGATGCGAAACTGCCGGGCTCGCCTGCTCCACCTAGGAACCGCAACATGCCGCGCAGGGCGTCGCGCCGAGCTTCGAGGAGAGCCAGTTCGCTTTGCGTCTCGGCGATGGTCGATTCGACGGTCTTGCGCTGGCGCGGGGAAGCTGTCTCCAGTCTCTGGCGGAGCGAGGCCAGGTCGGCCTGCGTCTGCTTGACCTGATCGTCCAGCTTCGAGGCCGACTGGGCCAGCGCCTGGTAGTGTGAATCAGCGGGCACAGCAGCGTTTGCGCGGGGATTCGGATTGGTGCTCAGCAGTTGGGCGCCGGCTCGAGCAAAGTCGAAGGAGAGGTGGACGATCTGCTCGGCCACAGGCCGATTGTCATTGGCGAAGAGAATTTCCCCGGGGCTGGTCGCTATTTGCCGCTCGACGATCAGGCGCTGGTACCAGGTAATGGTCTGGTTCAGAAAGTGGATGATCTGCTGCTGGTCCAGGGCGATGGTGTGCTCACCCTGGGGGAAGCCGTGGTGCGGCGCGGCCAGGACGAGAAGCAGGAGGCAGGCACGCGTCAGGTCCCCGGCGCAACCACGGTGTCGAGCCGAACGGCGGGAACGCTTTCCCCGGATTCTCATGATGTCAGGCTACCACGGGTATGAGGAGAGCATGGGGTATGAGGAGATCATGCCGCAGAGGCGAGTATGCTGAGTCGGAAATGAGGCCGCACAGCCAATCAGCCCGCGTCCGAGGGGACCAATCTCAATAGACAGGCGTGGTTTCCCGGAGAGCGCCCCGGTTCTCTGGGCAGGGAGGAAGCACCTTCACCAGCGCCGACAAAATGAGGAAGGGCAGGATGGTCAGGGCGATAGCCGCCAGCAGACCTTCGCGCGAGACCAAACCCATTTTGTAGGTCGTGTACCCGAGAAAACTCTTGGAGAAGAGCTGGCCGCCCATCACCACGTTCCAGCGCATGGCAAAGATGCCGATCAGGGTCAGGCTCCCGGCCACTGCGTACAGGCGCTTGCGGGCGCTTTCGCTCAGGCGAACAATTTGAGTTCCGGCCAGCAAGGCGAGTGGAGTGAGCGTTCCCAGAACAATCTGGACCACGATGTGCGAGAAGTAGAGCCTGGTATGGACCATGAAATCCAGGCTGCGGAAGGATTCATCCGATTCGTAGATGCGGTGGACGAGGTCCAGCATCTCCAGGCTGAAATCGATGATGAAAGTGCAAGAGATAGCGGGCGACGGTGTCGACGCAGCGCGTGTCGATGGCCTGGCCGCGATAACGCATGAGGAGCATGTAGAGCAGAAGAACCACCGCGATGCCTGACACCATGGCGGAGAACAGAAAGACGACAGGCATGAGCGGTCTCGACCACCACGGGTTGGCCTTAATCGATCCAAAGATGAACCCGACGTAGCCGTGGAGAAGAAATGCGGAGGGGATGCCGATCACGGTGATCAGCCAGCCAGCGCGTTCATCGATGCGTAGAGCGGACTCACTGAGGTTGTCTGAGTCCAGGGTCAGGAGGCGATACAGCCAGCGTTTCCCGCCGGGCGCCGATTGCGACAGCAGCACGATGTCGCGGCGGTAATCCAGCCAGATCTCGAGTAGCAGGACCACCATGAGGTACCAAAGGTAGACGAAGGCGAACATGGCCATCGCCGAACTGCGGTGCGGGGTCAGGTACATTTCGTAGGACCGGGCTTCCCGGCCAGGACGTGTTCCCAGGCCACAGCGGCAGCAGGCAGAAGGAGGAGCAAATGACGCGGGGTGATGTTCACTGCGAGCCTCCGGCAGGGATGGCCGGGCTGTGCCGCTGGTGGCAGGTATCGCAAGGGAGGCCGGTGGAATGGTCGGCCGAAACCACTTGCGGAAAGTCTCTTGGCTTGGCGACGTTGGCCTCGTGACAGCGGACACAGAGCGCGGCGGTGTCGAGCTTGGCGGGCTCGAGCGCACTGGGGTCGTCGGCGTGGCGGGCCAGAGGCCCGTGGCAGGCTTCACAGTTGACCCGGGCGTGCTTGCTGTTCTTTTTTGTGTCGAGAACATCGGTGCGACAGGTTTCACAGGCCTGGTGACCGGCAAAGGCGGCCGGTCGGTCGGCAATTTCAGTGAGGGCATCGCCGCGGTAGTGCCCGTACTCTCCGAAGCTGTGCGGGACCATGAAGCCGCGAGCGACGAAAAACAAGACCAGGCCGATGGCGAAAACCGCCGCCAAGCGGAACAGGTGGCCGGCATCCCGAGCCAGTTCATACAGAGGCGGGACACTGCGCACTCCCACAGATAACTGAGGATGGACCCCAGGCGCTGTATCCCAGGTCAGAGGCAGGTGATAGAAGGCCGGTCGCCGGTACCAGTGCGCGCTTGGCGGGGAAACCTACGGTTGTATGCCCGCCAGAACTCCACCGGGTGCCTCGTCACCCTTGCGGCGCCGCTGCGCTCTCAAGGGCGATTGCCGGCAAACCCAAACGACGCCGCGCGTCGTCGAGAATGGCGGCGGTGCGCGTGGCTCCGCAGCGGGTCACACCGAGCGCACGCACCCGCAGCAGGGTGTCCAGGTCGCGAATCCCGCCCGCTGCCTTTACCTGAACAAAGGGTGGGGAGTGCCTGCGCATGAGGATCAGATCGGCGTCGGTGGCCCCCGATGGCGCGTAGCCGGTGGAGGTCTTCACCCAATCCGCGCGCAGCTCGGCGCTGATCTCGCACAGGCGAATCTTCTGATCGTCGTCCAGATAGGCGTTTTCGAAGATGACCTTCACCTTCTGACCGGCGGCGTGGGTTGGCTCGACCACGGCGCGAATGTCGTCCGTCACATACTGCCAGTCGCCGCTCAGGACCTTGCTGATATTAACGACCATGTCGAGTTCCTGGCCGCCGTCCGCCAGCGCCCGGCGCGCCTCCGCCAGCTTGATCGCCGTTGTGTGACCACCGTGGGGAAATCCGATGGTGGTGCTGGCGCGGACCTGGCTGCCCGCCAGTTGTCGGGCGCAGTACTGGAGCGCGTAGGGCATGATGCAGACGCTGGCCACATCGTAGGCCAGAGCCAGCCGAATGCCGTGTTCCAAGTCCTCCCAGGTCAAGGTGGGATGCAGCAGGGAGTGATCAATCGTCTTGGCTATGTCGGAATAGGAATAGGTCAAGGACATAGTGTTTCCGCCTGACGTAAGAGTAATCCATGCGCGCAAAAACTGGGGCGCCTGCCAATTGTGCTTTCCGGGAACGGGACGGTCCAGGATAATTCTGTTGACTAATCGGTGGCCCGGGGCGTCCAAGGGAGCAGTGCCGTTTGCCGTGTGGGAGGTTGCCATGAAACGCAGAGAATTCGTCCGGCATGCCGTGTGCGGCCTGGGTGCGGCGTGGCTCGCCTCCTCGGGATTGGCTCGCCGTGAGTGGGCGTTGCCCGGTTTGTCGCGGAAGTTCTCCGCGTCCGATACGATCGTGCTGGGTAAGACGGGAATCCAAACCAGCCGGCTGGCGATGGGAACCGGAACAGTGGGATCGGGGCATCACTCGCACCAGAGCGCGCTCGGCGTCAAGGGACTGTCGGAGTTATTGCTGAACGGATACGACCACGGGCTGCGCTTCTTCGACGCCGCCGACTCCTACGGCACGCATCCCCACGCGGCCGCGGCCTTAAAGCAGGTACCGCGCGACAAAGTGACGGTGCTGACCAAGACATGGGCGCGGGATCCGGCGACGGCGCGGGCCGATCTGGACCGGTTCCGCACTGAGTTGGGCACAGACTACCTCGATGTGTGCCTGATGCATTGCCTGACCGAGGGAGACTGGACGGAGCGCTACCGCGGGGTGATGGATGTAATGTCGGAGGCGAAGGCGAAGGGGATCATCCGGGCGCATGGGTGTTCCTGCCACTCCATTGAGGCGTTGAGGGCGGCGGCGAAGTCGCCGTGGGTGGAGGTTGACCTGGCGCGGATTAACCCGATTGGATCGCACATGGATGACAGCCCCGAGGCGGTGGTCAGCGTGCTGCGCGAGATGAAGGCTGCCGGCAAGGCTGTGGTGGGGATGAAGATCCTGGGGCAGGGGGATCTCCGCACGCGACCGGATGAGGCCTTGCGGTATGCCCTGTCACTGGGTGTGCTGGACGCGTTCACCATCGGCGCAGAGAGCGAGGCGGAGCAGGAAGATCTAATCCGAAGGATCGCGGCAGCGTAGGGTGTAGTGAATCATGTGGCCGCGGCCAGAAGCGAACGTTCCCCCTCAAGGGCCAAGTGTAGGTGGCTCGAAATTACCGAGCAAACGTTCACGCGCGCCAGGACGCCCGTCCCATACCGGCAGAAAGAGAGGCCACGCTGGGGTGGCGTGGCCTGTTCGTCTAGCGCTCTGACTGGTTGTTCGTTTTTGGCGGTTTGCTGAGCTCCGGCTGCGGTTGGGTGGCCTCTCCGGCAGCGACTTCGGGTTTCTGGGCGAGGGACTGGAGCCGGACCGTGGCCAGAATCTTGTCCAGCTTGTTGTAAACGCGCGTGCCATCCACCGGCGCCAGGCCGTCAGCGGGATTGTGGCGGCTGATGCCTTCCGCGAATTCGTAACACATTCCATTTTCGAAAATGTGGTAGTACTTCACGTCGGCGGGCTTGGCTGGGCCCTCGAAGTGATCCATTTCCTCGAAGACGCGGCCGCCGATTTTGGCTTCGCTGCGCGCAAGAGCCTCGTCGCTGCGCTCGTCGGTATCGGGTTGGGCGAACTGTCCGCACTGCTCGGCGGTGAGGGCGCGGTGCACGCCGACCTGGAACATGGCGGAAGCGAAGTCGGTGCCGGGATACGAATTCTGCGGCAGCGTGACGGCTGCGACAACCACCCCTCCGGACTCGACGAAGTTCATGGGAATGCTGCCGGTATCCTTCGAAGCTTCGGATTCTCCGGTCTCAATCTTGTACTTGCGGGGATAGCGGAAGGAGACACCATAGCTGGAATCTGCGAAGCTTGCGTCCACCGGGCGCCGCCTCGCGACTTTCTTTTTTTCCGGAGCAGGGTTCAGCGGCACTGGTGAGGGAGGAACCGCAAAGGTTGATGGATTCTGGACCGCGGCCTGGCTTGAGGCCGGTGGGCCGCTCCGCTTCGAACAGGCAATGCCAAGGACGAGCGCCCCGATAAGAAGCGCCAAGGGGACCACGACGTGTCTGCCGCGAACGCCCGGGCGCAGGCTGGCGACGCCTTGCGCCGCCGGATGCGAGTCGAACAGCCGATTTCTTGCCATGTTGATTTTCCTCCCTGCTGAACGCAGTCGTAGGTCAGAGTGGCACGTCGGAGTCCAACACGGAGCCGCTGATTTCAGGGAAGTTACGCTGGGCGGCGCGCTGCCGGCCGTGGCTGGGAAGACACGCCGTGTGTGCCTTCGGCGAAGCCCATGGCGCCAACGGGGCGAAACTGGCCGGTCTTAGCGATTCCCGCTAGCTGGTTCGAATGCGGGGCCGCGGCTTTCTGAAGCTCAGGTAGCCGGGAGATTGCCGGTGACTCGGCATGAGCAAGAGGCTGAAAGCTGGGTCCGGGTTTCGGTGAGCACCTCGTCGAATCGCCGCTCGTATTGCAGGAGCGATGTCGGGGTTAGGGGATTCAGCACCGAGGCACCAAGTGGCGTTGATACCCCGAATTCGTATCCGGAGAGCCCTCTGGCACGTTAGGAGCCTGCCTTGAGTCCTTCCGGGAGCGGGCGCGGCTCGCGGGTCGTGCCTGATTTGCTATCCGGCGGGCGCGGCTTTATATTCGTCCCGCAACCCCGAGGACTGCGATGAGGATGTTGATTCACTGGGCGCTGAGCGCGTTGGCTATCTGGATCGTTTCCCGCCTCGTCCCCGGCTTTGAAGTGAGCGGGCCATTTGCGGCTGTCATCGCGGCGCTGGTGATCGGCTTCGTCAACGCAACCCTGGGGCTCTTTCTGAAGATTGTGACCTTTCCGCTGACCCTGCTGACGCTGGGGCTGTTCTGGCTGGTAATCAATGCGGTGATGATTGAACTGGCGGCCGCGATTGTTCCCGGCTTCCACGTGCGGAGTTTCAGCACTGCGTTCTGGGGCGCGATTGTCCTGAGCCTGGTAAACATGGCGTTGAAGTGGCTGGTGCCGCCGGGGAAGCCGAGGAGGTAGGCAGTAGCTGGCAGTTGAGCACCAATCGGCACCTGCCTAGCCCTTGGATCCCGCCACACGTTCCGGGCGTCACTTCGCTGGGCCCTTCTTCGGCTTCATTGCCTCCCACTCTTTCTCGGTCAGCATGCGACCCAGTGTGCTGAATTCGCCGGCACCCTGGAGCCACTCTCCGCCATCCATGGTCACGATCTCGCCGTTGATATAGCCGGCACCGTCACTGACCAAGAAGGCGGCCAGGTTGGCGAACTCTTCTGCGGTGCCAAAACGCCCCAGCGGATTGCGCTGCTTGGCGAGGGTTTCCAATTCCGGCCGCGGCAATAGGCGGGAGAAGGCACCCTCGGTGGGGATGGGGCCGGGAGCGATGGCGTTCATGCGAATCCCGCGATTGCCCCACTCGACCGCTAGGCTGCGAGTGAGGGCCTCGACTCCAGCCTTGGAAACTGCCGAGGGGACGACGTAAGCCGAGCCGGTGGTCGTGTAGGTGGTCGTGACATTGAGCACCACGCCCCGGTGCCCGCTCCTCAGCCAGTGCTTCCCGCAGGCGAGGGTGGTGTGCAGAGTGCCCAGCAGCACGATACCGATGACAGACTCGAAGGCGCGGAGCGAGAGCTCCTCCGTGCGCGCCAGAAAGTTGCCGGCCGCGTTGTTGACGAGTATGTCAAGCGGTCCGTCCTTCCAGATGGTGTCGATCATCTCGTCGACCGCGGGGGCGTCACGAACGTCGCAACGGCGGACGTGGATTGCGCCGCCAGTCGCCTGGCGAAGCTGAGCTTCGGTGGCGGCCAGCACTTCCTGACGGCGCCCGCAGATGTAGACCACCGCGCCCAGTTCCAGAAAACGCTGCGCGGTTGCCTTGCCGAGGCCCGTGCCGCCGCCGGTGATAAGGACTCGCTTGTTCTGCAGCAGATCTGTTTGAAACATGATCCATCCCGGTTCCAGCGCAAACTCACCGATTCTAAACGCTGTGGCCAGCAGGAGCATTGGGAAAGAACGGGACGGCTCCGCGAATGCTCTGATCAGGTAACGATTCATACCGCGGAGATGGGCGACTCGCCCCTCCGGCCAGAAGCGGCCCGGCGCTCCATCGGAGAGGGAAAATTGGCCAGGGCACGACGGTCCCTGTGCTAGCAGGCGACGCGGAAGCCGTAATCGGCGTAATGAAACTCGGGCGGAATGCTGGAGCGGGCCGCGCAGCGGGAAATCTTGAAGTGGTGCCGCCAGGAGCCACCGCGGGAGGCGCGCCGCCGCCCGGTCTCGGGGCCGCGCGGGTTGCGATCGGGCGAGGCGGCGTAGTAGGCGGGATCGTACCAGTCGTGGCACCACTCATGGACGTTGGCACACATGTCGAAGAGCCCGAAGGCATTCGGAGCGGAACCGCCGACCGGTTCCGGACCGTCGCGCCAGAGGTGAGCGTAGTTGGGCAAGGACTGTAACGGGGCATCTCCCCAGGGAAAAAGCGCTCCTTCAACCCCGCCGCGCGCGGCCCGCTCCCACTCCGCTTCGGTCGGGAGGCGATAGGGTTCGCCGGTGGCCTCTGTGAGCCATGCGCAGTAGCGGGCTGCGTCTAACCAGGAGACGCCGACGACAGGTTGCTGTGGCCGGCTGAAGTGAGGATCGTGCCAGAACGGTGGCGGCAGGGCTCGCGTGGCGCGCAGGAAGCGCACGTACTCCGCATTCGTGATCTGGCAGGCGGCCAACTGAAACCCGTCGACCCAAACGCGGTGAATCGGGCGCTCATTGTCTTGTCCAGCTTCCGATCCCATCAGGAACCAGCCGGAAGGGATGGATACCAGCAGCGGTGCGACCGTCGAATTGGGGATCGCCGACATCCTGGATGACGGCAGCCTAGCATACCCTCGGTTGATGTTCTGCCACCGGTTGTGTTGGTTGGGAGATCAGAGCCGCTGACAGGAGGTTCTGTAAGACGGGAGGCAGGAGCCTGCACTAAGTTCTGCGCAACGCGCTGGCTACGCGGGCTATGTCGTTCTCCTGAAAGAGCCGGATGGCAGCGATGCCGGCCGCTCCGGCCTCCAGGCAGGAGGCAGCGTTTTCCAGTGTGATACCTCCCAGCGCCAACACCGGGATTGACGCCCGTGTCGCATCGCGCAGCGCGGCGAGACCGGCTGGCTGAGCGTCGGACGCACTTTTTTCAAACACCGGGGCGAAGACGGCGAAGTCCGCGCCATGAACTTGCGCGAGGCGCACCTGCGCCGTGGTGTGGCACGAGACGGCGACGGTCATGCGGGCTGCCGCGCCCGCGCGGCCCGCCGCCGCGCACGAACTCCATATCTGCCGCGCTGCATCTGCAGACACATCGTGTGAGCGCAGGTGCACTCCGTCGGCACCGACCGCCAAGGCTACATCGGTGCGCGAGTTGATGAGCAACTGCGGGCGCGGTTTTCCGGGTTGCACCGCTGCCCGCCGAATCGCGAGTAGCACTTCGGTTGCCAGATCCTCCAGGTCACCGCCGGTCAGATCCCTTTCCCGAAGCTGGATATAGTCGACGCCGGCATGGGCGGCTTCCGCAATTTTGGCCAGCAGGTGATGGCGTTTGGTCCGAGCATCGCCCGGGAACTGCCCGCGGTCGGTGATGTAGTAGAGGAGCAAGTCTGGGTGCCCGGAGAAGGGCCGAGTTCAGAAGTTAGGGCCTCGTCCTGGCAATCTCCGGCAGAATCTCGACTGCCTTCTTCGTCTCCCCACCCAAGTGGTACTTGGTTAGCCCGTCGCGCAGGTATTCAAAGCCCTCTTCCGGGGAGTCGACCATCTTGAACAAATCGGGATCCTCCGCAGAGATAGTGCCCGCGTCGACCAGGGCTTCGAAATTGATGACCTTGTGCCAGTATTCGCTCCCATAGATGATCACCAGGATCTTCTTGGCCAGCTTGTCGGTCTGCGCCAGGGTCAGAATCTCGAAAAGTTCGTCGAGGGTGCCAAAGCCGCCGGGAAAAATGACCAGTGCCTTGGCCAGGTACGCGAACCAGAACTTGCGCATGAAGAAATAATGAAATTCGAAGTTCAGAGACGGGGTGACGTAAGGGTTCGGGAACTGCTCAAAGGGCAGGTTGATGTTCAGGCCAATGGTCTTCCCCCCGGCTTGCTGAGCTCCCAGGTTGGCCGCTTCCATGATGCCCGGCCCTCCCCCGGTGGTAACGACAAAACGGTGGCGACGGGCGGGAATGGTGATGGACCACTGCGTGAGCAGGTAGGCCAGCTTGCGGGCTTCTTCGTAATACCGGGCGGTGTCGACGGCGGCCAGCGCGCCTTTCAGGTGCTGCCGGCTTGCACCCGGTCCGCCCTCGGCGCCTTTCTTCTCGGCGCGGGCGAGGCCGTTCTGGGCATCCACCCGGCTCTGGAAACGCGCCGAGCCGAAGAAAACCACGGTGTCCTGGATCTGCTCCCGGCGAAAGCGGGCCAGCGGCTCCGCGTACTCGGAAAGAATACGTAAGATGCGCCCGTCCGGACTGCTGAGGAAAGGCTCGTTCTGGTACGCCAGGGGCGCGGGCTTCATTTTCTGATCAGTCATAACCTGTAGCTCGCCTGGGATTCATCGAGGCGAGCCCCCAGGCCATCGCCGGCCCTCAGGCGCAACTCCGCGCCTCGCCCCGCAGGCTATGCCTTCTTCTCTTCGTGGTAGTGGATCGCTTCCGAGAAGCCGATCCAGATGTCGAGCAAGCCGAACCCGCTGCACAAGCCGCGCACGAAACCGTTGGACACTACAGTCTGTAGCGCGGGGTAGCGGAATAACCACACGTTGTCGCTCCATTGCTGGGTCCAGGGCAGGATCACCAGCAGAACCCCGGCAGCCGCACACACAAAGACAAACAGAAGCACGGACAAGCGATGCAGCCAGACTTTCCCCGGCGAGAGGCGCTCTGGAGGAGACGGCGCATCGCCCTGGGGCGCCGAGTCCGGGGTGGCCAGCCCCGTCTTCGCAAGACCCGGGTCCTGGCTCTCCTGCAGATCGGGATCTGGCATCAGGCTGCCGCCCGTCTTCCCAGTCGCACGACCCGCGGGGACAACCCGGCGCCGGAAATCCTGTGAGGACGCATTGCGACATTTTACGACTTCAGGGCTCGAATGCGCTCGCCTACGTCACGATAGTCGATGTTACTGCCGTAGACCTGCATGAAGTGGTGTAGGGCCGCATTCCGGTTCTGCGCGGACTCGAAAGCGGAGGCTAACTCGTAATGCAGGGCGGTACGGGTTTCTTCGTCGAGATTGGGCAACTTGAGCGCCCTTTCGTACCAGCGAATGGCAGCTTCGGGCACCCCTTTATCCAGGAAGCATTGGGCGAGCCAGGTGTAGGTCTGCATGACGTAGAGAAAGGGATGGCCGCGGTCGACGGACTGGCAGACTTTCTGCAATTCTCCGATGGCCTCATCCAGCAGCCCCATCTCGCGAAAGGCGACCCCCAGGTTGTAGTGGGTTTCCGGATCCTCGTCGGCCTTAGCGACATCTTCTTCTAGTTCGTGCTTGAGTTCGCCGAACATGTCCGCCAGGTCGACGCCAGCGTCGGACGGTTTGGCTGTCCCAGCGCCTGCAGGGCGCACGGAAGTACGGAAGGGGCCTGCCTTGGCAGGCGCCGCGGCAGCCGCCGCGCTCGCCGCCATCTGGAGTTCGGACCGCGCCGCGGCGGGCTCGGGTTCCGGGCCTGCGGAAGGCGTGACGCGAGACTTCCCGGCTTTGTTTTCTTCCACCTGCTCTGCCCGCATGAAGCCGTCGCCCAGCGAATCTTCCAAATCTCTGACGAACTCATTCAGGCTGCCGGTTTTGGCCTGGTGTGCCATAGGTGCGGGCGCGGGGGCAGCGGGGGGCGGCTCGACAGTGGACATGAAGTCCAGGTGCCCAACCAGTCCCGAATCGGTGCCGGCGTGGGCGACAATCTCGGCCTCATGTTCGATTTCAGTTGCCGGCGGCGTGGGCAGGAACTCCTCATCCAGTGAAGATTCCAGGTCGGAGACGAATTCAGCCATGGTACCGGTGGCTGCCGGCTGTGGTTCGGGCTCCCGCGGGACTTCTGTCTCCTCGATTTCTGTCGCGGCGCCAGTGTCTTCCTCCACGGCTGCCGGCTCTTCTTCGGGTTGCGCGGCTGGCGGCGCTGATGCATCGGCCTCTTCGATCTCGGCCAACAGCGTGGCCAGCAGCCTGGAATCGTGGCTGAGTTCTTCCAGTCGGGCAAACGCACTGCGTGCCTGCCCAACCATGGAGTGGTCGAGGTAAAAGCGGATTTCTGCGACCGTCTCCGACACCGGGTCTTCGGTGGTTGCTGGGATCTCTGTGGCGGTTTCCGCCTCAGCCTCCGGTGCTTCCGAACTGAGAGCGTCATCCCACTCTTCGGAGAGATCAATCTCGCTCCCAGCCGCGGCCAGCCCTGTTTCCTCAGGCTCCGCAGTCTGCTCCCGAAGTTGAACGTCGAAGGCCGGAGTCTCCTCTACCGCCGGCTCCATCGCCGGGGCCGTAGGCCAGGGGGCGACCTCCATTTCCTCCACATCGGCGGAGTCCGCAACCCGCTTCTGGGGTGCGGCGGAAGCCCTCTCCTCACAACGCTTGGCCAACTCTCCGTAGCGGCAGGCTTCCTCGGCCAGCCCCGCTTCTGCGTAGACCGCCTCCAGCGTGCGGCAACAGCCCGCAGCGTCAGAAAAGCGCTCGGCGCGGGTATGCAGAGCGGCCAGACGCTGGTTCAGCCGTACGTCCTGCGGAGCGATCGGCAAGGCTGCCATCAGGGGTCCGATCGCTTTCTCCGGCATGTTGTAGGAAACGAACAGCTCTGCGTCAGTCAGGGCAGCCCGCAGCGCAAGGGAGATTTCGGGAGCATAACGCTGGTTGACAGGAGGGGTCGTCGCCTCCAGTTCCTCGATCAGAACGATTCCTTCTTCCGCTGTGATCAGCCGCGATCCCGTCGAGCCTCCCATCATGCCGACTACCTGCTGGTAGTTCTGCAGGTGCATGGGGTTCTGCGGCTCCTGCTGGGCCAGCAACTGGTAGAGATCGCGCGCTTTAGCCAGGTCGCCGCCCTGCACATAGGCGTGAGCCAGCAACTCGTTCGTTTCATTGATGTGCGAGGTGTCGCCCGACTTCTGCAGCAACTCCAGAACCTTTTCCAGCGCCGCCGGATTCTCGCGCAAGGGGCCAATCAGCGAGTGCAGGGTTTCCTGGACTTTGGCAGAATTTTCCGCCAGCAGACGCTCCGAGTTCTGGCTGATGGCGTGCAGGGCTTCCTCGTGCATTCCGCCCTGCAGCAGTGCGGTGATATACGTGAAGATGGGATCGAGATCATTGTGCGCGGTGAAGAGCCGGGTGGCGATGCGGCCGGCATCATCGATCCGTCCGACTTGCAGATATGCCTTGAAGAGGTCACGCAAGCCGTCTGGCTGTGCCTCCAGGTCACCGGCTTTTTCAAAATACTGGATGGCCGCCCCGGCATCGCCCGACTCGAGCGCGTTCCGGCCCCGCAGCAGCAGAGCAAAGCTGTTGCCGGGATCGAGCGTGAGCATACGTTGCAGGATTTCTTCGGCTCCGCTCAGCGACCCGCGGCTGCGCAAGCTCTCGGCGGCAGCGGCAAAGATCTGCCAGGCCTCATTCTTCTTGCCCAGGCGGACATAGACCTCGGCCAGCCGGACCCGCATGGCCACATTCTCCGGATCCATCTCCAGGATCTTCTGGAAGATGCGGACCGCCTGTTCCAGTTCGCCTGCCCGCAGGAATTCCTCGGCCACCTGCAGATATTGCGCCCGAGCATCATTGAACAATCCCTGCTGGGTGTAGAGTTCGGCCAGCTTCAACACGCTGTCCAGAGAGGACCTGAGCTTGCTGATCTTCTTGTACATGGCGATGGCTTTGACGGTAAAGCCCTGGGCGGCATAGGCATCGCCAACATTCTTGAAACACTCCGTGGCCCGGTCGTTCTCGCCGAGGCGGGCGTAAAGATCGCCGACCGTATTGGTGACGGTCAGGTCCTTAGGGTCGTTTTTTAGGATCTTTTCGTATTCGGCAATGGCGTTTTGCAGCTTGCCTTGCTGGACGTACTTCTCTGCGGCGCTGAGAACCTTTTGTTTGTTGAAGCCGAAACCAAACGCCATATCGGTGAGGACTCCAGCTCTCTGTAACCCGCCGAAGACTCTGGTCGCAAAAGCCTGGGAGCGGTCGTCCGCAGCCGGGTCCGGCCGCCACAGCCAGCCCAAACCCATCCCTCGGAGGGTCCCGCGGACAAGCTCATTGTACGGCGGGTAACCGCGAATCGTATGGTTACCAAGGGTTACCGAAAGGGAGTGTACGTCCGGGTTACGGAAGGAACCTGCAAAGCAACCGCACTCGCAAGCAGTCGTCGGGCCGCTCAGGGAAGCGCACAGCCGCCGTGTCTGGCAGCTGAGATCCGACAGCACGCTTGACGGCCGCTGCCCCCGGCCGCATAATGCAGCCGCCTGCCGGTAAGCAACGAAGGTTTGTGCGGGACGTACAGTCTTGGCGCCTTGCGTCGCCACTCTCTAAGAGCCCGGGCTCTCTGTTAGACTGGCTCTTCTTCTCCGATGGCGGCGAAGGATCCGCTATGTCCAACGTCCCTCCTACCGCGAAAAGAGAAAAGTGGCATGAGCCGGTGGTTGATCTGGAGCCCCGATGATCTTCGGAAGGGCTGGGCCTGTTCACAATGTGACTGGCTGTATTCCGTACCCGCTCTGCTGACAAACCCCGATGCCAAGGCCGCATACGATCGCCTGGCGGCGGTGAAGTTTGAGGAACACGACTGCGCGCAACACCCGAAGAAAGTGCGGCCGTATAACGGTCAGTCCTTCGATGAGAGAGTACAGAAGCTGCTGAAACGAGGATTCAAGCCGAAAGATGCTGTCGATATCACACTACAGGAAATTACGCTCGAGCACCGTGACAAGCCGAAGCTCATCGAACAGGCACGCGAGGACGCGGAAGACTTCCTCCGCCGCCTGAGGAGCGGGCTCTTTTAGCCAGTCGCCTGGCCTGCTCTAGGCGCGAGCCAGCGCGCTCAAAAGAAAGATCAACAAACCCAATAGTACTGGCCGAGGTAGACGGCGCAGGACGTGCCATACCATGACGCTCATCGACTCGATCCTCCGCGCGGGGGAGCCCGCGAATGAATCTGCCGGCAAACGCCCCCAGGGGACCTCCACCTACACGGACACGTCTGATGGTGGTGTACTGGAGCGGGCCAATTGTAAGTCAGACAACCTTGGGCAAGGCAAGAGTTTTTTGCAATTTCCCGGGCAGCAAGACGGAAAACGGGTTGTCGAAGTACATCCGTCAACTGGGGCCGGCTCAAGGACGAGCGAACTCACGGAACGTGCTTGAGACGGTCTCCAGGTCGGTTTCTTCCAGCAGGCTGCTGCTGCCCAGGCGCTCGGTCAGGGCCCTGTTGATGGCCTCAAGCGACCATCCCCTGGTCTGGGTGAGGAAGCGGGCCCACTCGTCTGCCACCAGCCTGCGTTCGTCCGGAGCCGCATCTTCGCAGAACTGGCGGACCGCTTTGGCCACGGAGCCGGATTCATCGGCCATATCTTGGTGAAGATATCCGCGCAGGAAGTTGCGCAGGGCGGGAAACGCCGCGGGCGAAATCGAGTCGAGGTTGCCTCGGTTGGGGCTATGGCTCATCCGTGACACTCCGGATACGCAGTCAGGACATAGTAGTCAGACCCGCCAACCCATTTCAGCACGACGACTGCATGCGAACACAGCTCGGACCGGCTCGCGCCTCGTGGCAAGGTTCGGCCGATTGGGCGGGACGGATCGCCCGCGTAATCGATCACCAGGTTGGAATGGCCTCCCGGACGCGCCAGCCAGCGCTCGATCTTGGGTTGATTTTCCTGCAGGGCAAGACCGACCGCTCGTTCCGCCGTCGGACGGTCGGTCCAGGTCGACGCGGCGGAGATGTGCCGCTCGTGAGCGAGACGTTCGCTGAGTTGTTCGTCGCTCTGACCCACGTGCTTGCGCAGCGTGTGGCCGCCCATCTCCTCGTCGCGCGCCAGATCTCGCCTAGGTCCGGCCGCTGCCACCTCCGCGCTTTGCCGGGGCGAGCTATGATCGCGGGCGTCCTGTGGTGCCTGGCACGCCAGCCCGGAGAGCAGGAGGAAAAAGACGAGCACACCCGGACGGAGCATCGGTTTCCCATCTCCCATCCGCAGTTCGCGGGGTGCCCCGCCGCCGGCTGACAATTTCGCCGCCATCCCTTGCAGCCCTCGAGGTCCCGATATCAGCCTTCCTGGGGCGAATCCGCTGGCCCAGGCCCCGTCCGGGGCAGCCTACAGCTTCTTCCTGGGCTTGACAACCACCACGGTGAAGTACTGGAGTCGGTTTCCATTTCCAGTCGGCCGGGCGCTGCTGGCCTGGCGGGCGCGGGTGAGCGCAAGGGCCGACTCGCGCTACAGTGATTGTCATGGAGAGCGCCTCCGTCAGCCGGTTTCTGGATAACTTCCTCGCCCACGGGTCGGAGTGCGCTTACGTTCAGCGGCGCGGATACCGCAGCGAGCGATGGAGTTACGCACAAGTGGCGTGCGCCGCCTTTCAATGCGCGCGCGAACTCGAGTCCCGCGACCTCCGTAAGGGCGATCGCGTGATGATCTGGGGGGCGAACAGCGCGGAATGGGTCGCCGTGTTCTTCGGTTGCGCCCTGCATGGAATCGTGGCCGTGCCCATGGACGACGCAGCCCCTCCGGCTTTCGCGCAGCGCGTGTGTGCCCAAGTGGACGCCAAGCTGGTCGTCTGTTCGCGCCGCCACGCCCGCGATGTGTCGACATCGTCCCTCATTCTGGAAGATCTGCGGGTGAACATCGGGCGACATTCTGCCGCACCCTTGCCGGCGTTCGCCATCGAACAGAACGATCCCCTCGAGATCATCTTCACCTCGGGAACAACCGCCGAGCCCAAGGGCGTCGTCATTTCCCATGGGAATGTGCTTGCCAACCTGCTGCCCTTCGAAGACGAAATTCGGAACTATCGGAAATACGAGCGCTGGGCCCATCCCGTCCGTTTTCTGAATCTGCTGCCCCTCAGCCATGTCTTTGGCCAGTTCCTGGGCATCTTTATTCCTCCCCTGCTGGCGGGCACGACGGTTTTCCAGGACTCGCTCAATCCTTCGGAAGTGATGGAGACGATTCGCCGGGAGCGGGTGTCAGTGCTGGTGGCCGTGCCGCGCATGTTGCAATCACTCAGAGAAAAGATCGAACGCGCGCTCGCCGACCCAGGTGAACGCGCTACCTGGGACGCCAATATCGGTCGCTTGGAGGGCAAGCACTTCCTCTGGCGCTGGTGGAGGTTTCGCCGCATTCATCGCCAGTTCGGATGGAAGTTCTGGGCGTTCATTTCGGGGGGAGCCGCCCTCGATCACGAGACCGAACAATTCTGGGGACATCTCGGCTTCGCCGTCATTCAGGGCTATGGTCTTACCGAGACCACGTCCCTAATCAGTGTGAACCACCCTTTCCGTCTGGGCCGGGGCTCGATCGGGAAAGTCCTGCCGGGCCGCGAAGTGAAGCTGGCGGAGGATGGCGAAATTCTCGTGCGTGGCGGCGGAGTGGCAACCGCATACTGGGGCGCAGGCGCGTTGCAGCCGGTTGCGGGCGAGGACGGCTGGTACCGCACCGGCGACCTTGGCCACCTCGATTCCGCGGGCAACCTGTATTTCAAGGGCCGCAAAAAGGATGTTCTGGTTACGCCCGCAGGGATGAATATCTATCCCGAGGACCTGGAGTCCGCCTTGCGCCGCCAGCCAGAGGTGCGCGATTGTGCGATCGTCGGCATCGACCGGGGCGGGAACGCCGAGCCGTGTGCGGTGCTGATCTTGCGGGACGGGCAAGGGGATGCAAGCGCTATCGTGCGTAGAGCAAACGATTCACTGGCCGAATACCAGCGCCTGCGGCATTGGCTGGTGTGGCCGGAGAGCGATTTCCCCCGGACCTCGACGCAAAAGCAGCGCAGCAGCATCATCCGCGAATTCGTGCGGGCGAGGATGAAAGACGGTGGGGATAGACCTGTGCAGGCGAGTCCCCTGGCGGAACTGGTCACCCGGGTGACGGGACGCACGATTACCCGGCTACACCCGGAGGCGAGGCTCGACGACGACCTGCAGCTAAGTTCGCTGGAACGCGTCGAACTGCTCGGAGCCCTGGAGGATCGTTTCCAGATCGATCTCAGTGAGGCAGGCTTCAGCGCGACTCGCACGGTCGGCGACCTGGAGAAGATGCTGGCCGGCGACGGGGGGAGGCGTGCCGTTTACCACTACCCGTACTGGGCGTTGCGCTGGCCCCTCCCCTGGGTTCGGTTCGCCGCCTATTACCTGCTGGTCCGCCCCGCCATCATGCTGCTGGGCTGGCCGCGCATCGAGGGTCGCGAGAACCTCGAGGGAGTGAACGGTCCGGTCCTGGTGATCGCGAATCACGTGGACGATGTGGATGTCGGATTCATCCAAACCGCATTGCCCGCGCGCCTGCGGCACCGCCTGGCCACGGGGACCGGCGGTGAAGCCCTCCAGGCTCTGCGCACTCCTCCACCGGAGCGCCGGCCGATCCAGCGTCTTTACGACCGGGTGAAGTGGGCGCTCGGCGTTGCCTTGCTCAACCTGTTTCCCTTGCCTCGGGAAGCCGCCTTCCTCAAGAGCTTCGCCTATGCCGGCCATTGTGTAGATCGGGGCTACAGCGTCCTGCTCTTTCCAGAAGGACATCACACTACCGACGGGAAATTGCTCCCCTTCCGGGCGGGCGCAGGACTGCTGGCGGCTCGGCTGGCAATTCCCGTGGTCCCCATGAGGATTGACGGCTTGTTCGAAGTGAAGCAGGCAGGCAGGAAGTTCGCCGCTCCGGGACGCATTCGCGTGCGTATCGGCGAGCCGGTCCAGTTCGAACCGGATGCCGATCCCCGTGCCGCCGCCCAGGAATTACGGAAGAGAGTGGAGAACCTGTAAGTGCTCCACGTGGGGACCTCCCTCGGCGAAGAACAAGACTATAATGAAGGGTCATGAGAAACAGACTGCTGTTCTTGGCTGTGCTTACCTTTGCGTGGGCGCCGTCGCTACCAGCTGCGAGCAAGAGCACCGAAGTTGAGCTGAAGAACGCCAACGGTGAGAGCGTCGGAACGGCCACTCTTGAGGAAGCGTTAGGTGGGGGGATCAAAATTCATCTCGACCTGAAGAATCTGCCGCCGGGTGAACACGCCATCCACATCCACCAGACCGCCAAGTGCGATCCTCCCGACTTCAAGTCCGCAGGATCCCACTTCAATCCGGATGGCAGGAAACATGGCCTCGCCAGTCCGGAAGGTCATCATGCCGGAGATATGCAGAACTTCACCGTTGGGGCAAACGGAACGGCAAAGGTCACCCTGGCAAACCAAGACGTAAACCTTGGCGGTGATAGCCACTCGCTGTTCAGCAACGGGGGTACCGCTTTGGTGATTCACGCCAAGGCGGATGACATGAAGAGCGATCCAGCCGGCAATGCCGGGGATCGCATTGCCTGTGGCGTCATCACACCCTAGGGAACCGGCTAAGGAAGGGCGTCCCCATCCCCAGGTACGCCCCTCCCAGTGCAGATGAGCTCGGCGCATAGCGGTTTGCGCCCCGCCGGGCTCGTCGGCATCCTTCCAGAACCAGATCCGTCCGGACTGAACCCACCGTCAGTGGATCAGGAACCGACGTCTCGGGTTCGCACAGGATCCAAACCCGGGGTGGGCGGGAAAGTTGCCGTGCCAAATTTCGGCAGCAGGCAGAGCTGACAGCCCCTTGAGGAAGCTGGGGTTACTGCCCACCTCTCCGCCGGGCAGGTAGGGATTCCCCTCGAGCAGCGGGGGTGGTTGGGTGGGTCGCATGCGAGGCATCTAAGCGGCACCGCGCTGCGGATACCTCCCGGTGAGTCTGCGAATAAACCCGTGCAGCCGGTGAATCGTTCCTGCATTGGGCAGAAACATCAAGGGACATTGTCCGGGCACAACCCGAATTCCCTGCTCATGGCAGAACGCGACGGCCCTTTGACTGACTGAGCCTCGACCTCCGGCTCGATACATCCAGACCCGTGGGATTCCGATCGCCGCGCAGTCGCGCACGATCGTCTCGGTCACATTGGGAGAAGTCATGAGCAAAACTGCATCGACGGGCGGACGGATGTCCTGAACCCGAGCGAAGCACCTCCGTCCGCCTATCTGCTGAACGCCGGGATTGACAGGGATCACGTCGTAGCCGCGGCGACACAATTCCTCAAAAAGTTTCACGCTGAAGTCTGCGGGATTCCGCGAGATCCCGATGATGGCGATGCGTTTTTGAGCCAGAAAGTCCTCGACGTTTTCGAGTGAGTGTCGTTCCACCGTCATGGTTCCCCCTCGCGCTAGAAGCGCGCTTCCGACCCGGCCGGGACCCAGGAAGCCAGTTGCTATGCATCCATGGTTCTGTGGCGCGGAGCCTTCACAAAATCATGTTGAATGCAATCCCGGGAAAAGTCAGTGACGATGACGGTTTAGTGACTGTCCTTCCCTATGGCCGGCGCCTCTGCCACGCCAACGTACTTATCGGCCCCTCCGTAATAAAGCAGATAGCGCTGGCCCTGGCGCACCATGCCCTCGACAAACACCACGTTCGGCACCTGGCCCGTCCTTTCCCATGCCTGTTCCGGGGCGAACACCGGCCGCTCGCTGCGCCAGATAACTCTGCGGGGATCCTTGCGGTCAAACACCGCGATACCGGTGCGATAAACGAGGTGGTCGTCGGCTCCGTTGTAGATGAGCACGACCCCATCGTCGGTCAGCACGGGCGAGGGGCCGGGCTCGACGACCCGCGAGTCGAACCTTTCCGGCCGGGCGGGCAGCACCGGGGTCGCGGTGGCTTCCTTCCAGTGCAGCAGGTCCGATGACCAGGCCAGGCCCATCTGGTCGATCTTTCCGGCGCTGGTCCCGAGAAAATACATCCAGTATTTGCCGGCTATCCGAGAGGGAACAACCGCGCCGGATTTGGTCCAGCCTACATTCCAGCGGCCTTTGTACGCCGGCAGGATGATGCCTTCCCGTTTCCAGTGAACGAGATCTGTGGACGTGGCCAGGCACAGCTGGGCGTCTTTCTTGTTGTAGCCGGTGTAGGTCAGATAGTACGTGCTCCCGAACTCGACCAGTCGCGGGTCTTCCACGCCTCCGTTCTGCTCGTAGGGGGCTTCCGGCGTGAATACGGGCTGGTTGCGGCGCGTGAAGTGGATGCCGTCCGTGCTCTCGGCGTAACCGAGCCGCGAAATGCCGAGGGTGTCCTGGGCGCGGTAGAGCATGACGAACTGGCCGCCACGCCGTATGACGGCGGGATTGAAGGTGCCCGCCGCTTCCCAACCATCACCCTGCGGCGAGACGATGGGATCGTTGGAGATGCGATGCCATAGCCCAATCCGGGGTTCGGAGGACGCGGCGAAGGCAACCATCGCACATAAGGCGATGAACCAAGCGGCTCGCCCACTGTAGCCTGCGGTTCTGCAGTGCTGGATTCGCATCCTCCTCCCGCCACCCGCCGGATGGTGACGGCCGGCTCTGATCCATGACTCTCGGCGGAGAAGCCCGGTCGATGTGGGTCTGACCGTCAGGATAATTCGATTGCAGGTTCGCTGCCAGGCGCAGCCTGGTCATGCCTCAACGCGCTGGAGAAGCGTCTGAGGGGGAGGCCTGAGGAGTGCTTTCTTCCTCCTCACCATGGATCAATCCAAACTTCTTCAACTTATAGCGCAAAGCGTCGCGGCTGATGTCCAACAGTCGCGCCGCTTGGGTTTGATTACCGTTGGCCTGCCGCATCGCCAGCTCCACCATGGAGTGTTCAACTTCTTCCAGCGACGTTCCTCCCTCCGGAATGTAAAGGCGGGGGAGCACACGCCCGTTGGCCAGCACCGGTCCGTCCCCGCTCGAGGCGCGCTCGAAGGCGGTAAGCCCGCCCGCTTCCGAGACCGCGAAGGGCAAGTAGGTGGATCGGAGAAGGGGCTCTTCCTCCAGGATCATGGCCCGTTCGATGGCGTTCCTTAGCTCCCGCACATTGCCTGGCCAATTGTGGTTCAGCAGCAGGCGGCGGGTGTCCTCGCCAAGCCCGCGCACCGATTTCTTGAACCTGCGGTTGTAGTGGTCGACGAAGAAGTCCACCAGTGGAAGAATGTCCTCCTTGCGCTCCCGCAGCGGTGGAATGAAGATGGCGATGATGGCCAGACGGTAGTAAAGATCCTGCCGGAACTGCCCGTCTCGCACGGCTTTTTCCAGGTCCCGGTTGGAGGCCGCGATGACGCGCACGTCCACCTGCATGTCGCGCACGCCGCCCACCCGCCGGATCATCTGGTCCTCCAGCACGCGCAGCAACTTGGCCTGCAACAGCGGCGAGAGCTCGCCGATCTCATCGAGGAAAAGGGTGCCGCCGTCAGCCGTTTCGAACAGCCCCTTCTTCATCTGCTTGGCATCGGTAAAGGCACCCCTCTCGTGACCAAACAGTTCCGCCTCCATCAACGTCTCGGGGATGGCCGAGCAGTTGATGGCGACAAAGGGTTTTTCCTGGCGCCCGCTCTCATAGTGGATAGCCTTGGCGATAAGGTCCTTGCCGGTTCCGCTTTCCCCCTGGATAAGAATGGTGGTGGCTTCGCTGGCCGCCACCTTGCGAACAAAGTTCAGTAATTCAGTCATCTTGGCGGACACAGCCACCACATTGTGATAGCCGGCCCGCTGGCGCATTTCGCCGCGCAAGGATTGCACTTCGGAGCGCAAGCGAGTGGTCTCCAGCGCATTCTTGACGGTGACGCGCAGTTCGTCGAAATCGAGCGGCTTGCCCACAAAGTCGTAAGCCCCGAGCTTGAGCGCCGCCTTCACATCGTCGAGCTGGGGATCCGCCGTGATCATGATGACGGCTCGAGCGTCGCCGTTTTTCCTCAGTTGCTCCAGGACCGCGAGACCGCTTATGTCCGGCAGACGCACGTCGAGGAGAACCAGATCCGGCGACTCGTGCTGCGCCACCTTCAGCCCAGGTTCGCCCGCTTCCGCCTCCACCACGTGATATCCCCATTCCTCACACTTCTGGCGCAGAGACCAGCGGACAAGGCGTTCGTCATCCACGATGAGGATCTTCTCGGCAGGCATTCCAGGTGAGATTTTACCCTACTTACGGGGCTCCTCCGGTGGTCCCCAGAACCCGCCCGGCTCCGAGTCCCTGGAGGCTGGTTACGCTCCGTCTGCCGATTTGCTCGGCTGTACCGGCCCGGACGCAGCGCCTGCCCCACGCCACCCACCATGCTGCCCACCCCATGTGGGGCCTGCGGTGTCGCCGTCAGGATGGCGAGCAGGCCGAAAACACTGTATCTAACCGCGAAAAACTGGAGAGTCGAGCACTTGGAGTACCCGGTCGGTCTGCGGGCGATCACCGGCTGCGGCTATTACGAAGGGCCAGCAACTCGACGGTGCAGTTCTGCCGGACTTGCCACGGCGGCAAATCGAAAGAAATGCAGGGCGCGACGCTTCTTACGTTTTGAATGCTGGGCTCGGCTTTATGAAACCGCGCGCAAGCTTGTCTGTTTGAGCGGTAGGTACACGCTGAAGCAAGTTCCCTGCCCGAGTTCGCTGCTCACTTCGATGCGGCCGTTGTGCTCCTCCACGATCCTTCGGGCCAGGGACAGGCCCAAACCCGTTCCATTCCCCTTAGTCGTGAAGAAAGGACGGAAGATGTTGGGCAGGTGCTCGGGAGGGATGCCCGCCCCGGTATCCGTGACCGTAACCACGGCATACTCTTCCTCGGTTTTCACTTGCACCCGGACCACGCCCGCGCCCTCGATGGCCTGCACCGCGTTCAGAAGCAGGTTGAGCAGAACCTGGTGGATCTGATCGCTGTCATGGCCGATCTCCGGCGCCTCGGGTGCCTTGACCAATTCAATCTTGATGGGCCTCGAGAGGACCTGTTGGCGGGCCAGCATGATCGCGTGCTCGACCGTCAAGTTGAGATCGCTGCTGCGCATTTCAGGAGCCCGCGGTCGCGCGGTCCCAAGCAGGTCGGTGAGAATCCGGTTTATCTGGGCGATTTCCTGCCGCACGTCCTTGACCACGGCCCGTGCCGGGCTGGTAACCGGCAGGTCGCGGCTTACAATTTCGATGACTCCGGCAATTCCAGCCAGCGGGTTGCGGATTTCATGTGCCAGCCCAGCCGCCAGCTCCCCCAGCGTCGCCAGGTGCTCCGCCCGCGACATCTGGGTGCGGTGCAGCCGCTCGATCTCTTCGCGGCTCTCCCGCAGCTGCCGGACCATGCGGTTGAAATTGCGCCCCAGATCTCCGATTTCGTCATTCCGCTTGGCGAAGCTCACCGCGACCGTCAGGTCGCCGCGCCCCAGCCGCTCGATCTTGTCCTGGAGTTCCACCATGGGGCGTTGCACGATGTAGACCAGGGCCAGGATCACGGCGGCACAGATGGCTACGGCCCCGGCTCCAGCGACGACCAGGACTCGATGGCGCTCGGGATCCTGAAGCGAGACCGTGGCCAGCAGGAATAGCAGGAGCCCGCTTAGGAGGACGAAGACCACCGGCATCAAGGTCTTTAGCTGCCAGTTCACGCGCACCGAGGGCAGAGCCAAGTCGTGGCGTCCGGATTGGTTCTCAGGCCTCGTCATTCCCTCCTCGACAGTGATCGGGGGGTGCGATCAGGCATACGCGTGCAACCCCGGCAGGAGATAGGTAACGCCGAAGAAGGTGAACATGACCACCGCAAAACCAAGAATCGCGAAGTACGCGGCACGACGCCCGCGCCAGCCACGGGTGATTCGCATGTGCAGGTAGCCGGCGTAGACCAGCCAGGTGATAGCGGCCCAGGTTTCCTTCGGGTCCCAGCTCCAATAGGAGCCCCAGGTCCGGTTGGCCCAGTATGCACCGGCGGCGATCATCAGAGTGAGCAAGGGAAATGCAATGCAGATCGTCTTGTAGGTGATGCGATCCAAAGCCTCAGCTGCCGGCAACAGGCGCTCGAGATCCGGCCGCCGCCAGAGCAGGAGCAGGTACAGCAGCGAGACGAAGATTCCCCCGACTAGTCCTGACAGAATGAAGGGGCTGGCTGCGAGGCTTGTGGCATAGAGACCTTCGGCGTCCAAGGATCCGTACTGGCCATCGCGGGCGCGCAGGATGAAAGTCGCCAGCGCCACCACCTGCAACAGGATGCTCAGGAACACGGCGCGGTTCGCCATGAGCAGCAAGCTCTCGTCCTTCCGCCCGCGCGAGAGGCCGTAGAGCACAACCGGCGACGCCACCGCCGTCAGCACCAGCAGCATGAGCCAGCCCAGGTCCGGAATGGTCACGAATAAACGCACGCCCCGCTGCAGGAACACCTCAGACTTCTCCTCGATGTTCCACGCCACTACGTTCAGGCCGCCCCATTTTTGGAAGCGGGTGAGAATGCCGGCATAAATCCCCACGGTAAACATGCTGGTGGCTGCCAGGAACGTCTCCGTTTTCATTCCGTCCTGGATCAGGAACATCATGGCCAGGGCGAAACTCAGGGCACAGGCCGCATACGCCAGCATGGCGAGCGTGACGTGGACATGCAGCCAGGTGGACTGTAGCGCCGGGACCAGCGGCTTCACGTCCGTCCTCAGCAACTGCATCAAGACCACGCCCACAATCGCAACCGGTATGGTCACCGTCCCGATCGCTTTCACCTTGTATTTCTTCTCGGCAACCAGCGTGAGGACGGCTAGGGTCCAGACGAAACTCAGGAGCATTTCATAGATGCTTGCGAAGGGCGGATGCCCGGCTTCATACCAGCGGTGGGCCACCGCACCCGTCGTGGCCAGCAATCCGGCCCAAGTCGCCAGGGAGGCAACCCGCATATAAAGCTCCGTGCCGGTCACCCCGAAGCCGAGATACAGGGCGGCCGCGCCCACGTAAAAAATAAGCGCTCCGAAAAGCAGGTTCGATTCATTCAGCAGGTTGCCGTTCTTCACTACGTTCAGAAAAGCCATGAACAGCAGGAAAGCGACCCCTAGCCCGACCATCACCACCAGCGTGGTTCCACTGCTGGCAGGCTGCTGTTCGACCTTCACGCGCGCCATAGGTCCTCCGTTGAAGTGTCAATCCCCAGCCAGGGAGGCGGCACGTTCCTGGGCCGACCTCTCTTCCGCCCGGACCTGGAATTCGATCCGCCCGGCGAGCCGCTGGAAGCGTTTTTCAAACACGTCCCGGTTCTTGTTGGCGGCCCCACCGACCCACAGCGACCACTGCCCGCGACGCGGATCACGGACGGGAACGATCCAGATTCGCTCGTGCACCAGGTAGAACACCAGGCCTAGACCAATGCCCATGAGGATGACTCCGCTCCACACCGCCCATTGGCCGGGCTCGTGCGACACCTGCAGACCGGTGTAGTGAACCATCCGCAAATCCTGAGCTTCAAAACGATAGGGCGAGCGGGCATTCTCCTCGAAACCGGGAATTGGGGGCAGCCAGACGTTTACCGTCTTGCCGCCGGATTCAACCAGCAGGTGCACCGCCGGATTCTCCACTTTGTTGCTTCGAGTGTAGACGTGTCCGTCTCCTACGACATAGTCGGGAATAAACTCCGCCAGTTGCACCGTGGCGCCGGCGTCGAGCGCCACTTTTTCGTTTAGGCCTAACACAATCTGGGTTGCGCTCCCTTTGTCTTCGGCGGGCGTTGCGGTCAGTACGAGCTTGTCCACCTTGCCGGTCGACCCGTAGCTGGACTGGTAGAACCGTACCCCGCCATAGACCAGTGGATCGTTGACTGCGATTTCCTTCCGCTGCAGATCTTTGCCGTCCTCGACTACCGCCAGGTTCGACCACCAGCGTTTGGGGGTACCGTCCGGGTAGTTCTCCTGGCCGGTGCCGTCGCAGCGGATGGCAAAGGGAAGAGGTCGCGAGGCGCCATTCCGCAGAGCAACCTGGTTGGTTTGCTCGCCGGCAGTGAGCGAGACAGACCCCCGCCAGCCATTGAGCGCGTCGATGATGCCGCCGAGGAAAATGAGCAGCAGGCTGGCATGCACGATGTAAACCGCCATCTCCGAGACTCGGTTGCGCTCCGCGAATAGCGAAGTGCGGCCATGGCCCACCACTCGTTCCGGGTAATAGCCGAATTCGTGACAGGCGTGCTCGGCAGCGTCGAGGGCGTCCTCTTCGTTCGGTATGGAGATCTTCGTCTGCACAGGCAGGGCCTTGCGGAAGCTGTCATCGGGGCTCTTGTAGGGACGTGCGTAATAGCGCCAGGAATTGGGGAAACGTTCAATGGATGCCGCCACGATGCACACGCTGACCAGTACCAGCAACAGCACAAACCACCAGGCGTGATACACATCGGTCAAGCCCAGCGCATCAAAGAAGCGCAAAACTTGCGGAGAATAAGCACTCTCGAGTTCGTCGGGATCGGTCGCCGGGCGCTGCAGCACCACCGTGCCCGCAGCGGAGGCGATCAGGACGACAATCAGCAGGATCACGCCGGTCTTGGTAGAACTGATAGTTTGCCAGCTCTTACGGGCCCATTTGGGCAAGTTGCTTCCCATGCGAATCGCCTCATCGTCTCCTTCAAGTGCACGCGCTCGGCCATTGGCGGACCTGTACGGAACCTCCTTTCTTTGTTGGACTTGGCAGCCCACGGCTGGGTGACGTCGGCGACGGTTGGGCCAAATCACACTAGGCCCGGTGTTGGAGCCAGGATTTTCACCCTGTCAGGTGCGAACGGTCGCAGATCACACGGCGTCGTGATGGGGGTAGTTCCCAAGAAAACAAGCGGTTCTCCAGGGCCGCGGATAACTTGCGTCATTTCACCAGCGCGGCCGAGGGAGAGGGCCCATTCGCTGGGTAACTGGGATCGGCTGAGCCTTGCTTCCGCCCGAGAGGTCCGCATTCAATCTGCGTTGCTTCAATACGACCCCAAGACGCCCAGGAGGCCCTGCTCATCGGCGAAGATCGTGCACAAGGGGTTGCAGGCGGTGGCGAAAGGTGCCTGTCTGTAGCAAGAATTCGCAAGCAACAGTCGTGGCTATTCGCGCGACTTTCATCGGCTTAGTCCTGGTCTTTCGCCGGCGACCCAGCCGTTATGTTCCGCAACCCACCCCGTCCCGCTGGACAAGAATCGCGATTCTGCAAAATGCACCGAGTGCCATGCCGACAAAACCAAGGGCAAGGCCGTCCACTCCGCTATCGTGATGGGGTGTGCATGAGTTATCGTGAGATCCGAGTCAACAAGGACGTGACCCGGGTCAAACTGATCAAGGCGACGCCCTCCGCGCTCTGTTTCACTGGTCATGCCGATAAGAATCCCGCCGACATCCAGGGCACAGTACACAGCCCGGCGGTTCGCGATTGCCTCAAGTGTCATGACCCGCACGCGGCGGAGAATCGGCTATGGTCTGGATCGAAGGTAGATGGGCTTCAAAGAGTGACCAAGGCGTGCCTTTCGGCGACGCAGGGCCGAACGGCGTCCCACACCGCGGGCCTAATCGCGGCATGCGATCCATGCGGCCCTGCTGATTCCATGGCTCTTCGGGATAGCTTGGGAGCAGATCCGTTGGCCAGGGAAACCCCGCCTCAGCAGTCCCCGTTGAGCGAACCCTGGGACGAGGCACGGGACCAATACCACGCCCCATCCAACTCGTGCACTGGGCGTGCCAAATGTCGCTTCGCCACGGAGTTGCTCAAATGCTTCAAATCACGCCAGTTATACGCGAAGGGCCAGGGCTGGTTTGGGCGAACGACGGGCCTTGTTGTGAGACTTCCCCCCGCACCGCGGGTCTTTTCCCGCTGACTTTATCTCTGAGCATCGCACCGAACGGGCCGCCAAAAGCGAAGCGGAAGTGACCGTTGGATTGCTGCCCTATGCTTGGGGGCACGATCGCCAGTCGTGGCTGCATTCCAAACCATGCGCGGGGCTGGGCCAGCAGCTCAGCGGCCGTCTATTGCCGACATCCCGCTCAGAGGAGGGACCGGCCGGCCGGATGAAACTGGCTGGGTTTTGCTTGCAGCAACCTACCATCTCGTGGATAAGCATTTGTTTTGAACTAATCTATCGAGCCAACATTGCAGTTGGCTATGCACGGCGAGAGTACGAGTCGACCGCGGGTGTGGGTAAGCTCATGGCTACGAACGCCACCCTGGCGTTGAGCTTCAGTGCAGTGGAGGATCGTTGGCCCGTTTCCTATTTCAGCGTGGTTTTCATTGCATTGCTGACCGCTGACACGGTGCCGTCTGCGTTATGCGCCACTTGGTGACAGGTAAGGGTGCAGGTGCCAGAGCTGCGATTGTAGGCAATCGGCAGACTGTTGTTTGCTCCGACAACTTTAACATCGAAGTTGACCAAACGCTCGCCGGTGAGATTCGAAGACATTGCTCCCACGCCGTGCGCCGTGTGACAGACGGAGCAACTAAATCCATCCGTGCCCACGTGGCTACTGTGCTTCGCCCAACTGGTATTCGCCAAGACCTGACTCAGGTCGTGGCACTTGGCGCACACGGAATACGGGCCATTCACGCTGAGGTCTGGATTGGGAAAGGTGTTGGTTACCGGTCCACCCGGGACCGAGGCTTGGCTGAATTGATAATTTCGCTCTAGAAGATGTGCTTTTGACGATCCATGTGGTCCATTGGCACCGTTACCTCCGAATTCGCGATTGTCATCGCTATTGTGGCAGTCCGTGCAGAAGATGCGCGGACTGACTGGACGCGAGGACATTGTGCCGTTCAGATTCAGCATGTTTAGCAGCAGACTGGGTTGTGGCAGCGTGCTGCTGCGATCATGCGTAACGGGATGACTCGAGCTCGCCGTTGAGCTGAATACGGGTATCTCATTCAAGGGGTCGGCAGGCGTAACGGCCCGCGTCGGGGCATAACCGTATACCAGAAGCGTTTGTTTGCCCGGACCGGTGCCGTGGCAGCGGAAGCAGTTTTCGAATTGATTCACCGCGGGCGTGAGGGGTGTAGTGCCATCGCTGGCGCTTACCCCAAGCACGCCAGTTTGCGGTGGCCGAATGGCAGGGGGCAATCCGAAGCTGGCGCCTTGCTGCGCGGCATGCGGGTTGTGGCAATCGACGCACGTCGCGTGTCGGTTATTGATCAGCACAGCTGGTTCCGCAGCATCGTGCCCATTATTACCCGCCGGCAGCAGGTGAGAAATCTTGGCATATTCCGCCATGACGTTGGGCGCAGCCGGCGAAACGAGGTTCCCACCGTTATGGCAGGTGATACAACTCTGCGTCGTCGTATCCAAGTTTGGCGCTGCAGGATTCGCCGCGCGCAAAAGCCGTGCGGCCGAAACGGATTTGTGATCCTGATGGCACGACTCGCACGCGTTGAGTGCAACGGTGGCGTAAGGTCCTACTTGTGCATCTGGCGTAACCTGGTTAGTTGCAGTTTGATGGCTGCTGCCGACCCATCCCGCAAGTGGATTGACTTGTCCCTGCATCACGCGGTTCGGGTCGTGACAGGCAAGGCACATTTGCCCAGCGGAGCTGTCACGCACCAGGAACTGCTGCGCAACTCGATCTATATTCTGCACATGTGGATCATGGCAGCTGGTGCACTCGATATTTCCATTCACCAGCTTCACCGCTCCGGCAGGGTCTGCTGTCTTGCCTTGCTGGGTCAGAGAAGCGGAGAGGCTGGATGCATCTTTGATGGGCAACACCAGACTGAAGGGATGCGAACCGACCAGCTTCGTGCCAAACGAATCGGCATCAGCTAAGACGCCGTTTGTTGGAACTTGTCCATAGGTCGCAGTCTGACCCACGCCCACGGTTCCATCGTGACAGCTAAGGCACAGGCTGCTTGTGACGCCCAGTGTCGGCTGAGCATTGCCCGTTTGGTGGTACGTGGTGCTGGTGTATGGCTCATAGTTGGCCTTCGACAGCGTTTGGTTCCACAGAGGAGTGTTCCCGCCGATTCCGGAATGAGGCGCGTGGCACAAAGTGCAGCCCATGGTTGCTTGAGTCGTGACCTGTGCACCGGTGCCGGGGCTCAGGTTGTGCATTCCAAGCGCGTCCACAGTTTGGGCCTGGGATGCACTTCCGCTTACCAGCAGCACAGCAATCCATCGGAAGAAGTCCTTCACTGCTTTATCTCATTGCCCTGTCTAGAGCCGTAGTAGTGAAAAATCTGCACTCGCCGGTTAAAAGAATCGACCACATAGATGCGGTCGTTGTGATCGATCTGCAATCCCGCGGGCAGTTGGAACTCTCCTAGCTCGGTACCTTTCTGACCGAAGTAATAGAGAAGGCGTCCCTGTTCATCGAACACCTGCACTACTCCCCACAAACCGTCCACAACGTAAAGGTGTCCTTCGGAGTCGAATCCGATTCCCTTGGGACGGAACAACGTGCCCACCCCGTCGCCCAGCTTGCCGATCGCGTACTTGAATTCACCCGACAGGGTTAGCACCTGTACCCGAGAATTCATTGCGTCGACCACCACCAATTCTTGGTTCTTTAATCGCAGCTCTGTCGGATAGTTGAATTCAACCTCACCCGTGCCCCTTTTCCCGATCATCTTTAGAACGCTGCCTCGCATGTCCATCATAAAGATTTTGTCCCGCAGCGTATCGGTGACGTAGATGTGTTCGGTCGACGAGTCCACCGCAATCCCTGTCGGACGCTTGAACATTCCTTCGCCGCCCTTCAGGCTGCCGATCGCCCTCTGGTATTTGCCGCTCGGCTCGAACACAAAAATCTTCCCAGCTTCCGAATCAGTGACGTAGATATTGTCGTGTGCATCGACGGCGACACACTGCGGCAACAGCATCGGGTCATGATCTTTGTCTTTGCGCGTCAGGAACTTGTACTTGTGCTGGGTGAAGTCAAAGATATGCACTCCCACCGCACCCGGGTCGGTGATAATGATCCTTCCACGCGAATCGATTGCAATGCTGTAGGGATTCACCAAGTACCGATAGTCCGGTTCTCCGGCGACGACGTCCACGATTTTGGCAAACAGGCTCCGCTTCGGCTTGACCTCGCGCTCCAGACTGAAGCTATTCTCGAAGCTAAGCTTGCGACCGCCATCCAGCAGGAGGTCTGGAGGCGGCTGCAATGTTACAGCCGTATCCTTCGATCTCTTCGGCGCCGAAGCACTGGCAGCACTCAGCAGCACGACCGTTACCAATAGCCAAATTGCTTTGCGGCCCATGCACTTTCGCCTTAGAACAAGTCGAACCATCGTGAAACTCCAGCAAAATACGAGGTCACCGTCCCCGGTGGCGCCCCCGATGCGCTGATGCCCTGGGTCAGCATGTAATAACCTGCTTGCAATTGGATCTTGCGGAACCGGTACTGCAATTGCCCGGTGAGAAGATCCATGTTGTTACGTGAGGGTATCAGGTTCGAAACCGTGTTGCTGAGCGAACGGTTGTATGTTGTCGATACGGTCATACGCCGGAGAGGGGTAAAGGATACCGACCCTCCGTAGCTGGTTCCTGAAAAATACACCAGGTTGGGATTGGGCTGCCCGGGCACGGGTGGTAACGGCACCAGACCGCCACTACCGAAAAGTGAGACGCCCGTGTTGTTGGAATAGACTCCGCTCAGGCCAATTCGCTTGTAATAAAGCGACGTACTGTAGCTCTCTCCGTGGTTCGCGGTGTTCGGTTCCTGAGTGAACCCGCTGTGGGAGCCCGAAAACGCTGCCGTCCACTGCACTCGGTTGCTGAAGCGCCGGTGTATGTTGGCATTGTATGCGTAAGTCGAAACGGTATAGGTGATCAGCTGCGACTGTACATTTTGGATGTAGCTGAATGCTCCGTTTAACTCCCAACCTCGAATGCGGCGCGCTGCGTTTACCGTGCCTACTAATCCCACGGAATTATGGTACTCCCCGTTAATGCTCGCGCCCGTAGCACTCGTGCCCTGGCCAGTAGCATAGTCGATAAAGCCCGCAGAGAACGAAAACGTGTTCCATAACCTTCGCCAGTAGTTCAGGGTTCCACTCAGAAACGTGCCGGTATGGGTGGCGCCGAAGTAGCTCTGATCGTAGTAGGTTGCTTGGGCACTTCCGAAAAGGTACCGAGTGATCTGGTATCCAGCGCCACCGCCCACGGTGAAGGAGTTGGAAGAGGAACCGAAATTGACTGGCGGAGGGATCACGCCAGCGGTCTCTGAATTCTGCAGCAGATATCCTGAGAGGTTGTCCGCGTACGATTCATTGACGGAGAGTGTCAGTTTGATCGTAGGGTGAAAGCTTGCGGCCGCCGTCTCGTTGTTCGTCGTATAGCTTGAGTTGCTAACGCTTTCCGGGACCTCGTAGTCGTTCGCAAACGAGCTCCATGTATAGTTCACGAACATCTGCCCGTTCCAAGGCAAGTTGTGACTGGCGCCGAGTCCAATTGTGTCACCATGGTTGTCCGAGTTAGAAGCCGGCCCGCCCAGATAATTTGGAAGTTTCAGGTGCAGGCTCTGCCGCAGGTAGCTGGCATTCAGGTTAAAACCTTCCCATTGATAATTCGATCGTACGCCGAAGGTACGAGAACTGGATTGGGTCGACTCGTGGGTGCCATAGATCTCGCCGTTGCCGCTGCCCTGTGAGTAATTCACCGACAGGGTAGGCCATCCAGGAAGAAGCGCGCTCCAGCCGATCCCGAAACCTTGTGACGTGCCCACCGAAGTGAACGCAGGCGCGTTTGGGAGCCCGATGTTCTGTGAGCTGTTGTAGCTGTAGTTGTAGCTTACGGAACCAGGAAAATGGCTGCCGGTGAAGAAGTTCGCTGTTGCGTTGACGCCGCTGCTGTTGCTCAACGACGCGGAACTTGAGTTGGCCTGTGATTGGTTGTAGTAGGGGAGTACACTGAAGTTCAGGAAATTGGGATTATAGTAGAATCCGTTGAAGATGCCGCTGAACCCAAACTGCAGTGAATGGTTGGACTGCACAAAATCTCCATTGCTTCCGGCATAGCCCATCGTCCCCAAGACGCTGCCTGTCATCTCAACATCCTTGGGGAGTTTAAGCTGGGCCGAAACCAGTGTCGTCATCGCCAGCAGGAGCCCACCCATCGTCTTTGTCAGCCTGATCAACCCGGCTCCTCTTGAGGGTGGTGGCGGCGCCCCCCACGCCATTCAGTAACCTTGCTTTGAGGCACGAAGTGTGCCATTCCAGGGATATCTAAGTTGCACTTAAAACCATTCATATGAGTGAGTTGTAGCTGCTCTCGAAAGGTGGGAGGAGCACCACACAGCCTGACATGGGCCATATCGCTCAAGGGGAGCGGAGAAATCCACTAGTCCGTGGGGCGTTGACCCTTTGAAGGCGGAACTTCTGTGCAGACAGAAAACCCTCGGCCAAGTGTGACCGAGGGAGCCAATTGAGAAGGTGGAACCTTGAAGCCTTCGCACTAAACGATCTCGATTTTAGCCTTGGCGCGCAACTGCTTGTCGAGGTTGGCTCGCAGCGTCTCGTATTTTTCCTTTTGTAGCTCTACCCTGAGCGGGCTTTTGACCTCTTCGAAGCTCTTCTTCGTGGGAACGCTGTGGCTATTCAGCCGAATGATGGTGTACGCGCCCTCTACCGGAATGAGACCGCTTAGTGTCCCTGGCTTCATGCCGGCCAGTATCGTCAGCATCTCAGGCGACAGGTCCGCGGCCTGCACTGCTTTATGCAAGCCCATGTTCACGCGGTAATCGTCCTCTGAGATCCTTTCTGCAAGCAACCCGAATTGCTCGTAGCTCTGAGCATTCTTCGCCTGGCGAAGCGCGTCATCGGCCCGCCTTTGGACGTCGGCCTTCTGCTGAGCTGTGAGCTTAGTCGGATCGGCGTCTTTTGGCGGCAGGATGGAGATGGTCTGAATGCTGTACGACTCCGGCGTGGTAAAACGCTGCGGATGCTTGTTGTAGTATTCACGAGCTTCGGCTAGGGTTACGTTCGACTTGTCGTCCACATCGGTCTTCAGCACCTCCTCGATCATCATGGAACGACGGATCTTCAGCCGCATGAGCTCGGGATTACCCTGCATCTCGACTCTCAGGTACTCCTGATATCGGTCAGGCGAGCCAAACTGCGCCTCAAAAGCGGCTTCACCCTGCTTCACCTGCTGCAGGGGGATCGTCACCTTCCGCCGCACAGCTTCCTGGTACACCAGCTCCTCGAAAATGATCATTTCCAGCGCGCCCTGGCGAATCGCTGCCTCCTGCGCTTTAGGAAAGCCATCATGTTGCTGCGCATACGGGAAGATCGAATACATCTCGCGCAGCAAGTCACGGTCCGTCAGCACTGCGCCATTGACCCTAGCCACGGGTTTGTCACTGACCTGTATGGCAGACGGCTTCGGAGAGTTCGCCGGCGCTGTCGTGGCCGAGGTGGTGGGCGCGTGCGACGCCACTTGGGCGGAGAGGCCCATCCAACTGATGATCAGGAGTGCGCAGATATACGTTTGGTACTTCATAACGCTCCTTGCGATTAAGAAAGGGGGAAAGCTTGGCTCTCCCCCTTGGAACAACCGCCAGATTTATTGGAATACGGTCGTGATGCCGGTGGTGTTGTTGGCTTCGTTCGACTCGCCAAAGTGGCACTGCCGGCAGAATTGAGTCGTGGATGCTGCCTTGGTTCCGTTCGCCAGGCTTGCATTCGTCACGTTCGGGTTGTAAGGACCGTTGATGAAGAACAGCTTGGTATAGAACTTGCCGCCACCGTCCTTCTGGATCCCGCCCCACATCTTGTTGCCAATATAGGAGGCGTAAACCGTCATGACGTGCTGGTCGTGGCAGGTCGTGCAGGTAACATACGGGACCCCCGCGAGGATGCCGTACTGCGGACCCCACTTCCCGGGCTGAATAGCCGGGGCGCCGTAGTTCGCAAGGAATGTATCGTACTGCGAGCCCGCCGCAACCTGGAAGTACGTGCCGTCGAAGGTCACGCCGCTGGTCGCGCCCATAATGGGTGAGCCGAAGCTGACTAGGGTGGCCTTGGTGCCCACCGGGTGGTCGTTGTTGTAGTTACTGTTGATGCTGCTGCCCAATCCTGTCGTTTTGTCGTTGCCGAGCAGGGTGGGAATCGGGTTGGCGCCGTACGCCGGGTTCTTGAGAAGACCGATGGTCTGCTCGTACAACGAACCCGCCATCATGTTGGTGTTGGTGACGGTGCCATCATGGCAGCTGAGGCAGAGCATGATGCCGCCCACGTCAGCAGTTCCGGCGGTCAGGGTGGCGGGGAGAACCTCGGCGTAATTTCCGCCATCGCCGAAAGCAAGGGTCTGGCCATAGAGGGGGCTCGCGTCCTGACCCCACAGAGCGTAGTTACCGGTATCCGTACCAGTCTTTACTGTATGGCCAGAGCCGTAAGCGCCGCTGTGCGGCTGGTGACAACCCGCGCAGCCGCGGCCGTTGTTGTTGTGCGCGCCCAGCACATCGACTGGCGACGTTGCATTCTGCGCCATCACAAAGCCCGCGAAGGCCAGGATGACGAAAGAAATGAGAAGTGACTTTTTCATGTTTGAGTAAAACCTCCAGAGTGTTTTGCAACACCTTCTGAGACCGTGTTCCAGAGGCTTAGGCCGGGGTGACGCAGCTTACGAAGTGCTTTACCACCGCCTCCACCTAGGGAATTAGCACGAACCAGACCAAATGCAGGAGCCGCCAGAGCAATCCCGTGACTGCATTAAGATATTGAAAAATATGCATTTGCCATTAATTGCCCGGGCAAGAGCTGAGAAGCATCTCGAGCAAGAGTGTGTGAAAAGAGCCACCTAGATGTTTCAGTAAGTCAAATTCCGCAATCATTTACCGGAGAACCTGCTTTTCGCGTAACCCCTGTTGTGAAACGCAACAGGAGAGATGACCCTGTTTTTGACGAAACGGGGTCAATCCTACTTGGGTTGCGTCGAATCGGCAGGTTCAGAAGGGGTGGTTGTCGGTGCGGTTGCCGACGCGTTGGCGCTTGCGCGCTCGGCCATTCGCTTGTCCTGTCGCTCCTTGCGAAGCTGCTCGGCCTCCGCGTCAGTGACGTAGCGGAACTCCTGCATTCGTCCAGGGTATATCTCCGTGGTGTACATCCGGTTGCGTTTGGTGTCGCTGGCAATGCTCATCAGGCCGGAGAACTGTCCCGGCGCCAAGCCATGTCCCCCGATCGAAATCAGGAGCTGCCATTGCTTGTTAAATACCGACACCCGGTCTTGAACGCCGTCGGCGACCCAGATGTGCCCGTCGCTGTCGATAGCCACGCCCTTGGGACGGGCGAAGTTCGGAGGCGCATCCCCGTTCTTGCCGTACGCCTCAAGGAAGGTCCCGTCTGCATCGAAGACTTCGATGCGGTTATTCATCGTATCGCACACATAGAGGTTGCCCTCCTGGTCCACGGTCAAACCAGTTGGCTTGGAGAAGTCCCCTGGTGTCGTGAGCTCGTGATTGTGCCCGGTGGTGCCCAGTTTGCGCACCAGCTTGAAACTGTCGGCATCATAGACCAGCACCTGATCGAGCTCGGTATCGGCAACATAAAGGAGACGGTTCTTAGTGTCGATTGCCAGCCCCGTTGGACGAACCATGCCCTCGGTGATGACATCCTCGGGTTTGTGGTTGGCATCCAGGACCAGCACGTGCTTCAGGATGGGATCAGAGATAAACAGCCGGTCGTTATCGTCCATAGCCACGTCAATAATGTGGGTGAAGTTGCCGTTCACCCCGTGCTTGAGCAGTTCGCTATCCCTGGTTTCCGGGTCGATGATAAAAACCGCTCCCACCTTCGAATCCGGGATATAAACGCGTCCCTTGGAATCGATCGCCATTCCACCAGGCTGGACAAGGGAGAACGGCAGGTTGAACACCTCTTCCTGTGTCTGCGTGCCGGCCAGGCGGTCCATCCACTTTGACTTTTTTTGTACGTTGCCCTGTTGGTTTCGTTGTTGCTTCTCCGAGGCCCACCAGTTGACATAGCGAATGCGGGCGATTGCCGGCGGATTGGGCCAGACGATGTTTGAGTAGTCAATGGCTTTCGGAGGGTTGCCTTTATGGCCCTTGCTGTGTTTCTTGTCTGTGGCTGATGCACCTTGTGCTGAAACCAGCCCGAAGGCGAGCAGAAGTAGGAAAGATATAACGCCCCTACAACTACGGACCCCTTTGTTGCGAATTTTGGACATCTCAATTCTCCTCATCCGACCTGTCACTGCCGGTTCAGGTTCTTGTGACAGGTGGCGCAGAATGCTGTGTTATTGGCCTGGTCGTTCACCAGTAGGCCGGGCTGCGCCGATGCGTGCGGCTGGTGACAGGTCAGGCAATTGATCTTCTGGTAGACCTTGGTGACGTCCGTCGGGTCCATGACATCCTTGACCGGGTGGCCCGCGATCGGATGCCCGATTCCTGATTTCACCGGGATCACTACCACCCGGTTCTTGGCGAAGTAATCGTCAGGCAGCTTCACCTTGCCATCGAAGATGGTGTAAAGCTGCTCCTCTTCCACCTTCTTCGGTACCGAGTCGGGCCCGTGGCACTCCAGGCAGAGCGAATCCGCGGTCTTGGTTCGCAACAGGTGCTCATTGTCTCCGCCATGCGGATCGTGGCAGATCGCGCACGATTGGTTGAAGGCTGGCTGGTGCAGGTGGGCCTTCTTGAACTGGTCGGCCTGCTCGGAGTGGCAGCCGAGGCAGGCTTCTACAGGGTTAGGCTGCACGAAGCCAGGGGTCGGTCCGGCATGCGGATTGTGGCACGTTGTGCAGTCGCCTTGCGCTCCGGGATGCTGAACCTTGGCCTTCTCGATCTGCTCGGCCTGATCGCTGTGACAGGTAACGCAGATAGCCTTGGGTTCACCCTGCGTCAAGACAACCTTGCCATCCTTGGGCGCGGCGTGACAGGTATCGCAGGATCCGCTCTGGAAGGGTGCATGCACGAACTTCTGCATCAGATGTGCCTGGTTAGACTGGTGCGGGTTATGACACTGAACGCAGTTGGCAGTGGCGAAGGGCTGTCCCTGATGCGCCTTCTGCAGGTCCGCTGCTTTGGGGTCATGACAATCAAGGCAGAGCGCAGGCGTTGCCTTCGTCAGGTGATCGTCAAATTCCTGGTTGCCTCTTTCGCCGGTCTTGTGCGTGACGTGGCATGTCTCGCATCCCATGTCGAGCGCGGCGTGACGGCTGCCTTCCTTGGGAACGTTCAATCCGGTCCTGTGACAGCTCAGGCAGAGATTTTCCTTTGCATCACCGGAGGTTGCCTTCAGGAGTTGGTACTTGTTGTCCGACACATGCGGGTCGTGACACTTGGCACAATCGCGCACTGCTGGTGGATGCACAGTCCCCTTGATCGATGAGGGGTTCTTGTCTGCATGACAGCCAAAACACAGACTTGAGACCGTGGCAGTCGTGAGCTTGACGCGAGTGACGTCCTTGTTCACGCGCACTTCGTGACAGGCTGTGCAGCCCATCGCAATCGCGGAGTGGACGTTCTTGCCTTTGCTCTTGTCCGCGTGACATTCCAGGCACTTCGCCACATCGCCGTTTTTCTCGAGCGGCACCGGATGTTGCCCGGCAAAGAGCCGGGGCGCGCACAGGCACACCGTCATCGCAAGGGGCAGCAGAACTTCCCGCAGAAGGTTCTGCTTAACGAAGTGGAGCTTCGTGTCGAATCGTTCTGCGTCCACTTTGCGGATTCCTCCGGCAAACACCATGCACGGAGCTCGCCGTTCGGTGACCGGGACTTGCAACTTCTTGTGATTCATCCCTAACTACCTGCAAGCGAACTCTTTAGCACAACGGCAGTGGAAATCGGAACTCTGCCCTTCACGGACACCAAAGCAAAGAATGGGCTTTCTCCCACACCGCTGTCGTGAAATCACGCTCGCGTGTGACGCACACCCCTCGAAGCCTGGTTCGCCCTTTGCATTCAGTTGACTGGGGGAATTTCCGGATCTGTCGGTTCCTTCTGAGTGTTTTAGCCCAAAACACAACGTGATCCCGCCCCGAGCCTCTGGTTTAAGTCCAACAAAGCACGACGCTTGGTTCGATTGGGCACCGATGGCCGCACACTTGCATTAACAGTGTGGGGCAGATATTGAATTATAGCTGCTGAACTCCTGAAGCTCCGCCGACAAATTTGGCTCACGCTAGCTCTATTAAGACCGGCGTCAATCGTGCAGGAACACGATGGCCGCATCTAGGTGACCAGTGAGTGGGGGAAGGGGACGCGCTTCGTGCTGACGTTGCCGCTTGAGCGGTCGTCGTCAAACTCCGTCGATGCTCAGTCAGCGGCGGTCTGAGCTAAGCTACGGCCCACTTATAAGGAGAACGTGGGTGCCGATCTTGAGCCAAATCGTAGCCGAGGCAACTGCAACGGGACAGCACAGCGACGACGACAAAGCCAAATCCACAAACCTCAAGAACGACCGTCGCCGAGCTTGGACCGAATGGCTCCTGCCGGTGACTTCGACCATCCTCATTCCCGTCCTGCTGCTGGGAACTCTCGAAACAGCGCTCCGCCTATTCAACGTCGGATTCCCAACCGGACTGACCCAGCCTTGTACGGTGAAAGGCCAACCTGCGAACTGCTACAACCTCTTTTTTGTCGCACCGTTCTTCCCGCCCGGCATGATCAAGGAACCCCAGATGTATGCGATCCCCACCGCCAAGCCCAAGGGGACGTATCGGATCTTTGTTCTGGGTGAATCCGCCGCCATGGGCGACCCCGACCCGGCTTATGCTTTCAGTCGTTACCTCGAAGTCATGCTGAAGGAACGCTACCCCGGCATGAACTTTGAGGTCGCCAACACAGGCAGCGTCGCGATTAATTCGCATGTATTGCTTCCGATTGCCGAAGGATTGTCGAAACTCCAACCCGACCTATTCATCATTTATTCCGGCAACAATGAAGTCGTCGGCCCCTACGGGCCCGGCACCGCTCTGACGTCTTCGGGAATGATGCTGCCAGTCATCCGCGCCAGCATCTTCGCGCGCTCCACTCGTACGGGGCAACTCCTCACCAAGCTGGGAACTCCGCGAAAGGAGTGGGGTGGGATGGAGATGTTCCTCGGCAAGCAGGTTCCGGGCAGTTCCCCATTGCTCAGGCAAACTTACGACAATTTTGAAAGCAATCTACGCGGTACCGTAAAGGTTGGGCAGCGGGTGGGCGCCAGGGTGCTCATCAGCACTGTGGCTACGAACTTGAAAGACTGCGCGCCCTTCGCATCTTCGCATCGCCAAGGCCTGAGCGCACAAGACCTGCGGTCCTGGGAATCCCTGGTCGAGCAGGGGGTCGCACAGGAAAGTGCTCGAGCCTACGGGGATGCTCTGGAATTGTATCGATCCGCGTTGAAAATTGATGATCATTATGCGGAACTCGAGTTTCGGATTGCCCGCTGTCTATGGATGGTAGAGGACTTTCGAGGGGCCAAGGAACACTTTCAACGGGCGCGTGACCTGGACACGCTCCGGTTTCGGGCGGACAGCAGGATCAATGAAATTAACCGCTCGGTGGCCTCCCGGATCGCAGGAGTGGAACTGGTGGATGCCGATACGATCTTCTCTCAGGCGAGCCCTCACGGAACGACCGGCAGCGAACTGGTCTACGAGCATGTACACCTGACCCCGGAAGGAAACTACCTGCTGGCGAAGTCCATGTTTCTGCAGATCGGAAGCAAACTGGCAGCGCAACGTGGCCGTCCACCACTCAACGACGATGTGCTTCCCGAGGTTGAGTGCGAGAGGCGGCTGGCATTTACGAATCATGACCGCTTGCGAATCGCCGGGGAGATGTTCCAGCGCATGCACCGACCGCCGTTCACCAATCAGATCAATCATGCGGACCAGGCGTTGAGACTGGCAATCCGCGCGCAAGCCCCAGAAGAGAATCCGCAGGATACCGCTCTTGAGTATCAATGGGCCCTCGCCCGACGACCGGATGATCGCGTACTGCACTACAACTATGGGCTCTTTCTCTTCAGCTACAACCGCCAAGCCGCGGCTGAGCAGTTGAAGATGGCGCAACCGTGGGATGGTTTTCCGGTGTTTGCCCCCGATGGTACACGGCTCGAATAGGCAGCGCGAAATGTTTCCCAACCTCTGCCCGCGCCTCAGAAGGACCGATACATGAACTGCGCGCTGCTGGCGCCTTGGGTAGAGTTCACGACTAGAACGGCTAAAAGTGTTAATGCGTAAAGGGGTGGGACCCAGATCCAGCGGTTGCGAGCCAGAGTGGACACAACCGCTGTAATAGCCGGCGGAATGGTTTCGGATGGGTCAGAGTAGCGGGTGAGGGCGGTGCTGGCCAGGAGCACCGCCGCATACCCGGCGGCCAATGCGAAGACCAGCAGGTAGAGACTGATGCTGAGGTTGTGAGACCCGTAGCTGGTGGCCGACACGACGGCTGAGAGCATTTGGCCAGCCCGAGTCAGGGATGGCGCGCGAAAGAAAATCCAGCCCAGACTGATGAGTGTGATGGTGGCTGTCCAGGAAAGGCAATTCCACAAGCGCGCTGGCGGCTGCCACTCCGTGGCCCGCTGCACTCGTTCGACCTGACGATGCAAAACAAGCAGCAGGCCGTGATAGAAGCCCCAGAGTACAAACAAGAGGTTTGCTCTGTGCCACAAGCCGAACGCAACCATAGAAATGACAAGCACCAGGCTTCGCCACCAGAGATCGCGGCGCAGCATCGCCAAGGGGAGAAAAATATAGTCGCGGATCCAAAACGAGAGCGACATGTGCCATCGGGTCCAGAAGATCGATGGACTGGTCGAGGCAAAGGGGCGTGCGAAGTTTTCCGGGATGGTGATCCCGAGCATGCTCGCAGCGCCGATTGCGATATGGGAGTAGCCAGCGAAATCGAAGAAAAGCTGCAACCCATATCCGAAGGCCAGACACCAGGCGTCCAACCCGCTCCAATGGGCGAGATGGTCGAAGCCGCTGGTGATGCCGTCGCCGGCGAGAATTCCGTGACCCAGCAGCTTGGCCAGTTGCATCATCAGCACTCCCATGGCAACCCGGCTGAAACCACGCTCCATTCCACCCCAGCGAACGGGATTCTCGGAGCGGAACTGGGGCAGCATCTCCGTCATACGGCAAACGGGACCGGAGATTGTCACAGGGAAGAAAACCATGTACAACGCAAACTCGAACAACGTCGGGTCCAGGTCCTCGCTACGGTAGAGGTCAAACAAGTAGCTCAGCGCCTGGAACGTCCAGAATGAAATACCGAGGGGAAGCACCAGATGCGAGATTTGTTGGAATGAGGCGAAGGGCAGGTTACCTGCAAGTTCGGGAAGGTATTTGAAGCCCCCGAGCAGCCCGAGGTTCAGCAGGATTCCGACCCACAGGGCTGGCCAGGAAGGTTTGCGGCGAAGCCACTCACCCAGCAGATAATTCATCACCGTCGAAGCCAGCAGGACAGCCGAAAACCAGGCCCCCCACGTGAAGTAGAGCACATAGCTTCCTGCCAGAAGGGCTGCTTGACGCACGTTTCGCGTGCGGACCTTGGCGAAGACGGCAATCTCAATCAGGAACACCAGAAGGTAGAGAATACCCTGCACCAAAATGGCTAACCCCGAACGCTGAGGATGAAAATCACTCGCCGATGGGGGAAGGTTGTCCCGAGCCGGGCACATCCTTCCCTAATTACCAGTTGCTCAGTCTACCGAATACAATGGGCACACCGTGAAACGATTTCACACTCTCCTCGACGCACTCCATGCGGCTCCGGGAGAGCAGCCATTTGTGACTTCCTGGGTTGACCAAGACGACAACCAGGACGTCACCTTCGCCGAATTTCGCCATCGCGCCCGGGTGCAGGCAAAGCTTCTCCGGGCCCAGGACGTGGACAGCGGAGATCGCGTGGTTATCATCATGCCGCAGGGCATTGCGGCGATGACCACGTTTGTTGGCGCGATGATGCTGGGCGCGGTGCCCACGATCCTGGCTTACCCGAATTTCAAGATCGAGCCTGCTAAATATCGCTCCGGCTTGGCGGGAGTGACCGCTAATCTTGCGGCAAAGACCGTGGTGATCGATCAAGAATTTCCCGACGACCTCCTCGGTTACGTTGCTCTTCCGAACACCTCGAGATTGCTTCGAGCAGGCGGCGCCACCCAGCCCGACAGTTCCGGGCCACTGCCCGATCTCGAGAATCGGTCCAACAGCCTGGCGTTCATCCAGCACTCCGCCGGCACGACGGGACTGCAGAAGGGAGTGGCCCTGACCCATGCCGCCGTGCTTAGCCAAATCGCCCATCTCGAGCAAGCGCTGCATATTGACGCGGTGACCGACCGCATTTACAGCTGGCTGCCTCTGTATCACGACATGGGGTTGATCGCCTGCTTCATGCTGCCGATGGTGTGCCACTTGCCGGTCGTGATACAGTCGCCGCTCGACTGGGTGATGTATCCCGAAACGATGCTTCAGGTGATTAGCAAGTACAAGTGCACCTTGTCATGGCTGCCGAATTTTGCCTTCCAGTTCGCTCCGCGCCGGATCCCGGCAAGCCGATGGAGAGACTACGATCTGTCCTGCGTGCGCGCCTTCGTCAATTGCTCAGAACCGGTTCGGGCCACGAGCCTGCGTGAATTCCGGAACGCCTTCGCTTCCATTGGCTTGAGGCCGAACGCACTGCAATCCTGCTACGCCATGGCGGAGAATGTGTTTGCCGTGACTCAGTCGGATTTGCGCAGCGCCGATGGGCCTCCGTGCATCTGGGCGGACGGCCCACGATTCCGCAGCGAACACTTCGTCGCCACAGTGGCAGAAGGCACGCCGGGTGCAATCGTATTCATTTCTTCAGGTCAGTTGCTGCCAAGGCACCAGGTGCGCATTGCCTCCGAAACCTGCACAAGCCTGCCTGACGGCTTTGTGGGGGAGATTCTCGTGCGGAGCGATTGCCTGTTTCAGGGCTACTACAATCGTCCGGACCTCACCGCCGAGGCATTGGTGGATGGTTGGTACCGCACGGGCGATCTTGGATTTCAATGGGAGGGCGAGTTGTACGTCGTGGGCCGCAAGAAAGATCTCATCATTGTGGGCGGCGAGAACCTCTACCCGCAGGACATCGAAGAGATTGCTGCCAGCCATCCCGATATCCATGACGGTCGAGTCGTCGCGCTGGGCGTGTACAATCCCGAGCTTGGGACGCAAGACATCGTCATCGTGGCGGAAGTGGAGCATGAAGAGCAGCTCTGCTATGCACCCGAGATCGAGTGCGAGATCCGCAGTCGCGTTGTTGCCGGCCTCGGCGTGGCGGTTCGTGCGATCTTCCTGAAGCCACCAAAGTGGATCGTGAAGAGCACCGCCGGGAAGCCGGCCCGCTCCAGCACACGCGAGAAATTGTTCCGCGACCATCCGGAACTTGTGGGGCCTGAGGGGGACCAATTCGCATGACGCCAGAAGCGCAGCAAATGTGCGAACACATCGCTCAAGTGATTCGAAAACCGAGTCTCACGGTAGACGAGAATACGCCCCTGGTTTCCTCGGGCCTTATCGACTCGATGGCACTTGTGGATCTCCTGGTGAAACTTGAAGACATCACCCACATGCGCATCCCGCCGGGGAAGCTACAGCCTAAGGACATGGACACGATTGCCCTCATGTTGGCTACCGCCCAGCGGGTTGGCAGACCCCGGAGGTAAACATCCTGCTTATCTCGATCTGGCCTGGCGCTTCGACGAGAAGGCTGGAACGCAATATCACAGCCGGCGGTGCCAGTTCTCTATGCTTGGCCAGTTCTCTTCCTGGTGAGGCCCCGGCGACGGTTTGGTGAGGGCTACTCCGGCAAGGTTTTGGTTTGGGTTCCGGGCTTGAGACTGGAGTGTTTTTTCACTTGCGCCATCAACTCCAGCAACTTGTCTTTATTTTGGTAATTGGGATTGGTGTCCAGAAGCTTCTGCCAGGTGGCCAGCGCTCCCTTGACGTCCATCTTGCCCTGCCATAGGACAACCCCCAGATTGAACAGCGCGTTAGCCGTGTGGGGATCGTACGAAAGCGCTGTCTTGAACTCGGCAATGGCCGTATCCGCATCCCCCATGTACCAGTATGCGGTGGCCATGTCCGTTCTCACCGACACGTTGTCCGGCGCTACCTTCAGGGCTTGCCGGTAGAAGTCGACGGCGCTGGGGAACTGCTGTGTATCGTAGTAGATGTTCCCGATATTTGCCAGCAGCGCGGGACTGTCGGGAGAGGACTTCAACTCCGCCAGCAGAGGTTCCGCCTGTTTATCGGCCATGTGTCTCATCTGCTCCGGCGTGGGCTTCGCGCTCGTGCCTGCGGTGCCGGTCTGAACCGGGGAAGCGCTGTCGATGGGCGTGCTCGCGGGAGACTGCGATCCGCGCACAAACCAGCCGCCGGCAATTCCCACCAACAAGCACACGACCGCGAGCGTGTAGGCCTGAATGCTGGTCCAGTTATCCGCCTTTTTCTCTCTTACCGTCATGGTCGGATGCTCCTTTGTTACTCTCTGCCTCGCCCTCGTCAGTTGGCGCGCGGTTGTCGCGCCTCGGCGATCATTTTTTCCACGATGGCTTTCTTGTCGAGATTTGGATTCGTCTTGAGCAGCTGTTGCCAGGCTGCGATGGCTCCTGCGGCATCGTTCTTGCCCTTCCACCGGATCATGCCCAGGTTGAACAGGGAATTGGCATCCCTGGGGTCGTACTTCAGCGACTGCTGCAACTGGTCGAGCGCTCCATTCACATCCCCGCTGTAATACAGGCAAGACGCCATCTCGGTGCGAATGGCTACGTTTCTGGCATCGACGTTGAGTGCCTTCCCGTAGTAGTCCGCGGCCTGCTTGAATTGATGAGCGGCTTTGTAAATGTTGCCGATCTGGATCAGCAACCCGGCGTTCTTCGGGTCCGTGGCCAGCTTCGTCAGCAAAGGCTCCGCCTGACTGTCCGCCACCTGCTTCATCTGATCGAGCGCGGTCATCTGCGCAGGGGCGCCGCCGTTCATTCCCGCAGGTGAGTCCGCGGTTGCCGCGCTGTTCAAGATTGCCCCCGCAGGTTTCGCCGAGCCTCGCAGCAAGTATCCGACGAGCAGACCCACGGCCAAGCAAACCGCTGCCATCACATAGACTTGGCGGGGCTGCCAGGACAATTGCTTCGGTCTCGACTCAGTCGCCTGGTTGGTCATGGCTGTGCTCCACGGTGCTCCCCACGAGCCTCTGCAGTGGATGAGAAAGCACCCGACGTGCCAAGACATCTTCCCGCAGCCGAGTCTGGTTGGTTCTTCTTTTCAACAATTTGCCACCATTCCCGCGGCTTGGCTGTTGTCAATCGGGCGGCGTGAGGGGGTTTCCCCCCACCTGGCCGCGTCACCTGACCCGATGGCCAACGACCAGAAGTCGGACACTAGCATGTGGTGCACATCGGTCTACATCTGATCGTGCTGGGTATGATAGCTCCCGGGCAGCAAACCCTCCCCTGATCCGAACCCGGTCAGCGAGGCGAGGCTCACCCGAGTGGCAACGGAATGGCGGCGGCCGTCCCCTGCCAGACAACAAAGCATCTGCCCGAATTTCGACCTACAGGCACCGCTCCGCCTGCTGCATGAGCCGAACGGGACTATTGCCCGCACTGCCTGATTACGCAATCCGCTGGGAAATCCATCTTCGCGAACCAGGTCCCGATGCTAGCCGAATGCGGAAATTGCGGGAGAACCCGAAGATCACCTCGTGGCGCCCTGCAGCAATTCCGACTCTCGACTATCATCGTTGCGAATGAATACGGATTTCCGCGCGGCCAGAAATTTGAATTCCAGCGAGTTCCCAGACTTTCAAGCCGTCATTCTGGCCGGTGGCCTCGGCACGCGCATGCTTCCGATCACCACCGCGGTTCCCAAGCCCATGATCCCGGTGAACGGAAAGCCGTTCCTGCACTATCAACTCGAGCTGCTGGCTCGCTTCGGGCTGCGCCGGGTGCTCTTGTTGGTGGCCTATCTGGGCGAACAGATCGAGGCCTACTTCGGTAAAGGTGCCGCCCTTGGCCTGGACCTCGCTTACAGCTACGAACCGGAGCCGCTCGGTACCGGTGGCGCCCTCAAGAATGCCGCCCTTCAACTCGATCCCCAATTCGTCGTACTGAATGGCGACACCTATCTGCCGATCGACTATTGTGCTCTGTTGCAATCCTTTCGCGCGAAGAATAATTCCGCCATGATCGTCGCCTACCGTCCTGCGGCGGAAGCATCCGTGGACCTGCTTCGCCGCCTTCCGAAGAACCTGGCTGTATCTCCCGACGGGAGAGTCACTGCCTACCGAAAGCGAGAGCCCGGAGGACTGACCCACATCGATGCCGGAGTTCTCGTTCTGCGCAAGGAGATCCTCGACATGATTTCTCCGCGGCGCAAATGCTCTCTTGAGGAGGAAATCTTTCCGCAACTGGTCGCTCAACACCGAATGGAAGCGTGGGCCACCACCGAGGCCTTTTACGACATGGGGACGCCCGCCGGCCTGGAAGCTCTGAGTGCGAGGTTGAGATGATCCTGACGCGTACGCCGTTTCGCATCAGCTTTGCGGGCGGAGGCAGCGATCTCCGTAGTTTCTACTCGCGCCGTCCCGGCGCTGTCGTCAGCACTACCATCGACAAAGCCATGTACGTGGCCATCCATCCCTACTTCCACGACAAAATCCGCATCAAATATTCCCGCACGGAGGACGTGGCCAGTGCGGCTGATGTTCAACATCCCCTGGTTCGGGAGTGTCTCCGCATGGTCGGCATCGAACGTGGCATGGAGATCGCCAGCTTTGCGGATGTTCCCGCCGGAACAGGGATGGGCTCGAGCAGTGCTTTCACGGTCGGCCTGTTGCACGCGCTCCTGGCACGCGCCCGGCGGGAACTGACACCCGAAAGCCTCGCCGTCGCCGCCTGCAAGATCGAAATCGACGAACTGGCCGAGCCGATTGGGAAACAGGACCAGTACGCAACCGCGTACGGCGGTCTCAACTACATCCGCTTTCTGCCCGACGAGCGCGTGGAGATCACGCCCATTCAGTGCTCGCCGTCTACCTGCAAGACACTGAACTCGCGGTTGATGCTTTTCTATACTGGGCAGGAGCGTCCGGCCAACACTATTCTGGCAGAGCAAGCTCGCAACATGGCCGACTCCGAGAAATTCCGGCGCGTCAGCCGTATGGCCGAACTGGCGGAGGAACTTCGTCGGACCCTCGAGAATGACGACGTCGACTCCTTCGGCGAATTCCTGCATCAGGGTTGGCTCATGAAATCGGGTGTGGCCGCAGGCATCACCAACGAGGTGATTGAATCCAGCTACCGACTGGGACGGGAGGCCGGTGCCGATGGAGGAAAGCTACTGGGCGCTGGAGGCGGTGGCTTCCTCCTTCTATACTGCCGAGAGTCGAAACAATCCCAGGTACGGACCGCCCTTGCCCATCTTCGCGAGATGCCCTTTCGCATGTCCTTCGAGGGGACCCGGCTTCTGTTCGACGATGGCCAGAATGGCCCCACCCTGGGCCCGTTCTAGCCCGTATCTCTCAAAGGGAAAAACTCCCAAGTCCCTCTCGCTCAGGACTATATGGTGACTGGGGCTAAGGCCGAGCCTTGCCCAGCGACCGCCCTTCCTGTATCTTTAACAGTTGTGCTGTAATCCCCCAATCGATTGAAAACGCGTACCAACAGCGCAGTCCAAGCCCCCCCTGTGATTGAGTCCCGGGAATACCTCTCGCAGCTTCGCACCGTCATTGAGCGGCTCGACACAGCGACGGTCGACCGCATGGCCGAGACAATTTGGCAAGGATACCAGCAATTGCGGACGTTGTTTGTCTTCGGAAACGGGGGAAGTGCCGCCCTGGCCTCGCATTTTGCCTGTGATCTGGGTAAGGGAACCATCCGCGCCGACCGGCGGAGGCTTCGCGCGATTTGCGTCAGCGACAACGTCCCGCTCCTGACTGCCTGGGCGAACGATTTGAGTTACCAGGAGATTTTCGCCGAGCAGCTACGCAATCTTATCGAACCCGGTGACATGGCCTTTGCCATCTCAGCCAGCGGAAACTCGATGAACGTGATCCGCGGCCTCGAGGTAGCCCGCGACGCTGGCGCCAGGACCATGGTTCTCACTGGCTACGATGGTGGCCGAGTCAAATCCATCGCCGACATCTGTCTGATCGTGCCCTCGGATAACATGCAGCACATCGAAGACGCCCATTTGTGTGCGGCGCATGCGATTTTCACTTCCGTCCTGCACCGCATGCGACAAGCCGATGAGGCCACTGACTCCTGCACTTCCACTGCATAAATCGATGATTCGAGGTGTCATTTTCGATCTGGACGGTGTCGTTGCCGATAGCCATCCCCTGCATGAGGAGGCGTGGCGATTGTTGTTGAGTGAGGCGGGCCTGGATCATTCGTTCGACCCAGGCTTTATCTACAGCGGTCTCTCGCGTCGCGAGATTCTGGAACGCTACCTTGGGCCTCTGAGTGAGCCCGAGATTCAGAGATTAGGCCAACGCAAAGACGAGATCTTTTCCGGTTTGTTGCACCAGGTCGATGTCCAGCCCGGTCTGCTCCGAGTTCTGCACCAGCTTCGCGCCGCGGGCCTCGTCTGCGCTGTGGCCACGTCCGCTAGCCCCGGGCGCACGCACGAACTCCTTGGCAAGTTGGGGATAGCCCAACGCTTCCAGGCGGTCGTCACCAGCCATGATGTGAGGAAACCCAAGCCGGCACCCGACGTCTTTGTCGAAGCCGCAGCTCGCCTTGGGGTAATCCCGCAAGAAGCCGTCGTAATCGAAGACTCGGTCGCGGGAGTGCAGGCCGCGCGAGCCGCGGATATGATTTGCGTCGGCTACGACCGCGGCGGGCAAGCGCAAGCCCTGCGCAAAGCGGGTGCGAGCGATGTGATTTCTGATTTCCCCGGCGACATGATCAGCTATCTGCAACAGGTCGCTGACAGCATCGCGATTTCACAGAGAAGAGATTAGCGTTGGTCTGGATTCTTATTGCGATCGCCACCTGTGGCACGGTCTCGTCCGCGATCTTCCTGGTTCTTGCCCTCCTGGGTGCCGCTAAGTTTCACCGCCAGGCGCGCGAGCAGGCGCAGTTCGCCAGTCAGGTCCCGCAGCTTCCTCCGGTTTCACTGTTGAAACCCGTGCACGGACTCGAACCCCGGCTGAAGGAAAACATCGAAAGTTTCTTTCAACAAGACTACCCGCAGTACGAAGTGCTGTTCGCCGCTGACACCGAAGATGATGCTGCCCTCCCGGTGATCCGCGAGGTCTGCACACGCTACCCACAGATCCCGAGCCGCGTGCTGATCAATGGGCGCCCTCCCTGGCCCAACCCACCTGCATTCTCGTTCCACTGCATGACCGAGGTGGCGGCCCACGACATCCTGGTCACCAGCGATAGCGATGTGCAGGTTGACGCCAACTATCTGCGCGAAGTTGTCCCACCCTTGCTGGATCCGGCAGTGGGCCTGGTGACCTGCGTCTATCGCGGTGCCAACGCCGGGGGATTCTGGTCGGCGCTCGATGCCATCGGCATGTCCGTCGAAATGACGGCTGGCGTGGTTACAGCCAACCTGCTTGAAGGCATGCGATTCGCGCTCGGGCCCACCATTGTGGTGCGCAAGGACGTCCTGGAGAAAATCGGCGGCTACCAAGTCCTTGGGGAATACTTCTCGAACGACTTTGTGATTGGCAACTTTGTGGAGAAGGCCGGCTATCGCGTGCTGCTGTCACGCCACATCATCGACCACGTGGTGCCGCCCATGACCTTCAAGCGAATGTGGGAACGCCAGGTTCGCTGGGCCCGAGGTACGCGCTGGTCCCGCCCGAAGGGCCACATCGGAACCGGCCTCATCTTCGCAATGCCCTACGGGATTCTCGGTGGTGGGGCCGCGCTGGCGGCAGGTCGTGCCGGAATCTGTGCCGCTTTCTTGGCCGCGGCCATTCTGAATCGCGTGATTGAGGGCTGGTTTATCGGCTGGGGAGTGGTCCGCGACCGGGTTGTGCCCAAAGCTCCGTGGCTCACCCCCCTGCGTGATCTTCTGGGCTTCTTCGTTTGGTGCGCGAGCTACTTAAGCAAGCGCTCGGTCTGGCGCGAGAGTCGCTATGAGTTGGTGGCTGGCGGCCGCATCGTTCTCCGGCAAAGCTCCGTAAGCGCGCATTCGGAGAAATAGTAACTACCCTCGCTCTCAGATCTCTTCACGGATCGACACGCACCAGTTTCCCGTCTTTTAGCCGGAAATAGTCTCCACGCCAGGCGATGCGATTTCCGGCGAAACTCGCCAGCCAAACCAGCACGGCCGCGAAATCGCGCAGCGGCAACAGGATCAAGAGAAAACCGAGCTGGCCGTCCTGCAACACGCTGCGGCCCACGGTCCAGGCCATCCATAGCCTCAACAACGCGACCCCTGCCGCCACAGCCCATACCCAGGAAGCCCCGCCAGCAGCGATTAGCGCCAGCAATGCCCACGGCACGCCGAATGTGAACAACAAGCCCGCATAGCCCCACGGGCGCGAGTCGCGCACGCTCCGCGCCCAGCGCAGCTGGTGCTCCAGAAACCCCCTCAGATCGTACGCGGGTAGCACCGTCTCGACCACCAGGTCCGACAGTCGCACCTCGAGGCCAAGTGCCGCAATACTCTTGCCGAGTTCGTAGTCATCGGCCAGATAGTCAACCAAGGCTTCGAATCCTCCGATGGCCTGTAGCTCCCTCCGCCGCAGCGCCAGCGTCGATCCCAATCCAAACGTCATTCCTCCCTCGATACACTTCGCCACCACAACACCAGCCGAGAAATCCGTACTGATCCCGATCGATTCCAACTTCGAGCCCAGGGTGCGGCCAGCAATACCCCGATAGAGGCAGGTCACCATGCCGACCCGCTCCTCCGAGAGCGGCGCAAGCACCCGCTTCACATAGTCGCTCTCCACCCGGATGTCGCTATCGTTCACGATCAGGTGGTCGTAACGAGCCACGCGCAACATCTGAACCAAGTTGCTGACCTTAGTGTTCGCTCCCAACCTCTGCGAGCACACCACCAGTTGGATGGCGCATTGCGGAAACTCCTGTTGCAGGCGCTGCACCGTCCGCACCGCGGGATCGTCGGCTTCGCTCACGCCAAAAATGATTTCGTACCGAGGATAGTCCTGGAAACAATGGCTGCGAAGACATTCATAAATCTCCGGATCAACACCTTTCAGAGGCTTCAGGAGCGAGACCGGTGGAATCTCAAGTTGGACATCGTTCGCCTTCCTTGCATTGCGCCGATAACGTAGATACGCCCTGGCACTCCACAAGCTCAGCAAGTAGTAGCTGACGCCGGCGCCTGTCCCAAGCAGTGTGACGATCTCGATGAGTTCTGAGATGACGTGAATCATGAGCCAGGCTTCTGCGTCCGGACACGAGCCTCTGGCTGGGCGAGAAGAGTCTGCCGCAAGAAAGAGAAATTCCCCACTTTTAAGTCTAGCAGAGCGTCATACGATCCCCCGCCCGCGCTGCATCTGATAGTTACGCACCTCGGCTATAATGAAGAGGTTGGCAGCCGGATCGGACGGTCGCTCCCGGCAACGGGAGAGGAAAGTCCGAACTCCGCAGAGCAGTGTGCCGGATAACGTCCGGGAGGCCGGGTTCAAGCCCGGCCGACGGAAAGTGCCACAGAAAACATACCGCCTCGTCGTCGTTGTGGGTCCCCCGGTGCACCGGCAGCGGGCTCAGAACGACGGCGAGGTAAGGGTGAAAAGGTGCGGTAAGAGCGCACCGCCGCGACAGCGATGGCGCGGGCAGGGCAAACCCCACACGGAGCAAGACCAAATAGGGAGGAAGTTCCGGTTTCGGCTGGGACACGTGCTGGCTCGGTGCGTCACCACCTCCGGGTAGGTCGCTCGAGCCGCGCAGTAATGCGCGGCCCAGAGGAATGACCGTCCTGCCGGATCCGTCCGGCAGACAGAATTCGGCTTACAGGTCCGGCTGCCACAACTTTCCTGTTTTCAGTATCTTGTTGATCCCAATCCGCCTTGGTGTCCATAATGGTGTCCATTTTTTCCCGAGGCACCACTGTGGCGCACGAGTGAATATTGTTCAGCGCGTTAAGACGGTGAAGGGGTGGATTAACGCCCCGCTTGCGCGCACAACGAAAAGTCGTATCCGCTGGCCTAGTGGGGGCCGGTTCTTCATTGAGTGGCGTGAGCACGGCACGCGGTTGCGTCGACACACCAGCCGAAGCTCTGAAGGCCCAGAAGCGAAAACGCCTGCAGCTTGAAGCTAGCCAGAATGGCTTCGAAGTGAAAGATCTCAGCGTCACCGGTAATCGTCCTTGATCACCAAGGCCGTTGACCAATTCCTCAGCGACATCAAGACTTTTCGGAAGCCTCTTACCTATCAAAAGTACGCGCACATCCTTGAGCTGTTCACTGAATTCGTAGCTCCAAAGTCCGACGCACTGCAGATCACGGGAAACGATGTCAAGGATTTCGTGGCCTGGAGGAAATCGAAGGGGCTCGATCTCGGCACTACTCTCTACACTGATCGAGTCATACTGCACAATTTCTTCAGCAAGCTTGGGATTGACAATCCCGTCAAAGAGGTCCCACGTCTCACCCGGCTTCGCAAAAAGCCAGCAGCCTATGCCAACGCCCACGGCCATTGAGGCGCGAGACACAGTAACCGACGTTTGTTACGTGAGTAATTCGATTGTAGCAGCCCGGAGCGTTACCATAAGGCGACCTCGGGTTCTTCTTTAAGGGTGAATTATGCTCCGAGTTTCCGGCCGCAACCTCCGACAGGTTGGAGTTCCGATCACGACACTCATTCTTTTGGCGAGCGTGACGGTTTACGGGCAATCGCTTGGTGATGTTGCACGTGAGAATCGTGAGAAGAAGGCGGAGGCAGCCGCAACCGCACCGCCGAAAGTGATCACGGATGGTGACCTGGCGAAAGATGCGCCGGGACCGGAGGACGCCGGCGCGTCCAGCAACGCGCAGACTGCGTCTTCGGGGAAAACTGGAACAAGAAACGCGGCGGCCACAAGCCCACTGGACCCGCGGGCCACGGAGCAATGGCGCAGACAGATTTTGGCGCAGAAGAGAACCGTAGCGACTCTAGAGAAACGACTTGCCCGGTTCCAGGCGTCGCTTTCCTCTGTGGACGCGAGTGCGATTTCCCGCGGCGAAATTTTGAGCCGGAGCCAAGCTTTGGAGCAAGAACGAATGGCCCAGGTGCAGGAGCAACTTGAAGAACAAAGAGCAAAGCTTCTGGAGATGCAGGAAGAAGCTCGGCGGGCTGGGATGCACACGCAGGTTTACGACCCGTAGCAGTTCCCGAAACTCAGCTAAACTTCGGTCAGCAGCAGCCCCCTTCTATGCGAAGGCCCGCTGAAAGCGAGGAGGTTGAAGCAACTCCGCCGTCCCACGGTCAGTAAATGCAATCGGAATTATCAACAACTGACCATCAGTTCACGACCCTTCTATTGGCGAAAAGGAAGAAACCCGCCAGGCTCAACAGAGCCGCGAGGATTCCGTCGACATAGAATCGCAGGTCGATTCCACATCTGGGGTCGGAGCTTGCATCTGGCCTCGATTTTCGACAGTGATTCAGCAATCTCTTACGACGACACCAAATGCCCTATCGCAGCTCAGAGTGCTTTTTCGGACCTCCCAACCGAACATCGAGTCCAAACGTCGGCCCAACAACATTGATACCGTAGTTCCGAATTCCCCAATTCCCGGGTGGCCCTTGAGAGAGATTTGCATTTGAGACATGCATCCAGCTAAAACCCGCTGAAACCGCGTATCTAGGATTGAAGTTGTACCGCACACCGCTACCCAGGCTGAGCGTGAAAGTGAAGTCTTGTCCTTGCGCATACTTCACTCCGTACGGTCCCTTAGCGTCGATGTTTCCTAATCCGGCCCGCCAATCGAAATAGGGCGCCGCCTTCCAGTTTCGTTGCACAAAGTTACGTCGCATCGCCATCATGTAGGCAAAGTACCGCGTTTCAGGACCCCGCGGAATCGCAGTAACAGATCCGCTAAACGTAAGATCCCAATTCCCGCGAAACGCCCAGGGCCCCCTCGGGTTGCCCAGATGCCATCGCAGAGAACCGGTGACGGGTACCAATGTGTAGTTGAGCGGATATGTGTTATAGCTATCGCCCATCATGAAATCAAAAGGGAAAGGAATATTGATGGGAAGCCATCCTACGTCAAAACCAAATTCCAACTTATTCTTGTAATAAATATCTCGATTGCCGTCGACAGTTGCGGAGCGTAAAAGCCTTTGCTCCAACGCCGGGCTTGTCGAACCTTCCCCAGAAACGTATTTCGCGCGCGTTCGTGAATCTACGATATTTGAACCCGCCATTCCGTCGACGCCTGGCTGTGTGGACTGATCGATGGATGAAGGAATGCTCTGAGGAAACCCCAAAGAAGCGAGCAGAAGCAGATTAGATCCAAGAACGACTTGGAGCGGCTTTGTGCGCATGAAATAAGGATTGCGTCGTGCTGAAGGGCAATCATTATCTGTCCCTGCAGAAGGGGAGTCAACCTAAAAGATCGTGGGTGAAGTTCATTGTATGAATTTCAACCGTAACTGAGCGTGACAATACGATGGGCGCTCTTTGTCGGAGGAGCGCCCACGGTCAGAGCAGAACTCAGTCTTCGGGAACGGTGACTTTCACGATCGTGCCCAGTCCGACAGGCGGAGGACCGAAGCCCCAGGTGGACACATAGAGATTTCCATCTGGACCGAATGTCATGGCGGTGGGCAG
>Ga0187780_10000026_pt1 | contig 121096 bp, 132 predicted proteins | sample 1015_Q2_SP10_20__FD_132429 | JGI IMG/M metagenome (GOLD analysis project Ga0187780, IMG submission 132429) | Tropical peat soil microbial communities from peatlands in Department of Meta, Colombia - 1015_Q2_SP10_20_MG | ecosystem: Environmental > Terrestrial > Soil > Wetlands > Peat | place...
AGGCAAGGCTCGCCTGGCCGGTTCGGGTGCTGGTTCGCCTGTCGAAGGAGGCGGATTGAATTCATCGATATATGCATTCAGCAGTCTTCTGACAAACCATGGGCGTTCCTCGTTTGATCGGCTATCCTCCGGCCGATTGATTGTGCCCTGAGTGCTGGCTTCTGTGGACTCGCGCGCCTGGAAGTCTGGGCCGACCGCCGGCTCCGCCCAAGCGATGGCGGAAAAACCCCACAGCACAACCGTGACACACACATTTCCGGCAAATCGTTTCCTGATGCCCATTCCCTGCCCCTTTCTTTCGAAACCTGCCCATTCGATTCTGCATGCATCCCCGCTGGCTCTGCTCACTCTATCGAATGTAGTATCAAAGCCGAATTAAACCGGAAGGACAGAGCGTCAAGAATCCGTAAAAACGGCGCTGGTCTAGCCACGTGCCCGACGGAGAGCACCAAAGACACTGTTGTGACTAATAGAGGTGGGATCGACTCCGAGGGAGGTAAAAATCTGCCGCATGAAACAGGATGAGATTGAGTAGGAGGTAAATCAGCCCTCATTCCTGTGGCCCATCACTCACTATCACAGGGAACGTCGCTCGAATTGGCGCTCTGCTGGGAGATTGGACTGTCACCATCAGGCTCCATTCTCCGGCCTTACTCAAGTAAAGTTTTGAAGAAAAAATACCGATGTCTGTATTCCGCAAGGGCGTCGTCATGGGGCTGACTGATGGTTCCTTATAGGTCAGAAGCACGTGAAATTCTGATAGGACTTTCTCGGATCCGGCCGCAAGTTCCACGAAGACGATGTTTTCGCCAACTCGCGCAGGACTCGGCACAGTCCAGAGCACGATACCGACACCTCCCGCGGTCTGTTCTTGCTTCTGGTCAGCCTTCACATAGCTTTCACGGTCAGACACGCATGAAACCAGACAACAAGCTAGGGGCAGGACCGTAGCCAGACGAATCGCTGATCCTCTTTTCCAGATTGCAGCCATCAGGCAAATCCCGACTTTCCCATAAGAAAAATACCTGCTGCTCTATTACAAAGGCATAAAATCTGAGACCGATTCCGTCAAAATGTTGTGAAGTCTGATGGCGAATTTCATTCTTTGGCTATGGAACAGTCAGGCACTCTGCTTTAGTGCAATGCGGTACCTGCATAACGTCGAAGCGCTAAAGAAGAATAGGCTGCGGTGTGGGACGCTATGTTTCTAGCTACGGGGAATCGTAGGTCCACAGAATGGCAGCAATCAGCAAATGCTGAGCTTGCACAAGGCCGGGCACGCCGGGGCTGACTTCCCCCCCTTTGAAAAACCCGCCTTGCGGGCCGGTCGAATCATCGTATCGGTACTCCAGCCTCAGTCTTGCGATGGTGGAGGCAACGGGCAACTTGTATTCGAGCGTCGTCGTGATGGCCTTAATGAATTGTTCCGCTCCAGTCATTCTTCCGTTACGGTCCCAATAAAACTCAGGCCGAATAGACGCCCCCCAGCGGTCGGTAATCTGCCACCACGAATAGATTGCTCCTCCCGTCCAGAAGGTTCTGGGGGACCCGGATTGCTCCGCGGCATTTTCTGTTCCGACGTCGTAGGACATCGCGAGAGTGAGGTGATCACCCTTCCATTGGACGATGCTGTCGGAAAAGAAACGCCAGTACTTCAGATCCGTATTGCTTTGATCGGGACCGTAGTAGAAGTTTTGGGTCAACGTGAGTTGTGAGTTGGGCGTCCAGCTGAATTGGGTTCCATAGCTCGGTGCGTCATTGGGCCGCGAAAGCCAGCTGTACCCGTTGATCACGTATAGTACATGTTTGACGTTCTCACTCAGATAATATTGCGCACTGACGCCCATCATGAAATATGGAGAGTAATCCGGCAGATACGTTCGGGTGTAATTGAAGTTATCCTTGGCGTAGAACGACTCATACCCGATAAAACTATTAAAGATCCCGGCGGTGAGCGTTACGCCGCTGCCGACGGGAGCCAGGTAAGACACGTTGGCGCGGGAAAAGTGCTTGAGCGTGTCTGCGCTGGCTAGTGGACGATCTCGACCCGGAACGTCATTCGGTACTTGGCCGTTCGGATCGTTGCCGCCTTGAACGGCAAGCTCCAGACCCCAACGCGACGATTCATTCACATCCTTCCGCACGTAACCCAGCACCATATTGGGCGTCAGCTCATTCATGTTCTGCGTCGTGACCTTGCTGCGCCAGCTGTGATTCTCCGGAAAATTGAAGTCAACGGGATAACTCAGATCCAGATATGCACCATAGCGCCATGACGAATTGAGCCAGGAGGGTAAGCTCAGCCCTGTCGAGAGCTCTGGCGGCTGCGATACGGGCGGGGTTGCTTCCTCGGCGACGGCAGGAAGAACTAGAGCCACTATCATCACCAACTGCCACAGACACTCCCAGCAAGCCAGATACACGCTTATCAACGCACGCGTTCTCTTCACTTCAGTCTCTTCTTCTCCCAGAGCCCTTGCTGTGCGACACTATACTTTCTCCCGTGCTTTGAGAAAAGCAGTTGCGTAGATCGTGCGTGCTGCCGATCGGTACCTGGGCTCCGTTCGCAGAACTTTCCATGCCGGGCCGCGATGTCGTCGTTGGGGTCAGGCGTGGCTATCCAGTGGATCTCAGATTTGATTTGGGGAACGATATCCGGGCGGCAACGAAGGATCTCGTTGAGGTGTCAAACACTCTTTGTGTAGAGTATGATGCTTCGCGAGCTGCTTAAGCGGTAATTGTCCGCTGGAAGATAAAAATCGATCTCTATGTCTGATCCGAACGCTCCTCATACCGATAAAATTGTTCGGCACTTCCGGCAGATCCTGCTCTGGCCCGTGCAGCTCATGCCCATCCGCGACGCCGCGCCGATCCAGAAACACTGGGAACTCCTGCAGACGATGGAGCGAGACAATCCCTGGCGGGCGTTGGTGGACGAGTTCACGGGTGACCCGAATCAATTCCAGGAGCGCCATTACAGCGAGTTCGTGACGTTTCTCCCGTACGTTCAGCGGTTCCTCTACGGAGAAGGGAAAGGGAGCGACGTGGACGTCCGTCAGGAATCCTGCATTCGCGTGTTTCGCCGTTGTGATGTCGCCAAGGTGCGGGTGACCTTCCCCGGCCCCCGCACTGTCCCCGTAACCTTTCGTGTGGCGCACGTCGATCTGTATTTTTTCTATGACATTGACGTGGCAATTCTCGTCGTGGAGGTCTATGCCGACGATCTGCCGTTGCCTCAGGCACAGAACGCGCTGTTCCGACTGGGCCGCTGTTATCCCACGTATTGGGAGCCGGACGGGCATGGCGGCCACTGTCCCAAGTTTGTGGAGTGGCTGTCTTCCGAGGACAAGGTGCTCGCGGTATCCGACTACGAGAACCAGGAGAAATATCTCTCCTTCGTCTGCCAGTATCGGTCGCCGAGTCTCGCCTCCCACTGGGAATTCTTGCTTGAACCGCTGGTGCTCCACCATTCTGGGAAGAAGGGCCTCATCCGGTACCGACAGATCGAATACCATCTGATGCCTGTGATGGCTTATCTGGTCATAGACGATCCGGGAGCGTTGACCCGCGCCGAATTCGTGCGGGTAGGGTTGGCCAGCGCGCCGGGTGCACCCGATGCCTTGCCCTATTCCGACCGCCATCTGCGCGACTTCGAAGAACGCTACTGTTACGACCGCTACTGGAACGGATCGGGAATGGATCCACCTGGGACGCGTTTCATGTGTACCGGGCGCGTATTCACGATGGTGGGGGATTGCGGCGAGCGTGTGTTCGTAGACCGCAAAACCGACCTCGAACAGTTTCGACACGAATACTTTCTGTTGTTCCTGATCCCGCACTTTCACAAGGCCGCCCTGCTGATGTTGGCGAACCGCCTGGTGGAAGCAACGAACCAACTGGATGTAACCCAGCGGGACTCCGTGCGGCAGTTCCGGCGCGTCATACGTCAGACGCTAGGGGTCTTTCTGCGCTTCACCCATCGCTATTGGTCCCATCAGGTCTCGGATCACGGGCAGGTGAAAGAGCTGTATCGAATGATCAGCGAGCATCTGGGCACGGATCGGCTCTTTGCCGAACTCAGGTCCGAGATCGAAGACATGAGTCAGTATCTCGACAGCGAGGCGCTGCGGCGCCAGGGCGAGACCATGGTGCGCCTGAGCGTCGTGGCCACGATCGGCTTGATCGGTGTCGCGACGACCGGTTTTTGGGGCATGAACTTGTTTGTGGTGACTGAGGAGCCGCCTCTGACACGGTTCGTCTATTTTTTGATCATCCTGACTCTGGCCATCGGCTTGACCTTCTACACGATGTGGAAATCCAGGCGACTATCCGACTTCCTGGAAACGCTCGCTGACGAGCGCCAATCATCGCGAGCAAAGCTTGCAGCATTAGTGAACGTCTGGAAAACAGCCGGGGATCTGGAGCGACAGCGTTAGTATCTTGACCCGAGGCGCGCCGGCATTCCAAACATATCCACAGCAATCTCTTCTTATTCTTGTCGATTCCGCACTGACGGATGTGTTTGCTATCTCACAATCGCTCACGCTGACCCATGGGAGGAAGAAAAAAGAAGGGCTCAGTTGGATGGATTAACCACCATACACCACATGCGACGGGTGCCGGATTTTTGATCCGCCACCGGTTTGTCGCTGAAAAAAATGACCTGCCTGGCAACGCTGTCGTTTTCTTGATCGGGCGTGGCCGTTCAGTGGATCTCAGATTTGACCTTGGGGAATGGACGTCCAAGCGGCCACGAAGGATCATGCCGAGGTTTCCAACGCCGTTGTCCTGGAGTATGATGGCTCCTGCTTTGGCTGGTGCAAGACCATCAAAGTGTTGCAGCCCATCCGTGAACAGGCAACCAAGCAACATGAGGACTATTTGAGGTAAGGTATGCCTCTCCCCGATGCTCTACCGTTTAGATCGACTGTGCAGGGTGTGGTGCCTATGAGCTGGCCTCCCCTGGTCGTCATCGTCGCGCTCTGTATGGGGGCTGTCCTTCTCGTCCTCGGCTGTGCCTCCACAGAAGATCGGCAGCGTACAGCACGCGCAGCTGACTTTAACCAATGGCTCGGGCAAGACAAACAAAGCCGGGTCAAACAGGCAGGCCCACCAGCCAGCTGCACCCAGACTGGCGGTGGCGAGCTCTGTGAATGGCACCCCGAGGGGAATACGTTGCGGTACCGCTATGACACCAAAGGGATCGCGCAAAGTTGGGCGTATACGAATCGGCAATCGGGCGTGATGGAACGGGCCGAGGATTCGGCAGCACAGGGGGGCGTGTGGGAGTCATTCACCGGCTGGTTTATGGAGCCGAAGCGCGCTCCTGGAGGCCCTAGTCAGTGATCGCTCTATTCCGCGGTTTGCACAGAAGGTGATGTGCGGCCTAGACAAACAAGAGAAGTTACACTTTTTGCATCCGTCATCATGACCATCCTCGTCGCAGTCGCTGCGGTGATAGGTGGGGGCGTTGGGGTCTGGTGGATTCATCAACCACTTCTTTCATCAGCGCTACCGGAGATCAACACGGCAACGGTGAGTGAGCGGACCACCTTATCTGGAATTGACCAATCGACAGGGGAGAAGATTGTCACTGAACGCCCCGATATTCGAATCGATGATCTCGTAGGGAAAAACATCATCCCCTGAGCAACCACCAACAAGATCAAGGGCCAAGTGGTAGCGAAGCAGAAGTAATTCGTATACAGTGCGCTCGGTGTGGCAACCGCGACGCGGCGACGTTCAAAGAGCCAAGAGACTCGGGCGATGAAGGTCAACCGGCTGATGGTTCTCATACTTGGCCTGACGATTGTGGCCAGCACCTCGGTCGTGGCTGAGCCAGGCCCAGGCAATCTCAAACAGGGTCAGGCCCTCTACCAGCAGCACTGTCTGCGGTGTCACGGCGCGAGGTTGGATGGGAAAGGGCCAGAGGCGGTGAAACTGAGTGTGAACCCTACCGACTTTCATCAATACCTCTCCCGCGTCAAAGGAGAGCTGGAATTGGAGGTCACGATCCGACGAGGCCGAAAGGCCACCGCGATGCACGAGTGGGACAGCCTCTTAACCGATCAGCAAGTTACAGATCTGATCGCGTACATCCGAAGCGCCGTTCCGCATCTAGAGGTGAACCCCTAAACCTCGCAAGCCCTGCGGGTTGCGTCTAGCTGTTTGACGACAACAAGATGAGCATCTGATGAAAGAGACGTCGCGAGTCCCTTCCGAGAGATGGACCAGAACCTAGACCTGTAGATGGAGCTTGACCATGAACGTTGCGCGTATTGGTGTGCTGCTCGTGAGTCTTGGAATACTAATCACCGTGGGGTGTGCGAGTCAGCCCCCCTTCCCCGAATCGTCTTTAACCGGAGGACTGTTTGAGGTCAAGATTGGTGAATCGGTGACGCCTCCGGTGGTTACTGCGAAACGAGGCGATGAAGTAAGGTGGGTCAATATGACGAGCGGCCCGGTCGACATCTTCTTGGTGCAAGCTCAGGATGATCTCATCTCTTGTCAGAAGGGATTTGCCTCAACCGGATGGGGCTATCTGTTCGGATCGCAGGCACACGAGACTATCTTGGTCGCCACGGTTCACCCGAACGACTCCGTCAGCCTTTGCTTCGCCGTCCCCGGGACGTACGACTATACGGTGCGTAGGCATCCGCCCATACCGGGCCTTGCAACCAAGCTCACCGGCACGATCACGATCCAGTAGTCTCTGCCGCGATCGGTAGGAGGAGTGACCATGTGATAGGGACAGGCCGCCAGGGCTTCAGTTTGCTCTCGGCCTCGCCTTGCTGCTCCTTCCGTCCTCGCTCCATGCCTGGGCACAGGAAGGCCATGAGATCATCGCCCTGATTGCAGAGCCACGACTTCACGCCGACGTGCGAGACATCGAGCGCCTCCTCGCGATCATGGAACGGATGCGGACCGAGCCGGTGACGAATGAAGAACTGAAAGAAACGAATACGGGTGGTCGAGCTGACGAGGGAAGAGATCCTGACCGTGAGCGAAGAATGAACGAACAACGCTGGCTGACGGATACTCAGAGCAGATCCAGACCTACTTTGCAGGTTGTCCGAGCACACACCACATGCGACGGGTGCCGGATTTTTGGTCTGTGACCGGCTCACCGCTGAAGAAGCTGACCTGCCAGGCGACAATGTCGTCTGTCGGATGCGGCGTGGCAGTCCAATAGATTTCGGACTTGATGTTGGAGAAGGGATGACCCGTTGGTAAGGCAGGGTCATGCTGAGATGAATCGATCAAGGTCTTGAGTTCGTCGACCGACGGAGCACGCCAGCCGGTTTTCCCCCCAACCGTTTCCGTCCCGCAGCGGGCCACGGAGGCATTCCACACATCATGGATGCGATCCGGCTCTTGTTCCCAGATGAGACCAGTCTGGTTGTCCTTTACGCCAGCCCCGTCCAGAACGACCGTAAATCGTTCTGGAGCGTCTGCGCCTGCCACGCCCCCGTACCACGCAACACATACGATCCCTGCAGTGAGCCCAAGGGCTCGCGATAAACTTTTCATCGTCGCCCTCCTCGTGAGGAAGATAGACGTATCCTAAGAGAGTCATCCAGACGGCGCAAGCGGCGGCTGTTCAAGAAGAGAGCCGGCGGTATTGTCGGATTAAGAGGAGTCCGCCCCAAAGAAATGAGACAAGCATGAGCAGGATACCGAGATTGTAACACAGATGCGCGAGCCGATGATCGTACGGAAGCCAGCCGAGCATACTCAGAATATTCTCCCAGTCGTGTCCGTCGGTTTCTTTACCCGTCACGCCACCCAACAGCATTAAATCCAGCGCTCGGGCATCGTTGACATATGGAGCGATGTCCATGAAATTTTCCGCCGTCCACCAGAGAGCCACCGAGGCCCCGAACGGATCCCGCGTCTTGAGGAGAAACGTCGCGAGACAAATGAGCGGCATCAGGATCTGTCCCAGAGTCCCGCCGAGAAACATCATGAACCGGCCAAAGGGCATGAAGAGCAGGTGGCCGGCTTCATGGAACGGCAAATTGATGAGATGAAGAAACGACTCGCCTGTGTCGTTCGTTTCAAGTGGCGTCGTGATGAACTTCCAACCCCACCACAAGAGCAGAAGCAGGACCAGGCCGCGGCCGGCGAGGGTCAGGGCATCATCGGCCTGATCGGACTCGATGAACCACTCTTTCACGAACAGTCTCCACTGCGAATGATTCGAGATCGATGTCCGATGCTGAAGCTGAATGCCCATGTCGACCGGTCGATACTTGGCAAACACGATTCCACATTTCGGGCAGTCCACTGCTCCATTCTGTTGCTCAAACTGACATTTGGGACAAACAACGGTTGCTGTCGCCGGAGTTGCCATACCTCACCCTACGAAGGAAGGCGAAATTGGGCAAGGATTTGACTAGATTCCTACCGCGAAACGGAGGGCACTCATTAATGGAAGGAAAAGGGAACCGGCGCAAACGTGACAACGAAAACGATGAGCGCCAACCAGCCGACCAGGATCCTGGCGATCCCTAACGGAAGCTGCGGATTACGAACCGGCGGATGACCCAACCCCCAGAGACCTGCCATGAAGGCCCACACGAACCACCCGGGCCAGCCGACAAATCCCAACACGATCAACACCGGCACGATGGCAAACGCCATGGTCCGCTGCCGTGACCCCCAGAGTGCATAGGCGACGTGGCCTCCGTCCAATTGCCCGATCGGAATGAGATTGAGCGAGGTCACGAAGAGTCCGAACCAGGCGGCGAATGCGATGGGATGGAGCAACACATCCGCTTGCGGGGGAAGCGATCCGATGATAATCCACGAGGCAAACTGTAGGAGGAGCGGCTCGCCCAATTGCAGACCGTAGGTCGAAGTCCGATCGACGATTGTGGAGAGCTTGAGACCAATGACTAACGCGATGACTGCCACAGCGAAGCCAGCCAACGGCCCAGCCACGCCGATATCGAAGAGGGCGCGGCGGTTCATGATCGGCCCGCGCATACGGATGATCGCTCCAAACGTGCCGATAAAATGCGGAGGCCCTGGAATGAACAACGGCAACGACGCCGGTACTCGATGGATTCGAGACAACAGATAATGTCCGAATTCATGTGTGACGAGGATGGTCAGTAGGGTAGCGGCGAAGGGAATCCCGCGCCAGAGTGACTCCGGAGAGTCCAGCAAAAACTGCAATGGCCCCCGCGCCGGACCGGTATGCGTCTGATAGGCCCCGGCCCAGAGAGTCGTAAAGATCGTGACGATGAACAGGCCGGTAGGCAGAATATAGTCCGAGAAGGGTCTGTCTTCGATCTCCTCGTCGTGCGAGAGATCCTGCGTCGTCTCGAACGGTCGGCCAAGAATCTGGATATCTTCCCTACGAATCAGCTGGTCGGTATTTCGCGTATCGCGATCCATGATGCGTCCATCTCATTGATCGAGGGCGAACGGGTTGTGGTCGATCTCTTCCTTCACCGTCGTCGCCGGTCCGTGGCCCGGCAGCAGCACAGAGTCCTGGGGTAATTTCAACACGCGCTGCCTCACCGAGTCCAGATGCGTGGCGTAAAGCGTGTGAGGAGACGATCTCCCGATTGATCCGGCAAAGAGGGTATCGCCGACGAAACAGACTGGGTGTGATTGCGAGTCCGTCACATAACAGATTCCGCCAGGTGTATGACCAGGTGTGGTCATGCAGCGGACTGTTCGCCGCCCAACCCTAAGCGTGAGTCCCTCGCTGGGACCGGCAAGCCGATCGTCAGACGGCCGCCAGTGAAGGAGCGAGATATCTTCCGGTCCCAAGTACACCGGCACGGGCCATCGTTTCAGCAATTGTTGGATGCCATCTGAATGGTCCGAGTGGCCGTGCGTGAGACAGATTCCCACGAGACGTAGGTGGTGCGACTCCAAGAACTCGATCATTGCCGGAGCATTGTAGGCGGTGTCGATGAGAAGGGCCTCTCCGGCATCATGAACGACATAACCCTTTACGGCATAGCCGTTCACATCGCCATGCATAGTTTCGATGCCAGAAAGCGGCGGCGTGGGCTGAGGCATCCACTTGTCGAGCACAATGTGCTCAAGCGGACCCAGTCGGAGGCCCAACGTATCGGCGAGCGCCCGTACTTCCGCACGATCCCGAGGTTGGTCGCCCCGTTCAAGCGCCGTAATGTCCGCCCCGGGCAACCCGGTCATCCTCGCCAGGTCTGGTACGGACAGGTTTTGTCCCGCCCGCGCCTTCTTGATGATGTCGCACAAATCGTCTTCGAGGGGCATGAAGAGGCTTTCAGCGATCAGCTCTCAGGAGATAACTTGATTTCCTTGGCGTCACCGAATACCGAGAGGACTTTAGGCAATGTCTCACCGATTCCAACAGCCACGATCGTGAGCCGGTCCGGGTGCCAGTGTTTCTTCGCCGCGGCCAGGATCTCTTCCTTCGTCAGCTTAACCACCCGTTCACGCAGTTGTTGGAGAAAATCTTTGGGCAATCCGTCGTACTCCAGTTCAACCAACCGATTCACGATGGCCGAGGGGCTCGCGAACGAGAACACGAACGAATTCACATACGCTTCTTTCGCTTCTTCCAGTTCTTCGTTCGTCACCGGCTCGGTCCGCATCCGCTCCATGTTCGCGACGAACCGCTCGATGACCTCCTGAGTCGACAGTAACTTCGTTTCGGCCCGCATCAGCCAGACACCTTGATCGTGGACCCCCGCGTTTAGTCGACTCCCGACCGAATAGGCCATCCCCCGCCTGGTCCGCACGTCGTTGAAGAGACGGCTGCGGAATGAACTGCCGCCGAGGATGTCGTTGGCGATCGCCAGCGCCACATAGTCCGGATCGTTCTCTTTGATCGAGAGGTGGCCGACGCGCAAGTGCGTCTGCGAGGTCTCTTTGTTGATGAAGCGGACGGTTCGACGGCCGCCGATCGGCTCAGGCGCATCCGTAATCGTGAGCTCCGGCACCTCCCCTTTCTTCCAGTCGCCAAATGCGTCGCGCAGCGAGGCCAGCATGGCCTGCTTGTCGAAATCCCCGGTGACGCCCAGGATGATGCCGTTCGGATGAATCGTCCGTTGGTGAAACGCCGTCACATCGTCGCGGGTGATGCGCGTAATGGACTCGATCGTGCTCTCACGGGCGGAAGGATGATCCGGCCCGTACAGTACCTTCACAAATTCGCGACTGACGACTGAACCCGGATTATCCTGCCGGCGGCGAATCGATTCGATCGCCTGAAGTTTGGCTAATTCGAGCCGGGCCGGTTCAAATGCCGGACGGCGCACCAGCCCCGTCAGGATGGCAAGACCTTTCTTGAAGTCCTTCGCCAGGACATCGAGTGAGGCGGCCCCGGATTGCCGACCGATTGAAATATTGAGAGACGCAGCAACCTGCTCCAACTCTTCATCGACCTGCTCCGACGAGAGACCCCCTCCTCCGCCAGTTCGCATAACCGATCCGGTGAGTGCCGCCAGACCAACCTTGTCCGTCGGATCGAGCCAGCTGCCCGTTCGCATGGTCGCGGAGAGACTGATCAACGGCAGTTCATGGTCCTCGAGAAGATAGACGACCATGCCGTTTTCGAGCACGACGCGGTCGGCATCGGGAGGCGTGAATTCGACCGGCTTGAACTTCATCTGCCGCGGGTCGCCAAGCACCATGCCGCCGGCGTAGGCATCCAACACTGGGACAAGCAGCAACATGACGATCATGCCGCAAACAATTCCCCGACGGTTGACGCGCATGGTGCCACCCTTCACGCTAGTCATCGCGCCACCTCGCTCGTTGGGACCACCGCCATTTTCTTATCCGGTTGTTTTTTGACCACCATTGCTACTGTCCGATTCGACTTCGTGAAATACTGGGCTGCCACTCGCTGGATATCCGTCGGCTTCACCGCGGCAATCTTGTCGCGCGATTTCAAGACATAGCGCCAATCGCCGGCCACGGTTTGGAAGAGCGCCAGTTGGGACGCCAAGCCGCCGTTGGATCGAAGGGCGCGGACCAGATCGGCATCGAGATTGTTGACCACTTTTTCGAGTTCCTTTGCCAAAACGGGCTCGGTTTTCAGCCGTTCCAATTCTTCGTAGATTGCGGCTTCGACCTCCGCCGTCGTGTGCGGCGCCAGCGGCGTGGCGGTGAGGATGAAGAGATTCGGTGCACGCACACCGGGGTAATTCGCATCCGAACCGATCGAGGCTGCCAGTCGTTTCTCCCGCACGAGCTTGGAATACAATCGCGACGTCAGCCCGTCGCTCAACACGGCGTCGATCACGTCGAACACGTAATCGTCGGCATGGCCGAGCGCCGGCTTATGGTAGCCGATCGCCACGGACGGCTCAGCATCGAATTCCACCTCGACACGACGCTCCCCCCGTTGCGGCGGTTCGACCGTGACGATCTGAGGCGGAGGGGGTGCGGCTGGGATCGTACCGAACGTTTGTTCGATCAGCGCAATGACCTCTTTTGGATCGATATCACCCACGATGGCGATCGTGGCCCGGCCGGGACCATAATACGTCTTGAAGAACGCCTGCGCCTCAGCCGGCGTCAACGAAAGAATGTCCGATTCCCAGCCGATCGTGGGAATCCCGTATGGATGCGCGCGGAAAGCCGCCGATGTGAATGTTTCGAACAAAAGCCCGTTCGCACTGTCGTCGTTGCGCAGGCGCCGTTCCTCCATGACAACGCCCCGTTCTTTGTAAAATTCCCGAAGGACCGGGTTCGCCATGCGATCCGACTCAAGTGCGGCCCAGAGAGGGAGACGATTCGACGGAAGGCTGATCATGTAGCGCGTAAGGTCCTTGCCGGTCGAGGCATTGAGCCCGATCCCGCCGTGCCGCTGGTAGAGCAACGCCATTTCGTTGCCCATGACAAACTGCGCTGCCTGTTCCTGTAACGAGGTGAACCGTTTTTGGAGCGCCTCGATGCCCGCGGTTTCCTCGGAGCTTGCCGGCCCATCTGCGATTCTCCTGGTCAGCTCACGCTGCCGTTGTTCGAGCTCGGTGCCGACTCGACTCAGCTCCTCAAGTATTGGACGTTCTTTTTCATAATTCTTGGTCCCGAGCGTCCGCGTACCTTTGAACGCCATGTGTTCATAAAGATGGGCGAGACCGGTCTGGCCAACCTGCTCGTTTACACCTCCGACCCCGAAGGTCATATTGATCGAGACGACCGGTGTCTGGTGTCGTTCAACCATGAGAAGGGTCAATCCGTTGGCCAGCTTGTGTTCGATCACACGATCGGCAAGACCGGACGCACTTGCCAATTCGCTGATCACGGGCATGAAGCCTATGACGAATATGAGCATGAAGATGACGTTGAGACGTAACGGTTTGGTCATACGAAAAGCTCCGTCAGTTCTTCCGGTCGTTCGATAAACCAATCGGGTTGACAGGCAACCATTCTCTCCCGGTTGCCCATCCCGTATCCCACTGCACAAACCCGGATTCCTGCGTTGTGCCCCCCATTAATGTCGTTGGTGCTGTCTCCCACCAGGACGGTTCGATCTCTTGGCACGTTCAATTGCTCCATCACATGAAGCAACATCCCAGGCTCCGGTTTTAAACCAAAGCCATTGTCCCCGCCCACGACACACTGGAAATGGTCGCCGCCGAGTCCTTGCAGGATGACCGTGGTGTACTCGATCGATTTATTGGTCGCCACGGCCTTACGCTTCGTTCCGAAATGCCTGAGTATTTGCTCGACGCCCGGATAATAGGTCGTGCGATCCAGGCAATGGGCCAAATAATGCCCGCGAAACACGTACAGTGCCTCTTCGAAGCTGACGCGGTTATTGTCGCCTACGGCCAACCGCAACAGCTTCTTGACCCCGTCACCCACGAAACCAAAAATTTCTTCCAGCGGCCGTTGCGGGAGCCCCAACTCCTGAAGGGTCAGGTTTACCGATTTGGCGATGTCCCACTTGGACTCGATGAGTGTTCCGTCCAAATCGAAGATGAGCAGATCCACCGGGGTCTTCGCCATTACTTTGCCTTTCGCAGTTCCTCTTGCAACGTCGCGAGCGCGGCGCGCTTTTCCGAATCGGTTTCTTTGATCCAGGCTTCCCGCACAAAATTCACCATGCGCTTTTGACCGACGTGCGGTGGAAGCAGCGGATCGACAATTGTCCACCGGTTTTTGATAGCTTTCACGCGAAAACGAACTTCTTCCGTCTCGGGCTTCGACACAAATCCGGCCGTTTCGAAGTACACAAGCCCCATCACATGAAAGGTGACGGGAATGACGACCTCCATCCGGTCGATGACTTCCCACTGACGGTAATCCTCAGCCACCACGAAGTCCTGTGTCACGACCGCCCGGCTCCAGAGAGGCTCTTCCTTCCAACTGGTGTACGGCAACATGGCATCGATGGTCATCGATTCGAGGCGGGCTCCTTTCTTGTCCAATCCCAGATAGCGCTTCACGACCTCTGCCGGAGAATTAGTCAATGATCCGGTTTGCGCCGACCCAAGAGCCGGAGTCATCACCAGAGCTGCGAGCAACGTCAGAATGATGGACGCGCTTCTTCCTACCATTGTCGTGCCTTCGTCCCCATCTCTTGCTGAAACGACCGAGCCTCTCCTGCTCACTCCACTTCGTGCAGCTTCATGAGGTTCGTACGCCCCGGCTGGCCGATTCGAGTTCCCGAGAGAATGACGATCCGTTGACCGGGCTTCACCAGTCCCTCGGCTTTCAACCGACGTTCCGCTTCATCGACACGTTCGTCCGTCTGTGCGATCTGTTGCATGGTGTGGGGAATGACCCCCCAGTAGAGCGCCATCCGTTGCCGGATCGACTCAAACGGGGTAAAGGCGATGATCGGAGCAGCGGGACGCTGTTTGGAGATCAACCGAGCCGTCAATCCCAATTCGCTGAACGCCAGGATGGCGTTGGCCGTGATCGCAGCGGCCGCGGTTGAGGCAGCCGTGCAAATCGCTTCCGAACAGGAGATCTCATCATGGTTGTGAACACGCCGCTGCGTCGGGGTTGGCTCGATCCCTTCCTCCGCGGCTCGAATGATCCGATCCATGACGTGGACTGTCTCAACCGGATATTGGCCGATCGCGGTCTCAGCGGAAAGCATGACGGCATCGGATCCATCGAACACGGCATTGGCGACATCCGACGCTTCTGCTCTGGTCGGGCTCGCGCGCTGCGTCATTGACTCCAACATTTGGGTCGCGGTGATGACGAGACGGCGACGACGGTTGGCCTCCGCGATGATACGTTTCTGTAAGATCGGCACGGCTTCTGGTCCCATTTCGACGCCCAAATCGCCGCGCGCAATCATCACACCGTCCGCCTGATACAGGATGGCGCTCAGCGTGCTCACCGCTTCGGATCGTTCGATTTTCGCGATAATTGGGAGATCCCCGTTGCATTCGGAGACGACCTGTCTTGCTGCGACCACATCCTCAGGACCGCGAACAAACGAGAGGGCCAGATAATCGACACCCGCCGCCACGCCAAATCGAATGTCCTCTCGATCCTTTTCCGTCAGAGTCGGAGCGCTGACGCGCGTCCCGGGAAGATTGATACCCTTATGTGATGTGATCCTTCCACCCGTGATGACCGTGCACTCGACGACACCACCGGTGATTCGGTTCGCGACCAGTTCGATGAGTCCATCGTCGATCAGAATCCGGGCACCAGGTTGAACATCACGGACGAGGTACTGATAGGTCACGGAAATCTCCGGAACGCCGGATGAAGCCACGGAGGAGGCGCCGAGCTGTCCTCCGGACCGCGCAAGCACGGTCTGTAATCGCACGGACTGGCCGCTGGTTACTTGGACCCCGCTCTCACCCAGATCGCCGACACGGATTCGTGGTCCTTGCAGATCCTGGATGATCGCGACCGCCACTTGTCTGCGAGCCGCAGCTTCACGGATCGTCTGAATGGCGCGGCCGTGCGACTCGTGAGTACCATGAGAAAAGTTCAGCCGGGCCGCATCCATGCCGTTCTCGATGAGCCGGTCCAGCGATGCCAGCGAATCACTGGCTGGACCGATCGTGCACACGATCTTCGCTTTTCTCATGATTCCTTCTTCTTGCTTGACAAGACGGGAACAGGCACCCAATCATTGTAGACCAGCGCCAGCAGAAATCGGGTATCGGGGTGGCTGAAGGGCCATTCGTCCTCGCGCTCTGCGCACGGAAGTCATTCTAGCAAACGAGAATTCTGGCCGCAAAGGTTCTTCGAGACGCTGACGAGCGGTGAAAGGGTGGCAATGGGAAGTGACACGGGACGACTCGATTTCGTAACGATCGACGGGTTACTGGCATACGGGGCTGCGCTCGCACAACGCCAACCGGGCGAAGGCGCACTCCTCCCTCCGCCTCCTTCTCCATCCGTCGACCGACTTCATCTAGTTCATCGCGCGATGGATCAGATACGCGGTTTTGTCCAGCGCGCTCAAACCGGGTTTCCCGGAGCCGAAGCGTACCGGTCAGCCCGTCAGGCAATTCTGCGGGAAAGTTGCGCGGGTGACGACCTGGTATTTTTCGCCGCGTGGAACCGGCTCCTTGCCGAAGGTGAACTGTTGCCCTTGCTTCATGCTTCCATCGGATCGGTGTTGAAGCCGCCCCACCGCCGGCCGGTGGCGATTGTCCCGCGGGCTCACCTCACGCCGCAGTTGGCCGAGGGTCGCATCGTGCTGGACTTGGGCGATGATCGGTTCTGGCTGCTGCCTCGCGATTTGACAGGCCGAACGTTGCTCTTCACGATGCGCCACGGCATTTCCCGCGTCGAGAGCAAAACGCATCGGGTCGGGCGCCGCTTGATGAACCAACTCGATGCTGAGCAGGGCATTCCGCGAGCAGACGCGGTTGGTGCCGCGTTGGCCCGGATGGTCGGCGTGGTGGCCCAGCAACTCGATTTTCTCCATCTGTCAAATTATCTCGATCCGCACACGTTCCTTCACTTCATCAGTCACAGTCCCAACACTCGACAACTCTATAACCGAGTGATTGGTGCACTTCTCCCCGAATCCGTTGCACCCCCTGAACCGCTGCTCGAAGCAGCGCTGGAGTCGTCGGATTTTGGGTGGGTGACCGGCATGGAGAAAACGATGGAGGCGGAGGAGGCGGCCAAGGCCTTCGGCGTGGACGTCAAAACAGCTAAGCGCCTTCTCAAGGACCCTCTGTACTGTTATCCGGGCGGCAATTCGTTTTTCGATCTGTACGTGGATGTGATCGACGGCCTGCACGAGGTAGGACGATCCCATCCTGGCAAAGTCGCCTGCCTGTACACACACAGTTCGACCTTGCGGGCGCTCATGATCTATCTGGACCCGCGTCCTTTCCACGAAGCCTTCACCGAATTCAGCGACTACAAAGAGAGCCAGGATAACGTCGTGCTCCTGACGTTTGAACATGGGCGCTTATCCGGTTATTCCACTGCCGTGGGATTGTCTGAACGAGAACGGATTGCACGGGAGGCATGGATCGCCGTCGAACGGGAACGGAAGGATCGGGTCACCCTCAAGCCGCGGCAAATCAAGCGGATCGTCGCCCTGGTGTCCGGTGGCGATTTTGCCGGCGCCGGCGCTGCCTTAAAGGAACTGCGTGTGACGGGGAATCGGCTCGGCCTGGAGGTGTACTTCGTCCGTCACGGTTTCCTCGGGCTCGCGAACAATTGGATCGAGGCTGTCCGGGAGGACGATACGCGCGGGATGAGCAGCCTTGCCAGCAGTCCGATCGGCAGCAGTCGGTTCGAAGATTTCAAGGAGGAGCAGGTCCAACAGGCCGCCATGCAACACCTTGAACCTTACATGAAAGACAGTGCGTTGATCGTGCTGGGGGGCGACGGCAGTCTGCGAGGAGCCCGCGCGATCTATGAAAGCTTCGGCGTTCAAGTCGCCGGAATTCCCGGGACCATCGATAACAATATCGACGGCACGACCGCGCTCGGCTTCCATTCGGCCGTGGCACTCGCAAATCAGTCGATCGAATCGTTGAAAGCGACCAGCTCCGCGATGGGCAGCATCTTCTTCGTCGAGGTGATGGGGGCCGGATCAGGTCATCTTGCGTTGGCTTGCGCCTATCAGGCGAGGGCCGAAGGGGTACTGGTAAACGAACATCCTGATCCTGATGCCTATATCGACGAGTTTATTCTTGGAACCCTCAAGAGGACGTTAGGCGTACCCAATAAGAGCCATTTATTTGTGGTGGCGGAACGCACGCCTCATCGGCACCACCGTGAGGGCGGAATCCACGGCTTGGTCGATTATGTGGCCGCAACGATTGCGCAGTGGCCACAACGCCAGGGGAACGCCAATCAGTATCCTCTCACTGTGGCCACTAAAGCCACCATTCTCGGCCATACGCTCAGAGGAGCCCCACCCACGCCGGAAGATAAAACTATCGCCCAGCACCTGGCGTATGAGACTGTTCGACGATTGGTCGAGGACCCAGAGACTGTGGTCGGTTGTATGGTGGCCTACCGAGATCAGGCCACGATTCAGATGATTCCCCTCCATGCCGTCGCGGCAAAACCCTTCAATTGGGAACTCTTCGCTCGGATGCACGGGAGCGAATTGTCATAAAAAGAAGCGGCGCCGTGGCTTCCCTCGTACCTGGTGATTGAGAGATCCAGGTTATGGTCCCCTCTCCACGAGCCGCTTTCCGTTCGTTGACCTCTGTTCAGAGCGCGTGGTAGCGTTTCGCCCTCAACCTCCATCGACTCCATAATGATGTGTCTGAACTCACGACTTTTCTCGCCGGTGTTCCTTGGGCTGGCGCTCGCGGTCGGTTCCACCGGAAGTTTGGTCGCGCAGATCAACAATCCTGCTGCAACCGCGGCACAACACTCTGATGCTTTTCACGTTCGAACGAGTGATCCCGCATCATCTGTCACGTCTGAAACGAGTATTCCAGCGAGCACACAGGCGGAAGAGCCTCCTCAAAAAGCGAGAGATCTGTTGCATGCGATTCAGGGGCGTCAAGGCGAGCCGCCCATGGGATATGTCGGCGGACGTACGTTTCACAACCGAGAGCGACACCTCCCCAAGGGCCGATATCGCGAATATGACGTGAATCCGAAACTGCGTGGAAGACCGCGCGACGAGGAACGTATCGTGATCGAACAAGACACAGGCAAGGCCTATTACACTGGCGACCATTATCGAACCTTCATCCCGCTGAACTGAATACCGATGAAATCCCCGTTGTCTCTCTCAAAACATCTGCAATCGACGAGAGCTCCCTGGACCTCGCTGTTGGTCCTGAAGCCGAGAGATTCCGTCGAATCTCTCGTCAAGCCTCCTCTCGGGTTCGTGCTGAAATCGATCAAAGGCGCGAAGTGCAAGACCCCGGCTGCCCTCTTTACCGAATTCGCCAAGGTGATGGAGCTCCCTGATTACTTTGGCCACAATTGGGATGCGCTCGAGGAATGTTTGGCTGACTTGGACTGGATGCCGGCGAAGGGCTATGTACTGCTCCTCACCGATGCAGAACAGATCCTGCCCGAGGACGAAGAAGATTATGCCACGCTGCTCGAAGTGTTGAGCGATGCCGGAGAGGCTTGGGCATCGGGACAGGCAGGGATGGGCGAGCGACCGGTCACACCTTTTCACGTGCTGTTTGCCGTCACGGAACGGGGAAAGGCGTCACGAGCCCATTGGGGAATGCAAGAGATTGCTGTCTCGGAGGATCGAGAGCCAAACAGGCAGAGACGGACTTCCAAAAAACGGACCTAACGCGGCAGCAGATACCCCCACCTCGCTCACGATTTTCCCATCATCAAGTTCGAACTAGGATCACGCGACCATCTGTTCAGGTAATGTCATCAAAGTCGGTGTCTGAATGGAGCCGGGGAGAATTGCGCGTGGAGTCGCATGAAGATGGGTTCGGTCAAAAAATGTTAGCTTCTGGAGAGATGCAAGAGGTTCCCCCAACGTCGCAAGGTGGACAGTACGACGTTACGGCTGTTGCGTCGGACACCCAATGGACCATGTACGCGAACCGTTTCCTGCCACTGGGTCCGGACTTCACGATGATGGATGATACAGATTCCGTGTGTCTCGCGCTGGTCGTCGAGCGGTGTCTTCTCTCCGAGAAACTCGTTGTTTCCTTCCTTACGACACCAGGAACAGACGATGATCATCTTCAATCCTTTGAGAAGAATGAGCGCTATCATCACGCAAGAGTCAGGCCGCAGCCTGTGGATAAGCTCGCCTCAAGAGTTTCAAGTGATTACAAAGCTTTTAATGATTAGGAATCCACTTTCATGTATCAAAAAAGATAGAACTGAATCTGATCAGACACTTTTTGACCTCACCTGAGGCGTTCGTCCTCACGGCTTTCTCCAAGTTTCGCCTTTCTTGACCCCTTTCTTGTTCCATGATACGGTGCGCCCCCGTTATGAACACCCTTCGCTCCGCCAAACTTTTTGCACGCGCACAACAATTGATTCCCGGAGGGGTGAATAGTCCGGTTCGAGCATTCCGGTCTGTCGGTGGACAACCGCGTTTCATCCAACGGGCCAAAGGCGCGCGCCTCTACGACGTCGATGGAAACAGTTACCTCGACTACGTCTTGTCATGGGGACCGATGATCTTGGGACACGCACCAACGACCGTGATCAGCGCGATCAAGAAAGCTGCTGCCAACGGCACCAATTATGGCGCGCCGACCGAGTTGGAAATCACACTGGCACAGATGATCCGCGAGGCGCTTCCTTCGATGGAGAAAATGCGGCTGGTCAGCTCAGGGACCGAGGCAGTGATGAGTGCGATTCGCGTCGCACGCGCGTTCACCAAACGTGACGCCATCCTAAAGTTTGAAGGTTGCTACCACGGGCACAGCGATTATTTGCTGGCCAAAGCTGGATCGGGGCTCGCGACCTTGGGCATACCCGATTCACCAGGCGTACCGGCCGACTTTGCGAAACACACCCTTACCGCACCATACAACGATCTTCAGGCGGTTCGCCGCATCATCAACGAGCATCGAGACAAGCTCGCCTGCATTATTCTCGAGCCGATTGCGGGAAATATGGGGGTCGTGCCTCCTGCGCCGGATTTTCTTTCCTCACTACGTCGGCTCACAACCGAGAACGGTATCCTGTTAATCTTCGATGAGGTAATTTCAGGCTTCCGTGTCGTGTACGGCGGCGCACAGACATTGTACGGCGTGACGCCGGATCTCACGGTGCTGGGGAAAATCATCGGCGGCGGCCTGCCGGTCGGTGCCTACGGAGGGCGAGAGGAGATCATGGATCTGATTGCCCCGTCCGGGCCGGTGTATCAGGCCGGCACCTTGTCAGGCAACCCCTTGGCCGTCTCGGCCGGCATTGCCACTCTGAAACAACTCAAAGTGCGTGGGATTTACAAGAAGCTGGAAGAACGATCAGCCGCTCTGGCCAAAGGATTGGGCGAAGCAGCCAAGAAAGCCGGCGTGCCGTATACGCAAACACGAGTCGGCTCGATGCTCTGCGGATTCTTTACGTCAGGGTCAGTGGTGGATTGGAATACCGCGAAACAGTCAGATACAAAGCGCTACGGAATATTCTTTCATATGATGTTGGAGCAGGGCGTGTATTTTGCCCCCTCTCAGTTCGAAGCTGCCTTCCTCTCGACTGCCCATACCTCAGCCGACATCGAGAAGACCGTCCGAGCCGCGCATGCGGCATTCAAAACCCTGTGACGTAGCCGTTCGCCCTTCGATGGGACTCAGGACCGTGAGCCTGTCGAACGGTATCTCGCCGGATACAGAATGCATCGGTTCAGATACAGCGCCGCGGAATGTTCAAAGGGACTGTTCAGCAAGGCCGCAGTGAGCGAGAGGCTGACTCGTACTCTTTGCCGTACGTCGAGGCCTTGAGCGAGACGAGAACGAAGCTGACAGCCCCTTTCAACATTCCGCTTTATTCGTCGTCCTCGTCCGCTGCTTCTAGTGCCTCCTGCCGTTTCTGTTCTTCCATCGCGTTGTGGAGCAGCATGCGGATAAACATGGAATAGAGCGAGCCTTTTTCCAAGGTTCCCCCCGGCGGAATCGCAATCTTCCCTTCTTTGATCATGCGGTCCATCCAGACCTTTTGATCCGGAGCGATTAATACTGGAATTTCGACCAACCCCACACGTCCCATCATGTCCATCTTCAAATCCTCCGTGAAACGTAGAGTACTAAGAGCTAATAGCGTATAGCTAATGGCTGATGGCACGGATATAGTAGCGGTCTGCACCTCTTGTCCGTACCATATGCGATAAGCCATAAGCTCTTCGTCACCCGCTCATTCCAGCATGCGATTTTCCCGGTTGTCAACCGCAGCGCCGTGGCGCGGTGGGACCAGCATTAGCCACATCGATCACCATGAGGAGATGCCCAAGAGGTTACCCGAGCGTCGTCGTCTGGCCGATCATGCTCATGTTGTTCACTCCCCAAGTCTTGCCGGCTCAGCAGTCCACCGCTCCTCCATCGTCATTGTCCACCACGCCCTTGACGCCAGGTGACTATGGCTCAGGCCAACTGCCACTCTGTGATCTCTGCCGGAAACCAGACTCGCGGGCAGGAAGCGATGTCCGCCCCCATCGACTTCCCCGTGACAAGGCTCTTCGCCCACACAAGAAGCCAAAGGGAATGCATCGTCCCAGTCGTCACAGCCTCAGATCTCTCCTGCCACACCATAGCCCCGAATGGGTCAGTCCAGGAGAGCGGACCTTAGAAAGTGATCGGACCCAAGCCATTGACGGCGATACGATTCGATATGGGTCAGAGCGGATCCGCATTCGCGGACTCAACGCTCCGGAATTAACGGAACCAGGAGGACGAGAAGCGCTGGATCGACTCACTCAATTGTTGCGCGAAGGCACCATCCATATCGTGCCTCACGGCAAAGATGTGTACGACCGAACGGTCGCCGACGTGTTTGTGAACGGACAGGATGTGGCGGAGACGCTCGCACGAGATGGCTATACCAAGCCCCGGTCGTAAATCGTCTCGCGCCCGTGATGAAATCACAAGGGATTTATTCGGTGCTGCAATGCAATGGGCACCTCTTGCAGAACAAATAAATTATTAGATGTTGAAATCATGACCTCTGAATACGCACCATCGAGTGGAAAAGCGTTGGGCATATCACTAGGTGCGGCAATCGTCATTTTTCTATTGCCCTACATCGTCGAGCCAACCGTAGAATATGTTCTAGGGTATGACCCATTGTTGGTAGAGCACAACCCGTCTCGTGCTCTAAAGCAAGAGCTGCTTAAAGCAACTTTGGTTGCGGGAAGCCTTAACTTTGTGTGCCTCGTATTGGGCATTGGAGCCATTCTTGTTGGAGCAAAGTCTATTTATGGTCGGCGCTTTCCACCAGCTGGTATGCCGGTGCCATTTCGAATCAAAGTTCATAGCGGTAAGACTGCTCTTATTACTGGGGTTGTATGGTGTATCTTGGGCTGCGCATCGCTACTTAGGGCAGCGAGCTTCGTAATCTTTTGGCCGTGGAAACTTCTGTGACATTCAACCTCGCGTTCGAGGCTGACACGGCGAGACAACGCACCATGTTCTGTGGGCATTGTGGCTCGCGCGGCTCAACGAGGCGCTATACCCAATGAATTCAAACAAAGCGTTAACTCTAGTTCACGGCTTTATGGTTATCCTCGGGATTTACGCTGGCTATTGGCTCGGCGCATCAAGGGCACAGACTGTATATGAGAATATGAAGTTTCTTCTCAATTCCGACAGGAATTTGGAAATTGTCCAAAACATTAAGGCTCTTGAGGGGCTGAGAGAGAATCGAATGGAAGAAACAATTCAGTTCATGCATGTGCGCCTCGAAAGCGCCTTGAAGTATGATGGGATTCAACAGGCCACCCTTGCTCGAGCCAGAGAGTACCAGCGCAAGTACTGCAAAACTCTCTGTCTTGGTCTTCAATGAAACATATCGGGCATAGCAAGACCTTCCTTCAGCGGAATTAAGGGGGACATGCTGAATTCCTACGCGCGACTACGAAGGAGACTTAAGGAGACATTCTGAGCTAGCCGCACGGAGTGAGTCATTGTCTTCCGCCGTTGAGAATGTTCCCCTTTTTGTTAAGCTGAAAGCATTCGACGCGTATCATTCTAGGCCTAGCCCTTAACCAACGTGGAAATCGCGGGCGCCTTTCCGCGCGGCGCAGCTTCCCCTGAGCGAGACTCACATGCGCTATCTCACCCCGAATAAGTTTTCGGTGCCCATTAACCGCGAAGAGGTGACTCAAGACTGGGGCAAGCGGGGGTACTCCTGCGATTTATTCGTCGATCCTCCGGGACGAGAGTGGAATAATTTCGTCCATGCGACCAATGAGCTTGTGACCGTTGTAAGTGGCAGGTTACGACTAACCATCGATAGCGAAGAGATCATCGCCGAACGGGGAGACGAGGTGTTCATTCCAAAAGGCATCTGCCACTCGGTCAAAAATATTTCTCCTTCCACAACTCATTGGCTGTATGGCTACGATTAGCTCGCTATAAGAAGGGAATTAAGGGGTCGGGAGTCTATTTTCAGGATCAGCGAGGACAATTAGTCTTTCTTCTTTTTCTTGTCCGAAGGATTTTCTGAGAATAGCAACCAGGCCAGTACGATGAACCCGATTGAGACACCTGCGATCGCCAACCAAGTGCCCAACTTTTCCATTATTTGACCTTTCCTGCTCCCGATTCCAACGCGACCGCCAAGGACTTGTCCAACCGCTTGACCTTTCCTTCCAGATTCACGGTGACGAGTTTCGCCGACCCTTCCACCACGATGCGATGGCTGGCCCGCTCACGGATCACATGCGAGAAGGTAAGCGAAGCGTTCCCGATCGAAGTTAATTTTGTCGCGATGGTCAACGTGTCACCGTAGCGGGCCGGCGAGCGATAGTCGAGCTCGGCGTGCACTACCAGAAACTGCGTCCCTTGTTTCAACAGGCCCGCCACGGAGAGGCCTCGATCTTCCAGGTACTGCGTCCTCGCCCGTTCGAAATACTTCAGGTAGTTGGCATAGTACACCACCCCGCCGCAGTCGGTGTCCTCATAATAGATGCGAACTTCCATTAGAGCTTATGGCGTATGGCCAATGGCTTATGGCACGGACAATGAACTGATACCCTTTTGCGAAATTCTCAAGACAACAAGAGCGTGTTTCGAAAGGCATTGATGCTTTTCGCCAATCGCTCACCATCCTCGTACAAACCCTTATGCTCAACTTCGCTGACGTAGGCACGTTCCATTGCCAGAGATGATCCAGCAATCACTTCAAACGTTGAACACAATGCGACCTCCAGATGGTAATCGAAGGCATTATTGGAGTTCTTGGCAGAACCTTCTGCGATATTGAGACCGATTGAATTGACTGCGCGATTCAGTTGGGATTTCAATCCATAATCTTCATGCCTCGGGAACTTAGCGGTCACGGCATAGACCTTCGTCGCGTAATCTTTTGCCATTTGCCAATTTTCAACGTTTCAAACCTGAACGCCATCTCTGTTCTTTATTAGCTCGTGCTATACGCCATAAGCCATACGCTCTTAAAGACTGAGCGCCGGAAACCTCGGCAGCGAGGTCTCGGTGACGCCCGATAGCTTGAAAACAACTTCATACAACTGCTGGACCCGCTCGACCTTAATCGGTTCGAAGCCGTGGCCGAGGACGGCGTGGCTGGCCGCGTCGAGCAGGGGCTTCATGGTCGGCCACTCGCGAAGAAACCCCTGCCCGAGTTGATCCCCTAATCCGGCCAGCGTTCGAAACTGTGCCTGCAACGGTAACTTGTACTTCCCATCCACATCGTCCAAGAAGCAGGTCCGGCAGGTCTCTTGGAGCGCTTGCGGCAATTGTTCCGGCTGAAGATCCCACGTTTTGATCCTGTGCTGTTTGAACAGTTGTCGCTGGGCGATTGCTTCGAGGGCTCGCATGAGTGCAATCATGGCCCGCTCAGGATCACGATCCATATCGAGGCGCCGACGGACGTGGGCGAGGAGGTCAAGGGCGGCAAAATCCTTCACCTCGGCCGGATCGAGCACGAGCTTTTCCAGAAAACCCGCGTTCGCCTTAATCGCGGACACTAGCTCTTTCAAGCCAGGAGGTCCACCCCACAGAGAGGCCATCTCTAACGCTTTGACCGATGTCTTCAGCTTGTCCCATGCCTGTCGGTAGTGAAATCGTTCCCAGAGATCGTAGCCTTCGGCGAGGTCGAACAATGCTCGGTAGAGCGGTTTCTGCCCGCCGCTCACCCTCATTTCGATCAGTCGAAACATCGCTGCAGCAGCCACGAAGGTCCCGCGGTTAAAGTAATCGCGGGCTTCTTGGCGGGATACCGTCGCGGCTTCGTCCCAGGGATTCACCTGGACCCAGAGAAACACCTGACCGTCGATGGTGACCGCATCGCCCTCCCGTCCTTCTGCGACTGGAACGAGCGACACCACGCGCGACGTGAAGGGTCTCGTGACCAGCGCCAGACTGCCGCTCATCGCGGCTGTGGCTCCGGTCAGGTCCACAACCAATTCACCAGGCTGGACTTCCCAAGCCTTGAGGATCGACGGCACTGAACGAGCCATCGTTTGGTAGCAAGAGGGAAAGGGCTCGACATCCGCGAGCGTCACCCAATCCCACCGGCGAGGCATCTGCTCGATTTTCGGCTGCACCGATGACTCGACGAGCGATTTCGCCGACTCGGGCAGGACAAAACAGAGCGATTCGGGACGGAGACGATTAATCGAATAGACGGCGGGGGCGGGATGATCGGTCAGGGTAATGACAAGAGATTTAATTGGTTGGTCTGGTGCCATCGCGCGCGGAATATATCACCCGCCTGGACCCTGTTCAATTCCTGTCAGGTATACATCACGCCCGCGCAACTGTTTGACAGGATGGAGCCCCTCGCCTAGAATCGCGGTCGATGAAAGAGCAGGCGATCCAAGCGTTCGAGGAGAGCGCCGCGGTCAAGCAACAGTTCGTCCGCGATCACGCCGGCCGCATCGAGCAAGTGGTGAAATTGATCGCGACGGCGTTCCGCGAAGGCCGCAAAGTGCTCCTGTTTGGTAATGGCGGCAGCGCGACCGACGCGGCCCACCTCGCGGCCGAGTTTGTCGGCCGGTACCATCGCGAACGGGCCCCGCTTCCCGCAATCGCCCTCGCAACCGACATCGCCGCCATCACGTGTATCGCGAACGATTATGGTTACGACGAGCTGTTCGCTCGCCAGGTTCGCGCCCATGGGCAAAAAGGCGATATCGCCATTGCGATCAGCACGAGCGGAAACTCCGCCAACGTGCTCAAGGGCGTCGAGGCCGCTCGAACAATCGGCATGGCGACCATTGCCTGGACCGGCGGCAGCGGAGGCAAGCTCGCCGCGATGGTCGATCATCCATTCGTCGTGCCATCCAAGGTCACAGCGCGCATTCAAGAGACTCATATCACGCTCGGCCATGTCCTGTGCGAACTCATAGAGGAACAGCTCCTTGGCAAAGCGTCCTAGACGGACTCCTCCTCGCCTTCCGACTCCTCCTCTCATTCCCCCGATCAACGTATCGGATCTCAAGACCTATCCATTGAAGAAACGGCACAGTAAGGTGCGTGTCTCGGACTTCGCGAAACCCTGGAAGCGAGGAGGGAGTTTCACCCAGTTCTATCGCACCCTGCCGGATATTCTGGCCGTAAAGACCTTGCGAGCCGTCGCCAAGACCATGGCTGCCACGCACCGACAAGGCCGGCCGGTGATCGTCGGTGTCGGCGCGCACGTCGTGAAGGTGGGACTCAACCCGATTGTCGTCGATTGGATGAAACAGGGCATTGTGTCCGCGGTGGCGATGAACGGAGCCGGGATCATTCATGATTTCGAACTGGCGTTGATGGGCCATACCTCGGAAGAGGTCGATGCGGAAATCGATGAAGGACGATTCGGTATGGCGGAGGAAACCGGACGTATCCTCAACGAAGCGATTACGCGCGGCGCGCGCGACCGTCAAGGCCTTGGCGAGACCGTCGGCCACCACATCAATCGGCACACAGGACAATTTCCCCATCGCGAGACAAGTATCCTCGCCACCGGAGCGCGACTCGGCATCCCCGTGACCGTGCATGTGGCCGTCGGGACCGACATCATTCACATGCACCCCTCGGCTGATGGAGCCGCGATCGGCGCGACGTCGCTGCTCGACTTCCGCCGGCTCGCCGCCGTGGTGGCAGGCATGGAAGGCGGCGTCTACCTCAATCTTGGTTCTGCGGTGATCCTTCCGGAAGTTTTCCTCAAGACCGTGTCCCTAGGGCGCAATCTGGGTCACGCTCTCACGAAGATCACCACCGTCAACATGGATTTCTTGTCCCACTATCGTCCACTCACGAATGTGGTGCGGCGCCCTACCCAGAAAGGGGGCAGGGGCTACTCGTTGATCGGTCACCATGAGATTATGGTGCCGTTATTGGCAGCGGCACTCCAAGAAGAATTGGCAGACCGCTGATAAATGTGTCCCGCGTCGTTCTCAGTCGCTCGAACCACTCAACGTACGGCCCGGGAAAGAGCTGCTGGGAGCTCGGGGCGGGCGGGTGAGAAACGTCTACGCCTCGCGGTCCTCGCTCCTTGCGGCCTTGCTGGGTAACATTTTTGAGCGGTCTAACGCAGCGTATGAGTACACACGACTCTATACGACCTCTGCCCTATTCCACGGAAAAACTTGCGAGGATCTGGTCCGATCTCAATATTCGATACTTCAACGGGACTCTGCCTCCCATCGACATCGTATGGAGCACTCGCCTGACCGCGTCGGTCGGCTTGTTCGTGACGACCGTCGGCCCCCGCAAGTTGGCCCAGCGCTGGGGCATGAGTACGACGCGGCGACGGGAAATTCGGCTCTCGGTACCGTTACTGTCGCAAGCCTTCGCGAAGTCTCCGTATGGCGAGCACGAAATCACGAGTACGCTGGCTCACGAAATGATTCACCAATGGCAGTACGACATCCTCAAACGACGTCCCAACCATGGGCTCGACTTCCTGAAGAAGATGGCTGAGATGAATCGTGATGGCATGCTGGCCATTACGACGTACCATTCGTTACAGGACGAGGTGATTGCACTGACACGCTTCGCCTGGCGCTGCCGGCAATGCGGCCGCGTGTATCGACGCCAGCGGCGAACGATCGAACCTCGCCGGCACCATTGCGGCGTGTGCCGCGGCTCGCTTCAAGAACTGAGGGCGGTGACGCGACGACACGACCTGTCGAACGAGCTGGAGTCACGAGATGGTTGTCGCATGCGCTCTTCGACCTCCTTGCAACCGGCCCAATTGTCTTTTACCTTTTAGGCTTCACGACTGGGGAACGAGGAATGCGCTGGTCCCGCCGGATTCTGTTCGGGGATGTGGATGCTATGTTCGCTGCCGCGGCTGTCGTCGCCGATCCCACTCTCGCCGGCAAACCGGTCGCCGTCGGAGGACAACCTCCGCGCGGCATTATCGCCGCCGCCAGTTATGTGGTACGTCCTTATGGCGTGCGTTCTGCCATGCCGACGATCGAAGCATTCCGGCTCTGCCCCCATTTGGTTCTGATCCCGCTGGACCGGCCGTTGTATCGCCGCCTGCATGACCAGATGCGAATCGTCACGGATCGCCTCTTTCCCTTGACCGAGTGGAGCAGCATCGACGAATTCTACGCAGACACCACAGACCTGCAATCCAGCCATCCCGACCCCCGGTCGCTCGGCCGGCTGGTGAAACAATCAATTTTCGACGCGACTGGGTTGCGATGCACCGTGGCGCTGGCCACGGGAAAAACCGTCGCCAAGATCGCGGCAGATTCTCATAAGCCTGATGGACTCGTAACGATTGACCCTGGGACCGAACAGGCGTTTCTCGCTCCCCTACCGATCCGGGCCCTACCGGGAATCGGTCCGAAGACCGCAGCACGATTGGAGCCGCTCGGCTTGCGGACGATCGGGGGTCTTCTGGACACGCGCTGGGAAGGGGTCCTACGCGGCCTTTTCGGCTCCCGTCTCCTAGAGGTCAGGGAATTGGCCCGTGGGATTGATCGTGAACCGGTCTGTGCCGATCGCGAATCGAAGAGCCTCAGCCACGAGACCACCTTTGAGCATGACACGGATGATCGTGCCTTCATCGAACAGACGCTCCGAGGGTTCCTGCGTAAACTCGCGCATGAGCTTCGACAAGAAGGACTCGCTGCCAGCTGCTGTACGGTGAAGTTAAAGGATGCCCGTTTCACGATTACGACGAAACAGCGGCGCTTTCCCGGTCCCTTGAACTATGACCCCGCAATGTGGCCGATCGTCCAGCGGATCCTGCAAGAGCTCTTTATACCGGGGACGAAGTACCGCCTCGCCGGACTATCCCTCTCGTCGCTGAATCCTGCGTCACCCGGGCTCTTCGATCAGCGGCGCGCCAAGGCTGTCGAGGCGATGGATGCCATCATCGCACAACATGGATCATCGGTGATGGGCCTCGGCGGCGTGACACGTGACTCCCCCCTGAGCCGCTCGATCTCTTTTCATCTGTCCTTCGACTAGGTATGATGGCCTCATGACAAACAAAGTCGTGACTAAGAACCAACTCGCACCGTTGTTGGCGGAGGCGCGAGCACAGCGGAAGCGAATCGTCTTCACGAACGGGTGTTTCGATCTTATGCATGTCGGCCACACGCGTTATCTCCAGGCCGCGAAGGGACTGGGGGACCTGCTCGTTGTTGGAGTGAACAGCGACGCTTCCGTGAAAAGTCTGAAGAAGTCCCCCGACCGCCCGATCGTTCCGGAGTCTCAACGCGCGGAGATTCTCGCAGCGCTGGGCTGCGTCGATTATGTCGTCCTCTTCTCCGAACCGGACCCGCACAAGCTCATCCACGCCGTACAGCCCGACGTGTTGGTCAAAGGGGGAGATTGGTCGGTCGAGACCATCGTCGGACGGGACATCGTCGAAGCTCGCGGGGGCGTGGTAAAAACGATCCCGCTGGTCCCCGGCATCTCCACGACGACCCTCATTCACCGTATCCGTTCAACCCACACGTAAGCCGTGTCCATCACCCGCGGGCCGGCTGGCCCCCAGTGGTTCGCTCCGATTGTCGCCGCACTGACGAGTGAAGGGGGACGACCGTGCTTGACGGGATTGCATGGCTCGACGGCGGGGTTTGCCCTGTCGGCGCTGGTTGATCCTCAGGCAAGTTCCCTGGCAACCAGGCCCTGGCTCATCGTCAGCCGTTCAGACGAAGCCGCCGAGCGTCTCTACGACGACCTCCGTTTCTTCTCGATGCTGTCCGGTCTCCCGACTGACTCGCTCGCCTTCTTCCCCAAATGGGAAACCTTGCCCTACGAAGCCACAGAGCCGCACGTCGGCTTGATCGCTCGTCGCATGAACGCCCTCTATCGCGCCAGGACGATGCCCCGGATTCGGCTCATCACGTCAATCGACGCCCTTATCCACCGATTACTTCCGGTCGAGACCTTTACCGCTATGACGCTGCAATTCGCGCTCGATGGGTCGCTCGAGCGCGAGGCTCTTACGGGAGGATTGCTCCGGTTGGGCTATCGTCGCGTATCGGTCGTGGAAATTCCCGGCGAGTTCAGCATCCGAGGGGGAATCGTGGATATATTCTCCACCGCGTATGCCGACCCGCTTCGTGTCGAGTTCCTTGGCGAAACCATCGAGTCTCTCCGGCTTTTCGATCCTGCAACGCAGAAGTCCATCGTTAAGCTCGAGAGCGCGCTGGTGCTCCCGGCCCGAGAATTTCTGCGGTCCGAGAACGATCCTGATTCGCTGGCGCCGATTCCTCCGGAGGCCGAATGGCGGACGCCCGATCTGTATCCACGGTTGGCGACGCTCTTCGACTTTTTTCCTGAACGACCGTTGTTGGTCTTCGACCAGCCGGCTGCTTTACAAGCGGAGTGTGCCGCCCTGTGGGACAGGATCGACGATGGATACCGGCATCATGCCGACCTGGAGGAGTCAACTCCGTACCCGTCACCAGAAAAACTGTTTCTTTCATGGGAAGGGCTCACGGACCGGATCTCGGGCTGGCCCGTTCTCGCTCTCGAACCGGTTGCACCGACCGATGCATCATGGGTACCGGTCGAATCGTTTTCTGCCCAAACTCCATCCAGTGCTGGGCTTGGCGCGCGGGGTACGCCGTTCAGCGAGACCCTGAACATCCTCGATCGTCTGCGGAACGAGTGTCGCGTGATGCTCGTCGCGCGAAGCCGAGGCCAAGTCGACCGGCTCCTCGCGCTTCTGCGCGAGCACGACGTCCCGGCAATGGAATGGACATCCGCTGCCTGGACAAGACCGTCCACTACCAGATCGCCGTTCTACATCTTGCACGGCGATCTGTCTGCTGGGTTCGTCTCGACAGAGCTCCGTCTGGCTGTCTTGACCGAAGAGGAACTCTTCGCCAAAGGTGCCCGCCACAAGCCGCAGCCCAAGAGTAAGACTGCCACGTTCCTGTCGTCCCTTGAAGATCTCCACGTCGGCGACTACGTGGTTCACGTGCAACATGGCATCGCGAAGTATCAGGGGCTCAAGCGCCTGTCCGTTCAAGATTTCGACAGTGACTATCTCATCCTGGAGTTCGCCGGAAGCGACAAATTGTACGTCCCCCTCGATCGGCTGAATCACGTGCAGCGCTATAGCGGAGCGGAAGGGCATGTGCCGCGACTCGACCGACTAGGCGGAACCAGTTGGGCGAAAACGACGGCCCGGGCCAAGAAAGACATCGAGGAAATGGCGCACGAGCTGATCGACCTCTACGCCAATCGCGAGCTTGTCAAGCGGCAGTCGTACGGGCTTCCTACGACCTTGTATCACGAGTTCGAGGCTGCCTTCGAATACGAGGAAACACCGGATCAGATGAAAGCCATCGACGACATTGTCCGTGACATGGAAGCGAGCAGGCCGATGGATCGGTTAGTCTGCGGAGACGTCGGCTACGGGAAAACCGAGGTGGCGATGCGGGCGGCCTTCAAAGCGGTCGAGGACAATCGTCAGGTCGCCGTCCTCGTCCCGACGACACTCCTCGCTCACCAACACTACGAGAATTTTGCCGACCGATTCGCTCCCTTCCCCACTCGCGTCGGGTTGCTCTCTCGATTCCAATCATCAAAGGCCACGCAGGCGATTCTGAAAGACGTGGCCGCAGGCACGATCGACGTCGTCATCGGAACTCATCGGGTGCTGCAAAAAGACGTCGTCTTCAGAAACCTGGGACTCGTAATCATTGACGAGGAACAATGGTTCGGCGTCAGGCATAAAGAACGACTGAAACAGCTGCGCACGCAGGTGGACGTCCTCACATTGACCGCGACGCCGATTCCCCGCACGTTGCAAATGGCCATGTCGAGCGTTCGCGATTTGTCCATTATGGACACGCCGCCCGCCGGGCGCCTGGCCATTCGCACCCAGGTCGTCCGTTTCAGTGACAATCTGGTCCGGGAGGCGATTCTTCGCGAACTGGGACGCGGCGGGCAAGTCTACTTCGTTCACAATCGTGTCGAAACCATGGAACGAACCGGTGCCTGGCTCAGGGAATTGGTGCCGGAAGCACGGATCGTGATGGCGCATGGACAAATGAACGCAAAGCCGCTCGAATCGGTCATGCTGAAATTCTTTCACGGTGAGGCCGATGTGCTGATTGCATCAGCCATTATCCAATCGGGTCTGGATGTCCCGAATGCCAACACCATCATCGTGAATCGCGCCGATACGTTCGGGTTGGCGCAGTTGTACCAACTCCGAGGGCGCGTGGGACGCGGCGGCGATCAGGCCTATGCGTACTTTCTGACCCCTGACGAGGGGATGTTGACGGGCGACGCCCAGAAGCGGCTGACCGCGATTCAGCAATTTACCGAGCTCGGGTCGGGTTTTAGGATCGCCGCGGCCGATCTGGAGATCCGCGGCGCGGGAAATCTGCTCGGTAGACAGCAGTCGGGCCATATCGCCGCGATCGGTCTCGACCTGTACATGCGGATGGTGGAGCAGGCGGTACAGAAACTGAAGGGGAAAGTCGTTGAAGAAGAAATCGATCCCGTGCTGCGTCTCAACGTCTCCGCCTATATCCCGGACGTCTATGTCACAGATCCTCACCATCGGCTGTCATTCTATAAACGGCTCTCGTCATATACACAGATCGGCGATCTTGCCCTGCTTCACGGGGAACTGCAAGATCGGTACGGATTACCGCCGGAACCGGTTGAACGGCTGTTTGAAGTCATGCAGATCAGGATCCTGGCGAAGGTGCTCCGGCTGGCTTCGGTCGAATTGAAAACACAGTCTGTGGTTATCACGCTCGACGCCAAGAACCCAGTTGGAAACTCCGGCATCCAACGCCTGATGGATCGGCACAAGAAACAGCTTCGGTTTCTCTCTCCCCTGTCATTCGAGCTCCAAATACCGCATCAAGACTGGGCTTCCACCTTTCGGGAACTCACAGCAACCTTGCAAAGCCTCAATGTCTGTGATACCAACACATCACAATCTGCGCAGGGATAAGCCGCTGTACCAGTTACGCTTATGAACTTAATTCGCAGTGCTACCGTCCGTAGGGGATACGCTCGTGTTTCACTGGTCTTTGCCGGTCTTATCGGCAGCGTGCTGCTACTCATCAGCTGCACTCCCCCGCCCGAGGATCCCGTCCTCGCGCTCGTCAATGGGCGACAGATCATGCAAAGCGAATTCGACATCCGGTGGTCAGAACTCGCCGACGCGACCCGCGCCCGCTACGAGAAGGAGGGCGGGAAACGGCGCTTCCTCGACGAATTGATCACGCGCGAGCTTCTCATGCAGGAAGCCCGGAAGAAAGGCCTGGACCAGGACGACACTATCCGCGAACGGACCCAACGGTACAAGGAACAGCTCATTCTTGACGAGCTGCTCAAGGACAAGATCAAGGCAAAGATCGAGCTCACGAAGGAAGAATTGGACGCCTACTATGAAAAACATGCCCGCGAGCTTCTGACACCGCTCAAGGTGAATGTATTCCAGATGCTTCTTCCCAACTATCCGGCTGCAAAAGACCTCGAGAAACAGGTCAACCAGGGAGGAGATTTTGTGAAATTCGCCCAACGCTATTCCATCGACGGGAAGACGAAGGCCAACGGGGGCGACCTCGGCCCTTATCGCAAGGGTCTCGTCATGCCTGAAGTCGACGAGGTGATCCACACCCTCAAACCCGGAATGGTCAGCGCGCCGATTAAGACGGACGCCGGATACTATCTCGTCAAAATCGTTCCCCTCGACAAGGAAGTCATCCAAGCGGACCTCGCGACCCGCGAACGTCTCCGGCAGGAATTGCTCAACGAGAAACGCCGCAAGCGGTTTGACGAAATGATCGCCGACATCCGAGGGAGGGCGATCGTCCGCCTCGCCGACGCCTCGCGCTACGTGGCGGATGACGTTGGAAAACGCTGATCTTCGCTGTTTTCAGCTTGTCACTCCTCCCTCCTCAATTCCCGATGAATTCATGTACAATTAATCGGATTCCATCAGCCCGATAGGGCAGTTCAGGTTGGCATAGCGGAGGTTCGAAGTCTGTAACATGATGCATCGATCTAGCCACACGCCATCGCATCGGCACCTTCATCCGGCGATCAGTGTCTTGACTGCTCTCCTCGGGTTTGCTTCCCTCGGAGCGGCTCAAGTGGAAGAACGGATCGTCGCTGTCGTGAACTCCGACCTGATCATGCTGTCGGAGTTGAAACGAGAACTCGCTCCTGAACGCGAGAGACTCAAGAAGCATTACCAAGGCCGTGAGTTGGCCCGTCGGATAAAGATGGCCGAGTCCATGGTCCTAACCACGATGATTGAGCGCAAGATCCAACTTCAAGAAGCGAAAGCTCGCGGCGTCGACGTCTCCGACCAAGAGGTTAAGCAAACGATCAAACAGATGAAGCAACAAGGGGAAAAGATCGACGACATTGATCCGTGGACGCTCAAGAACGTTCGCGACCAACTCACACTGCTCAGGCTCGTCGATCGCGAAGTCCGCAGTGGTGTGATGGTCGTCGATTCGGACATGAGACGATACTACCAGGAGCATCGCGACCGGTTTGCACTTCCTGAAGAATATACGCTGAGCCAAATCCTGCTTGAACGCCGATCATCGGACGACGCTGCCGCCTCGAAGGCCAAAGCCGGCGAGATATTCGCCATGCTCAAGCGAGGAGAAACCTTTGAGGATCTTGCGCTCCGATATTCTGAAGGCCTCAACGCGTCGCGGGGGGGAGCTCTCGGTTTGGTGCGACAGGGAGAATTGCTGCCAGCCATCGAACGGGCCATTGCGGACCTGGCACCCGGGGGTATCTCAGACCCCATTGATGCCCCGGAAGGCATTCACATCGTCCGCGTGGACGAGAAGCAGCCGAAACAGTTCCGGCCCTACGAAGCGGTCAAAACGGAAATCCAGGGTTTGGTGTTTCAGCAGAAGAGCGAGGATGTGTTCCAGGCGTGGCTGGCGAACCTGAAGAACAAATCGTATATCGAAGTTAAGTTCGAACCCGCAGCAACAGGGCAGCCCACAGGCGGTCTCTCCCCTCCTTCGTCACCGATGAAAAAGGAATGAGCGCCTCACGATTTTGGATGGCCAGGACATCGCATAAGCGACGCAAGGCCCCGACTCGTTCGCCGGCTTTCAGTTTATCCGCCTTGGTGGCGACCACGATCGGTGAACACCCAATCGACGCCAGCCAGGCGATGGTGTCGCCATCTTGTTCTCTCGGCACTCGGCTCTCGACCAACAACACCACAGCGAGCAATTGGTCCCGATTGGCAAGATAGCCTTCGACCAGTGGGGCCCATTGAGCACGCACCGATTTCGAAACCTTGGCGTATCCATAACCAGGAAGATCGACGATGTGACAATGTGGCATGGTCGGGTCGTCGGTCGACACAGCAAACAGATTAAGCGCCCTGGTCTTGCCCGGTGTCCGACTCACCTTGGCAAGACCCCTCCGCTGGAGGAGAGTATTGATCAAGGACGATTTGCCTACGTTTGATCGTCCTGCAAAGGCAAATTCCGGAATCGTGCCGGACGGAAGCTGTTCTGTGGTCAGACAACTTCTGATAAACTCCGCCCTCAGGATTTTCAACGGCAACCCTCTAGGAGTAGGTGGCATGGGGCGAAACGCGGGAACGAAATTCTCATCGACTCCGTTGCCACACGCTTCACGACAGTTCATACGCATCACGCTATGGCGAAGTCAACCACGCAACGTCGCGCACGCCTGATTCTCTCCGTCGTCCTCTTGGTGTGCCTTCCCATCGGCGCGGTACTGTTCGTGTGGCTGGTGACGCTGCCCAACGTCTCAGCCCTAAAAACGAGCAACCCGTCAACCACCGCTCTCATGGAGATGCGTCGGGCCCAGGCTCAGGATCGGGGCCACACGATCGAACGCCAATGGAAGTGGGTGCCGCTGTCACGCATCTCGCCCCATCTTCGCCGCGCCGTCGTGGCCGCGGAAGACGCGTCGTTCTTCACGCATGAAGGATTCGATTGGGAAGGTATCAAGGACGCCGCCATCGCCAACCTCGAAGCCGGTGAGCTAAAACGTGGCGGGAGCACCATCACGCAGCAGCTCGCGAAGAACCTGTACCTGTCCTCCGAGCGATCGATGTTCCGCAAGGCGCGAGAAGCTCTGATCACGCGCCTCCTTGAGCACCAACTCAGCAAAGATCGCATCCTCGAGCTGTATCTCAACGTCGCGGAGTGGGGCATCGACGTGTACGGAGCCGAAGCGGCCGCACGCCATCACTTCCAAAAATCTTCACACGACCTCACCGCAGAAGAAGCGGCCTGGTTGGCTGCTATCCTGCCTTCACCACGCCGGTACGACCCCATTCGTAAATCTACCGCCTTGAGCCGACGATACGAACGGATCATCTATCGGATGAACAAGTATCCTTCCTCAAAGCGCGCTACTCATTGAGGCCGCCGCCATGAGCAGCAGACCGGAGACTTCGTCGTGGTCGATGCCTTGATTCAAAAACCGATCGCAAAAGGAATTCGAGTGTTCCTCAACGGCGAGAATCTGACGAATCGACAGGACATCGCGGCACAGACCGGACCAGTGAAGACCCTCGGCGTCCCATTGCTCGTGCTGGGAGGGATCTGCGTGGAACATGAACTGACGTTGCAGGGCGATTGGTCTAGCGGTCTCCGACGTGTTGGAATTCGTGCTCGCCGAAGATGGCTGATTCGTGTGTGTAGTATTTGAACTCCAGTAGATTCCTCGAGGGATCTTCGATGAAGAACGTGTGGTGCTCGATGCGTGTCCCGGGATACCGTACCCGCGGTTGTTGATAGAAGGACAGCCCCTTTCCCCTGGCACGGTCAGCCAGTTCCTGCCAACCTGTCTTCGAGAGAAAAATCAGGCCGAAATGCCGCGGGTAGATCCCCTGTTGGGCTGGCTGAAGTTCCGGCACCAGATGCGCCACGAGTTGATGGCCGGCGAGGCCAAACGTCACGGCGGTCGATGATTCGCGGCCCAGGGTACAGCCGAGTCCTTCAACGTAGAAACGTTTGGCTGCCGTCACATCATGCGTGGGAAATGCCAGGTGCAAGATACTGTCACTCATCGAAATCGTCCTTGGACGCTGGGCTTTCTTTTCCCATCCCACCATCCTGCCGCCATACAGGGCGTGACGTGGCGAATTGCGAAGCGGCCGTTCGAGGCTAAAACCAACAGTCCTGCCGAACCCTGGAGCCTGGATACTAACTGACGCAAGATCTGTTGCGCAGCCACTGCGGGACTTGCCCCGGAGGCCAAACGATCGCAGATTGTCTTGGCCATGGCAAGACGAATGATGCCCTCACCGAGTCCCGTCATGGACACGGCCCCGCTCCGATTATCGGCGTAAACTCCGCAGCCGATCAGAGGGGTATCGCCGACTCGCCCCGGAAGCATTGAATCAATGCCTCCCGTGGAAGCTCCGGCTGCAACCGTTCCTCTTCCATCTAAAGCCACGGCTCCCACCGTGCCATGCCGTTCTATCGATCCGGACTCTTTTCTCGCCATCATGCGGTAGAGGAGCGTCGTTTTGATGGCCGCAGCGGAGACAGGCCGAGCGAGACGTGGCAGGCGGGACGCCTTCCTCTGTGTATGACGCTCAAGGTGGAAGTACCGAGCAAACCGGGTGGCCGAAGGCCCGACAAGCAACACATGCTTCGTCTTCTCCATGACCAACTTGGCTGCGGAAATGGGATGCACGATTCCTTCGATCGAAGCCACCGCCCCCGCCTTCAAGGTAGCGCCATCCATAATCGATGCGTCCATCCGCATCACGCCATCTAGCTGGCGGCGTGACCCCCGCCCGGCATTGAAAAGGCCGGAAGCTTCCAACAGGCTGATCGCACGTTCGACTGCGCAGACGGCCGGCCCCCCCTCCTCAAGGATGACGTAGCTCGTGGCTAACGCCTCGGCAAGACAGGCTGTCTGTAATGGAGTGACGGGTCGGCGACCGGCGCCGCCATGAACGAGGATCACGGGGCGAGAGGATTTCAATTGAGTAGGAGATCCCGGGCGCGCTTGTAGGCCGGATCCCTCATGCGATCTAAATCTGACCGCACGAAGCCCAGGCCTGTGACACAGAGTTCAAAATTGTCAGAGAGCGTTTTGAACAATGGGAGGCCTTCCGAAGACGATGTATCGGCCATTTGCGCCACAATTCCGTATGACCGTTTTCCGGTTTTGACGTAATCGACCAGAAAATCCTTATGGTAGATCAGTCCCGCGGTTTTGAGGCGACGAAGGTACTCGGGGAAAATCCCGGCCATGAACAACGTGAAGTCCCCGATGTGCTGATGTACGTCTCGTTCGCGATCGAGCGATTGGGCTTCGAGCAGCACCTCAGACTCGAAGAGCAAATCCACGACCGTCTCGACTGACGCGCCGTGGCGATTTCGAATTTTATAGAGCTGGTCAGTGTGGGTAAAGTCGACGAGAAGATTGGAGACATATTCGGTGACGTTCTGGTCCGGCCAACCGAGGTGTTCGGTGAAACTTCGCTCGGTCAGGGCACCGAAGAGCGCTCGCAGCGGATGTCGAGGAGGGACCTGCGTTCCCATCTCCATCCCCCTGTTACAGAAGACTCTTTGGCTAGTATAGCAGATGTCCGGTCACGAACTGCGTTCGGTTGTCCCTCGACTGTCGAGGATGAAGGTCACTGGGCCATCGTTGAGCAGCTCGACACGCATGTGCGCGGCAAACTGTCCGGTCTCGACCTTGGTTCCCAGTACCCGTAGATCCGTCACCACCCGTTCGTAGAGACGTTTGGCATCATCAGGGGACGCGGCATCATCGAAACTCGGGCGGCGGCCATTGGTGGTCCTGCCGAGCAAGGTGAACTGCGAGACGACCAGAACAGACCCGCCGACATCCGCCAACGATCGATTCATCTTGCCTTGTTGGTCCGAGAAGATCCGCATCGTTCGGATCTTCTCGACCAGATAGCGAGAATCTGCCTCAGCATCTCCTTTGGCCACCCCGAGCAAAACCAGCAGACCTGTTTCGATGCGCCCAACGATCTGACCGGACACCTCGACCGACGCGTAACTCACACGCTGGATGACCGCCTTCATGGTCGTTCGTTTACGATCTGAGCTGAGACAGGGTTCCTTCAAGGGTCAGCAATTTTCGCTTCACAGACAATCCTCCCGAAAAGCCACCCAGCCCGCCATCGTGCGCGACAATCCGGTGGCACGGAATCATGATCGGAACAGGATTTGCCCCCACGGCATTTCCCACAGCTCGGGCGTACGGCCGACCTCCCACGCGTGCAGCGATCCATTGATAGGAACGAAGCTTGCCGTAGGGGACTCGTTGCAACGTGCGCCAGACCTGACGCTGAAACGGCGTCCCCTGCGATAGATCGAGCGGGAGATCGAAGCCTTGGCGCGTCCGGCGCAAGTACTCGGTTACCTGAATCCGCGCGGCTTGCAACCGTTCCGACGTTCGAGAGTCGATCGGTTTATCATCGGAGGATCGAAGGATCGACTCCACTGCAGCGCGGGATGGTTTGGGCAAGACAATCGCATCAATCCCTCGCTTCGTTTCTGAAATTCCCATCCAACCCCAAGGGGTCATAAAAATCATCGCCACTCTTGGACAAGAAGGAAGTGAGCGGCGAGCTGGAGCTGTACTTCTCTTCTTTTTTTTTACCGAGCGCCTCTTATTTCCTTGCTGGGCCATTGCTCTCGCTCCTTCCCGTTCGACCAATTTTACGCTGAACCATCCTCCATACCACGTCCAATTCCTCCGACCGCAGTAGGGCATGGACGCCGAGATAGCCTGTCATACTTAATCCAATCGCCACGAACAGCATCACGACCTTCGCGATCCATTCACCCGGATGACCCCAGACTTGCGCCCCTGCGACCCACCAGCATGCCAGAGTCAACGGAACGGAGGCGCCCATGGCACGAAGAGACGCGTAGCCAATGGACAACCAGTCGACGCCCCCCAATCGACGGTCCAGCACTGCCACGAGAATCGCACCGTTCAGCATCGCCGCCAGTGCCGTTGCGAGCGCAAGGCCGGCCGCGCCCAACGCCCGCATGAAGATCAGGGAGAACACCACGTTGGCTCCCACCGATACCGCTGCCGTGATCGCAGGCGTCTTCGTATCTTGTAAAGAATAGAACGCCGAGACGATGATCCGAACACCGGCAAACGCCCACAGACCCACCGCATAACACAAGACGGCCGTGGCAGTCATGACCGTATCATTGTGGGTGAACGAACCGTGCTCGAAAAACAGATGAACAATCGGCTGGCGCAACAGGATCAAGCCCAGCATCGCGGGCACAATGATAAACAGAATCATGCGGAGGCCGAACCCCAAGGTCGTTCGCAATTCATCCAACGCCTTACGAGCCGCCTGTGAAGACAGCGTCGGCAGAATCGCGGTCGCCAGGGCCACGCCGAAGATCCCGAGGGGGAATTGAATCAGGCGCATCCCGTAGAACAAATAAGTGGGCCCGCCGGCAAAGAAGGACGAAAGCACCGTGCTCACCGTAATATTGATTTGCGTGACGGACAAACCCAACAACGACGGTACCATGAGCCAGCCGATTCGTCGCACCCCCGGATGACCCGGCTCATACCGGAGCCCGAACAGCATCCCGCGCGACTTGAGCCCAGGCAGTTGCATGGCGAATTGAGCAGCCCCGCCGGCCACAACACCGATGGCAACACCGACGATCGGTTCCGGCAGCACCGGCGACAGAAAGTACGCACAGCTGATGATGACAATGTTGAAAAACACCGGAGAAAACGCCGGAGCCGCGAAGGCCCGCAGAGAGTTCAGAATGCCCATCGCCAGTGCAGCTAGGCTGATGAAAATCAAATAGGGAAACATGATCCGCGTAAGCAGCGTTGTCATCTCCAGCTTCATTGGTTCGTCATGGAAGCCAGGTGCGAACAGCCAGACGATGCCGGACGCAACGACAATGCCAATGAGGGTGATCCCGGTGACGATCGTGAGCAGGGTCGTGAACACCGCGCTCGCCAATTCCCATGCGTCCCGCTTTGACTTGAGAGTCTGATATTCGGTGAAAACCGGGATAAAGGCGGAAGACATCGATCCTTCGGCAAACAATTCACGCAACAGGTTCGGGATCCGGTAGGCCACGAAGAAGGCGTCGGCTGCGGGTGTCGCGCCGAAGAGCTGGGCGAGAACCATGTCCCGAATGAACCCGAGAATACGACTGGAGAATGTTGCGACACCGATCATCCCGGCGGCGTCGACCACCGAATGATTCTCGTCCTGGCTTTGGTCGGGTGACGTGGAGCTTACGGCGGGATCAGCCATTGAGCGGATTCTATCGGAACCGGTCAGGACAGTCTATAATCGACACGATGGAGTGGTAAGATCTCCCTGATTGGAGGCCACGCCATCATGTCTCTTGAACCATCATCCCGTCTATCAGGCGGGTTTCAGATTCGGCATCGCACGCTGGGAGTCTATCAAGGGAGTGCGATCGAATTGGCATTTTGGCACCCCTCGTCTGGAATGCCGGAATATGGATTGTGTCGATTCGCCACGAAGGAGAAGGCGGATGCTTACGTCGCGTATCTCACTTCTCCCGCGTGCCCTGAGCCACTCGATTTCAACGATTTGATCATCGAGCCCTATGACCTCGCGGAACATGAGCGACTGACCAACGACTATCCGCTCCCTTCCGCGTGGGAGAATCCCATCTGATGCCTTCACAGTATGCGATGAGGACAGTGGGCGAGATAATCTGTTGTCTGGCCCCATCTCATTCGTATCCCGAGAATCAGCCGGCAACGCCGACTTTCATCGGAGATTTTTCGTGGTGGTCTGAGGTTCGGGTTTGGACGAACGCCAGAAGTCGCTTATTTTCCTGCGCGGCGCGGAGAAACTTGAATGCGATTCCTCGGGCGCTCACGGATCGGACCATCGCGGCCACTTCGAGCGGAGGTTCGCTCTCGTCGAGCGTTAACTGCAGATAGAAAATGTCGTTCGGATGGACCTGCGTCTCACTCTTGATAATGCATCCGCCCACGGAGATGTCCAAGACCGTCCCCTCCCCACGAACCTTCCCTCCTGAAAACGACAAATAGAGCCGTACGGGAATTCGGAGATGTTCGCGGCGATCCATCGGGTGCTTGGGAAGGTCGAGCCCGATTCGGGAAGCCATAAAGCGAAAGCTACAGTGGGGACAATAGAAAGGGGACACCATGAGGAACGCCGCGAAATGTTCGCAAGGCGATCGGGGGCGAGTTTGGAGTACGGTCGACTGGTGGCATTGTGGGCAGCTCAGAAGTCGTCCCATTCGATTAGTTCCTCGGTTCCACAACCTGGTCTCGCCTGCAAAACGTCGTGATAGTTGAAATATATCGGGGTTTTCGCGGCCGTCAAGCCGAACACCAACTCGCCCTGATGGAAGTCCATCCTGATTTCCTGTCCCATGCCTTGTTCTATGACTTGCCTTCTACTCAGGCGCTCATTACAACGAGAGGGTCATGCGCGCTGCTAGAACTCACTTCATTCAGGTCGTGGCCTTCGTCGTGGGGATGACATTGGCGAGTTGCGACGGAGACTCCCAGACGGTGCGCATTACGGCGCAGGATTTCCGGTTCACCCCGGTCACGGTTCACCTGACGGCCGCATCGCCGATCCGTCTCACGATCGTCAACGAAGGGCGCGAACCCCACGAGTTCGAGAGTTCTCTCCTCGCACACCGTGTTGACGGGTCGAGTTGGAGTTCGACGAGCTTGCGCGTGGCTCCGAATCAACGGACAGATGTAATGATTCGCACCATTCCCGGCACCTACATTTTCTATTGCAGAATCCGGGGTCATGCCAATATGAGCGGCACGATTGTCGTTGAATAGCTGGTGTATTGAAGCCTCTTCACGACGGCTGTCTTAGCGAGGAATCCCATCACCCAGATCCATTAAAAATTGACCCAGCCGATTCGCCCGTCGCAACCAACAATTTCCCCGACAAGATATCTGAGCCGGAAACGCCGCCAGTCCATTGTTAGTGATGTGGTGATCGCCGAGCCAATGTGTCGGCTTGACCGTCTCATGCGTCACGTTGCACCAGCCGGCGGCCGAAACCAAAGTCTTGCCCCCACTGGTCTGCGCGCCATCCAACACGACGATCGCGCATCGGCATGATATCTCAGCTGTTTCCCCGGCAAATTTGGTGGCCGTGAGCCCCGCTATTCCTGCTTGAACAACCATCACATCGCGATTGTTCTCCTGAATAGACATTAGAGATTTTTAACTGCCTGTTAACACCCTATTAATGTGACGATGTTACAGTCCTGCTCGTGCAATGCATCTTCCGCTTTGTGGGGATGTGCAACACCAGGAGGTCACAACGATGACTTGCCGAAAATGCAAAGGATTTATGGTTGAAGAGTGGCGACCCGACTTTTCACCGGAGTCGACGGCGCTTCGCTGCATCAATTGTGGTCTGATCTTGGATCCGCTGATCGAGCAGAATCGTCTCGCGCGACTTCGGATGAACCAGCCGGCCCTCGATGCAGCATGAACTGTAGTGAGTGCCAAAAAGCCCGTTCGGTCGTAATGGACGACTTGCTATTGCGGCCGGACCTGGGAGATGTGGACGTGGCGTTCACGGTTAGACCGAAAACTCTGCCCATAAAAACGTATGATCTGAGGGGTCTTTCGCTCGCCGTGGCTCAACGTCCACTTCTATCCTGACACACTTCTCAGCCAGCGGCGCGGTTGCCAGAATATGGTCGATGCGCCATCCCTTATTCGCTTCCAGTGATCCGGGAGCGCGGTAATCCCAGAACGTGTACTGTCGTCGATCCGGATGGAGCTTCACAAAAACATCCTGGAATCCCCACGCGACTGTGTGCTCATACGCTTTTCTCGCGTCCTCGTGGTAGCAGACGTGTTTAAGATGTTTCTCGGGACTGTGCACATCGATCGGTCTGGGCGCGACGTTCATATCGCCCAGCCAGATTGCCCGCTCTGTCGGCGACAGATGCGTTTCGAAATACTGTCGCAGCCGTTTGTACCACTCTAGTTTGTAGACATACTTCGGTGAGTCAATCTCAAATCCCTGCGGGACGTATGTATTGATAATCGGAATTCCTTGAATCACTACCCGGATGATCCGCGCCTCGTCCGGCTCTCCGCCGTCATCCAATCCGTACGCGATCGATTCCGGTTTGCATCGACTGAGGACCGCCACACCGTTGTACGATTTCATCCCTCGAAACGTGATCTCGTATCCAGAAGGAGCCAAGGCCAGCAACGGAAACTCGTTGTCCTGAACTTTTGTCTCCTGTAGGCAGAGCACATCGGGCTTCTGCTTCTCCATCCAATCGAGCACAATGGATAATCGTTTCCGGAGCGAATTCACGTTGAAGGTGGCGACTTTCATAGCGGCGAAACTCGAAGAGGGCGACGGCATCCTAGCAAAAGCGCTGTCAGGCAACAAGCGAGATGGTCGGCGACTGGCTCATGAGGAGATGGGATCCGCGTCCCTCAGGCTTTCCTCACGGGACCTCGAGAATGTGCGTGACGGAGAACGGCCCGCTGAAACAGGTCGTGCTCCAGCGGGCCGTATTTTACTCACGCGAGAGACGTGATGCGCAATGCAGAGGAAGTTATTTGCCCGTTATGGCACCCATGGCGTCTTGGCCGGTAGCCTTCATGTCCTGACCTGTCGCCTTCATTTCCTGTCCCATGGACTGGCCAGCAGCCTTCATCTCTTGACCCTGAGCCTTCATGGCATCGCCCTGCGCTTTGGCCTTGCCCTTCATTTCCTGTTCCTTGGCCTTCATGGCATCGCCTTGTGCCTTGGCTTTGCCCTTCATTTCTTGTTCCTTAGCCTTGACCTTATCCTGGTGTTCCTTCGCCTTGGCCTTCATGGCATCCTGCTCAGCTTTCACATCGGCCTTCATCGCATCTTTCTCGGTCTTCATGTCGGTCTTCATCTTGTCTAGTTCGGCCTTCATGGCATCATCGGCCATAACGAGTGATCCGGCCCCGACCAGGCAAACCATGGTGAACGCGACAACGATCACTTTTTGCATGAGACACCTCCTGTCATAGACTTAGGGATAAACAATGGATTGCATCGTCTTGACGAGACGGGCACCAGCCTGGCACGGCCTCGAAGTCCTGTCAAGCACCGGCTGGCCGAGATCGAAAAATTACCGTGTCGCGGCTAGATACCGGCGCAAAATCGCCTGCTCAACTCGTGATCGGCCTCGATCAGGCGCAGGGAAACGCAATACAAGATGGATCCGGCCCGGTTCCGGGAATTGGAGGCTGATTCGCGGCTCCGGTGACGGGGCCTCGAGCAGATTGGTTCGTTCCGAGAGTTTCAACTCGCGGGCGACATCGGCCATGAATGGTGCGCACTCGGCCTTGGCCGCATCCAGAAGCCGCTGCTCTGCATGCTGCCAGTCTTCTTCTGCCTTCAGAGGGATCACGATCGTGTAGAGGCCATAATTTTGACTCGGATTTTCTTTGACCAGTGGGTTCGACAACAGCAGACTGTTGGGAAAGATCGTGACACGGCCGGTATAGAAATGCGCGGACTGGCCCGGTCCGATCTCAAGCAATTTTGTGGCAAACACATCATGATCCAGCACCACGCCACGATGACCGGCAATTTGTATCCGATCACCCACTGAATAGATTTTCCCACCGACTCGCAGTGCAGCTCCGCTCCAACAGAGGATCAATTCTTTCGTGGCCAAAACCAGTGCGGCTGCCAAGGCCACCAGCGAGACGGTAAAGGCTTCCAGTTCGTGCGCCCATACGACGACCAATCCAACCAAGAAGACGAAGACTGTGGAATTCCGCACGGTGACAACCCACCGGCGCTTGGCTTCCATCGAAAGTGCGGCATTTTTCAGAATCCAGCGAACAAGCAGTGTGCGAGCAATCAGGAGCAATGCCAACCAGAGAACGGACTTGAGGCCATCCAACACTACCGAGCTGTCGATCTGCGGAAACCAGGATGGCATAGCTTACTCCTCTGAACGCGCTACTGAGCGTTGAGTGTGTCGCGGGTCCCCGGTACGCATTCTTCGCGCTTCCAATTCTTTAGGATCTTGTCTTCATTGAAGGTCAGCGTGTATCGGTAACAATAGAGTCGTTGCTTCGGCCCCTCGCTCTGCTTTCCGATTAACGAAGCCGCATCTCGAGCGGCATCGGCCAGTCCCGAAAAATTCACTGGGTCTAACTCTTTGTCGCTGACCGGAACGCGATAGGTCCAGATCGTGTCTCCCCCCAAGGCCGGTGTCTTGGCCGTGTGCGGAGGACCTAGTTGTTCAGCCACCTGATCCTGCGTGAGCCGGTTGACGCCTTTTTTAAAATACGTGTCCCGCCAAGGTCCGCCGCACGCAGACATCGCCCCTGCCAGGAGTATTATCAGACCTCCTGTCATGCCTCGAAACATTGGCCTGTCCGATCTCATGGTTTTGGCGGGTGTTGCAATTCCTGCATGCGCCTTATCGAGCAATAGAGCGCATAGCCCTGCGCCAATATCCCGGTCACAAGCAGCCCTAATGCCGTTTGCAACCAGTGGGCCGTTGGCTGATCGAAGCTATAGATTCCGATCATAAAACCAAGCGCGATCGCGACGATTCCGACGAATCGGGCAATCATCGCGTTCATGCGCCAATTGACTGGTGATGGTTGGGGGGCCGAAGACATTGATGTACGCTACACCGGCAGGCCGGTTTGGTTCAACTCCGCTGAGCACGGAGCGCGCGCGCCCGCGCTTCCAGCTGCGCCGCCTCGTCTGGCCGTTTCAACTTCCTCAGCACGTTGGCAAGGTCGTCGAGGGTTTTCCCCACGTCGGGATGCGAGGCGCCAAGGGACTTTTCGCGAATCGCGAGCGCGCGGCGATAGAGTGGCTCTGCCTTATCCGGCTGACCCTGGGCGACTCGCAGCTGGGCTAGATTACTCAAGCTGAGTGCAACCTCGGGATGATCGGGACCTAACAGTTTCTCTTTGATGGCGAGGGCGCGCAGCAGTAGCGGCTCGGCCTGCGCATACTGGCCATACATGCGATGGAGCACGCCGAGATTATTGAGCGTGGCGGCGACGTCGGCGTGGTTCTCTCCGTATACGGACTCGTATATCTTCAGCGCTTGGAGGTACACCGGTTCCGCCTCAACATATTTGCCTTGACCAGCATAGACCTGTGCCATCTGCGAGAGACTGACCGCGACACGCCTGTCCTGAAGGCCGAATTCCTCCGCCTTATGGACGGCTGCGAGATAGATTCGTTCCGCATCAGCATAGTTTCCCTGTTTGACTGCCTCCTGTCCCGCAGCCATGGCGGATTCCCAGGTCTGTTGCTGACAGGTTGGCAGCGACAATAGAAGAAGACCGGCCGCGATGACACGATAGCGTTTCATGGGACATCCGGATTGCTAGCTATGGAGGATTCGAGGTCTCCTTCCCTCTTTAACAGACCGTTACGTCAACCAGGTCCAGTGCGAGAAGGTCGCGGCCTGCCCGACACACTGTCCTTGGTGATCAACGACGTTCCAGACCAGCGCGTCTTCGACGAGGAATCGTCTACCGGTCGCTGTGATTCGAACGCCGCGATAGGTGTCGAGGTACCCGCGCCTCCTGGCTTGTTCCAACATCCACTCCCGTTCCGCCCGATTCACCGGTTCGGCAGTCAGCCTCGAAGGAGTTTGCACGAGTCGGTCCCATGTCATCTCCCAAAGATCCAACGCCATCTGATTTCCGTAGTTGAGGATCGGGTCGTCTTCTCTTCCGTGCGACACCACCACAAAGGGTGCTTCAAAGAGCGCCTGTGCCTGGAAATCAGGCGCACCCACCCGTTCGAGCAATTCTCTTCCCGTCCAGTAGCGGTAGCTGTTTAAAAGCCATGCTGTCCATTCAACGACGGCAGGATGGGTCCACACAGGCAGCATCATGAACAATCCGACTCCACAATCGAGGTGTCAATTGCTCGACACACCAGTTGCTGCCTATCACGCCGGTAGAAGCAATGCAAGAACGACCAGCCCTTGCGCAGCCCCTACCGGACATAGGTATAATGCTTTCCCTTTTCCGTCGTGTTCCTCATCGCGAGAGAGTCAAGCGCCAAGGAGTCCGCATGGCCGGGAAGACATTGTTCGACAAGATTTGGGAATCCCACGTGGTCCGTGAGGAACCGGACGGAACCACCCTGCTGTATATCGACCGACAGCTCGTGCATGAAGTCACATCTCCCCAGGCCTTCGAAGGGCTCAAGCTCGCAGGACGCCGGGCTCATCGACCACACACGATCTTAGCCGTACCGGATCACAATGTACCGACGACCGATCGGAAACTTGGCATTGCTGACCCGGTCAGTGCGAAGCAGATCCAGACGCTGGAGGAGAATTGCCGGGACTTCGGAATCACGCTGTTCGGTATGAACGACATCCGCCAGGGTATCGTCCATGTGATCGGTCCAGAGCAGGGCTTCACTCTTCCGGGAACGACGATTGTCTGCGGCGATTCCCACACCTCGACTCACGGTGCATTCGGTGCCCTCGCTTTTGGCATCGGCACGAGTGAAGTTGAACACGTGCTCGCTACCCAGTGTTTGGTCCAAAAGCGTCCGAAGACGATGGAAATCCGCGTCGACGGCGTCCTGTCGCCTTGCTGCTCGGCCAAGGACATCATCCTGGCTATCATCGGTAAGATCGGCACGGCGGGAGGAACCGGATATGTCATCGAGTATACGGGTTCGGCCATACGCACGCTCAGCATGGAAGGGCGCATGACGCTCTGCAACATGTCTATTGAGGGTGGTGCGCGCGCCGGCCTCGTTGCCCCCGACGAAAAGACGATTGCGCACATCAAGGGTCGGCCGTTGGCTCCCGCTGGAGCGATGTTCGACCAAGCCGTTCGCGCGTGGCATCAGCTCAAGACCGACGCAACGGCGGCGTACGATGCGACGGTGACGTTGAGAGCCGAAGAAATTGCCCCGCAAGTGAGTTGGGGAACGAGCCCCGGAATGGTGATGGGCGTAGATCAGCACGTCCCAGACCCCCGCACCATGTCGGACGACAACATGAGACAGGCGACGGAACGGGCGTTGGAGTACATGGGCCTCAGGCCGAACATGCCCATCACCGACATTCGAATAGACAAAGTGTTCATCGGTTCCTGTACCAATTCACGTATCGAGGACCTCCGTCTCGCTGCGAGTTTGGCAAAAGGCAAACACGTGGCCAAGGGGGTACACGCATTGGTGGTGCCAGGATCCGGCCTGGTCAAGCAGCAGGCTGAACAGGAAGGTCTCGATCAAGTCTTCAAAGAAGCTGGCTTTGAGTGGCGAGAAGCCGGCTGCAGCATGTGTCTGGCCATGAACGCCGACGTGTTGCAGCCCGGTGAACGGTGCGCCTCCACCAGCAATCGAAACTTTGAAGGGCGACAGGGAGCCGGTGGACGGACCCATCTCGTCTCTCCCGCCATGGCCGTGGCCGCCGCTGTCGAGGGCCATTTCGTGGATATCCGGAACTGGAGCTAGCGGACCGATGCGAGCGTTTACCACACTGACCGGCCTGGTTGCAGCGTTGGATCGCGTCAACGTCGATACGGATCAGATTATCCCGAAACAATTTTTGAAGACGATCAAACGCACAGGATTGCGGGAAGGGCTGTTCTTTGACTGGCGGAGGAAGAAGGATGGATCGCCCGATCCGGAATTTTTTCTCAACCAACCGCGGTATCAAGGCGCGACGATCCTCCTCACCCGAGAGAACTTCGGCTGTGGCTCCTCGCGCGAACATGCTCCCTGGGCGCTGCTCGACCAGGGATTCCGCTGCGTGATCGCCCCGAGCTTTGCTGACATCTTCTACAACAACTGTTTTCAGAACGGCATCCTGCCAGTGGTCTTGAAGACCGATGAGGTGCAGGCTTTGATCCAAGCCGTCCTCAAGACGCCGGGGTTCCAGTTGACGGTGGACCTCGAAAACCAGACGGTGACGACTCCGTCCCACACCAGCCACCGTTTCGACATCGATCCGTTCAGAAAACGCTGCTTGTATCAGGGACTCGATTCGATCGGGCTGACACTGCAGCACGAGGCCGCCATCACCGCGTACGAGACGCGGCGCAAGACCGAGGTGCCATGGTTGTTCGCCGATCCTCGTCCCTAAACTGAGGAGACTTTGATGAACTGGTCGATTATTCTGTTCCCTGTCATGTGGCTCTGGCGTCCAAAATTGCTTCTGACTCTCATCTTCTTCATCGGCGCCGCCTACCTCCTCATCGCATTTAATTACAGCTATTCAGACGGGAGCCGGGCCGGTTATGTTCAGAAGTTTTCCAAAAAGGGCTGGTTCTGCAAGACATACGAGGGGGAGCTGGCGATGACCACGGTACCGGGAGTTGCGCCTGTGCTCTGGGACTTTACCGTGTGGGACGACAACGTTGCATCACAATTTAGTCACATGATGAGCAAGCGATTGGTGCTCCATTATAAGGAGTATCGCTATCTGCCCACGACCTGCTTCGGAGAAACCCAATACTTCGTCGATAGTGTCGAAGTGCAGGAATAGCGCGCTGCTCGGTAGCCGGTCTCACAACCATTGCTTCATTCGAAAGACCACCAGCATCACCACGCCTACGGCCGTCATTACCGCCAAGACGATCGGATACCCCCATTCGGTTTTCAACTCCGGCATGTACTCGAAGTTCATGCCGTAAATGCTCGCAATAAAACTGAGAGGCATGAAGATAGTGGTGATGACCGTCAGCACACGCATGACCGCATTCAGGCGGTAACTGACGCTCGACAGGTAAATATCGAGGCTCGCTGATACCATTTCGCGCAGCGTCTCGATGGTATCGACGATCTGCACGACGTGATCATAGACGTCCCTGAGGAAGAGCTTCGTGGCCTGTTGCAAGGACGGGCATTCCGAACGGGATAAGCTGTTCATCGCATCCCGGAGCGGCCAGACGGCACGACGGAGAAACAGCAACTGCCGCTTGAGCGCATGAATATTCTTGAGCGTTTCCGGTTTGGGATCGGCCACCACGGTTTGTTGCAAGGCTTCGATTTTTTCCCCCAAAACTTCCAGCACGGCAAAGTATTGATCGACGATCGCATCAATAAGCGCATAGAGGAGATAGTCAGCACCAGATTGGCGAAGCCTGCCCTTCCCTCCCCGCAGTCGCTCGCGTACCGGCTGGAAGACATCGGTTCCGTTTTCCTGGAATGAGAGAACAAAGTTCCGTCCGAGGACAAAACTGACCTGTTCGACCACCACATCCTGCCGGTCTGAGAGCGAGAGCATCTTCATGACGAGGAAAAAATAGGTCTCGTAATCGTCCAGCTTTGGACGCTGATCGGTATTCGCTACGTCCTCGAGCAGTAACGGGTGAAGCGAGAATTGTTTACCGAAGGCTTCCAACACCTCCATTTTGTGCACGCCGCCAACATTCACCCAGGTCACGGACTCGTCAGCGGGAGGAGCGAGTTCATCGGGTGTGGTGACCTGCTGTTCGTCACACCTGTTACTCGTGTAGCTGAACGCGGTGATGGTGACCTGTTCCGCCTTCCTTTCACCGATGTGGACGGGCGTGCCGGGCGGAAGACCAGTTTTTCGCGATCGCTTCTGGACCAACCTCATGCCACCTCCTCCGATTGGCTCCTGCTTTAACGCAGGTTCACCGAGGCCGTCAAGAGAGAGTGGCGTCGAAACCAGCGGACCTGTTACTCTCTGATCTCCTGTTTGAGAAAGAGGATCCGCGATGCAATCGGAATTGGATGTGCTCATCGACGCAGTTCAGAAGGCCGGAGCTCGGGCGCAGCAATTGGCGCGTGAGGGGTTTTCAGTCCACACGAAGTCCGACCGGTCGCCTGTCACGACGGCAGATTTGGAGGCCAACCGTATCTTACAGGAGCAACTTTCAGCGCACTTTCCAGGCGACGGGTGGTTGTCTGAAGAATCTCCCGACGAAATCGGTCGCCTCGAGAAGACTCGCGTCTGGGTCGTGGATCCGATTGACGGGACCAAGGCCTATATCAATAGCCTGCCGGAATACTGCATCTCCGCGGCCTTGATCGAACAGGGAAAGCCGGTGGTCGCCGCGATATTCAACCCAACGACGGATGAGATGTTCTCAGCCAGACGCGGGTCTGGCCTCTATCTCAACGGAAAACCAGTGCAGACCCTGGCATCACCAGCCTCTTCGCCCCTCGTCATGGTCACTCCCTGGGAACTACGTCGGGGGCGCTGGGCCGCGATTACAGAAACCGTTCGTTGCCGTCCGATGTACTCCATCGCCCATGCGCTCGCCCTCGTGGCCGTGGGTCGCGTTCAAGCCACGATCACCCTCGAGCCGGAAAACGAATGGGATCTCGCCGCCGGCCTGTTACTGATCGAAGAGAGTGGTGGGAGCATGACCGACGGAGCAGGACAGCCATTTCATTTCAACCAACCGACACCGAGATTCCACGGTGTGATTGCCCTGGCGGGGTCAGCGGATCAGAAGTTACAGAATTTATTGCGGTCGCAGGCGGGTGGGGCTGGTATGCCATTTCAGAAGAGGTGACCTTTGACGACGGTTGGATTACTGGGAACCGGACTTATGGGTCGGGCGATCGCGGAACGGCTCCATGCCGTGCATCATTCTGTGATTGTCTACAACCGGACCGCCGCCCGGGCACTCTCCCTCCAGAACCTTGGCGTGACCGTCGTCACGTTGCCTGAACAAGCGGTCGTGCAAACCGACGTGGTCCTTCTGGTACTGGCCGACGCTGCAGCGATCCAAGCGGTCTTGCTCACACCCGCGGTTACCAAGGTCCTCGGAGGCAAGACCATTGTTCAAATGGGCACCATTGCTCCGGACGAGAGCAAAGCAATTCAACGCGAGGTCGAACGCTTCGGCGGCACATACTGCGAAGCCCCGATCCTGGGGAGTCTCGTTGAGGCAAAATCCGGCACACTCCAGGTTATGGTGGGCGGCACGGACGAACTGTTCTCTAGGTGGTTTCCGTTATTCCGCTCACTCAGCCGTGAACCCCGTCTGATTGGCCCAGTCGGAACGGCCGCCGCACTCAAACTGGCCTTGAACCAACTGATTGCCGCGGAGATTTCGGCATTCGCTTTGAGCCTTGCCTTGATCCAAAGAGCCGGGGTTCCCGTCGACACCTTCATGACCATTCTGCGAGAAAGCGCCCTCTTCGCCCCGTCTTTTGAGAAGAAATTACCCCGCCTCCTCAAGCGGGACTATCACAACCCCAATTTTTCGACCCGCCATCTTCTGAAGGACGTCGAGCTGTTCCTTGCCGAGGCGATCAAACAGCGGCTTACGGTCACCAGTCTCGAAGGCATTGTACCGATCCTGCAAAAGACGATCGACCATGGGCTCGGGGAGGTCGATTATTCTGCGATTTACGACGTCATCCATCCACCTCGATAGCTCACGGTTGGTTCGCGCCCGCATTTCCACCCAGAAGCGCGGATTCGTTGTGCAGAATCCTGTCTCGTTTTTGAAATTCGTTGTACGCGATGGGAAAATCTCTATACTCATTTCATGAACAACCCGCCGCCCCAATAACCGCATATTTCTCAAAGAATTCATGAAATGACACCGATGCCGAAGACGGTTCAGAAAACCATTGATCCCCACGCTTTCGATCTTTTGATTGACGAGGGGTTCATTCGCCAGGCGGATCTGGTGAAGGCAATTCAGGATTCCATGCAGGCACGCACCGAACTGGAAGGCGTGCTTCTCGAGAAATATCGCGTCCCTAAGGCAGCGCTTGGCAAAGCGTTGAGCAGGTTCTTCGACTGCCCCTATATTCCGTTTGACGAACGGACCGTTGCTGATCCCAAACTCGTGAAAGATCTCAGCCACGATTACCTGTGGAAACATCGCTGGCTTCCTCTCAAATGCGATGGAGAGGTTCTAGATGTTCTGATCGACAACCCCCACGATCTCGAGAGAGGTCATGACATTCGCCGCGCCTTTCCTGGTTTGACCGTACGGTACGCCGTGAGCTTGCGGCGTGACATCGAGCGGTTTCTCCAGTCAATTATCGGAGAATCCGACACGGGCTCCATTGCCGACACCCTTGGCGAACTGGTTCAAGAAGCCAGAATCGAAGAGTCACCCGATCCCGTTTCTGACGGCATTGATGAAAATGATTCCGCAATCGTACGGCTCGCCAATCAGATTATTGCCGAAGCCTATCGGCACGACGCCTCCGATATTCATATCGAGCCCTATACGGATCGGAAAGAAACCGCCATCCGCTTCCGTGTGGACGGAACCTGCTCCACCTATATGCGGATCCCAGCGGCGTATCGTCGAGCGCTGGTGTCCCGTATCAAGATTATGTCCAGTCTGGACATCGCCGAACGTCGCAAACCTCAAGACGGGAAGATCCGATTCCGATTGAACAGGGAGAAGGAGATCGAACTTCGCGTCGCCACACTGCCTACTGCTGGCAACAATGAAGACGTTGTGTTGCGGCTCCTCTCGGCAAAGGAACCGATCCCTCTAGAGGCCATGGAGCTTTCCCCTGCCATGCTCAGCAAGCTGCAGGATATCGTGGAGAAGCCGCATGGAATCATCCTGTGCGTTGGTCCAACCGGTTCCGGGAAAACGACGACTCTTCACGCTCTGCTTCGCCATCTGAATACCGACGAGCGGAAAATCTGGACGGCGGAGGATCCTATCGAGATTACGCAGGAAGGGCTCCGTCAGGTGCAGGTCAATCCAAAGATTGGATTCACGTTCGCTGCCGCCATGCGATCATTCCTGCGGGCCGACCCAGACGTCATCATGATCGGCGAGATGCGAGACAAGGAAACCGCCGATGTGGCCATCGAGGCTTCGCTTACCGGGCACCTTGTTCTGAGCACTTTGCACACGAACAGTGCGGTCGAGACAGTGATTCGACTTCTCGATATGGGATGCGATCCTTTTAATTTTGCCGATGCCATACAAGGTGTGATTGCCAAACGCCTTTGCAAGCGGCTCTGCACCAATTGCAAACAGGCCTACCATCCCTCGGCCCAAGAGTACGACAAACTTGTCCGCGCATACGGCACAAGCTCCTGGGAAGCGTTAGGAATTAGCTATGACGAAGGATTTCAGCTCTCTCGTGGGCAGGGGTGCGAGACCTGCAATCACACGGGTCTTAAAGGACGGGTCGGGCTGCACGAACTCCTATGCGGATCGGATGAGCTGCGGAGCCTGATTCAGAACCGGGCTAAGACAGCGGAGATGTTGAGCCTCGCAGTCAAAGAAGGGATGGCAACACTCGTACAGGATGGGATTGCAAAAGTGCTCGCCGGCGTGACGACCTATGACCAGGTCAGAGCCGTTGCTATAAAATGATGGATCGCTCCCGATAACGGCTGCCTAGGCTCGGACCCCTGTTTCTAACGTCTTGACAAATTTCTTCAGCCGATCACCCTCGTCGGGACGAACCTTGATAAACTCCACGCCAAATCTCGCCGGAGTCGACCATCGGACCGCCGCGAGATCAACATGGACGGGCTCTTCCCGCTCCCGGAGTTGCATCGTCAATTGCATGTACGACGCCGTACCCGCAATGGTGGTCGAGGTGATGGCGCAGCCGTCGGCGGACAGATTTAGGATAATCCCTTCGCCCTCCTGCGAGAGCTGATCTCCATTGAATGACACGGGAAGTTGAACTGCGTATCTGGTGTGTTTGCGTGATTCCACGAATCTCCCTGCGCGAGCCGACTGGTCGTCTTAATTCCTCCGTGTCATGGGGCCGACGGCGTGTCACTCACTTTCGCCGAGAGTGCTTTTTTGGTGAGACGAAACGTCCCGCCCTTCTGGGACGGAGCGTGATCGTTCCCGATGCGTGTGTACCACCATGTGCCGTCTCCCTCTGAAAAATCAGGCGAGAACTCGACGCTGAAACCGCCTTCACGGTCATTCTCTTTTTGAAACCACATCCCTTTCCACGTCCGGCCGATGAGCGCCTGCGTCTCGATGCGACCCTCCTTCCATGCGTAGGGCCCATTGCCTTGCTCATCGAGTGAGAGCAGGAATACCGCTCCATCTTCATATTCCCATTCGCCAGCCAGGTTGCGACGGTCACCCGGAAGGGCTTGGTCCAGCGATGGGACCAGTTCGGTCGAAGACGATCGCTGAATCCCCGGCTGAATGCAGCCGCCGACACCCAACAGTGCGAATAACAGCACGAGTAACCCAGTGCGGTGTATGCACAGGGATTGCTGCGAACCATTCATGGTTGTTGTACTTACCACGTGGGGACCAGTTACACAAGCAGATGAATCGAACTGATTGCCCGAGGTGCACACATAGGGCTGAGCCGGTTTGGGAATCTCTTAGCCGATCCGCGCCAGCCGCCTGCAGGCTTCATCGAGGTCGGAATCCGTCTTTGCATAACTGAAGCGGATGAAGTGATGCCCTCCCCCTCCCGAGAAAAATGCTTCCCCTGGTACACCTGCGACACCGGTTTTATTCAATAGATACATGGCCCGCTCTTTGCCGGTTTTTCCCGGCAGGCTCGAGGCATCGGCCAATACATAATAGGCCCCTTGGGGGATCGACGCTGTGAGGCCGGCCTTTCCCAGTGCGTGGCAGATGCGATCCCGTTTTATTTGATAGTCCTTTGCAAGGTCTCGATAAAACGAGTCAGGAAGCTGCTCGATTCCCGATGCTACGCCAGCTTGGAGAGGTGCAGGGGCACAGACATACAGCAAATCGTTCATGGCCCCGATCAAGGAAGCCCATCTTTGATCCGCGACACTATATCCGATTCGCCAGCCGGTGATGCTGAAGGTTTTGGAATAGCCGCCGATCGTAATTGTTCGCTCGCTCATACCGGGCAGTATTGCGAGACTGATATGCCGGCAACCGTCGTACAGGAAATATTCGTAAATCTCGTCCGTAAACGCGAACAGATCGTGCCGTTGTGTCACATCTGCTATGCCTTCGAGTTCAGTTCGAGAAAACACTTTTCCAGAAGGGTTGCCCGGCGAGTTCACAATAATGGCCCTTGTCCGAGGGGTAATCGCGCGTTCGAGATCGGCTTTCGAGAACGTCCAGTGTGGTGCCGTCATCTTCACGATGACTGGAACCGCTTCAACAGCTAATAGTGCACTGATGTGATATTGGTAATAGGGCTCGAACAAGATCACTTCGTCACCGGGGTTCAGCAGGGCGAGGCAGGTGCAGTGAAATGAACCGGTCGCGCCGGAACTAATCGTGATCTCCGTTTCTGGGTCCGCCTTGATGCCGTTGTATCGAGCCAGCTTTCCTGCGAGTGCTTGCCGCAGTTCCGGCAGGCCATCGAACCTCGTATACACATTCCCCCCGCTCTCCATGGCCTGCTCAGCCCCCTTCAGCACCACGGTCGGCACTGGGGTATCGCACACGCCTTGCGCCATATTGATCCCTGTGACTTTGGCACAAGCCTGGGTCATCGCCCTGATTTCCGAGTGAGCCAGTGTGGACATCCGCTGGTTGACCTGCCGCTTCATAATTTCCTGACTCTCCTTCGCCTCGCTCTCTCTTGTCGCAGAGGGATTCTGAAAAGGTCAAGTCCTCTACCGTGAATGACGAAGACAAGACGAGCCTGATGCTGGGTAGAACTACGTGTTTCCTTTTACATAGATTAACGTGCTGTGTATACTGCGCTTGGGGACCCAGGGCATGTTCCCTACTTCAGGACTAGTCTGTTCAGGGAAGGCATCATGCTGGTCCCAGCTATAGTTTTATAGTGAGAAGCGGAACATTCTCCCTAGTTCTCGGGTCGTTCCTCGGAAAGGACACGGTTTGTGACGGCGAATAATCCTAAACCTGATCGAGATCCGAAGCCTGATGAAGACGCCACAATCCTGGAGCGACGGGGCCGTCGCTTGCGCATCGATTGTCGGCTCTTCTTCTTTGGAGAGGACGAATTTGAGGGCGAGGCACAGGTTCTTGATATTTCGACCAACGGGTGCCAGGCCAGTTCCCAGGTGGCCGTCCAGGTTGGGATGCAGCTTCGGCTTTCCGTCTTTCTCGGGGATCAGAAATGGCCATTGCGCATCGATCAGGCCACCGTGCGGTGGGTCCGGGGCCAGAATTTCGGGCTGGAATTCATCGGGATCCGGTTGGCCCAGCGAGAGCGGTTACGGACAATGATCATGGCAAAGCGGTACTGACACGCACCTCGCACCTTACCCCACTTTCAGTCTCTGACATAACCTGGATCGCCAAAAAAGCCCGGCACCATATCGCGCCTGCCGATATTATCCGACGTTTCAGCGATCATAGACTCGGGCAGAAGGACGCTGGAACGAGGGTCGACTCGAGCGGGGAGAATGCGCCGGTGCCTTGAAGGCATGATAATAGTGAAGGACTTTTCGGACGTACCGCCGTGTTTCGCGAATGCGCGGGACCTTTTGTCCTTTCACTCGCTGGATACCGGCGTTATAGGCCGCCAGACTGAGGCGCAGGTCTCCGCGATAGAGATTCAAGAGGCGGCGCAGTTGTTTTGCACCTCCTCGGATGTTCTGGATCGGGTCATAGACGTCTGCGATCCGAAGGGTCGCCGCCGTATCAGGCGTGAGTTGCATGAGTCCGACGGCACCTTTGTGCGACACCACATGCTGGCGAAAATCAGACTCAGTTTTGATGACCGCCCGTAGCAGGGCCGGATCGAGACGGTAGTGCTTCGCGTAAAACGTGATGGCCCGGCGAAGTTCTTTCTTGGAATACTGCGGTCGATTTTCATAATCAGATTTCGTCGAACTTGGAAACAGCACGAGCGTCGTCGTGACGATCGCGACAATGCAGAGTTCGCGCGCGAGCTTTCTGAGAACGTGCGAGATTTCCATAATAAATCGCTAGAGTCTGACCCAGGACCATGACCTCATTCCTGCTGAAGAGGCTCAACTTCTGTGCCAGAACCCTTCCATCGTAAGTGTCGAAAGATGCGACGAATCTTGGCTGCTGTGACAGAAATGCCGCGCGGGACTTCTGTTCAAAGCCTGACGGGCATGACTCCTTTTTGACGCAGTGGAAATGAGAGCCTTGCGGCATCGGGATCACGCAAGCCGACAAGCCGCTTTTTCAATTTGTCACTTCGGCTTTCCCCACAACTCATCGAGCCGTTGGGCGCGGCCACAGTTGTATTTGTAGAACTTGTAGCGGATGGGGTTTTTCTTGTAGAAATCCTGGTGATACTCCTCGGCGGCATAGAATTGCGATGCCATCACGATTTGAGTCAGAATCGGCTGACTGAACCGTTTTGATTGTTCGATGGCCTGCTTGGATTCCTCGGCGAACCGCTTTTCTTGGTCATTCTGATAAAAGATCACCGCGCGATACTGCGTGCCATGATCGCAGAACTGTGCGTTTGTGGTGATTGGATCCACGTTTCGCCAGAACGCTTCTAGGAGTTGGTTGTACGTCACTTTCGACGGGTCGTAGAGCACCTCGACCGATTCCGCGTGCCCGGTCCGACCCGCAGACACTTCTTCATAACTGGGACTCTGGAGGGTCCCTCCCATATAGCCGGAGACGACTGCAATCACCCCGTCCACCTTTTCGAAGGCCTCCTCCATACACCAAAAGCAGCCGCCGGCGAAGTAGGCCCTAGCCGTCTCTCCCGATTCGACGACGGAATGGGATAGGACGTTCAAGAGTGCGACGATCACAATAATCATTGCTCCCGACCACATGGCACTAAACCGCCGGACATATTTCATGGAGCGTCCCTCCCTTTGCCTTCTGTCGTTCCATCACGCTAGGACGTACATCATCCTACCATGGTCGATCCGAAATGGATGTTCATGTATGATGCCGTCATGTTGCTTCAATGGGCCAAGATCGCAGGATTAACCTCCTTCCTTGCCGTGTCCGGATGCGCCTCGTGGTTTCAGAAAGGTGAGCCGCCTGACGTGCTGGTCACCAATGTGACCCCGTTGGAGTCCTCGGCATTGGAGCAGCGGCTGCAGGTTGATCTACGCATCCGTAATCCCAACGACTTCGACCTTCACGTGACTGGAATCGATTTCAAGCTCGACATGAACGGGAAGCGCCTCGCCCGCGGACTGAGTAATAAAGAATTGACGGTGCCTCGCCTCGGTGACGCCGTCCTCTCGGTGGAGACCAGCGCTTCTACTTTCGACATCGTCCGTCAGGTTTTCAGGGCGTCGCAGAAACAGGAACTCTCCTACAGCATCTCCGGGGAGCTCCACAGCCAGGACGGTCGTCTTCCCTTCGAGAGCAGCGGCACGCTCTTCGAAAAGGGCCAATTCTCAGGATCGCCTTCTCCTTGAACTTCAGCCTCGTCAATGTTCAATACGTTTCATGATGAGGTCGATGGCTTCCTCCGGCGTATTGACGGACGAGACCAGCTTTTGACCAAGCTTCTTGAAGAAGGTCGTTTCGACCGGTGTCGCTCCGACGAGAATAACTGGTTTGCTTGCCTTCACCGCCAGCGCCACTTCTGACACCGTCCCCGATCCACTGAGGCCACAGGCGACCACGACATCGCTCGACAGAACGTTAATATTGTTTCTCGCGCTGCCCATCTCCGTCATGATCGCGACATCGACGTGACGGGAGACTTTGTCGGTCGCAGAGGGCAACACTCCGACCGTGAGGCTTCCGCCCACCCGTTTGGCTCCCTCGCAGGCCGCATCCATGACGCCGACGTCACGCCCGCCGGTGAGCACCACCCATCCACGTCGGGCGATCAATTCGCCCAACAACCGGGCATGGTCCAGATCTTTTCTCTTGGCCTTCGCCGGTCCCATCACCCCCACAACAAATCGCATGGACCCTCCATCAGATTGTCGCGATTCCCGATCGATCAAAATCGCGAAGCGGTCAATGTCACATCGGCATAGGTCCACGCTTTGGCGAACCGCGCCTCTTCGACCCTGGCTGCCTCATCTTGCTGCTCAGCCCGGAGGCTTTGCATCAGTCCGAACAGCGCCCACCCGCTGTCAGGATTTCGCGTAAGATCGGCCCGATACTGGGCCTCTGCTTCCGCCGGTCGGCCAGCCATCAGTAAAACTGGTCCGAGATACTGACGAACCGGTAGTGGCCAGTGAGGAGGCTCTGCGTACGGAAGGCTGTCTTCCAGCTTGATGGCTTCTTTCAGTGCGCGAATCGCATCCTCGAATCGTTGTCGCCGAGCGGCAATCTCGCCAGCCAGCATCCGTTCCGCAATTTTCAGCAGCGATCGAGTGATTTTGTCCTCCTCGCTCCGGTCCCGCCTTATCTGTTTCGTCAGGCTGAGCAGCGCATAGTGCTCTCCCTCGGCTCCCGGCAGTCGCCCGGTCGCAGCCAGAGCCAGTCCTCGCCCGAGCCGCCACATGCCGTCCGTGAGCAGCAGCCCCTTTGGAGCCGGCGGTTCACGTAACAGCTCATCCCAGCGTCCGAATCGAATCAACGAGTAGATCGGCGCGGGCAGATAAAACTCCTTCCACTTGTCGCTGCGAACTTCTTGCTCGGTGATCGTCTTCGCCAGCTCTCGCGCCACCTTCATGGCCTCTGCGCTGCGACCCTCCATCATGAGCGAGACCCAGAGAAAATGGAGGTTGTGCGAATAGTATCCATCGGCATAGTTTCCGTTCGGCGTGCGAGAAGCCAGATACGCCCGATCGACTTGGGCTGCGTGTTCGTTGCGCTCCGCAGCCTCATGATACCTGCCGAGCCGGATGTAGAGGTGAGCCGGCATGTGGACCAGATGCCCGGCACCAGGCATCAGGTCGGGTAACCGGTCTGCGCAGGCGAGCGCCCGTTCCGGGTGGGGCGACGCTTCGAGCGCGTGAATATAGTAGTGGCAGGCGCCGGGATGGTCCGGATGTTGTGCAAGCACTTGCTCGATAACGGACACGAGTTCGGTCGTCCCTGATTTCGGCTTCCCATCCGACGTCCAGAGATCCCATGGCCGAAGGTTCATCAATGCCTCTGCAAACAAGATTCCGGCATCCGGATCATCCGGATATCGTCGCCAGACGATCCGCATCGCTTCGGCATACGCCGAATCAAGAGAGGCACGCGTTGCTCTGCGAGGTGAGAGATACCGTTTGCTAAGCGCGCCAATATACGCCTGTTCGGCTGCCGAGGCGGTTTTGGCGTGGGCACGAGCTTTTTGCATCGCATCGACGGCCCGCCGCCCGTCCTCTTTTGACATTGCAGCATTGATGTTGGGACCGGAGGCGAGGGCAACGCCCCAATAGGCCATGGCGGCGTGCGGGTCCTGTCTCGCCGCCTCCTGAAAAGAAAGGATGGCTTCCTCGTGATTGAAGGCATATACCAACCTCAGCCCCTGGTCAAAGTATCGTTGCGCCAGTTCAGAAGTCGTGGTGATTTGGTGGTGCAGCGTCCCCAGATTGTCGAACAACGGAGGAGGGGTTCCCTGATTCCCTGCATGACCGATCGATGGGGAAACTCCGAACCAGGCAAGGAGTAAAGAGTCGAAGCAGACCGCCAATGAAACGAGAACTCTCCACTGATTGGTCACGGCGACCCTTCCGATCGACCTTCCGAACATCCTGCTAAAACTTCGTCACGCTGGAGAAGTGAAAATCGTCGAGCATCATGGCGGGCACCAGCAACTTGCCCGTCTCGGAAGTGACCGCCTCGGCCGGACCGGTACAGGCGTCCAGTCGGTTGAAGACGCGCAAGGGACTATCGTGAAAGCGGAAGTTCTTCACTGCCGAGACAATTTCGCCGTTCTCCACAAGAAAGGTGCCGTCTCGAGTCATGCCGGTCAACGTGAGATCCGTCGCGTTCACCGTGCGAATGTACCAAAAGTTCGTCACGAGAATCGCGCGCTGTGTCTTCTTAATGAGATCCCGGACATTGGTTGCTTCCGCCTCTTCCGCGGCAAGGCACGGTGCGTCCAATGTCGGAATCGTGTGAATGTCGTGGGTCTTGGCCGTGTAGCGATCGTAGGAGAGTTGCTTCAACTCTCCCCGCTCGACCCACATAGATTCGGTGGAGGGTAATCCATCGCTCGTAAAACTCACTCCCAGGAGATCGGCGTGCTTCGGGAGATTCTTCAGGCTTAACCGCTTGTCGACGATCGATCGCCCCAGCTTGCCTGCAACGGGACTCGTTCCTTTCTCATAGGATTTGGCATCAAGCATCCACAGCAGCCAAGTCCAGAGCCCCGCCACTGCAGCCGGTTCAAGAATCACTTTGTAGCGACCGGGAGAGAGTTCCCTCGGCTCCCCTCCTCGCTTGGCCTTACCGATCGCGGCGAGTGTCCGTTCCTGGACTTTCAAATGATCGATCGACCGGTGCGCCGCCGAAGCCCAGCCCGTCGCGTCGCCCGCCTGTACGGTGAGGCCAAATCGCGCCTCGGTCCGTTCCTCGTGAGCAAAGAGGCCCGTGCTGGCCGCAATCCCGATGGCCGCGGTCGACGATGACACAATTCCGGCCGCATGGAGATTTTCCATTCGACACTGACCAATGGCTTCGTTGACATACTCGAGGCGGCGAGCCGGTCCGGCTGCGACCGTCTCCGGACGAGTCGTGGGAACGTTCAGATACTCGGGCTGGTCCACCGGAGGAAGATATTCAGGATCGTCGGGTGACAGGCGAGCAATGTGCTCGGCGCGGGTGAGCGTGTCCTGGATTGCGCCGGCCGTAAAATCTGTCGTACTCGCCGTACCCTGCTGCCGTTCAAATGCGACGGTTACACTGAGCAAGCCCCGCCTAGTATCGACGTTCTGCACGATCTGGTTGTTGGCGAAGCGGGTTGTCCCCCCATGCTGGTCGTGCAGGCGCACGACGGTATGGTCGCCCATCGACCGTTTCAGCACCAAGTCGGCGAGAAACTGGAATTCGTCGCGACCGGTCATCTTCGGCCAGGTCCTGGCGGCGACACTCATCAGCTCCCACCTCCCTTGATTACGCCGATCGCCCGAAATCGTGCAGGAGAAGCCGCATGGGTCATCCAGCCCGATTGACCCGGCTGACCTTTGCCACACGTAATAAACCCGAAAAGACGGCGATGTCTCCGGTCCGCAACTCCGTCGCACTTGCTCCAAAACTCAGGCGTAATCCCGTGATAGACAACATCCCGGACCATGTGGGTCCGCTTCCCACGCTCAATGAGCCAGAACGCATCGCCGCCGAACTGAAAGTTGTAGCGTCGCTGGTCGATGCTGTACGACCCATGCCCTTCGATGTAAATCCCCCTTTTGACGTCGACGATCAGATCATCGAGGGATCCGATACCAGGCTCTAACCCGATGTTGGCGATACGGACCATCGGCACGCTGCTCCAACCATCGGCGCGGTTTGACCCGCGCGAACGAGACTCGCCGATCTTCAGTGCCACTTCGCGATTGGTGCAGTATCCGACGAAGATCCCTTCGCGAACAATATCCCACCGTTGACACGCCACTCCGTCGTCGTCGTAGCCGGTCGCCGCCAATGTGGTCGCCTCCGTGTTGTCCGCCACCAGATTTACGTGTGAAGACCCATACCGAAAGCTCCCTCGCTTCTCGGTCGTGAGAAAACTCGTGCCAGCATAGTTGGCTTCATATCCCAATGCACGATCCAGTTCGCTCGGATGACCGCATGATTCATGCATTGTAAGTGAAAGGTGCTCGGGATCGAGGACGAGATCATAGGAACCAGGGTCGATCGCCGGGGCGTTCACTTTTTCGACCGCTTGGGCGGCAACTCGGGGAGCTTCGGTTAAGAAGCGCGTGTCCTCGATGAGTTCGTAACCGGTTCTGAGATGGGGCGCGGTATAACTCCGCGTCGCGAACCGTCCGTGTCGGCTCGCTGTGGCCGTCATTTCTCCGTTAAGAGCCAGCAGGTCGAACTCCAGATGGGTGCCTTCAGTGGAAACGAAGAGTTTGCGGTCCCGACAGGCCCAGAGGCTGGCTGAGCTCCGAACCACGCCCGCCTGTTGTTGCAGCACCTCCATCGTCTCCAACAGAAGATCCGTCTTCTTGTCCGTAGACACCGCAAAGGGGTCGATCCGTCTAGCCGTCACCACCTGATCGCGGTGGACCGGCTCATCGGCGAGCTTCACCTTCTCGATGGCCAACGAGGCCGATCCTCTGGCGATCTCGACCGCAAGGTCGGTGACACGCGGCACTTCCTCCAGCGAGCAGACCGAACTGGCGGCAAACCCCCATCCACCGTGGTAAAGCACCCGGACGCCGAAGCCGCGATCGCTCGACTCGCGCACGGCAGCGATCCGACGGTCTTCGCCTGCGATGGTTTGAACCGTGCTGTCGAGAAGGCGAATGTCTCCGTATTCCGCACCGGAGGCCGTGATGCGCGCGAGGGCGAGTTCGGCAAGTTGTTCCCAACCGGTGGCAGGCATCTTGATCTCATCCTGCCAAAGTTCCGGCACCCGATCAACCCTTCATCGTCCTCAGTTGGCTTTCCGCCCGTGATTGCCTAGGATGGGGACCATGTTGCCTCCGGAACGAACCCCTCGTCAGCGGATCATTGAGCTGATCACCGACACTCGCCTCTCGTCCCACCAGCTCGCCCAACTGCTGGGGATTCCAGAGCGACAGGTGGAGGATCACCTGACTCATGTGGTGAAATCCCTGGCGCGTGATCGAGGCCGACGTTTCGTTCTCGATCCATCGGTTTGCGGGGACTGTGGTTTCGTCTTTCGCAACCGGAACCGCCTTACACGTCCAAGCCGCTGCCCGATTTGCCGTAGTGAAAGGATCACAGCGCCTCAGTACGGCATCGAACCGGCATCTTTGTAGTCGCTACACTGTTCGGTTCGACACATCGACCCTCCCTGTTTGAATTTCCTCGAATCGTGTCGTAAGCTCCACGAATCGACGGGCGGTCTGCTCGATCTCGCATGGGATAAGCTTTAAGGTTTGTCGTGCCACGCTAGACATGTGTCCTGGGAGGGCGCAGGGTGACAGAAATGACTGGGATAAGGAGAAGAATGAGTCGACGCGGAGAGATCCTCGTCCTTCTGTTGAGTCTTGTCTTCACTTCCTGCAGCGGCGACAAACCCAAGGAACTGCTCGAAACAGCAGAGCTGGAAGAGAGGCAGCACAACATCGTCCATGCGAAGGAGCTCTACGAAGATCTCATCCGTCTCTACCCCACCAGCCCGCAGGCAGAAATCGCCCGAGCCCGTCTGACTTCGCTCAGTCAGGGCCAATAGGTGTTGAATGATTGCTTCATCTCGGTTGGAATCCAGGGACACGAATGCTTACAGCAGGCTGAGCCTGCTACTCAGGATGTTCAAAAAGGCTGTCAGCAAGGCCGCAGCGAGTGAAGATGCGACGCGTACCTTGTTTCACCCGCCAACCCCAAGCTTGCCGAGACAATCTCTTTCCCCAGCCCGTACGTGGAGCCGCTGAGCGATGCGAGAATGAAGCTGACGGTCTTTTTCAACATCCTGCCAGTGACTCACTGCCGTTTCGGAAACCAGGGAACGAACGCATTCGTCGTGCGCTGGTAGGCTCGATAGTCCTCCCCGCGCGCGGCCAGCGCCTGACGTTCAGCCAACGGAATACCAGTCAGTCGTACCAGCGCCATTCCCATGACAACAGGTCCGATCCACGTCAGTAACCATCCCGGCGTGCCGACTGCCATCAGCACATAGGCCCACCACTGCAGCCATTCGAAAAAGTAGTTGGGGTGACGGGAGTAGTACCAGAGGCCGTCGCGGCACACCCGGTTTTTGTTCCACGCCTTCTGGCGAAAGTGTGCGAGCTGCCAGTCTGCCGTGGCCTCCCCGACCACTGCTACAAGCCAGACCAGCACACCAGCGAGCTCCCACAGGCTGAACGTGGGCCGTGGGTTCTGCATGACGGTCAAGGGCGGGAGAGAGAACAGCACTACGGCCGGAGCCTGGAGCAGAAAGTAGGCGAACACCCCCAGGTGCTCCCGACTGCCCAGCCATCGACGCATGTATTGGTACCGCGGATCTTCCGTCTTGCCGATGACCCGATTGAGCAAAATGTAGGAACCAAGGCGCAGACCGTAGACTCCGATCATCGCCATGACGAGACCGCGGCGTCCGGGATCGCCGAAGGCGGCAGTGCCGTACCAGGTCGTGACAGCGACAAGCCCAATGCACCACCCCACATCGGCCAGTGAGGCATTCCGACCATGCAGCTGCACCATCCACAACAGGAGCATCACCCCTGTCATCATTACGAAAGCTGTGCCGATCAGGGTCAGGGGATCGTGTGAGGTCATGAACGATGGTTCTCCCTGTGGGTCAGGAGCGCTAGGGTGCGCCAGTCCGGCTCATCGTCACACAATGCTCGGAGCCGGCTAATGTGAGGGATCTCCCTCACCCGACTGAAGCTGGTGGCTGGTCGACACCCCATCGAAGTGTAATGATCGAGTCATTATAGGGAGATCTGGTTCGAGCGCAACACTCCGCGGCACGCGTCGTTCATTAGGTGGTATAGTGAAACTAGTAGTGCGCTTCAGTCCCTCGCTCTTGTCAAGGAGGTGCGCTATGGCGTCTCCGGCTCTCCCTAGTTCAACCAAGACTCTCCGCTATCAGCTGTTCATCGATGGGAAGTGGGTTGATGCTCGATCGGGCAAAACATTCACCACGCCAAATCCATCGACCGGTGCATCACTCGCCGAGGTCGCAGAAGGCGACGCGGCCGATATCGATAACGCCGTGCGCGCCGCTCGCAAAGCCTATGAAGGTGTCTGGCACAACGTGAGCGCGCGCGATCGTGGACGTATGCTGTACAAGCTGGCTCAGTTGATCGAGCGCGACGCGCGACGATTGGCCGAATTGGAGACGGCTGATAACGGCAAACCGATTCGCGAGGCAACTTACATCGATCTCCCCCAAGTCGTCGAGACATTCGAATATTTTGCCGGCTGGGCCACGAAAATCGAAGGGGCGACGATTCCGCTCCCCGGAATGATGTTCAATTACACGCTCCGGGAGCCGGTCGGCGTGTGCGGCCAGATCATTCCCTGGAATTTTCCGTTGCTGATGTGCGCCTGGAAGCTTGCGCCTGCCCTGGCCGCGGGCAATACGTGCGTGCTCAAACCCGCGGAGCAAACGCCCATCACGGCCATGGAGTTAGCCAAACTCATCCAAGAAGCCGGATTCCCAGACGGTGTAGTCAATATTGTACCCGGTTACGGTGAAACGGCAGGAGCGGCACTGGCCTCCCATTCAGGCGTGGACAAGATCGCGTTCACCGGTTCGACGGAAGTCGGGAAATTGATCGCCCATGCAGCCGCCAACAACCTGGCGAAGGTCTCGCTGGAACTTGGCGGCAAAGCTCCGAACATCATTTTTGCAGACGCCGATCTGGATCAGGCCGTTGACGGCGCGATGATGGGGATCTTCTTCAATCAAGGCCAAGTTTGTTGTGCCGGCTCGCGTCTCTTCGTCGCGGACGCAGTGCGAGACTCATTCCTCGATCGGTTCCGAGCGAAAGCACAACGCCTCAAAGTCGGCGATCCTCTGCAGCCCGACACACAGATGGGACCGCAAGTGTCCGAGGAGCAGCTGAATCGGATTCAAAACTATGTCGCGATTGGCCAGCGGGAGGGGGCAACCGTGCTCACCGGCGGGAAACCGCCTCGCCTTTCCGGTGCGCTTGAACGGGGATACTTTTTTCAGCCCACGATCCTCGTCGACGTGCAGAATCAGATGCGTGTGGCTCAGGAAGAAATCTTCGGGCCAGTCACGGCGGTTCTTCCGTTCAAAGACGAAGAGGATCTGATCCGACAGGCCAACGACACCATCTACGGCCTGTCAGCCGGAATCTGGACCAGAGATCTCGGGCGGGCTCATCGGTTCGCGAAGGCAGTGCATGCCGGAACGGTCTGGATCAACACGTACAACATGATCCATCCGGCTTCTCCGTTCGGTGGGTACAAACAATCCGGTTACGGGCGAGAGCTCGGCAAGCATGCGCTCGACCTGTATACGCAGGTCAAGAGCGTGTGGGTCGACCTCTCGGATAAGCCGATCGGCTGGTTTGCGGCGTAACTCGGTTCAGCTGCGCGTCAGCCTCCGATACCGGATGCGGTGTGGCCGTTCGGCTTCTTTACCGAGTCGTTTCTTGCGGTCTGCTTCGTAGTCGCTATAGTTTCCTTCGAACCAGACGACCTTACTGTCGCCTTCAAAAGCCAGAATATGGGTTGCGATCCGGTCGAGGAACCATCGGTCGTGACTGCTGATGACGGCGCAGCCGGCGAAATTCTCGAGTCCCTCCTCCAAGGCGCGCAGGGTGTTGACGTCGAGATCGTTGGTCGGCTCATCAAGGATGATGAGGTTCGCCCCTTCTTTCAGCATCCGGGCGAGGTGCACGCGATTACGTTCACCGCCTGAAAGGTCTTTGACTTTCTTTTGCTGATCCGTCCCGGCGAAGTTAAACCGCGCGCAGTACCCGCGGGCGTTGACATCGACCTTACCCAACTTCACGGTTTCTTGCCCGTCTGAAATCACCTCGTAGACGGTCTTGTTGCCGTCCAGGCTCCGATCCTGATCGACGTAGCCGAGCTTGACCGTTTCGCCGATCTTGATTGAACCGGCATCAGGCTTGTCTTTCCCGATGATCATCTTAAAGAGGGTCGTCTTCCCGGCGCCGTTCGGGCCGATCACTCCTACAATCCCGCCCTTCGGCAGGTTAAAGTTCACGTTTTCGAAGAGTACCTTGTCGTCGTAAGCCTTACTGATCCCCTTCGTCTCCACGACCACATCGCCCAGTCGGGGTCCCGGAGGAATATAGATTTCCAGGTCGTCGGTCCGCTGCTCTTGTTTCTGGTTCACGAGTTCTTCGTAGCGATTCACTCGAGCCTTACCCTTCGATTGTCGAGCCTTTGGCGACATGCGGATCCATTCCAGTTCGTGTTCGAGCGTTTTACGTCGCTTGGATTCCGCTTTTTCCTCCTTCTCGAGCCGCTCCTGCTTCTGTTCCAACCAGGAGGTGTAGTTGCCTCGAAACGGGATGCCGTGGCCACGATCGAGTTCAAGAATCCATCCGGCCACGTTGTCGAGAAAATACCGGTCGTGCGTGACCGCGATCACGGTCCCTTTGTAATGCTGCAGGTGCTGTTCAAGCCACTGGACCGATTCGGCGTCCAAGTGATTGGTCGGCTCGTCGAGCAGTAGAATGTCAGGCTCCTGAATCAGGAGACGACAGAGCGCCACACGGCGTTTTTCGCCGCCGGAAAGCGTCCCGATTTTCTGATCCGCCGGGGGACAGCGCAGCGCATCCATCGCGATCTCTAATTCGTTTTCCAGTTCCCATCCATTGGCCGCTTCGACTTTCTCCTGGAGTTGCGCCTGTTTGTCGAGAAGCTTCTCCATCTCGTCGGGATCCGCTTCGCCGATCTTGTTACTGACGGCTTCGTATTCGTGCAAGAGCGCCACAAGTTCCTTCTTGCCTTCTTCGACTATTTCTTTCACCGTCTTGTTCGCATCGAGCTGCGGTTCTTGGTCGAGCAGGCCGACCGAATAGCCCTTCGATCTCGTAATCTCGCCGGTGTAGTTCGGATCTGACCCGGCGATGATCTTGAGCAGACTGCTCTTCCCCGATCCGTTTAACCCCAGCACACCGATCTTGGCGCCGTAGTAAAAGCCGAGATAAATCTCCCGGAGTACCTGTTTCTTCGGTGGATAGACTTTGCCGACATTGACGAGTGAAAAAATGACTTGTTTATCGTTTGTGGTTGCCATGTGTTCCTTCTCGTTGCTGGGTGAACCGACTGCGAGAGGCCACGATAGCAAATGCGCGTGGCGTTGCACAACACGAGGAGGAGTGATTCGAGGGTATCTCGCCGGAGCGTTTAGATCCCCAGTTCCTCAGAGAGCCTGAGTTCTGACTCGTCAGTGATGTCTTCGAGGCAGCTGAAGCACGCGAAGGGAAACCGATCGATCGGGATCGCGCAGACCTCGCCGACCATCGCGTCTTCGATTGCCGGCCCGCTACATGCCTTGTGGATTAAGACCAACATTGGATTGCTCTGTAGAATAACGTCGAGTCACGCACGTTCAAGTCGTAAATACTCTTGTGAGAAAAGCACCGAGTTGCCGCAGCACGATCTCCGGGATTTCATGTCCACCGCGAAAGCTGTGCCATTCTACCGACAATCCATTGTGGATCAATTCGTCATGCAACCGTTCGGCCATGACATAGGGGAGAATCGGGTCCCGTGTGCCGTGGCTCTGAAAGACCGGAACCCCTGTTCGTTTGGCGACCGCGGGACGCCAATCCTGTTTCGCCAGGAGCGACCCTGAGAGTTGGACGAGTCCAGCGAACGGGTGCGGCGTGCGCATGACGATGTCACAGCTCAACATGGCGCCCTGAGAAAATCCCCCGATCACGGTTTTTTTGTAATCGATCGGGATTGCGCGAGGAAGCTGCGCAAGAAACTTTTCGAGCGCCTCGCGTGCGGCAGGAAGGCCGCGCGGCACTTCGGCCGATAGGTCTCGCACTCGGCCCGCGGCCCGATCCGCTTCAAGCCGGGCCATATCGATAATCCACCAGGCCCGGGAGTCGCCGAAGCCCATGCTCAGCGAGAGAGGACCTTCCGGAAAGAGAAATCGCGTCCCTTTCGGGACAGCCAGCACATCCCCCAACGCCACAAGATCGTCGCCTGGTGCACCGAAGCCGTGCAGCAGGATGACGACGGGACCGTTGCCGCCTCCGTTTCTGTCGGTTCCACCCGTGAGCCGCGTGTTCAAGCCACCCAGTATGACTTCTCGCATCGGCGGTTTGTTAATGGGCGTAGAGATATTGAAGCAGTGCCACGATGCCGTAGATGGAAGACTCGATCACCGGTTGCTGGTAGAGCGGCACGAAGGCGCCCTTTTCATTGGCTTCCACCTCGTCGATGATGAACTGAATTTGCTTCATGCGGACATCACGATCCTGGCCGACTTCCAAAGCCTGGACCATGTGCCGGCTCAGCCCATCGAGCATGGCGGCTTTCGCCTGGCTCGCTGCCTGGTACAGCAGATACGCAGCCAGCAGCGCAAGGAACACATTTAACGTCCAGGAGAGCAGTAAGAGGAGAGGATAATTCCAGATATCGAAGTAGTCGTTCCGTCCCGCAATCATGATGATCAAGGCGATAAAGGGATACCGGATCAGACGATTCACCACTTCTGTCCGCCGCCCGATCAAATCAACTACCGCGAGGTACTTCAGCTTCTCGAACTCGGCCTTCCGGGTTTCACTCAACCCATATTCGACAAGATATTGCTCTTGCACCTGTTGCGACCAGCCGCCGGTCGAAGCCGTCACCCAGCCGATCCAACGGCGGCACAACATCACGGCATCGAACACCGCAAGATTGAGGAATACGACCAAGACCGTGCTGCTCAGCGTCATGACCCAATCCACTGCGCAGCTCAGTCGACCGCGGCAGGGATGAATATACTCCTCCTCCAATACATAGTAGCCCAATAACCACGTCATTCCGAGATAGAGGAGAAACAACAAGACGGTCCGGGCGAACCACTGCGCCGGCTTGCTTGCTTCGCGATACCACGACCAGGCCTGGTCCACCGTTGTCGCCGTCATCGTTGCGGCCGGATGAGCGACTCGCTTCAGATTGAGCCAGAAGGTCTTCGGTGAGAAACGTTGAAAGATGGACTCATCTTGGAAGAGGAAATCATCCGTAATGAAGTCGCCGTTCTTGCTAAGGTCTCGCCATCCCTTTGCAAGGAATACCAGGCTGAGCACCACCACGAAGAGATGAATCAATTCGCTTGGCCAGACGCTGGCTCCGGCGGTCCAGGAGAACGGCTCTCCCTCATCGTGTCGGGCCAGCAGCGCGGGCGCACCGCCGAATGCCACGAAGGCCGCGAAAAAGGCGAGGAGGAGGACTCCCACGACTCCCAAGAGGTTCGGGTTCCGTGATACCCACAGCCACAGACGCTGATTGCTCCAAGCAATGATCGTTCCGATCATGAGTGCGATAACCATGAGGACGGCGACCGCTGTATTATTGAATTCCACACCCCGTTTCAGCTGCCCATGGTCGTCGGTCTGGGCGAGATCCGCCCTCAGGGGATGGATCGTTCGCACCCCTTCTTTGTCCACCACGCTCAAGTCCACAGCACCCTCACGGCCCACTTCAAACAGTCTCGGATGAGTTCCGGCGTCGTAGAGACGATCCTCCGGCATCAGCGAAACATGGTACTCAGTCGTGCAGGGCTCGACCTGTCTTTGATGACCATGCGATTCACAGAGGACGTGCTCCACCGCTTGCAGGACGGCAAAGTATGCCGAGGTTTGATAACTGCTGCGGAAGGGCGAGACATCGCGCTGGAGACCTCCCTCCAACTGCAGGCCGAACGGCGAGGCAGTAACCATATTACGCGTCGCCTTATATTCGCTCGTATGGAGATGGCGCGCGTCCAGATCGACGGTGAAGAAGATCGCGTGCGGGAATGCCGGACGTAGGGCTCTGATGATGAGCAACGCGTCGTAGGGATCTGTACCCAGAATGCCGATGGCCCTGGCCCCCTCCCCTTCATCATGTATGCGAGCGACCAGCGCTCGCACGTAATCGAGTTGACTGGTCCCTTCCGGACGGTCTCGGGTTGTGTCTTTGGACTGGTCCCCGGCTGCTGCCTTTGCGGCCCGAGCGGCTCTCGCCGCGTCATCGCCCGGCACTTCACCGTCCAAGCCGCTGAGATAGCTGTAGCGAAAGACATTCAGCGTAAGTGATTCGTAGTCGGCCGGCCGCTGGATCTGCAAATCGATGCCACGGGGGATCGACGGACACCAGCCCTTGATTCCCACCGGCACCTGGATTTCTTTCAGGTCGGCCTCGGTGAAGGTCGCCACCTTCGCGCAGGCGGCAGCGCGGAACTCGATGGGCAAGGCCCGCCCGTAGAACGAATCCCACTCGCTGATGAGGATGACAGCATCCCATCCGAGCCGGACCTGTCTCCGTTCCAACTCAGCGATCAGCGCTTCGAACCGTTGGTCATCGGATCCAATATCGTAGACCAGTCGCACGTTCGCATCGGCCAACCGGCGATAAAACTCCTGTTCGCAATCTTCGTACGTCGCGCAAGCCGCTCCCTTGCCGGACTCCGCCCTGAGCCCGTAGGCCAGCAGGCCCTTCATCGCGGTGGCCCAAGGGGAATAAAGGTCAATCGCGCCATCGGCGTTCGGCCAGACGCCGATACCTTCGTGAGAACCGCCGTACAGTTTCCCGGCCTCATCCAGAAGCGAACGGTACGCCGACGAACTGCGAGGGCCAATGATTTTGAACGTCACCGCCCGCCGCAACGAGGGGTTCAGCCACGCCAACTTGCGTTTGTCGTCGGTCAACAGGCACTCGCTCCGATCGGTTTCCTGGCAGACAAGCCCTTGGGAGAGCGACGTCAGCGTGGCGAAGAACCCGCGACTGAAGGCTTCATCAGGCAACCAGACGACGAGGACGCTGTCCGCACGCGATCCTGCTTCTCCACAGACCCTCGTCTTCCTGAGGCGATAGATACCATTCATAGGACAGTCCCTGAACGACGCCTTGCGGGTCCCAGTCCACAAAGGACAGGTGGCCTTCGTCTTCCGGAGCGTAACAAGCCACACCGAGCGCGGTCCCGATGGCATACCGATCGCGGATACGCGATTCGGTGCTCTCGACGTAGGGCCCCCCGCTCGTCGTCACCAGAAGGACGGTCAGGCGCTCGCCGTTTGTGACCCGCTCGACGATGGCGTGCCGGAGCGACCTGAGCCGTTGAGCCAAGGACGGCATGTGAGAGGTGGCGGATGCCGCCTTGGTTGATCCTTTCTCTCGTATGGCCCGTTCGACCGCAGCTACCGGATCTTCCCAGAGCCTCGCCCGGACCAATTCCTCTCCGGTCGTCTGCTTCATCTCCAACCCGGTGCCGACCGGCCGCGAGCTGCGCAACGGCTCCTTCACTAACAGTACGCCAGCGACGGCCAGAGCGAGCGTGAGCGCCCCCGCCACCGCCAGTTTCGAATCGCCAGGCTTCTTCGCCATAATGCCTGTGTCCTCGGCCGAACAGCCCCGACACTGTACAACAGAGTGCGTGGGGGACTGCAAGCGGACCTGGGCGTTCAGCTGCCTGGCGGGCGGAAGGTGGAGCTATGAGGAGCAACTGACCGCGAGATGCTTGCCCCAGTTGGGAGGAGGAGCCGCGTAGGCTTCCATTCCGGGCTGGTCGCTGTAGGGAAGGTGCAGCAGAGTGACCAAGCGATCGATCTCGGAGAAATCCTTCTGTTGCGCCTTCTCGATCGCCTGCTGGGCCAGATAGTTGCGCAGGACATACTTAGGATTGACTCGGTTCATCCGCTCGCTCCGTTCAGCGTCGGTACCAGCCTGGTCCTGCAGGCGAGCGCGGTAGCGAGCAGCCCAGCCGTCGAACGCACCTCGATCCACAAAATAATCGCGCAACCCTTCGTTCAGCTCTCCCGACGCTGAACGAAAATCGCCCAGTGCTCGGAAAACGTTCGTATAATCCGCCTGACTTTGAGCCATGAGAAGCAAGAGATCGGTCACGAGCGATTCATCCTCCGGCCGCGCAGCTTCGAGGCCCAACTTGGTGCGCATGAGTTCCAAATAATGGTCCTGGTGAATCGGCGTATAGCGATCCAACGTGGCCTTCAGCTCCTCCTTCGGGGCCAGCGGCAAGAGGGCCTGGGCGAGACAGCTGAGATTCCACAAGCCGATGAAGGGCTGTTGGTTAAAGGCATAGCGGCCATTGTGATCTGAGTGGTTGCAGATAAAGCCCGGATCGTAATCGTCCATGAACCCAAAGGGACCATAGTCCAGCGTGATCCCATTGATCGACATATTGTCGGTGTTCATCACGCCGTGCGCCCACCCGACCGCCTGCCACTGAGCGATCAGTTTCGCGGTCCGTTCTGTGATTTCCCCAAAGAAGCGTGCGTATTTGTTGCTCGCACTGACGAGGTGGGGATAGTGATTCGCAACGACATAGTCGGCGAGGACCTTAAGATGTTCGTACTGTTTCCGATAGTAAAAGATCTCAAACGTGCCGAACCGAACGTGGGACAGAGCCATGCGCACCAGCATCGCGCCGGTTTCGACCTGTTCCCGGTAGACTTTCTCATCGCTCCCGACGATACAGAGCGCCCTCGTCGATGGAATACCCAGCCCGTGCATCGCCTCACAGCAGAGATATTCCCGGATCGTCGAACGCAGGACGGCACGCCCGTCGCCATCGCGCGAAAAGGGAGTGAGGCCTGCTCCCTTGAGTTGCAGATCCCACCGCTCGCCTCGCTCATTCTTGACCTCACCCAGTAGAATCGCACGACCGTCGCCAAGTTGAGGAACATAGACGCCAAATTGATGGCCGGAGTAGATCATCGCGAGCGGCTCCATGCCCGGCGCCAGGAGGCTGCCTCCGAATACACCGGCAAACTCAGGGCGAGTGAATTGGTCAGGGTCGAGGTCGATCAGCCGCGCCGCGGCACGATTGGCATGAACCAGATACGGTGGAGAGCCGAACGGGGTCGGGTTCAGCTTGGCGTAAAACGCTTCGGGTAAACGGGAGTAGGTGTTGTCGAAAGAAAGAGTTTCCAGCGAACGTCCGGCCATGGCCCCAGCATGCCAGGGCTAACGAGCCGCTTTCAAGCAGGCTGAACGAGAGCCTCCATGACCCTCAAATCGTGGCTTATGTGGAGTCGAGCGAAGAGTTCTTTCTTCTTTCTCAAAGATTTCGATACGAAATCCCGTAAAGCCATCCACGAGTTTCTCCAACCTTCTGTTCCTGCCTAGCGTCCGCCATTCTTGAGGTCCCGATCCACCGTAAAAACAAAGACCCGTTCCCCGAGCTGCACGTCGATGTCGGTGAAGACCCCCAGGATCTTGGCGCCCGTGATCTCGCTCACCTGTTCGCAGAGTTTATCCCGTCCTTGCGCGATCAAATTCTGGCGTAGACGCTTGACCATTTCGACACCTTCTGTGGTCTTCGCCAACTGACGTTCGGCCGGCGTGAGCACCCCTTTGAGCCGCACGACGACCACATCACGGACGATAAAGGCCCGGACATCGTCGGGACCTCGTCCCATGAATTCCTGCTCGAACTTGATAATCGCGTTGCGAATCGCGTTTTCCATGATCTGTCCGTCTGCGCACAGGATTATAGGATCGCCTGGGAGCACGAACAAGCGGAAACCTAAGCCATTTGTCTCAACGATGTAATGTGTCATAGGTCTTTCGGGCCAAGGGGCGCCGGTTGAATGGCCTCACGCTCAATCAGTGCTTGACGGTGATCAGGGTGCCGTATTATTGAAGGGACTCGTTACTATCAGGCGGCGCTGCTGCTTGTCCCGACGGTGGCTCGAGGACGAACAGGACGCTGGGTTCGTTGACAACAGGGCCGTAGGGTGACCGGCAGTTTGATCCAGAGGCTGGTCGCAGTACAAGCCAACCGGGATGCCTCGACTGCCGGTCGAGCATGTCGGTTGGCTTTTGTGTTTTGAAATGCTTCGAGGTGCTGATGTCGGCTGTGCTGCTCGTCCCGTTGCTCCCGCTGTTAACCGCGCTCATCGTCGTGGCCGGTCCGGACAACACGCGATATCAGCGCGCCAAGATCGCGGCCTGGCCGATCGGCGCGGCCTTCTGTGGAGCCATCGTCACGCTCTATGTCGTCGCGACACAGGGACCGATCACCATTCGGTTTTACGACCCTTCGTCGTTGGCCTCCATCGGCTTTCCCATCGGCTTCCACATCGACCGGCTCAGTGCGGTCATGATGGTCCTGATCTCGGCGGTCGGCACCATCATCTATACCTATTCCGTCGGGTACATGTACCAGGACCAGCACGAATCCCGGTATCTGGCCCTCATCGGGTTCACAACCTTCGTGCTGCTTTGCATGGTCTCGAGCAGCAACCTCATGATGCTGTTCATCTTCTGGCAACTCCTGAGTTACCTGCTCTATGTGCTGGCCCACAATCATGCGCACGCGGCGACGTTGGAAGGCGCCTTTCGAACGTTTACCCTCCTGCGCGTCGGCGACGTGGCATTCCTCTCCGGCATTGTTCTGGCCCACTCGCTCTACGGCACGTTGGAATACCAGGCGCTGTTCGCCAGGGCAGCTGGCACGTCGATCGTCCTTTCCCCTTTGCCTGGAATCGAAATCAGCGGCCCGACCGCCGTTACCCTGCTGCTGTTCATCGGCGGAATGAGCAAGTCGGCGCAGTTTCCGATCCACGTCTGGCTGCCCCGTTCCCTCTATGCTCCGACACCGGTGCATGCGCTGCTGCATGCGGGCATCATCAACGCCGGCGGGTTTTTGATTAATCGACTGGCGCCGCTCTTCGGACTCAGCTCAACCACGTTGCATGTCGCCTTCGTCGTCGGAACCATGACGGCCATCCTCGGCGCCAGCATGATGTTGGCACAGAACGACATCAAAAAAACCCTCGGCTTCTCCACGATCGGCCAAATGGGCTATATGATCATGGAATGTGGCTTAGGCGCGTTCTCATTGGCCGTGTTCCATTTGATCGCCCACGGCCTCTTCAAGGCCACTGTCTTCCTGAACTGCGGCAATGTCATCCATAAGGCCAGGCAAGAACCCCACTTCCCGCACGTCGACCATCAGGAGGAGGAAGGGTCCTTCTCTCGCCTCACCTGGTCGACCGGGTTCGTGACGACTCTCTTCATTCCCCTGTTGATCCTGCTCGTCACGCACGGCGTGCTGCATATCCCGCTCCTCGAGTCGCAAGGCACCGTGATCTTTCTGTTCTTTATTTGGATCACCTCCTCGCAAGCCATCCTGACGCTCACGCGCTTGCGCGCCGTGGCTTCGTGGAAAGTATCGGCAGCGATGTTGCTGACATTGCTCTTCATCGTGTTTGTCTATCTGTTCGCGGTGGAATCTTTCACCGCGTTCTTGTACCCGGATCCGCAGGAAGTCGCGTCCTACTTCAAGGCCGCGGCTCTGGCGAATTGGCTGTTCGATCTCATCATCCTCCTGGCCACCGTCCTGACGATCGCGAGTTGGTCGTACCTCTACATGCGCGCCCATGGTCGGACCGTGTGGATGCCGGCCTGGATCGAAGGCCTGAGGATTCGGCTGTACGTCCTGTTTATGAATCGGCTCTTCGCGGACGAGATCTATCAGACCCTCGGAAGGATCGTAACGCGACTCCTCGACCGATTCGACAAGAGCGCACAAGGATGGTCGCGATGATGGAAGGCGCGCTGGTTCCGTTGCTGCTGGCCGGCATTCCTCTTTTAGGCGCCGCATCGAGTGTACTGGTCTGGTCGCGACCGGAGCATCTCAAGAACTGGTCGGTCATCTTCTCCGTCGCGAGCCTAGCTGCTGCTATTGGATGGTCGGGGTATCTTGCAACCCCACCAGAAGGCTTGTTGCTGGTCTATCTTCTGCCGGTTGCTGCCTGCGCGTCCCTTCTGGGTCAGCCGGTTCATCAGAACCATCGACCTTCATGGATGCTGACCCTCGTGTTTCTTGGGTTGGGATTGGGCATCCTCACGAGTCAAAATCTCCTCGGCCAGATAGGTCAGATGCTCTTGTTGATCCTGACCGCTGTGCTGCTCTACCGCCACCATACTCCTTTGTGGCCAATCTCCTGGTTAGGCATCGGTGCGTATGGGCTCGCCGCCATGTGTGTCGCGGTCTCTATCGTGGCCGGTCCACCTCCTCTGTCCTCGGTCATGTCCTTGCTGGCCTGCGCCATCTTGTTGCCGCTCGTCCCGTTTCATGAGGGATACATCACCGCGCTCACGCGACTCCCTGGCAGCCTCCCCTCGTTCATTGTGTTGCTCTTTCCCTCAATTGGACTGCATGGGTTGGCCTCCGGCATGCAGACGGTGCCGGACTCAGTGGCCTGGACGGTGACCCTGCTCGCGCTGGCGGGAACTTTGTACGGAGCCGGCAAGGCGTTGGCGCAATCGCGAGCTCGACTGTTGCTCTCGTTCGGGAGCTTGTCGTTGTACTCGATGCTGTGGTGGGTTGCGGCCATGACTCACGCCACGCCACCACGTGCAACGATCTTCGTCGGCGCTATCGGTCTCATCACCAGCGGGCTGTTGCTCGCCTGGCAGGTCATCCGTACACGCTACGGAGACGATGTGGACCCGCAATCCATCAGCGGGTTGGCCGCGACCATGCCGCGCTATGCGGTCCTTCTCTCGCTCCTCGCACTGGCAGCGATGGGTCTGCCGCCGTTCGGTCTGTTTGCCGGCTTCATGGGTTTGCTGTTGGCGTCTGCCGTGCCGTTCTCACTCTCAATCCTCATCATGGTAACGGCCTGGCTCGCCGCTTCTTGGTACATCATGGGGATGGTGCAGCAATGGCTCTTCGGAGCCAAGCGTCACGATCTACGCTACACCGATCTCCTCCATAGTGAGTTGGCCGCGCTGATGATTCTTGTTGCGGTGTTGCTCGCGTTGGGCATGATGCCAGCTACGTTTTTCGGGCCTGACGCGATGGCAACAGCAACCGGCGCGTTCACGGGATTGTTCGCATGGAACAAGTAGAGAACCGGTCCGACATCGAAACAAGACGGATGGAGCTGCGAGGGATCGTCCACCTCGCGGGCGAAGTCGTCGCGCAGTATTGGCCGATGCGCATGTTCGTGCACCACAATCCGCTCCATAGCCTCGAGTACCTCCCGTTTGAAGAGACCGTCCGCCGCGGCAGGCAATTCATGGATGGTAACGGCTACCTCCCAAGCCATCAGTATCGCGCCTGCCTCGAGTCGGGCCGCATCAGAACCGAGCACGTCGACGCCGCGCTGAAACCACTGGTTCTCGACAAGCACGTGACCATCGGAGGTCGTAGGGTTACACACGGCGAGGTTCTACGGGCCTGCCTGACGGAAGGACTCTGCGAACCGCTCGTCGAGCCCTTGGAAACGGAACTTCCGGATCCTTGGCAGGAACTGATCGACAAGCTCGCGGTCAAGCTGACGTCCATCCTCAAGGTGCGGGACGTGCGCGAGCGGATCGACAAGATCGTTGAAGGGGATCAACTAGCTCTGGGACGCTGGCTTACGCTCTCGCACTGGTGCGATGACACATTCGGCACGCAGGTCGTCCGGCAGATCAACGATCAATTGATTAAATGGTGCGAAGCGTTCCTGGATGAAGACCATGCGGCCTGGCCCATGCCGGAGCGGGAGAAGGGACTTTACGGGGCCTGGAAAATGATCGCCTCCCACGAATGGTCGCCTTGCGGAATCAGGGACAGCGGCAGAAAAATCGTGCGGCTTCCGGAGTATCCCGAAGATGCTCTCCTCGACAGTCTGGATGCACTCGGCATTCCGGCTGAACTTCGACAGGATTATCTGGCTCTGCAACTGACCGCGCTGCCAGGCTGGGCCGGCTTCATCAAGTGGCGTGGAGAGGAACGGAATTATCCCTGGCAGCAAGCCTATCCGGCCGGCCTCGTGAAATTTCTGGCCATCCGTCTCTGGTACGCGCGCGAGTTGGTCCAAAAGACCTGCCGCGAAGAACTGGGCATTGAGGGTCGCTACGACGCCGTCACTACCTACATGCGGAACTATCCGGAAGAATATTATCTGAGACGACAGCGGGTCGCCGGCCGATTGCCGGCCCTCTACGCTGAGGAAGTTGACCGGCTGCGACATCAGAAACGAAACGGCTGGCGCAGCGTCATCGAGCGTTATAGAACGGAGGTTGTTCCGCGCCAGCAAGCGGCGGCCAGGCGTGACATGGCGAGAAGGCTGCTGGCATTCGCTCGATCGTTCGACATCGATCCAGTCGCGCTCGTCGATAGTGCTCACAGTGATCTGAAACAACTCATCAAGTGGATGGAGGCCTTTCCTGAATCGGACCATGGACCGTTATGGCTCAAGGCATTTGAAGCCGGATACCACGAATCGCTGATAATCAAGCTTGTGCGCAACGCGCGTGAGGGTGAGGCGCCTCCGGCTAAGCAGGAGGAGGGAGCGACGCGAGTCCCTGGTATAGCCCGCCCCTATTCACAATCGGTCTACTGCATCGACGTGCGATCGGAGCCGTTCCGCCGGCATCTCGAATCCACAGGGCCCAACGAGACCTATGGCTTCGCCGGATTCTTTGCCGCGTTCATTCGCTATCGCGCGTGGGGAAAAGAACATGACACCGAACAGTTTCCGGCCATCATGCGCGCCAAGAACGAGGTGCGGGAAATCCCCCGGAGCTATTTCGATCACAAGGTGTCCAAGCACGAGGCTCGCACCAGATGGGTACAGGCGGGTCACACACTGTTACACGATCTCAAAGAAAACGTCGTGACGCCCTATGTCATGGTGGAATCGTTGGGTTGGTTCTACGGGTTCCCGATCTTCGGCAAAACATTCCTGCCAGCGCTTTATCGACGCTGGACCTCCTGGTTGCGGAACCTGTTCGTGCCGTCGATCGCCACGACACTCACCGTGGATAAGCTCGCGCCGGCCGAAACGGCGGAGATGCTGGCCGCCGAGCAACAGGCTCTCGTCAGGAAGGCGCTGCAGGAACGGATCGGGTTGCGCAGTTCCCGCATGACGCCTGCATTGGTCGAAGGGTTGCGGCAGCGCGCCTTGAGCGGATCTGGTGACCTGGACCCATCGTTGGCCGAAGTGGCCAACCAAGCAGGTCTCTCAACCGATGTGGTGAACGGCCTCGTCGAGACCTTGCGCCGCCACTACGACCTCAACGCGCGCTCGGCCTCCCGGCAGAAGGAGCGGATCACGCGCACTGGATTCACGCTTGAAGAACAGACGCTCACGGTCGATACCGCTCTACGCATGATGGGATTGACGAAGAATTTTGCACGCCTGGTCCTGTTCTGCGCCCATGGCAGCACGTCGGACAATAATCCCTACGAATCCGCGCTCGATTGCGGCGCCTGCGGCGGCAATGAGGGCAAGCCCAACGCCCGCGTCCTCGCGATGATGGCGAACAACCAGAAAGTGAGAGAACGCCTCATCAGGACCGGCATCGAGATTCCGTCCGATACCCACTTTCTCGCCGGCCAAATGGACACGACGACTGACGAGGTGCAAGTCTTCGACTTGGAGGACGTGCCGCCGACGCACCGTGCAGACCTGGCTCGTCTCCAGAAGGATCTCAAGGAGGCCTCCGCGCTCACTAGCCAGGAGCGCTGTGCGCGCTTTCCCGACATTCAGCAGGCGCTAGAGGGAACGAATGCCGAAACTCGTGTCCGTCGACGGAGTTCAGATTGGAGTCAGGTCCGACCGGAGTGGGGTCTCTCCGGCAATACGGCGTTCTTGATCGGTCGACGGGCACTCACAAAGGGGTTGGACCTTGGCGGACGTGTGTTCTTGCACTCCTACGACTATCGCGAAGACCCGAGCAATCGTCTGCTCGAAGTGCTGCTCACCGCGCCGCAGGTCGTGGCGCAGTGGATCAACATGGAACATTATTTCTCCGCGGTCGACAACGACGTATACGGGAGCGGGAGCAAGGTCTACCACAACGTCGTGGGGCGGCTCGGCATTATGTCGGGACCTTGGAGTGATCTTCGACTTGGATTGGCCAGGCAAACGGTGATGAACGGCGACGTGCCGTATCACGAACCGATGCGGCTGCTGACGATCATCGAGGCGCCGCGTGAACGGATCGAAAAGCTGATTGCGCGGCATGAAGTGCTGCAGCATTACTATCACAACGAGTGGGTGCACCTCGTCGCGCTCGACCCGGAAGACCAGGTATGGTATCGATACCGCCCGACCGGCGAGTGGAGCGTCTTAGCGAGTTAGGTATAACCGTCGAGCTAGGAAAGGAGTTCGTTAATGGGTTTGACATTGCATCCGATGAAGGAAATCCGCGTGATCGTGGCAGGAGAACAGCGGGCGTTCGTGACCGACTTACTCGACCGGGTCAACGCCACCGGCTACACCATCATCGGGAACGTATCCGGCAAAGGTCACCACGGCGTGCGCGAAGCCCATTTCATGTTCAGTGAGCAGGAAAGCCTGGAGATGATCATGACGGTGGTCCCCGAGGAGAAAGTCGAGCCGATCTTGGCCGGGCTGCGGCCGCTGTTCGAGCGGCATTCCGGTGTCATGTTCGTCGCCGACGTGGCCGTGAGCAGGCAGGAATATTTCGGCAAGAAGGGCAAAGAGGCCTGAACGACGCGATCCGCCCCGCCCTTGTCTTCACGACCAGAACCTGTCTAAAATGAGCCCCTCTGAGGCAGGTTTCGCCACGGTGCAACGATGAAGGGTTTACGGTTCGAGCGTATCGGCCGGGATCGCTACTACAATGTGGTCTTCCACATGGGCAGCACCTATGTGCCGGTAAGCGACGAGACCGTGGAAGAACTGAAATCCCAGAGCCTCCTGCCACCCGAGCGGTTCCTCGATCTGCTCATCGATCGCATCGGATATTCGTCCTATCTCAAAGATCAGATTCGCACCGAATTGAAATCGTCGGGCGATCCAGTGACGCAGATCACGGTCCTTCAGGGAGCAATCAGAGAATTATAGTTCCTTTCTTGCCAGGTTCTATCCTTCCACTGTCAAATAGACCGTTGCTCTTCCCACACCCGCTTTGAATGTGGCGGGATTTGGTTCTTCCACTGTATGCCTCAAGAGGCACCGCCTTTAAAATGGTCCTTCCGAGCTTGCTTGGTCCCTCCCAACGGGTGATCTGGATCGGTCCCGTCGTGCGCCCGTCGAACAAGCACCAACCAATTCAATACTCCCTCCAAGCTCGCTCGTTCCCTCCTCAAGCGTGGGGGCTGATTGATCTCCCACTGCGCGCATGCACTGAGCACCATTTTCTCTTATCCTCTCCACTGCCAACCCCAACGGGATGGTTGGGCTCGCTGCGACTTGCGAGGGGGTTGCATGGTTCTGTCGCTGCGGTCGCCGGAGGCGATGGCGAGCACTGTCCGAAGTTCCGTTCGGACGGAGTTTTGGACGGAACGAGTTGCGCAGCCAAGCAGTGATAGAACCACGCGGCCTAACCCATCGCCGGAGCAGCAGCCCACCATCCCCTACGTATCCCACGTCCCGCCTTCTTTGTAGAGTTTGTTCATGATGTCGTTCTTCTTCTGCGGGTCCCGCTCGTACTTGATGGCCTTGGTGTAGTTCTCAATCGCCAATTGCACCTTGCCGCGGCTCGCATAGACTTTGGCCACGCCGAGATACGCTCTTGCGTCCTCGGGATCGGCTTTCAGGGCGCGATTGAAGCTGTCCATCGCCTCTTCCCGCTGGCCCCTATCAAAGAGCATCCAGCCGATCGCTGAGTGGGCCGGTGCGATGTTCGGATTGGCCTCGACCGCCGCTTGATACTCCTTCATCGCCAAATCAGACCGGTTCTTAGTTTCGTACAAGCCGCCCAAGGCGAAGTGCACTTCACCATCGTTCGGATTCAGACGCAGCGCTTCTTGGTATTCCAAGAGCGCGGCCTGCGTCTTCCCTTGCTCTGCCAGCGCGCAGGCCAAGTTTGCATGGGCGACGGCATCGTTCGGGTTGAGTTTAATCACTTCGCGGTACTGCGGGATTGCCATCTCCAAACGCCCCTGCTCTTGATAGGCCACGCCCAGGTTGGTGCGCGCCGGCACGTAGGCGGGATCGAGTCGGACAGCTTCGCGATATTCTTTGATCGCCATTTCGAGATAATCGGCCCGCTCGTGGATTTGCGCGAGAAAGTAGTGGGGATAGGCGGACAGGGGCGCGAGCTTGGCGGCTTCTTTGTACGATTGGATCGACTGTTCGGATTCTCCCGATTGAGACAAAAAGAGACCCATCACGAGGTGGGCATTGGCCTGCCCCGCCTGTCGCACCACGAATCCGTTGACCCATTGTTTGACCTGAGCGATGTCGTCGGCCTCCTGTAGACAGAGGGCGTGCGTCTGCCAGGCCTCACCAAATTGCCCTCGGATCAGCTGCACGACATTGCGCGCAAAATGCGGCCGCGGGTCTCTGGTCGTTCCGGGAGGCGGATGCCGGGCCCAGGCGAGCGCCTCTTGCTCTGCAGCATCCCATCGCCCTTCGAGCAGGGTCGCTTCACATTGTGTTTGGTAATCGGGCATGGAACGAGGCTGCTGCTTGTTACCTGGTAAGCGTGTCCTCGATATCGGGCGACGTGGCTTGAATGCGATCGCCGAGGGCGGGATAGCGCGCGGTGAGTTTCTGCTTCATCAGCCAGGCAACGGTGCGGTACGACCAGTGGCCCTTCACGCCAGACCGGAGTTTGGCGATATATTCGGCCTCGGCATAGTCCATCTTAAACAGGCAGCGAACTTTGAATCCGAAGGGAATGGCGTACAGCGCGCCCTCCGCGCTGGATTTCCTAAGCTGCTCGATGTCGACCCGCACGGCGTCCATCGCTTGGCGATACTCCTGATCCAGTCCCGCTTGCACGAGCGGCGGCGGCACGTCGAATCCGTGGACCGTTGTGAAGTTCTGCTGCACCTGCTGGCAGCGCCGGTGCCGGTGCAGGTCGCGCCAGCCCCCGATGTCCATCAACACATCGAACGTGAAGGCATAGCCGCTGCGAAATTCCTTGATGAGTTCATCGTACGGCCCTCTGGTGCTCAGCGCCACGTCGATCGTTTCCTGCTTTTGCTTCTCCGTCCAGCTGCGGACGACTGCGAGCACGTTGCGATAGGGGGCGTGGGACACGCGATAGAGCAACGTCGTCGCGACCTCGTCCAACGGGTCGTGCGGTTCGATCAGGTCTACCGACTCCGGCTCACCCCACGTCGCCGGTTGATCCAAGCCCGTTCCCTTCAGTACGTCTTTCGCATATCTGGCGAGGTCCTGGTAGACCCTGGATTGATATTCGTTCGGCTTCGCATGGCGCGCGAGGGTCGGCGCCAACGGTTCGCTCATGCCGGCTGCCTGGCCGTTGAGTTCCCCCCACAGGTTCACGGGCGGGCGCTGGCAGGCATCCTTGAGGTCGTCTCCAATCATGCGGAGCTCGGGTAACTGCGACGAGAGGAGTCTCGTGATCTGCTTTTCTAGCGTTCGGATGCTCACGACCTGTCCGACATTTGTCTTGGCCGCGAGCGGCAACAGGTATCGCGTGACGTCGAACGCGCGTGCGGCGATGGTCCGTTGGTAATCGCCGGGTTTCATGGTTTCCGGGCGAGGTTCCCGCTCCGACAGAAATTGAGTCAATGGTTGGTGCAGGAGGCGATAGGCTTCGGCAAGGCTCCGGAGGATGCCATGGTACGTTCCCTCCGTTTCCGACCCGCGCAGGCTGTCCGGAATGTACCATGCGCCAGAGGCGAAGTTCTGATAGCGGCTTGATTTTGCCTGCCCGTCCCATAACGGTTCGTCCTCGAGGCGGATCGCCGCAAGTTCGGAAACGTCCTCGAAACAAATGATGACATGGCCGAGGTCGGCGATCGACGCGTGCCCGTAGTCAAAGTAGAACTGATCCCAGAATTTCTCTGAGGAATGGCCGTGCACCCAGCGGATGCTGCTCTCGATGGAATCGGGCGAACGGCTGTAGCGGGCAAGGGCGTAGGCCGACTTCTCCGGCGGCATGGGAGCCACTGCGATCACGCGTCGGTTGGATTGATCCTGGCTCATCGCACAAATGACCTCTGCTCACAGCCCACAATCGTGAGGAGCGCACTATACCCCCCGTTTTAGCGAGGCGCAAGGTCCGCTCCGTTGACTTGCCGCGGAACGCGCCGCTATAGTCGCGACGCGCATGCGCGAGAGGCAAGGGGCTCGTGGCTAGGGGCTCTCTTTCCTCTAGCCCCTCGCCTCGGATCCTCGCGCCCATGGCCAAGCAAGATATGATCAAAGGCATTAAGGGCGTCAAAGATATTCTCCCGGAAGAGACCCCTCGATGGCGTGTGATTGAAGAGGCAGCGAGAGGAGCTGCGCTGCGCTATGGGTTTCAGGAGATCCGTATCCCGATCTTTGAGGTGACGACGCTGTTCGCTCGGAGTATCGGCGCCACAACCGACATTGTCGAGAAGGAAATGTATACGTTCGCCGACCGGGATGGCACGTCGCTGACACTTCGCCCGGAGGGCACAGCCGGGACGGTCCGTGCCTTTATCGAACATAATCTCGCGGCCGACCCGCTCCCCCAGAAATATTTCTACCTGGGGCCCATGTTCCGACATGAGCGTCCTCAGGCGGGCCGCCTCCGGCAATTTCATCAATTCGGCGTCGAAAGTTTCGGCACTTCGGACCCTCGGGCTGATGTGGAGGTGATCGCGCTGCTCTGGCGTTTTTTGTCTGATCTGTCGTTGCCGGATTTGACGCTGGAGATGAACAGTCTGGGGACCAGCGCGGACCGAGCGGCCTATCTGCCGGCTCTGGTCTCATTTCTCAAGCAGCACGAATCTCGGCTCTGTGCAAACTGCCGACGTCGTATCGAGACGAATCCCTTGCGGATTCTGGATTGCAAGGTTCCTGAGTGCCGGACGGTTACCGACAAGGCTCCTCGCCTGACTGATCATCTCTCGGCAGAGGCTCAGGTACATTTCGACGAGGTTCTCGCGGGATTGGCCGTGATCGGAATCCCCTACCAGTTGAATCACCGCTTGGTGCGCGGGCTCGACTACTACTGCCTGACGGCGTTCGAGATTACCTCGACACACCTGGGGGCACAGAATGCCGTCGGCGCCGGGGGGCGCTACGACGGTCTCGTCGAGTCGTTGGGAGGCCCCAGCGTTCCGGCAGTGGGTTTTGCTGTTGGCCTCGAGCGTGTGACGCTGATGCTCCCTGAGGGAACGGCTTCATCGATCGGGCCATCGATTTACGTAGCAGCGTTTGGAGCGGAAGGAAATCGCGCTGGCGTGCTTCTCCTTGAAGCGCTGCGGCGAGCTGGATTCAGTGCGCAAACTGACTATCGTTCAACATCCCTCAAGGCCCATCTGCGTCAGGCTGACCGAGCCGCGTGTTCCTTCGCAATTCTCCTCGGGGATGACGAGGTAAAACGTGGTTCTGGAATTCTCCGTAACATGCACTCGAAAGCTCAAGAGGAACTGTCCTTGGGGGACTTTCCTACCCTCCTTAAATCGCGCGTTTTAGGCTGAAAAACCGCGCTTTTTTCCAGTTGCTTTTCTTTTCAAAAACCCGTAGACTCCCCTCGAGCACACCAATCCGTAACTATTTGATAGTATTCGGAAGTTGTTTATTTTTCTCCTGTGGATTCCCATGGCACCCCGTAAACTCGGCCTCCTTTTATCCACACCCCCGTCTCATCCGAGTGTCAACACGGTCTTGCGCCTCACTGACGCGGCTCTCCGTCAGGGGATTGACGTTTATCTCTATCTCATCGATGAGGGTGTAAAGAGCCTAATGGACACACGTTATGGAGACTTGATTCAGGCTGGAGCGAAGATGTCTGTCTGTGCCTATGGCTGCCAGCAACATGGGGTTTCGACCAAAGATATCAATCCGAAGATCTCTCTTTCTGGGTTGGTCGTGCTCTCCGGGATTATCGATGGGTGTGATCGTTTCTTGGCATTCACGTAAAATTCCTTCTTTTCCGTTCATCTGGTGCCTATGCCAAAACGTGTGGCGGTCGTGATTTCAGGTGATCCCTGCAAGACGCATCGCCCTGTTGAGGCCTTGCGTATTGCGTTGGGTCTTTGCGCTGGGGAGCATGAGACCACGGTCATCCTTCTCGATCACACTCCCCTCCTCCTCACGGACGACACTGATGATGTGGTTGACGTCGATATCCTCGAAAAATACCTTCCCTCCCTCAGCCAACTGCGGGTCCCATTTCTTATGGAGGCTGACTCCTTTCCTAGGCCATTGCGTGATGAATTTGCTGTATCTGCTGCATCTTCGGACAAGATCAGAGGAGTTCTTCAGTCGGTGGATCGCAGTTTAGTCTTTTGATTTCCTGTGGGAGTTTCTTGGTGAGCAAGACATTGTATCTGCTTCGTCGGCATCCGAATGAGATTTCTCGTGCGCTGTTTCATACTTCAGATCCAGGAGTAGAGGTAGTCCTTATTGAAGAGGCTGCTTCACGTGCATTCTCTTACGATGATCTCGTGAGGAAAGTTTTTGAAGCGGACCGTGTGGTTGTCATATAAGGACGACCAGGTCTTACTCCGAAGAAAAGTGTGTCAGAAGAGAGAAACCTCGGCGTAGTAGGAGAAGTAGTAGTAAGGTCAGCAGATAGTGGGGATGAGTCGAAACGACTGTTGGGGTATGGAAATAAGTTACTCGGTCTCTGGGGAAGTCCTTGGGGATTGACTCTGTATGATCCCTGTGCGAACAGTGGACATACTGGGGAACGTCTGGAAGTAGCAAAGTGTGTGACAAAAAGAGAGACGTTCGAATGGCTACGATCACCAGAGAAAGAAGATACAGAAATCCAACTTATCCACAGGTGTGAATAAGCCTGTGAATGAACAACCATAAGGGGTTATGAGCGTTACGAGCGTCTGGCAAGAGGCTCTGTCCTACATTCAGGGTAAGGTCCCAAAGCAGGTCTACGACACCTGGTTCACTCCGGTTCAGCTTGAGAGAATTGAGGAGTCGACCGCACAAATAGGCGTTCCTAATAAGTTTTTTGGGGATTGGCTCAGTCAGCATTATGGTCCGCTGCTTGCGGAGGCTGTCTCAAATGCCAGGGGGGGTGGCGACCTCGCTGTAAGCTTTGTCGTGTTTCAGCGTTATGCAGCCCGTCAACCAGAAAATCCCCCAATCAGTCAGGCGGGCCGGACCGGGACTCCGGTCCGCGCAAGGAGAGGGGGACAACTCAATCCCAAATACACCTTTAAGAACTTTGTCGTGGGAGCCGGCAATCAGTTCGCCCATGCAGCCTGTATGGCTGTGGCCGAGCAGCCGGCCAAGGCGTATAACCCGCTCTTCATCTATGGCGGTGTGGGGTTGGGCAAAACGCACCTCTTAAATGCGATCGCGAACCATGTTGCGGAGCGAACCGACCTCCGGATCGCATACCTGACGACAGAGCAATTTACCAACGAAGTCATCAACTCCATCCGCTATGACAAGATGATGGACCTGCGCAAACGGTATCGTCACATCGACATGTTGATGATCGACGACATCCAGTTCTTGGCCGGGAAAGAACGGACACAGGAGGAATTCTTTCACACGTTCAACTCGTTGTACGAGGCCCACAAGCAGATTGTTTTATCCAGCGACCGGTTCCCCAAAGACATGCCCGATATCGAAGAACGGCTGCGGTCACGGTTTGAATGGGGACTGATCGCAGATTTACAGCCGCCCGACGTTGAAACCAGGATCGCCATTCTCAGGAAGAAGTCCGAAGACGAGGGTGTCACGCTGCCGGAGGACGTGATCCAGTTTCTCTCAACAACCATGAAAAGCAACATCCGCGAGCTCGAAGGATCGCTGGTGCGCCTTGGAGCCTATGCGTCGTTGACCGGGCAGACGATCACCCTCGACATGGCGAAGAACGTGCTCCGGGACCTCATCGGCGACAAAAAGAAGATCGTGTCGATGGAAGATATTCAAGAGGCCGTGAGCGCGCGCTTTCACGTGAAGATCGCCGACCTCAAGTCGAGGCGTCGCAGCAAGACGCTCGTGCATCCGCGCCAAATCGCGATGTACCTCTGTCGCGAATTGACCGACGCATCCTATCCCGAGATCGGGCGTCATTTCGGCGGGAAGGATCATACGACGATCATTCATGCCTGTCGGCAGATCACGAAAGCACAGGACGGCGACGCCACGCTGAACGCGACATTGGAGAGCCTCAGGGAGGAGATTCTCAGGGGGTGACGAGGCGCTCGAGGGAGAGACGACCATGAAGGTACGGATTGGGCGTGACGAATTGTTGACGGGCCTCCAGCGCGTACAGGGCGTCGTGGAGAAGCGAAACACCATGCCCATTCTTTCCAATATCCTGTTCGAGGCCAAGCAGGAGGGGGCGGAGATCGTGGCCACCGACTTGGAGCTGGGAATGCGCGGGCTCTACAAGGCCACGGTTCTGAAGCCGGGAGGCATTACCGTCTCCGCACGCAAGCTGTATGAGATAATCAAGGAACTTCCGGCGGGGGACATCGAGCTCATATCAGGAGACAATAATTGGACGACGATTCAAGCAGGCAAAAGCCAGTTCAAGATTGTCGGGCTTCCGAGCGCGGACTATCCGGCGCTTCCGACCATCGATCGAGAGGGCCTTATTCCCCTCGCGGGAGCCGGCCTTCTCGAACTGATTCGCAAGACCCTCTTTGCGGCCGGCGACAACGATGCACGGTATATTCTCAACGGGCTCCTGGTCACGCTGATCACGACCGATAAGAAGACGATGTTGCGGTTGGTTGGCACCGACGGTCACCGGTTGGCGGTGGCTGAACAGGACGTCGGCAAGGCAACCGGCAAGGGGGCGCCGCAAGAAATCAAGGCGATCATTCCTAAAAAGGCGGCGCATGAGATGCAGCGCCTGCTGGAAGAAGGCGGTGATGGGGAACCGTTGATCGGGTTCACCAAGAACCTCATGATCTTCCGGAAAAGCGGTCTTTTGTTGACCTCCCGGCTGATGGAGGGAAACTACCCCAACTATCAGCAGGTCATTCCAAAAGAAGGCCAGAAAAAGGTCAGCGTCAACCGCGTCGAATTCGAGAGCGCCCTCCGCCGCGTCTCGGTGCTCTCGCGGGACAAGGCGAACGCCGTGAAAGTCTCATTTGCGGCGGGGCGGATGACGCTGTTCTCGAGCAATCCGGACTATGGCGAGGCCACGGAAGAACTGGCGGCGCGGTACGACGGCGAGGCCCTGAATACAGGGTTCAACGCCCGCTACCTCCTGGATGTCTTCGGGGTGATGGACGGAGAGACGATCTCTCTCCAGATGGACAACCCGCTCAGTCCCTGTTTGATCCAGGAGCCCGATAGTCCAGGGTTCAAGTGCGTCGTGATGCCGATCAAGATCTAGGCATCCATTGTCACCGGTCATGAGTCGTGCGGATGCTTGCCGCCAGGCATGACACCCGTGGACTACATGACCGGGGACAGATGTTGGTTGACCAATCAGCAGAGGAGCCGAATGGCTACTGACGAGACAGCGGAGCGGCCGAAATCAGAGAGCTACAGTGCGGACCAGATCAAGGTCCTGGAGGGCCTCGATGCCGTGCGCAAGCGGCCGGCGATGTATATCGGCAGCACCAGCGTGGACGGCCTCCATCACCTCGTGTACGAAGTCGTCGATAACAGCGTCGACGAACACATGGCTGGCTTCGGCGAGACGATCGAGGTGACCATCCACATTGACGGCAGCGTCACGGTCGTCGACAACGGACGCGGTATCCCGACCGGCATGCATCCCACGCAGAAGAAGTCCGCTGCAGAAGTCGCGCTCACGATGCTGCATGCCGGAGGCAAATTCGAACAGGGTGCCTACACAGTCTCCGGCGGATTACACGGCGTCGGCATTTCGGTCGTCAACGCGCTCTCTGAATGGTTGGAGTTGGAAATCTGGCAGGACGGGCAGGTATTCGAACAACGGTATGAGCGGGGGAAACCGAACGCGCCGCTCAAAGATACAGGAAAAACGAAGCGTCGAGGCACGAAGGTCCGATTCAAGCCGGACGGTCAGATCTTTGAAACGCTGGACTTCAGCTTCGACGTATTGGCGCAACGGCTGCGCGAGCTTGCCTTCCTCAACAAAGGCCTTGCGATTACCCTGAAGGACGACCGCAAAGAGCCGGCCAAGGAACAGGTGTTCCTCTACAAGGGCGGCATCATATCCTTCGTCGAGCATCTGAACGAAGCCAAGACCCCGCTCCACAAGCCGATCTACGTCAACGTCGAAAAAGAGAAAATGATCCTGGAAGTGGCGTTGCAATACAACGACAGCTACGCGGAAAATCTCTTCTCCTTCGCGAACAATATCAATACCAAGGAAGGTGGCACACACCTCGTCGGCTTCAAGGCCGCCTTGACCCGCACGATTAACAATTATGCGAACGCGAACGATCTGCTGAAGAAAGAGACCGAGTCGCTCACCGGTGACGATGTGCGCGAGGGTCTCACGGCTGTGGTCAGCGTCAAGGTCCGCAATCCGCAATTCGAAGGGCAAACCAAGGCCAAGCTTGGTAACAGCGAAGTCAAAGGAATCGTCGAAGCTGCGGTCAACGAAGCGCTAGGAACGTACTTCGAAGAAAATCCGCCGGTCGCGCGGAAAATCATCGGCAAGGCCATCGATGCGGCCCGCGCACGCGAAGCGGCGCGTAAGGCCAAGGACCTTATTCGGCGTAAGAGCGCGTTGGATGGCGGCTCGCTTCCGGGCAAGCTGGCGGACTGTGCGGAGAAGGATCCGGCGTTGAGCGAACTCTATATCGTCGAGGGTGATTCCGCCGGCGGATCAGCGAAGCAGGGGCGAGACCGGAAATTCCAGGCGATCCTGCCGTTGAAGGGCAAGATTCTCAACGTCGAAAAGGCGCGCTTCGACAAGATGCTCTCCAGCGAGGAAATCCGCGTCTTGATCATGGCGCTCGGGACCGGCATCGGGCGCAAACGTGAAGAGGGCGATAAGGGCGACAAAGACACGTTCGACATCGCCAAGGCCCGGTACCACAAGATTATTCTCATGACCGACGCGGACGTCGACGGCAGCCACATCCGGACCCTGCTCCTGACGTTCTTCTTCCGCCAAATGCCTGAGTTGATCGAACGGGGCTACATCTATATTGCCCAGCCTCCGCTTTTCAAAGTGAAGAAAGGGAAAGCCGAACGATATTTGAAGGATGAGGGTGCCCTGAACGAACACCTAGCCGACTTGGCGGTCGAGGATGTCGAAGTCTACGTGGAAGGAGCACAGGACTACGTCACAGGCCGCCGTCTGCTGCCGATCTTGAAGAAGCTCATCGCATTCGAGACGCTCCTGACCCGTCTTAACAAGAAGCCCCATGAAGCCAGCATGCTGCGGGCCTTCGTGGACGTGCCGGGACTCGATCGCGAATTGCTCAAGAACAAGAACGCGCTGAAGAATGTAGTGACGGAAGTGAAGAAAACCTTGGCCGTTGTCTACCCCAAGCTGACACCAGCCATCGAGATCGTCGACGATGAGGAACATCAGTCGAACAAAGTGACCTGCCGTCTGCTCGTGAGCGGAATCACCCACAGTTTGGACGTGACGCACGATCTGGTGGGCTCTGCCGAGTTCCGCGAGCTTCAAAAGTTGGCGCCATCGGTAATCGGGATCGGCCGTCCTCCTTATAAATTGAAGGCAAAAGGTCAGGTCCAGCAGGAAGCGGAGACCGACGAATTGGTCAAGGCGATCTTGGATATGGGCAAACAGGGACTCAGCATCCAGCGGTATAAAGGTCTCGGTGAAATGAACCCCGGGCAGCTCTGGGAAACCACCATGAATCCTGAGGTGCGGACGCTGTTGAGGGTGAAATTGGAAGACATCACCGGGGTCGATGAAATCTTCACGATTCTCATGGGCGATGAAGTCGAGCCCCGGCGGAACTTCATTCAGGATCACGCGTTGGAAGTCAGGAACTTGGATGTGTAGAAATTGGCTAGGGGCCAGTGGCAAGGGGCTAGAGGTTGGGCAGTCAACTCTAGCCTCGTGCCCCTCGTCTCTCGCCCACCGACGGAGTCGGAATGCCCCCCGATGAACGGCTGAGTCAGATTGCAATCGAAGACGAGATGCGCTCGTCGTACCTGAGCTACGCGATGAGCGTCATCGTGGGCCGAGCCTTGCCCGATGTACGAGACGGTCTGAAGCCGGTGCATCGCCGCATCCTCTTCGGCATGAACGAAATGGGCTTGGTCCACAACCGGCCCTATCGGAAGTCCGCCAAGATTGTCGGCGAGATCATGGGGAACTACCATCCCCACGGCGACAGCGCGATCTACGATACCTTGGTTCGGATGGCGCAAGACTTCAACATGCGCTATCTACTCGTGGACGGCCAGGGCAACTATGGCTCTGTGGACGGTGATCCACCGGCGGCCATGCGCTATACCGAGGCGCGGCTGGCGAAGCTGGCCGAAGAGATACTGGCCGACATCGACAAGGAAACGGTCGACTTCGGCCCGAACTATGACGAGTCCCGTGTCGAGCCGCTGGTCCTCCCGTCGAAGGTCCCGAATCTCCTGGTGAACGGTGCAGGTGGAATCGCGGTCGGCTACGCGACGAACATTCCGACCCATAACATCGCGGAAGTCATCGACGGACTCCTGCTATTGCTCGACGAGCCTGACACGACGATTGCCCAGCTCATGAAAAAGATTCCGGGCCCCGACTTCCCGACCGCCGGCTTTATCTACGGCACGGCCGGGATCAAAGAGGCCTATGAGACCGGCCGGGGCCTGCTGACCCTGCGGGCGAAAGTCAATATCGAGTCGGATGAACGGACGGAGCGCGAGCGTCTGATCGTGACCGAAATTCCGTACCAGGTGAACAAAGCCAAGTTGATCGAGCGGATCGCCGAGCTGATCCAGGAGGATCGCATCAAGGGCATCTCGGACCTGCGCGATGAATCGGATCGCGAGGGCGTGCGCATCGTGATTGAACTCAAGCGGAGTGAAATCCCGCTTGTCGTACTGAACAATCTGTACAAACACTCGCAGCTCCAGACGACCTTTGGCGTGATCATGCTGGCGCTGGTGAATAACCGGCCGGAGGTGCTGAATCTCAGGCAGATCCTCCAGCACTTCGTCGATCATCGCCGCGAGGTCGTCGTCCGGCGGACCGCCTACGAGTTGCGCAAAGCGGAAGACCGGGCCCACATCCTCGAAGGGCTCAAGATCGCCCTCGACCATCTCGACGTCGTCATCACGCTGATCCGGCGCGCCCAATCGCCCGACGAAGCCAGGGCCGGGTTGATGCGACAGTTCTCGCTGAGCGAAATCCAGGCCAATGCCATTCTGGACATGCGGCTCCAACGCCTGACGCAACTGGAGCGGACGAAGCTCATCGAGGAATACGCGGAGGTGTTGAAGCAGATCGAGTATCTAAAGTCGGTCCTGGGGAGCGAGGCCTTGGTGCGGAAGATCATCAAGGACGAGTTGATCGAAATCCGCGAGAGCTACAAGGACGACCGTAAGACACAGATCGTGAAGGAAGAGGCGGAAATCAACGTCGAGGACCTGATTGCGGAAGAGGAAGTCGTCGTCACGATCTCGCACGCCGGGTATATCAAGCGCAATCCCGTCTCGCTCTATCGAGCCCAACGTCGTGGCGGCAAGGGCAAGATCGGCATGGGCATCAAGGAAGAGGATTTCGTCGAAACACTGTTTACGGCGTCGACTCACGACTATCTGTTGTTCTTCACCGACGCGGGCAAAGTGTACTGGCTGAAAGTCCATGAAATTCCAGAGGCAGGGCGCGCCGCAAAGGGCAAAGCATTGGTGAATCTCTTGGCGCTCGCGGGCGATGAAAAGGTCACAGCGACTCTACCAGTGAAAGAATTCCGGGAAGACCGCTTCGTGGTGATGGCGACGAAACAGGGCATCGTCAAGAAAACGGAACTCTCGGCCTACGGGAATCCGAGACAGGGTGGAATCATCGCGTTGGGACTGGAAGAGGGCGACAAGCTGATCAGCGTCCATGTCACAGACGGCCAGCGCGAGATTCTCCTGGGGACCAAGCAGGGCATTACCATTCGATTTACGGAGGACGAAGTCCGGCCCATGGGCCGCACCGCCTACGGCGTAAAAGGCATCACGCTCGAAGAAGGCAATGTCGTCATCGGGATGGAGACCATCACGCCAGATTCCACCACGTCCATTCTCACGGTGACGGAAGGCGGCTATGGCAAACGGACGCCGGTGACCGAATATCGCATTCAGGGCCGGGGCGGCAAGGGCATCATCAGCGTCAAGACGACCGAGCGGAACGGTCTGGCCGTGGGTTTTCTCCAAGTCCGCGAGGGCGATCAAATCATGCTCATGGCGGCGCAAGGCAAGGTGTTGCGCTGCAGCGTCGACGACATCCGAGAAATCGGCCGCAACACGCAAGGGGTGCGGATTCTCGAGCTTAACGGGGACGACCGGGTTGTGGCAGTGGCTCGGCTGGCCGAAAGTACCGAACGCGATGACGCGGGACCTGACGAGAGTGCTGGCAACTGATCTTCGTCCGTGACACCCGGCCTCCCTGACCGATTTGTTCCCACCCATGAATGATTCAACGAGTCAGCCGGCGGTACCCGGGCAAAAGAAACCGCTCGATACCGTCGTCAAGATGGCGCTGGGAGTATTCGTCGGGTCCTTTGCGTTGATCTGGGGCGGGATGTATCTCAGCCGTCCCGACCGGTCCATTCCACCTTACAGCATCGGGTCGCAAGAAGGGTCGGCCGTCGCGGTTCACGTGCCGGCCTGGACGAGCGACGCGGAGATTGAAACCCTCATCGAGCGCTTCCGGAAAGTCGGCCGGGAAACCAGAAACTTCGGGGCCATGAAGATTCGCCCGACGACGCCCGATGATCCTCAGAGCCGTTATCACCGTATCACGATCTACATCTTTACGCTGGATGACTGGGCAGAGGCACCGATCCTCCATCAGTACCTAACAGGTGAAGATCGAGACGTGCGGGAGGGGTTTCGGAAGGCGTTACGGGGTTTCTACCAACTGACTGATTCGGAAGAAGAGGGCCGGATCGGTCCGTTGGTCGAGGGCCCTGATACAGCCGCGACGATGGCTTATTCCCGCCAGCTGTTCAAGGGACCTATCGGTCAGCCCTTGACCGGGTCGAGCGAGCGAGCGAGTGCGCCATGAGGTGCGCAAAGCGATACCGAAGATCCGGATCGTGAATTGGAGACGCGTGAGCGGAGGTTTCCGCGAGGAGATCGACGCTCGGATTGCTCGCGTCTGTGCTTTGGTCTACAGAGGAGGACACCTGGTCCGACTCCGGAAGCTCCCCCACCCGGAACACGATGTCGGCGATGAAATCCGCGCCGACCGCGCTGTGAAGTTTCTCAATCAGCGTCGGCTTGAGAAAAGTCAGTTGGTGGAGCCAGACGCTATTATGGACGCGCACGTACAGTTTCTTGTATCGGATTTGATCGGGCCAGGTGTTGGAGGCGATCGGTTCGCCGACAATCGCACCCCATTCTCGCCGAACGCGGCTTTCAAGGAGTTTCGACTCAAGACCCAAGCGGCGGGCTAGACCGTTGAGTACGGTCCCGATCGAATCGAGTGGGCGGACGCCGCGCATGCGCGCATGATAGGGAGTGTGCGCACAGCGGTCAAGCGAGAAGACTCACTCCGATCGACAGTGCGACATGACCAAAGCTTCAGACGATCATCAAAAAGTCGTGGCGACCAATCGGAAGGCCTACCACGATTATTTTATCGAAGAGAAACTGGAAGCCGGCCTCGTGCTCAAGGGAACGGAAGTAAAGTCCCTGCGGGAAGGCCGCGTGAACCTGCAGGACAGCTATGCCTCCGTCCATGGGAACGAAATCTTTTTGCACCAATGCCATATCAGTCCCTACAGTCATGGCAACATCATGAACCACGACCCGACAAGGGCCAGAAAGCTGCTGTTGCATCGGAAGGAAATCAACAAACTCATCGGAAAGACTCAGCAGAAAGGGCTCACGCTCGTGCCGCTCCGCATCTACTTCTCCAAGCGCGGCCATGCGAAGGTCGAGATCGGTCTGGCGAAGGGAAAGAAGCAGTACGACCGAAGGGAATCGATCAAGGCCAGAGAAGCCGGTCGCGAAGTCGAACGGGCGATCAAGGAGAGAAAGTAGAGTCAGCGGGTCCTGTCGCCGACCCAGCCCATTCGTCCTCGCTCCACCCATCCCCCAGTAGGTCCCTTACGCTGCGGGCGAATGGGCGCCCGGGTCTGCACCACCCGCTGACTGAAGAAAAGCGGAGAAGTTCTAAAGCCGGCGCCGTTAGTCGTTGTTACTCGCACATTCCAACTCGTTGATCTCGCAAGACAAAATAATCACCACTTTCTCGTCGCCACTGTTACTTGACTTTGTTCTAACTAGAACTATTATACTGGGGTCAGCCGGGGTTTTATGTCGATCTCAGCGATCGCAGCAGTTTGAACAGGCAGTGGGTCGATTAATCACAAGGGGGTGCCCATGAAAGTGCTCTTTCAGACGGATGAGAGTTGGGTCGGTCTGATCTTACGACTGACGCTGGGGTTCGTGATGTTTCCACACGGAGCGCAGAAGCTCCTCGGTTGGTACGGTGGATTCGGCTTCTCCGGCATGATGGGCTTCTTCACGGAAACCATGCACCTCCCATGGTTGATCGCGTTCCTTGTCATCATCGGAGAATCCTTTGGGAGCGTGGCTCTCCTCCTGGGACTCTTGACGCGATTTACGGCGGCAAGCCTCGCAGTCATCATGCTGGGGGCGATTACAATGGTCCATCTGCCCAACGGATTTTTCATGAACTGGTTCGGGAAGCAGGCCGGCGAAGGATATGAGTACCATCTCCTCGTGATCGGAATCGCGGTGACACTCATGGTGACTGGCGCAGGCAAGTGGTCGGTTGATAAAGTGATCGCAGAACGAGTGCATGTGTAAAGAGTGTCCGATGAAAGGTTTCGATGACTGACAGTCCGCCGATCGGGCGAGCAAGTCCGAACATGGCACGTGGCGGAGAAAGAGAGGTCAGAATGAGAGACGCGATGCTGGCAACCAATGTGAACAAGGCGGCGCAGGTGAAAGTCTATCAACCGGGCTCTCAACATGTTGTCGGGGACGGGTTCCACGTCCGCAATCTACTCCCGAGCAACGACCTGGACCGCGAACTGAGCCCGTTTATCATGCTGGATTATGCGGGGCCTACGTACTATCCGGCGACGGACACGCCGCGCGGAGTCGGCGAACATCCGCATCGGGGGTTCGAAACCGTCACGATCGTCTATCAGGGGATCGTGGCCCATCGGGATTCGGCCGGGAACTCCGGCGTCATCGGACCGGGAGACGTCCAGTGGATGACGGCCGCGTCGGGCATCGTCCATGAGGAGATGCACGAGCGCGCATGGGCCAAGCGCGGAGGGACGCTGCAGGCGATTCAGTTGTGGGTGAACCTCCCCAAAGCGTTCAAGATGTCGGCGCCCGGCTATCAAACCATCGTCAACGCTCAAATTCCGGTGGTGCCGCTAGAGGACGGAGCCGGCTCGCTGCGTGTGATCGCGGGATCGGCGCGAGGCGTCAAAGGCCCGGCGAAGACCTTCACTCCGATCGAACTGTACGATCTCCGTCTGCGCGCAGGTCATTCATTGCCGCTGCAGATTCCGAAGGGTCACAACGTCGGTATGTTCGTCCTGAGCGGCCGAGCATCCGTCGCGGAGTCGCAGAGGTTGGCAGAAGCGGACCTGGCCGTCTGGGCTTCCACGGGCGACGACGTGACGATTACGGCAGAGGAAGATGCCGTGATCCTGGTGATGGCCGGCGAAGCAATCCACGAGCCGGTGGCGCGCTATGGCCCGTTCGTGATGAATACGAAGGCGGAACTGGTCCAAGCCGTGAACGATTATCAGGCCGGCAAGATGGGACATTTGTCTTGATGCCGTCGCTCATGAAACGTATGTCGTTGAAAGCTGACGTAGCGCCAGGGATGAAAGCTCACATGGGCCAGTCGACAGCAGTACTCTCGATCGAGATCTATTCCGATGTCGTGTGCCCTTGGTGCTATGTCGGAAAGCGTCGGCTGGAGCAGGCGCTCGAGACCGCTGGTTACGCAAGCCGGGCGCACATTCTGTGGCGCCCGTTTGAGCTGAATCCGACAATGCCGAAGTCCGGCATGGATCGGCAGGCCTATCTCGACGCGAAATTTGGAGGCCCAGAGGCCCGGCGTGCGATGGAGCAACGCATCGCTAATGCCGGTGAAGCGGATGGGATCGTGTTCGCCTTCGACCGGATCGAACGGACGCCGAACACGTTCGATGCCCATCGCTTGCTATGGTTCGCCCAGCAGCACGGGAAGCAGGACGACCTGGCCGAAGCGCTGTTTCACGCCTATTTCTCGGAAGGCCGGGATATCGGCGACGGACCGACGCTCGTCGAGATTGCAGTGGAGGCCGGGCTTGGTCGCGGGGAGGCCCGGCAGTTTCTATCGGGCGATGCGGGAATTGAAGAAGTCCGTGCTGAAGAAGCAGCAGGTCACCGTTTGGGAATTCGCGGTGTCCCCTACTTCCTGTTGAACGATACCTATGCGATCTCCGGTGCGCAATTTCCTGATATCTTTGTCGCGGCCTTGCAAAGGGCAGACGTTGATCGCGCGGAGCGAAAGGTAGGTCGATGATGGCGGTTCAAGTCTACGGCTGCAACCATGTTGTGATCGAAGTGACCGATGCGAAGAAAGCCGTGAAGTTTTATTCCGATGTGTTTGGCCTGAAGATGCTCCGGGGAGGGGAAGGCGCGGCCTGGTGCAAACTGGGCGAGCATCAGTTCATGGCGATCTTCGAAGTCGAGAAGCTCCAACCAGACCGCACGAAACACTTTGGCCTTATGGTGCGCGATCAGAGACAGATCGATGAAGTTCGGCGGAAACTCACGAAGAAGTATAAGCTCAAGCTCCATCCGAATTTCCGCTGCGACTTCCGAGATCCTTGGGGGAACCGTATTCAGGTTGGCGACCTCTCCGACGAGTCGCTGGTCTGGCTTCTCCCCTATCAGGAAGTGCAGAAGGCAGGAGTGACGTTTGTGAAATGAGTTCACCTATGACTCTCGACCACGGACAACACCAACATGAACACCATGCCATGGCAGGAGAACGAGCTTCGCTGACGGGACTCGCTGTCTCGGCCACGATCCATTGCCTGACCGGCTGCGCGATCGGTGAAGTCCTTGGCATGGTGATCGGGGTGGCGCTCGGTTGGAGCAACGCTGCGACCATCGCTGTGTCCATTGTCTTGGCCTTTCTCTTCGGGTATTCGATGACGCTCTGGCCGCTCCTGGCCGGTGGCATGGAATTCGGGCCGGCGGCGGGATTGGCGTTGGCTTCGGATACGCTCTCGATCACCGTGATGGAAATTGTAGACAATGCTGTGGTGTTAATGATCCCCGGTGCGATGGACGCGGGGTTGACCAGCCTGCTGTTCTGGGGGAGCCTGGTACTGTCGCTGGCCGTGGCTTTCGTGGCCGCCTTGCCGGTGAATCGGTGGTTGATCAGCAAGGGTCGCGGACACGCCCTGGTCTACGCGCACCATTAACGGTCAGCTCAGACAAAGAGGATCTGCAATGAAAGCACATTATCTCGGTCACGTCGTGTTCTATGTGAAGGATCTTGAGCGATCATTGAAATTCTATCGCGACCTGCTGGGATTCAATGAAGTCGGACGGATTTTCAACGGAGCGGCCGCCGCGTTGACGTCCGGCCGCACGCATCACGAGCTGTTGCTCATCCAAGTCGGTGACGCGCCGGGGCCTCCGACCGGAAGACATCGAGGCCTGTATCACATCGGCATCAAAGTCGGCGACAGTCTCGATGAATTGCGCGAGGCGAAGAGAGAATTGGAACGAGCCGGTGTTACGATCGACGGCATAAGCGACCACACAGTCAGCCAGAGCCTCTACCTTCAGGACCCGGACGGCAATGAGGTTGAACTCTACGTGGATGTGGACGAGTCCATCTGGAAGGAGAACCCCGAGGCCGTGTTGTCCCCGATCAGGCCCCTGCGGTTGTAACCAGATCAAGGGCTTGCTACCCTCGATCGGCACGACTCAAAGGAGTACAGTTCACCAAGAGGCCACACCACGCAGCCAAATAGCGGGCGCTGCTCACGCTGGGTCCAGCAACCTATAAAGGAGGAGCCGTCATGCGCATGAAATGGGAAACGCCTTCGTTCGCGGAAGTAAAGATGGACGCCGAAATCAACTCATATCAGGACGATTTTGCGGACACTCCGGATGTCCAGGAGCCATCGAAGGAAGCGTCGGTCGCAAACATTCCCCAATAATAGTAGGAACAGCAATGCTCATCCGGGTCCTAGGATCTGCAGCCGGAGGAGGATTCCCACAATGGAACTGCGCCTGCGTGAACTGTCGAGGCGTACGGGGTGGGCTGATCCACGCAGTTCCCCGGTCGCAGGAATCAGTCTGTGTGAGCGCTGACGATGGAGACTGGTTTCTCATTAACGCATCTCCGGACATCCGTTCACAAATCGAGAGCTTCGGCCCTCTCCACCCAAGGAAATCACGCGCCACGCCGATTCAGGCGATCTTTCTGACCAACGGCGACCTTGATCACTGCCTGGGACTCCTCTCGCTGCGGGAGAATCACCGTCTCGTGATCTACGGGACCGAATCCGTGCATCGCGGTTTCACAGAAGGCAATGTCTTGTATCGGACCCTTCAACGCTTTGCCGATCAGGTGACCTGGCGAACCCTGAAACTCGGAGTGGAAGAAACGGTGCTGCGCGCAGATGGATACCCGTCGGGGTTGACGGTGAAAGCCATGGCCGTTCCGGGAAAACCTCCTGTACATTTGGAAGGACTCGTCTCGTCCGATAACCTGGAAATAAATGTGGGGCTCAGGTTTCGCCAGGTCAGCAACGGGCGGGTCCTGACCTATCTGTCCGCTGTCGGCAGAATCACGCCTTCCGTCGTCGAAGGACTGGAAGGCGCGGATTGCGTCATGTTTGACGGTACCTTCTGGTCAAGCGATGAACTGTCCGCGCCGGGCTTCCTCCAGAAGTCGGCCGAGGAGCTCGCTCACTGGCCCGTCGGCGGGCTGGAGGGAAGTCTGTCGATGCTCTCGAAGATCACGGCTCCCCGCCGACTGTTTATCCACATCAACAACACCAATCCGATGTTGCGGGAGGATTCCCCTGAGCGGAAGATCGTCGAGGCAACCGGATGGGAAGTGGCCCGGGATGGGATGGAGGTCAGGCTATGAAGAGCGACCAGCATCAAGGTCCGCTTTCAAAGGACGCCTTCGTGGAGTGGCTCTCGCGCGAAGGTGCTGTCCGTTATCATGACCACCATCTCTTCCATAAGCTCATGCACGATGGGAATCTGACGAATGTCCAGCTGCAACAATGGGTGTTGAATCGCTACTACTACCAAACTCGCATTCCGATCAAGGACGCCCTCATCGTCTCAAAGTCTGAAGACCCGAATTTTCGACGGATCTGGCTCCGCCGCATTCAGGATCATGACGGATCGCAAGATGGGCAAGGCGGCCTCGCTTCGTGGCTCGAGTTGGCCCGCGGTGTGGGTCTCGATATCGAGGAAGTCAGAAACTGTCGGTCTGTGCTCCCGGGAGTCAGGCTCGCCTGTGACGGGTATGTGCAGTTCGTCCGTGAGTCCCCGCTTCTCGAAGCAGTGGCCTCCTCACTGACGGAGTTGTTTGCTCCAGCGCTCATGGCCAAACGCCTCGAGGCGTGGAAACACCATTTTCCGTGGGTAAGTTCGGAAGCCCTGGCGTATTTCCAGATGAGAATTTCCCGCGCCAGCCTTGATTCGAAACAGGCCGTCGAATTCGTCGTGCAACACGCCGTGACGTATGAGCTGCAGAAACGATGTGTGCAAGCTTTGGTCAAGAAGGCCGAGATTCTGTGGCATATACTCGATTGCCTGTATATGGCCTACGTCGAGCCCGGATCAGAACGAGAAAAGGCGGCCCATGCTTATGACCACAGCCAGGCCTCGGCTTAACCGAAAAGTGCGCCTTCGCCTCGATCGGCGCACCGGTCGCTATATGCTGCTGTACCCTGAACGGGGACTGGAGCTGAACGAGACTGCCTTGGAGATTGCACGCTTCTGTACGGGAGAGTGGACGGTCGACGATATCGTCCAACATCTGGCTCGTGCGTTTCATGATGCTTCCCTGCTTGAAATCAAGCGAGACACGCGTCACTTTCTCGACACCCTCGCCGAACGTGGACTCCTGCAAGGTTGACCATGAACGGCGAGTATCGTCCCTATACATTCATCGCCGAACTCACCTACCAGTGTCCTTTACGATGCCCCTATTGTTCGAATCCTCTCGACTATACGCATCAGAGAGACGAAATCGACACCGACACATGGCTTCGTGTCTTTCAGGAGGCGGAAGCACTTGGTGTGGTCCAGCTCAACCTGACGGGCGGCGAGCCGTTGCTGCGGAATGATCTTGAACGGCTCATTGAGGGGGCGAGCAAGCTTGAGCTGTATACGAATCTGATCACGAGCGGCATCCCTCTGACCTTCGAACGACTTGCTCGATTTCGGGCGCTCGGGCTCAACAGCGTGCAAGTGTCCATCCAAAGTACAAAGCCGACGGAATCAGATCGCATTGCCGGCGCACCATCGTTCCACCGGAAGCTCGACGTCATGCAGTGGGTGAGATCGCTCGACATCCCGTTGACCATGAACGTGGTACTCCATCGGGACAACATCGGTGAAACCGCGGCGCTCATCGCGCTGGCCGAAAATGTGTCGGCAGACCGGTTGGAATTGGCCAACGCGCAGTACCTTGGGTGGGCTCTCCGGAATCGCGCAGCGCTCCTGCCCACTCGCGAGCAACTCGGACGGGCACGAGCCATCGCGGCTGACGCCAGGGAACGGCTTCGAGGGAGAATGGAAGTGGTGTTCGTCACTCCCGACTACTATTCGGCGTTTCCCAAATCCTGTATGGATGGCTGGGGACGCCGGTTCATCGTGGTGAATCCGGAAGGGCTTGCGCTGCCCTGTCATCTAGCGCAGACGTTGCCGGGCTTACATTTTGACAACGTCAGGCAGCGTTCCGTCGAGGACATTTGGCATCACTCCTCCGGCTTTAATCAATTCCGTGGAGAGGGATGGCTGCCCGACCCCTGCCGAACCTGCGATCGTCGCACCAAAGACTTTGGAGGATGTCGCTGTCAGGCCTTTCATGTGACGGGGAACGCCGGCGCAACGGATCCAACTTGTTCTCTCTCCCCTGCACATGGGCGCATTGAATCCGCCCGAAGCCAGGCGAGTCACGTGGCCGGTGCGCCGGTGTTGTTTGAATATCGGACCGGCCGAGGATTTGCTCGAGCATGAGCGGGCTCTCTTGGTCCCTCCGTTCCTGGGGATGACCGGACAGTGTGCATTCAATCTGGCGATGAAAAGGAAAACGGAATAGCCGGCTAGGAGGCGATGGTTCGATGAGGCGCGTTGGTATGCTGTCATTCTTCTCGACGATTCTGATCTTCGTCGCCTGCCGGGTCGGCGCAGGCCCTCTCCCGCTCGATACAATCAAGCTCCCCCCCGGCTTTTCCATCGCGATCTATGCGGACAATGTTCCGAATGCGCGGGGAATGACGCTTGGGCAAAACGGCACCGTCTTCGTCGGCTCCAGAGAGAAAGGAGACGTCTATGCAGTCCTCGACAAAGACGGTGATCAACGCGCTGATGCCGTGGTGACTATCGCCCGTAGCTTGCAAATGCCCGTGGGTGTCGCCTATCAGAACGGCTCTCTGTACGTCTCCGCGGTCGATCGCATCTTACGTTTCGACAAGGTTGAGCAAAACCTGACGAATCCTGCTCCGCCGGTGGTGGTCACGGATCGATTTCCGAAAGAGACGCATCATGGATGGAAATTCATCGCGTTCGGTCCAGACGGAAAACTCTATGTGCCTGTCGGAGCCCCTTGCAATATCTGTGAACCCGACCCCGACCGCTACGCGCTCATCGCCCGCATTAATCCGGGCGGGAGCGGTTACGAGGTTGTGGCTCGTGGAGTCCGGAACTCGGTCGGATTCGACTGGGATCCAACGACCCGCGACTTGTGGTTCACGGACAATGGTCGGGATTATCTCGGAGACAATCAACCGCCGGATGAACTCAATCATGCGTCGAAGGCGGGACTGCACTTCGGCTACCCCTATTGTCACGGTGGAACAATCCAGGATCCTGAATACGGCAGCAAGCACGCCTGCAGCGAATTCACTGCGCCGGCCGTCACGCTCGGCCCCCATGTTGCTTCTCTTGGCATGCGTTTTTACACCGGCATGATGTTCCCCTCGGAATACCGAAACCAAATCTTCATTGCGGAGCATGGGTCGTGGAATCGGAGCGAGAAAATAGGCTATCGGATCACCCTCGTGTCACGGGATAAACAGGGGCGACTCCAGTATTCGACCTTTGCAGAAGGGTGGCTTCAGGGTCAAAAGGCATGGGGACGCCCTGCTGATGTTCTCGTCATGCCGGATGGCGCTCTCTTGGTGTCGGACGATTCGGCGGGCGTGATCTATCGAATCAGCTATCGAACACCGTCGGCCAATACTCCCCCGCCACCACCGTGAGTGCTGGTGACTGCCGTGGCGAAGTTTCAGGGTGAGGCTTGAGGAGAAGGAGGCTCTCATGCGCTCGACATGGTTCCGATTCTTACTGGTCGTTGGATGCCTGCTGGTTCAAGGACCTGAGGCGTCGGCTCAACAGTCTCGGCCCGATGATGAAATCACGAAGTTGGCCGATGACGTGTATCTGTTCAGGCACAAATTTCATCAGTCTATTTTTATCACCACGCCAAAAGGTGTCGTCGTCACCGATCCGATCAGTTCCGACGCCGCGACCTGGCTGAAAGCCAAGATCAAGACCCTCACCGATCAGCCCGTCCGCTACGTGATATACAGCCACAACCATAATGATCACATCACCGGTGGCAGCGTCTTCTCCGACACAGCTCTCTTCATCAGTCAGACTGCCGCAAGGCCGAAAATTCTCCAGGCCGGGGATCCTCAGACACCAGTTCCCAACGTGACGTTTGGTGATCGGATGTTCATCGACCTTGGAGGCAAACAGGTCGAACTGATTTACACCGGAAGAAACCATTCGGATAACAGCCTCGTCGTGCTGCTCCCGCAGAACAAGCTGCTCTTCGCCGTCGATTTCATTCCGGTCGAGACGGTGGCCTATCGGGCGCTGCCGGACAGCTATCCAGAGGAATGGATCGACTCGCTCAAACAGGTCGAGCAATTGGATTTCGAGATCCTGGTTCCCGGCCATGGCAAGGTCGGCACGAAGGAGGACGTGCAACGGTTTCGCGGCTACCTCGAAGATCTCAGAGTCGCCGTACTGGAGCAGGTCCAGAAGGGCGCAAGTCTGGAAGAAACGAAAAAAACTGTTCAGCTTCCCAAATACGAACAGTGGCAGCGGTATTCCGATTGGTTTCCGGAGAATGTCGAAGGGATGTACCGGTATCTCTCCGAACAGCGGAAGGACAATCGCTGAGCGAACCTGAAATTGTTTCGGCGCCGATTTACGGTGGAGTACGAGCGCCCATACAACCACCTAAGGAGGAGAACATGAGCGACGTCATCATTACCCCCAAGAATGACGGACCCTATTACGTCAAAGGCACGTTCAAGATCGTGACGGAAGGCGGTCGACAGATCGTGGTCGATGGAAACGAGGCCTGGCTCTGCCGGTGCGGCCACTCGGCAAACAAGCCGTTCTGCGACGGTTCGCACAAGAAGGCCGGGTTCAAGAACAATTTGGATCAGAAATCATGACGACCTAACAAGCTCTGTAAAAACTCAATTGTCGTTCAAAAGTCATTGACAGTTTTAGCGTGGTGAGGGCGCCAGAATAGCCCACAGGATACTCAAAAAGGCCGTCCGGCGCGGCCGCAGCGAGCGAGGAGGCGAGGCGTACTCCGTTCCGTACGTTGAGCCTCTAAGCGATGCGAGAACAAAGCTGGCGGACTTTTTCAGTATCCTGCTCAACGAAGGGAGATGGACGATGAAACGCACCAGTTCCGCAATCTGGCAAGGTGATCTGAAAACCGGCAAGGGAACAGTTTCGACGGAGAGCGGCGTGTTGTCGAAGACCCAGTATTCGTTCAGCACAAGATTCGAGAACGGTAAGGGCACGAATCCGGAGGAGCTGATCGCCGCGGCGCACGCGGGCTGCTTCACGATGGCGCTGTCGGCGCAGCTGGGCAATGCGGGACTCGTGGCCGACAAGCTGGAAACGACGGCCACGGTGAGTTTTGAGAAACTCGAAGCCGGTTGGGCCGTGACGCAGATTCATCTCGACGTAAAGGGCAAGGTCCCGAAAGCCGATGTCACAGCCTGGGAGAAGGCGACCGCTGCGGCAAAATCAGGCTGCCCGATTTCTCGGTTACTCAACACGACGATCACAATGGACGCAAAGTTGGAGGGGTAGATGACGTCGGAAGGGGAAACGATCATGACGGTACGACGAGCAAAGGGAGATGGGAGGAGAACCCGAAGTCCGATCAAGGTGCTCGCGATTGATGTGGGCGGCACCAACGTGAAGGTGCTCGGAGCCGATCAGTCGACACCTCATAAAATCCCTTCCGGGCCGGCCATGACGGCGAAAAAGATGATCGGCGAAGTCAAGCGCGCAACCGATGGTCGAGCCTATGACGCGGTCTCGATCGGGTACCCAGGCCCGGTACGGGGCGGACACCCGCTGGCGGAACCCAAGAATCTCGGCGGAGGGTGGGTGAAGTGTGATTTTCAGAAGGCCTTCGGCAAACCGGTCAAGGTGATCAACGACGCGGCCATGCAGGCGCTCGGCAGCTACGAAGGCGGTCGCATGCTGTTCTTGGGGCTCGGCACCGGCCTCGGTTCCGCGCTCATCACCGACGGTGTGCTGGTCCCGATGGAACTCGCGCATCTCCGGTATCGAAAGGGTCGCACCTACGAGGACTACGTCGGGGTGCGCGGATTGAAGCGGTACGGGAAGAAACGATGGCGCCGGTACGTGCTGGATGTGGTGTCAGCGCTTCGGGATGCGCTCCAATCAGACTATGTCGTACTCGGCGGCGGCAATGCGAAGAGGCTCCAGAGGCTGCCCAAATGGGCTCGTCTCGGAGACAACAGCCATGCCTTTATCAGCGGCTTTCGATTATGGGACGACGCCTGGCAGGATGAACGATCTGCCTGTGTCGTGCGGATGGGCCGTTCAAGTGAAGGGCGTGGGTCGTAAGCCGACCAGCCGGGAACTCGACTTCTTGACTTGTCCTGGGTCCTCCATGCCTGAACTCCATTGGTACGAACGGGGCGTCTAGAGAGGGGCGAGGATTCAAGATCCGTCTCGACCCGCGTCTGCCAAGGCGGCAGCGGACCCTCTTGAGCAGCCACAGCCGATAGTCCATACTGAACATGTATGGACGGGCGCACCGTATCTCCATGTGAGACTCTCTCCGAACGGTACCAAGCCCTACTGGAGGTTGCGGAGGCGATTTCCTCACACCGCGACCTACACGAACTCTTTCGCGACCTCGCCCAGCGGCTTCCCCGGGTCGTCCACGTGAATTTTGTGTCCCTCTCCTTGCACGATCCCGCCCGTAACCTGATGCGATTGCAGACGATCCAAGCGAATGTTCCGGTGGATCTCATCGGTGGCCACGAGGAACCGATTGAGGAAACACCGTCGGGACTCGTATGGCAAACACAGCAACCGGTCCTTGTGCCGGACCTTGCCGAAGAACATCGGTGGCCAAAAGTTACTCAACGGATGAAGGAGGACGGCACGAAGTCGTTTTGTGTCGTGCCCCTGACCACGGCGGTCCGACGGTTGGGAGCGATGGGGTTTTCGAGCTTGGAGAGAGGGGCCTATGGCGAAGCGGACCTGGAATTTCTGCGACAGGTCGGAAACCAAGTCGCCGTTGCCGTGGACAACGTCCTCCATCATCAAGACCTGACCCATGATCGTGACCGCTTGCGTCTCCTCCTGGAAGTGTCCGAGTCTATCGCGTCACACCGTGACCTGGCCGAGCTGTTCCATGATCTGGCCCAACGGCTTCCACGCGCGCTCGAGTTTTCCTATATCGCCTTGATTCTGCATGATCCCGAGCGGAACGTCATGCGTCTCCATATCCTGGAGACGCCGCGACCGGTCAGCATCGCTCCAGGGTGTGAATTTCCCGTCGAAGAGTCGGTTGGAGGTTGGGTCTGGCAACACCAGCAGCCCCTGGTGATCGAGAATATCGAACAGGAAACCCGATTCCCGAAACTGATCCAGATGATTTGCGAGGCAGGCGTCCGGTCCTTCTGCACGGTTCCTCTCACGACCGCGCGCCGCCGCCTGGGTGCGTTGTCCGTCGGAAGCTTTGAACAGCATCATTACGGCAGGGCGAGCATCGAATTCCTCCAACAGGTGGCCAAGCAAGTCGCCATCGCGGTCGAGAATGCCCTGGCCTATGGCGAGATAACGGGCCTCAAGGAAAAACTCGCCAAGGAGAAACTGTACCTGGAAGAAGAAATCAGGACCGAATACAACTTCGAGGAGATCATCGGTGAAAGCCCGACGTTGAAAAAGGTGCTCAAGCAGGTCGAAGTCGTCGCGCCGACGGATTCGGCCGTACTGGTTCTGGGAGAAACGGGAACGGGCAAGGAATTGCTGGCCCGTGCCATTCACAACTTGAGCGGCAGGCGGGAGCGGACGTTCGTGAAGATGAACTGCGCGGCCATCCCCACCGGTCTGCTCGAAAGCGAGTTGTTCGGTCACGAGCGCGGAGCCTTCACCGGGGCGATCGCCACCAAGATCGGACGATTCGAGTTGGCCGATGGCGGCACGCTCTTTCTCGACGAAGTGGGAGACATCACGCTTGAACTCCAATCGAAGCTCCTGCGCGTCCTACAGGAACAGGAATTCGAGCGGTTGGGAAGCACGAGAACCATGCGAGTCAACGTGCGGGTCGTGGCCGCGACCAACCAGGACCTGTCCGAGATGGTGGAGAAAAAGGAATTTCGCAGCGATCTCTATTACCGGTTGAACGTGTTCCCGCTCGTGGTTCCTCCCTTGAGAGAACGCCGCGAGGACATTCCCGTGCTTGTGCGCTACTTTGCCCAGAAGTTTGCGCGACAGTTGAATCGTTCGGTCGAACGCATCCCCGCCGATACAATCGATGCCTTGACGGCCTATGCCTGGCCCGGAAACATTCGGGAGCTCGAAAATCTGGTCGAACGGGCGGTCATCCTCTCCACCGGCCCTGACTTGGTGTTTCCCCTCAGCGAACTCAAAACCCCGCGCTTCCAGGCGGGTGCGGCGTCAGTGTCCACACTGGAAGCGGCGGAGCGAGAACACATCGTTCGCGCGCTGAACGCAACCAACTGGATCATCGGAGGTCAGGCCGGCGCGGCGGCCAAGCTCGGCATGAAACGCACCACCCTCCAATCCAAGATGCAGAAGCTCGGCATCGTACGTTCCCACTAATGCCCACTCACGCCTTTATTTCCTGACAGTGAGCACCCGTGTACATAGACACTCTTGAGCAAGCGACATAGGGGTACTGGTACCGCTGTATCGAGAAGGAGTATCCTAAAGCGCACGGCTCAAAACTCTGAACGAAGACCGCTGTGTTTGATTCAGGCCTCCCTTCTCTGGAGGAGGGGATGAGCGTAATGGTGCCTTCAGGTCCATTGTTCCGCTATGGCCTCAGCGTTGCAGCAGTGGTACTTGCTCTGCTGCTCACCGCATTGTTTCAGCCTTTCCTAGATCGCAGTCTTTTTCTTCTGTTCTTCGGCGCTGTGATTATCAGTGCTTGGTTCGGTGGTATGGGACCAGGTCTTCTCGCCATTGGCCTCTCCAGCGCAGCGTGTCAGTACTTTCTGCTCCATCCGGTCGGCACCGAAATAGTCAATGCGTCTCCAGACCTACTGACGCTCCTCGTCTTTGGATTGGTCAGTCTCATCGCCACCGCACTGATCTCTGCCCGTTTGCGTACCGATCAGGCTCTACGTGCAAGCGAAGCGCAAATGCGGCGGCTAGTGAGCTCCAACATCGTCGGGATCATCCATTCACATTTTGATGGCCGCATTCTCGACGCCAATGACGCTTTTCTCGCGATGGTGGGATACACGCGAGCGGACCTGCGATCCGGGACCGTCCGGTGGGATGCGATGACACCACCGGAACTTCGTCATCTGAGCGAACGAGCCATGGAGAAGCTGAGGGCGTCAGGGGCTTGCCCGCCGTTTGAGAAGGAATACTTTCGCAAGGACAGCAGTCGCGTTCCGGTCCTGATTGGGTTGGCGCTCTTGGAGGGCACCCAGGACCAAGCGATGTGTTTCGTGCTCGATCTCTCAGAGGGCAAACGTATGGAAGAGGCGCTCAAGCAGATACGGGATCACCTGGAGGTCAGAGTTCGCGAGCAGACGGCTGCGTTGAGGCACATGAATGAAGCCTTGAAGGGCGAAATCGACGAGCACAAACGGGCTGAAGAGGCATTGCGCCTGAGCGAGCAACGCTTTCGGTATCTGGCAGAAAACATGGATGAGGTCTTTTGGTTCACACAAGTCAATCCTGAACGGACCCTCTACGTGAGTCCAGCGTTCGAGACCGTTTGGGGGCGAGCGGTCAACGATGTGTACGAGGACCCGCGTCTCTGGCTGCAATGTATCCACCCCGAGGACCGAGTGCGGGTGACAGGTGCCTTTGAAGCATGGCTTAACGGACAGGCTGAGATGTATGACATTGAATACCGCATTTTGACACCGCCCGATGAGGTTCGATGGATTCACGATCGAGGAGTCAAGGAAGAGAAGGAAGGTCGGCCGGTTCTCGTAGGTGGAATTGCAACCGACATCACCGAACGCAAGCGGGCGGAGGAGGCGCTGCGGGAGAGCGAGGCGCGGCTGAAACTCGCGCAAGAATCGGCCGGTGCCGGAGTGTGGGATTGGGACATCCGGTCCAGAACGATGAAGTGGTCGAAGGAGTATTATCGTTTGCTCGGACTCAAGCTGGGCGAACACCAGCCATCGCATGAAGCTTGGCTACGGTCCGTACATCCCGACGATCGACTCAGAGTTCAGTGCGCCGTGGAAGAGGCCATCAAGGAGAAACGAGAACTCGAGATTGAATATCGCATCTGTCGGCCCGATGGCGAGCTACGGTGGCTGACCCGGAGAGGACAGACGTTCCATGACCATGACGGGCAGCCGGCTCGCATGGTCGGCATTACGCTCGATATCACAGATCGCAAGCGAGGAGAGTTGTTGCTTGAGGGAGAAAAACGTCTTCTCGAGATGGTGGCCAGGGGTGATTCGCTCGCCGTCATCCTGGATGCCCTATGTCGGGTCGTCGAAGAGCTGTCCAACGGGTTGCTAGCGTCGATTTTGCTGTTGGATCGGTACGGCAAACGGCTCTGGCACGCAGCGGCCCCTAGTCTTCCAAAAAGTTACACTGACACGATTAACGGTATGGCTATCGGCCCTGCAGCAGGTTCGTGCGGAACGGCGGCTTACCGGGCCCAGAGAGTGGTTGTCCCAGACATAACCAAGAGCCAGCTATGGGCCGAGTATCGCGATCTGGGATTGGCGCACGGTTTGCGCGCCTGCTGGGCCACGCCGATTCTGTCCACCGAAGGTCCGGTCTTGGGGGCCTTTGCCATCTACTACCGCGAACCTCGCAGGCCTACCCCCCATGAGATCGATCTCGTTGAGCGAGCCACCTATCTCGCGAGAGTTACCATCGAACGCAAACGCGTAGAGGAGGCGCTAAGCACTATGCAGTCTGAACTCGCGCGCGCTTCTCGGGCAATGACGATGGGGGAGTTGATCGCATCTATCGCTCATGAAATCAATCAGCCTCTGGCCGCGATCGTCACCAACGGCAATGCGTGCCTGCGCTGGCTCTCCGGCCCAAAACCGAATATCAAGGAGTTACGGGAAGCGGTGGCAGACGTCGTGAAAGATGCCAACCGGGCTAGCGACGTGATCGCCCGCATTCGAGAGCTTTTGAAAAAGAGCCCTCCTCAGGCCGTGCGGCTGGATATGAACAAGGTCATTCGTGAAGTCGCTGCACTGGTGGACAAGGACGTCTTGAGAAGGAGAGTCTCGCTGCGAACGGTGCTCGCATCGAACCTGCCGAGCCTGTCGGGTGATCGCATTCAATTACAACAGGTGCTCCTCAACCTCGTCATGAACGCAGTCGAGGCCATGAGCATGGTTCCGGAGACGGGGCGAGAACTCGTGATTCAGTCGAGCGCGCACGGCTCGAACGAAGTGTTGGTCCAAGTGCGAGATGCGGGCATCGGGCTCGATCCGATCAACCTCGACCGTATCTTCGACCCGTTCTTTACGACAAAGACGAACGGGATGGGCATGGGGTTATCGATCAGTCGGTCCATTATCGAGGCCCACGGTGGAAAACTGGAGGCATCACCGAATGCGGATAGAGGGGCGAATTTTCATTTCACCCTTCCAGCCGAATGAAGGAAACGATCGTGCATGAAGTTGAACCATGTGTGTTTGTCGTGGATGACAATGCTTCGGTTCGGAAGGCATTGAAACGGTTGTTTTCATCGGTCGGCATGCAATGCGAGACGTTCCCCTCAGCTCAGGAGTTCCTACGATGCGACCCTCCGAATACCCCGGCGTGCTTGGTCCTGGACGTGCGCATGCCGGGGTTGAGCGGGCTCGAGCTCCAAAGCCGACTCGTTGCGGTGAATCAACACATCCCGATCATCTTCATCACCGGACATGGCGATATCCCCATGTCTGTACGAGCCATGAAAGCAGGCGCGGTGGAGTTTTTGACCAAACCGTTCCATGATCAGGACTTGTTGGAGGCGGTGCAGCAGGCCATCCAGCTCGATCGAACTGTGAAGCAGCAGCGGGCTGAATTGGCTCGACTCCGCGAGCGGTTCGAATCCCTCACGCCTCGTGAGCGTCAAGTGCTGGCGCTGGTCGTGACCGGCCGGCTCAATAAACAGACTGCAGTAGAACTCGGCACGAGCGAGAAGACGATTAAAGTTCACCGCCATCAGGTCATGCAGAAGATGCAGGCCCAGTCTCTGGCCCAGTTGGTTCTCATGGCCGAGAAACTCGGCCCCACCACCCGAACGGTCTAGCCATCTAAGACCAAAATCCAATAGCTCATCTCTTTCGCTTCCGGTAGCCTCTGCCCACGAAAACCGATAGGGTCCCGCAATACTTCAGATGGGAGCGACCGCGTAGGCGAGACCCTCCCCGGGAACGATAGCCAAACGCCGATTGCTTTCAAGCGCCGACTCAAGAGGATCGTGTGGCAACGGCGAAGCGCGCTCTTGTTTCGATCGTGGACGATGACGAGTCGGTCCGCAGGGCGTTGAAACGGCTGATTCAATCGGTTGGGTTGAGAGCGGAGGTCTTCGCTTCGGTGGACGAATTGTTGTACTCAGGCCAACTGGGGAACACGGCATGCTTAATCCTCGACGTGGTGATGCCGGGAACGGGGGGCTTAGACTTCCAGCGCCGGTTGACCTCTGCCAAACAGCACATTCCCATTGTGTTCATTACGGCCCACGACGACGATCATGCTCGTCAGTCGGCCCTGGCTCTCGGAGCCGCCGCCTTTCTCCGAAAGCCGTTCTCAGATGAAGCCCTACTGGATGTCGTGCGCTCGGTCCTGGACATAGGTCAAGGAAAATGAGGGCTACGTCCGAGACAAAGCGGAGAGGAAATCATCTGGCATCCCTATGCCACCTCGGAGAGGAGGCTGTGTTGATATCAGGAACCATGGAATGATGCTGTTGATCCGGAAAGAGATCGAGGTCAAACCAAAGGAGGTGGTCGAGGTCCACGTTGAGTTTCCCGTCCGGAAGGTCACTATCGAATAGTCTCGCTCGAGACGAAGCACATGAAGTGGTACCACGCTTCAGATGAACCTGGCGAGACAAGGATGGCTGGTTGAAGGGAGGTTTGACCTATGGATCCCAGAGGGAGAAAACTCTGTTACAGGAGTGCAATTGTCGGACTGCTCGCACTCCTCGGATTCGTCAGCTATGAACTGGGCGCGCTCGTGCCGAAGGCGAATGCGATTCCGGCCTTCGCCCGCAAGTACAACTTTGCCTGCAATGTCTGCCATGTGCCTGGATTCCCAAAGCTCAACGACTTCGGCAACCTGTTTCGCGATCAGGGCTATCAACTGGGGACGGATAACGATTTGCCGACATTTGAGGGCATCTCGATGGGATTCTGGCCGCTGTCGTGGCGCACCACCGCCGGGTATGAACTTGCCGGCCAGAAGATAGATGGGGCAAAAGCCCAAACCGGCGGCGTCTGGTCTGCCACGTTGGACATGTTGAGTTTTGGCACCCTGCATCGCAACATTTCGTACGGAGTGGTCTTCACGGGCGCGAGTGCGACTTCCGGCTCCGGAGGAAATATCGATCTGGAATCGGCCTTTGTGCGTCTCATGAACCTGGAGCGGTTCCTGGGCGGGTCCACGAACACCTATCTGATGAATTTCAAAATCGGGAAATTCGAGCTGGACGTGCCCTTCAGTGAAAAACGGAGCCCAACGCTGAATTCCGAATATGTCTGGTACCATTACGTCGCGGGGACGCCGTGGGTTCAGTCGACCTTGGCAGGGTTGAACGCCACCGCCGGCATGACTGCCTCCTATATCAATCCGAATCAATTCCAGCCCGGATCGAATCAGCCGGGAATCGAGCTCACCGGGATTAAGAAGACTGATTCGACCGGGGGATATTTTCGGTACTCCCTGGCAGGGCTCACGACGAACATGAATGGGGCCTGTCCCGGCCCTGGCCCCACCCCCGGCGTTCAGGGTACGCCTGGCGCCGCGTTACCGAGCTGCACTGGAATGGGAGGCCGGGGCTTCGACTTCTACGGACACGTGACTCAGTCGTTCGGGGGCTACGGGATTGTCTCGGGTCAGCGAATCGGAGCGTTCTTCATGTATGGCAAGGCACCGACGGTGGATAATCCAGTTTGTCCTGGTTGTCAGGGAACAATGGGGAACAGTCAAGGGTTTATGCGCGTCGGGGGGGATGCAAGTCTGACCTTTGATGGGCAATGGAATCTCTTCGGGTCATACGTGTACGCGAACGACAGCTCTGGGCTCTTTCAAAACACTCAGTTGCTACCGACTAATACGAATGGATCACTCGGCGGATTCCAGAACGCGGCCTGGCAGGGCGGATTTGTGGAGTTGAACTGGTACCCAACCCAACTTCCTCTAGTCGGAGGGACCGGGTGGCTGTTCGGCTACCGGTATGACCTGATCCGCAATATCCGGCAAGGCATCTCCTCCTTTGCCAGCACCTACAACAACGTGGATTCCAACACGTTCCTGGCGCGGTACTACATTCATCAGTCAACGCGGACTGATATCGCGCTGCATGCCGAATATAATTTCTACACCGATACGGGGGTAGGAGTGAATGGGGGTGATTTGAAGGGAAAAACCATGTTGGTCGGGATGGACTTTGCTTTCTGAGATCGCCTTCTTTTCACGAAAGGGTATAAGCAGGGGGTAGCGCCACTCGGTTTGGCAAAATGCTCGCTGTTGGGTTAGGTTGTGCCTACTAAATGGGCAATACCTGCGGACAAGGGCGGTGGGGACCTCGTTTGCCCGGCGCAGTCTCTACGGTGGTACTGCTGGTGGGACTCTTCTCCCTGTTCCTCCCGATGGCTGCGGCGGGACAAGAGGCAAGACTCCAAGTGCTTCCGTTGCGTCCGTTCTACGTGGACTTTGCAATGCGGCAAACATTTACCCCGAACGGGCGTGATTTGGCTTTCCAAGCCGGCTTCACCGCCCTCACCTACGGCAATTTGGAGGTAGGGGCGACCTATCAATACTTCGGATTCGACTCGACAGACCAGCACGCCAACATCCACTCGGTCTATCTGAACCCACGGTGGAACAATTTTATTGACATCCTGGATTTTCCCAGCGGAAGCCCGATCAGCCGTACGCTCAGACATCTACTGTTCGGCCCCCTCGAAGATCGAGCGGTCCCCTTTGTGGGCGCCATCGGCGGAGTCGTCGTTGCGGGCCCTGGGAATAAAGCTCCCGCTTATTTAACCGGAGCAAATCTCGGGGTCCGTTTTCCAGTAGGACACAGTTTCGCATTGGAGCTTGAGTTTGCATACTTCGTCTACGGGCTTGATTTTGAGGGGACCTCGGGGAACGAGCAGCAGTTGCTCTTCATAACAGGTATATTGTTCTGAGCCGATCCGACGACGAACATCGCATCATCGGCCGGCCGGTCGGATATTCGTGGAGCTGGAAGGGTGATTCATCTGC